>Ga0210394_10000276_pt1 | contig 119745 bp, 113 predicted proteins | sample IncBWC12MmetaG_FD_160121 | JGI IMG/M metagenome (GOLD analysis project Ga0210394, IMG submission 160121) | Forest soil microbial communities from Barre Woods Harvard Forest LTER site, Petersham, Massachusetts, United States - Inc-BW-C-12-M | ecosystem: Environmental > Terrestrial > Soil >...
CTTAAGTCCATTTAGTAGATGACTGCTAGCCGTGCAGAGGGAGGCCGCGAACGTTCCAGTCAATCGTGAAGAGAGAACTGTTGGCAGCGAGAATTCCGCGGCCGCTTGGCAGGAGCGCCAGGCCAACGAGCGCCGAGCCGCTGAGAGCGTGCTCGGCGTGACCCTGGGGAGAGATACGCACGACGCCGCGGCGACCGCCGAATGAGGCCACGACGAAGAGATTTCCGTCCTGGTCGAAGGCCAGACCTTGCGGCCGGCCCAGCCCGCGATAGAAGACATGCACTTCGCCGTTTTGTGTGATGCGATAGACGCGATCGTAGCTGGAGGTGGTGGGGCCACTCACGTAGAGTTCGCCGCTTGGATGGAAAGCGAGGTGATAGGCGGCCAGGGAAGGCTCCAGTGTGGCGAAGACAAAAATTTCGCGCTCGGGGCTGATCTTGAATATCGTGCCGCTGCGGTCGCCGACAAACAGATTTCCTTTCGCATCGAAGGCGATGCCGGTGGCGATGCCCATACCTTCGATCCATTGTTCGCTGCGGCCGTCGGGCGTGACGCGATAGATTGTGCCGTCATGGCGGCAGGAAACGAAGAGATCGCCTTTTGCGTTGAGCGCCAGGCCGGTGGGATTTATGAGCGATGTGACGAAGGGTTTCACGGTGTAGCTGGTGTTGATTTTGTAGAGCGACACGGGAACACGCTGGCCGCGAGGCCCGCTGAACGTGACGTAAATATTTCCCTGGGAATCCACCGCTGGATTGCTTACCGGATGCAGGTTGTCGGCGATCTGGAATCCCAAGGCCACGGGAAACGGCTGGCTTTCGCGGTCCGCGCTAACAATCTGGATGGTGCTGCCGTTGGCGTTCTCCGGCACGCGGGCGATCAGGCGGTTGCTGCTGGCGAGCGAAAGCGCCGCTTCGGCCTCGCCGAAGCGGACCTGGGGCCGGGCTCCGTGCCGCGAGGTGAAGCCGCTGCCGTAAATCGCGATCTCGCCACCGGGAATCGCGGCGGCGGGCGCAATTCGCTCAATGTGCGGGATGCCGTTCTTCTCTTGCGTGGAGCCAAAACCGAATTTCATTGCCTTCGCCCAAGGATCATAGCCAATGAAAGTGTAACGCGAGACGCAGGCAAATGGCAGCGTAGACCCCGGCCATCCAGTCGTCGGCCATGATGCCCCAACCGCCAGGGAGCTTTTCGAGGCGCCGGCAGGGGAATGGTTTCAAAATGTCGAAGAGGCGGAAGAGCAGGAAACCGGCGAGCAGGAATTTCCAGTTGAGAATGCTCATGCCGCTATACAGTGCGAACGCGGCCGCATCCTCAGGCCTCAGAAACACCATCGGCGTGACCGGGGCCAGGCTGAGAATGAGCGAGAGGTGCACTCCAGAAACCTCGTCGATCACCACGTATTGCGGATCTTTCACTCCCGCAAATTCGGCCACTTGCCTGCTCGTCTTGACTCCAAGCAAGGCTAAGAAAAGCCACACCGCGATGGAAGGCACCAGGAGTAGCAGCGTTCCCCCGAATCCTGTCAGCAAGGGCGCGGTTTTTCCGGCGGCAACTTCGATGCCTTTTCCGAGGAGCAAGAACCAGGTGAAGGGATGCGAGACGATGGCGATCAGCAAGCCCACTGCCGAGCCCCAGGTGCCGGGGCCGGGCTTGAGGTAACCTGTGCCGAGAACCGTGGCGATGGCGTAGGCGAAGCGCGGCTTGGCGGCCGGATCAGTGGATGGTGTCATCGTTGTCGCGTCCGTCTTCCCGCGGCGCGCGGCGATCGGCCTCGGGGATGTCCTCTTCGTCGAAGATGGGGTCGGACACGACATACTTCTCCGCCGCCCACGCGCCGAGGTCCATCAATCGGCAGCGATCGGAGCAGAACGGGAAGTCCGCGTCCGCGGCGGAGTCGGTGGTTTTTTTGCAGATCGGGCAATGGTGTTTCATGGTGAAGAAATTGTTTTACCATCCGGAAGGGGATGGGGACAAGCGCAGAGCAGACCCGGCGAGTGATCTTGGTTGAAATTTTAGAAAGCACCTGCCCAGTAGAATCACTTAGGACAGGCAAAAGGCGCCCGCCCCGTAGAGCCATTCGGGACGGGCAAAAGGCGCCCGCCTCGGAAGGCGGCCGCTACAAAGGCAAGAGGGAGGGGCGAGCCCCTCCCCTACAAAAGCGTGCGGGGCCACTTGAAAGTGGCCGCTACAAAAGGCCGTTGGGTTAACCTAGGACCCGCAGCGCGGCGCCGGTTGCGATTCGGGTTAATTTCTCTGGCGGAATTTGCGCTTTGGTTGTCGCGATCTCACCGGCGGCCTTGCGCTGTTGGATCTCGACGACCCGGCCGATTAGGTCGTACGCGTCCGTCTTCGTAATCTGGACCTTCACGACGTCGCCCGACTGGGCTACTTCGCCACTCGGCAACTCAATGTCCGTCAGATACAGCTTCCCATCAATGTCGGGCGCCATTGATTCGAGGCGGGCTTCCCAGACCAGCGGATTATCTTTCGAGGGGCCTTCGACCAGCGCCGTTTCTGTGCGGCCCTTGCGCTTGCGCAGATTTTCGCGGGAGATTTTCTTTTGCAGGGCCATCAGGCGGTTGCGGCGGTCGCTGATCGTATCGGCGTCCACCTTGCCGTCGAGCGGGAAGCTGCCGGCGTTGTCCACGTCGGAATATTCGAAGGCGCCCATCCAGTCGAGTTTTGCGGCGGCGACAAAATCGTAAAGTTCCTGGAAATCGGATTCCGTTTCACCGGGAAAGCCCACGATGAAGCTGGTGCGCAGCGCCACGCCGGGAATGGTGGCGCGCATCCGCTCTAGCAATTTCAGAAACGCGTCGCCGTGGGAGCCGCGCTTCATGCGCGCCAGGACATTCCGGCTGGCGTGCTGCAGCGGCATGTCGATGTACTTCGCGAGGCGTTCATGGGCGGCAAGAGTCTCGAGCATCTTTTGCGTAACGCGGTTCGGATAGGCGTAGAGAAAACGCACCCACAAGAGGTCTTCGACCTGTGCCAGGCGTTCGAGGAGTTGCGCTAAGCCGTCGCGCAGGCCAAGGTCTTCGCCGTAGGAAGTTGTGTCCTGGCCGATAAGTGTGACTTCGCGCGCTCCCGCGGCGGCCAGGTTTTCCGCTTCGCGTACCACGGATTCAAACCTGCGGCTGCGGAAGGCACCGCGGAGCTGCGGAATGATGCAGAAGGTGCAGGGATGATCGCAGCCTTCGGCGATTTTGATGTAGGCCTGATGCTTCGGCGTGGTGATGATGCGCGGCGTCAAATCGTGATAGAGGAATGCCGGCGGCTCCGCTGGCAGGATTTTCAGGTCGCCCTCGACGGCCTCGATGATGCGTTCCACCTCGCCGGTGCCGACGACGGCATCTACTTCGGGAATCTGTTGCAGGATCTGGTCGCGATACCGTTCCACCAGGCAGCCGGCGACGATGAGTTTTTTCGCGGAGCCGAATTTTTTGTGCTCCGCCATTTCGAGGATTGCGTCCACAGATTCTTTCTGGGCGGGTTCGATGAAGCTGCAGGTGTTGACGACCAGGATTTCGGCGTCATCGGCGCGGGGCGTCAGTTCGTAGCCTTCGCGGGCGAGAATGCCCATCATCACCTCGCTATCGACGAGGTTTTTGGGGCATCCGAGCGAGATAAAACCGACTTTACGCATACAGTGGCAATGGCGCCTTTACGCCAATCTTTTCATTTTAGCATGGCTGGTTGGGGGGCGCTGGGACCTGGTCGGTGGGACGCCCGCTCCGTAGAATCGTTTGGGAAGGACAAAGGGCGCCCGCCTCAGAAGGCGGCCGCTACAAGGCAAGAGGTGCCCGTCCCGGCCGGGGTTGATACAAAGGCAAGAGGGAGGGGCGAGACCCCCCCTACAAAAGGGAGCGGGGCCACCTGAAGGTGGCCGCTACTGGGTGGAACGGATCTGCTCGAGGAGGGCACGGAGGCGGAAGGCGTCGCAGACTGTTCCGCCGAAACGGGCTTCGGCATAAAGGGAGGTGAACTCGCCCACGGGGGAACGCAGGCTCGGCTGCAGCGGCAGTGTGGCCGCGAACTCTCCCGGGGTTTGCGTCTCCGCTCGCGTGTAACCGCGTTTCTCCAGCACGCGTAACATCTCCGAGTAGAGCCGCGAGGCAAGCTGTGGATTATTTCTGTGCGCCGTCGGCTGCCTCATTTGCAACGCCAGGCTAAGCCAGCGGACAGCGGAACGAATCCAGTCGAAACGCAGCACAACCAGCAGGAGCACCAGCAGGACTGGAAAGACCTTGCTCAGAAAGGCATGACGGCGCTGCCACTCTGTGAGGCCAGCCATGGCGCGATTTTGCGCGCGGCGGAACCAGCGCCGTAATGACTCGGAATAGTCGGTCGAATTCCGGCGCACATTCTTGGCCATCAACATCTGGTGCGCAAAGTCGTAGTTGACGACCCATTCGTTCCAGTTCAACTGCATCCAGTCCAAATAGAGATTGAGCCGCGAAAAGAGACCACCACTCGAGGCATCTGCTGGCGGCGTGGGGTCAAACGTGATCCAGCCGCTGCCCGGGAAATACGCTTCCACCCAGCTGTGCGCGTCGCTGGCGCGGACAATATAGTCTCCGGCGAGGTCGTTAAATTCGCCGGGAAGGAAGCCATTTACTTCACGCGAAGGAATCCCCAGTGTCCGCAGCATCACGGCCATAGCCGACGAGAAATACTCGCAGTGCCCGGCCTTGGTCACAAAGAGAAATTGGGCCAACGGATCGGCGCCGGGTTTTCCGGCGAGGTTCAACGTGTAACCGAAATTCCGGCGCAGATAGTTTTCCAGGACCACGGACTTGTCGAAGGGATTGCCGGCCGCGGCGGTGATTTTCTGCGCCAGCAGCGGTATGCGGGGATCGAGCTTCTCCGGCAGTTGCAGATAGAGGCTTTGTATGTCCTCGGGATATTCCGTGCCCGCTGTCCGCGCTTTTGCAGGGCGCTCCATTGGAAGCAGCGAAACGCCCTCATAGCGAATCTGCGAATAATTGCGCGCCGGATTAAAGACGGCGCCAGCAAAATCCACTCCGAGTGTGCTGCGCCGCGCCGATCCATAGTAGGTGCCCGCGTCAGCGGAGAAATTGCCCCGCAATTTCATCACTTGCGCGGGCGCGAACAGGACATCGCTCGCGAGCGGTTGCAGCAAGACGATAAACTGAACTTCGGCGACGACCGGCACCTTTATATCCAGGTCGGAACCGAGAGGAATCCAACCGTCACGCTCCGCATAGCGCAGCTCGCGCCCCTTTCCTTCCGAGTACCAGCGCCTGCCGTCAAAGGTCGAAAGCGCGATTCCGCGCCAGCGCAGCAGCGGATAGTTCAACAGAGTTCCGGTTTTCACCCGCATCACTACGGAGTTGTCTTTTTTGATTTCGCCTATGCGGCCGAGCTCCATGCTGTCCGTGAAGCCTGTCATCAGCGAGGGCTGGAAGCCGGTCCGCGCGAAATAGCCGGCGCTGAACCGCGGGAAGAAGAAAAAGAGCAGGGAGCCGAAAAAGATCGCACCGGCGGTGACGCTCACCGCCGCGAGCGACATCGCGCGGTAGAACCGCTGCTCCCGGGAAGGCTCCGCGTGAACCGGCGGAAAGACCGCTCCACGCGCTCCGCGGCGGATTTCCAGGCCCAGGAAAGTGGCCACCGCGAACAAGAGGTAAACGACAAAGAGGAAGAAGAAATTGGGGTTCACCGTGAAGATGGCGGAGGCGAGAATGGCCGCGAACGAAAGCATGGCCAGAAAGATGGAGTCGCGGTCGGTGGCCGCGCTATAGAGCCGCACCACGGTGACAAAGAGCAGGAAGTGCACCGCCGCGAGGAGGAACGCGTAAAGCGCGATGTTGGGAGTGCCGCTGGCCAGATTTCGCGAAAGGAAAAGCTGGTCAAACGGAAAGAAGAAAATGTACGCGGCTACGAGTCGCGTTGCCATGGTCTGTTTTAACTCGGGGCCATGGCCGCGCCACCATCGGAATCCTTTGTAGAGAATCGCCAGGGGCGCCGCCAGCGTCGTCAGGAGGTCGAGTTTTCCCGTGCTCACCAGTGTGAGGGTTGCCGTCAGCACGAGAAAAAATACCGCTGCGCTGAAGAATTGTTCGGCAGGAAGAGGCTGCGCGGTGCTGGTGACGGAGGAGGCCATATGATTGAGTCTTCAGGATAACACCCGGGCAGGAGCGCGCGATTTCATGGGAGCGTAAGGATAAAGAGAAGCTCTTACTTTGACGCCAGGGCGGCGCGCGCCACTTTGCGCGTCAGGTTAGAAATGGGCACCGCGGACAAGTCCGCAAGAAGAAACGCCTTCGCGCCGGAAACTCGGGGGAGCTTTTCGACCTCCGCGCGGAAGGGAAAAATCGTGATGGAGCGATACGTCACGGCATGGCGGACTTTTTTCAACGGGAAAAGCTCGCTTCGCAGACTTCGGCCGTTGAACAACGACTCTTCGGTGAATTTCTTCAACTCCGCAACCGCCCGGGCCTGCGGGACGGCAATCGTCGGGAAATGCCACATGCGCGAAACCAGGGTGTGAACATCGCCGGGTGAGGCGGATTTTTGGGCGGAGTTCGGCGGGCTCAGCAACAGAGTCTTTCCGCGCGCATCGACTAGCACCAGCGAGGCCAGGGTGATCCCTACCGTGGTGCGTTTGCTACGCTTCGCTGGAATCAAATCCACGAGGCCCTTTTTGCGGGCCTCGCAAAATTCGCTGACTGGGCAGAGCAGGCATTGCGGCGAGCGCGGCGTGCAGAGGGTCGCTCCCAATTCCATCATAGCCTGATTCCAGTCGCCCGGCGATCGCACCTGTAACAAATGGTCGGCGGTCTTCTGGAGTTTTTGCCAAGTTCCGTTGGCGTGGAGATCGCCGCGAAGTGCATTCAGGCGCGCAATGACGCGAGCTACGTTTCCGTCCAGCACTGCATGTTTCTTTTGATACGCGATGCTGAGGATAGCCGCAGCTGTGTACGCGCCGATCCCCGGTAGGGCCAGCGCTTCCTCCGGCTCGTTTGGAAAGACACCGTTGTGTTTCGATACGATCAGTTGTGCCGTTTTCTGCAAGTTGCGCGCACGCGAGTAGTAGCCCAGTCCTGACCACAAGCGGAGAACATCTTCTTGCGGAGCGCGGGCCAGCGCATCGACGGTGGGAAATTGTTCAAGGAAGCGTTCGTAATAAGGAATAACGGCCGCGACGCGCGTCTGCTGCAGCATGATTTCCGAGAGCCAGATGCGATAGGGATCGCGGGTGCGGCGCCAGGGCAGGTCGCGCTGAAATTCCGCGAACCATTCGAGCAGGTTTTTCCGGAAGCGAGAGAGCGGGGCACCAGTTAGCATGTCCGGTCAAGTTTCGCATATTCCCCGTAGGCGTTGGTCTTCCCGGGTTGCGAACAGCCGAGCTGGTTGTCATCCCGAACCCGCGTCTTTTGCGGGTGCGGGATCTGCTTTGGCATTGGTGAGGGGAAAAAGCAGGTTCCTCACCCCGTTCAAAAGGCGAACGGGGTTCGGAATGACAAGCTTTATTTTTTCGCGAGGGTTCAATTCGCGGCTCGGGCGTCAATAGCCCGCAGCAATTCATCAGGCGGAGAGATCGCTGGCGAAGACGATGTAGGAGGTGTTCCACAATTCGGCGGGAATCGAGCCGCGGGGCTGCGACGTGACAATAATCTTGAATGAGTTCGGATCGGCCGCGAGCTGATTCAGCAGTTCGGGCCGCGAATTTGGCGCGATCGGCTGCACCAGCGCCAGGTGCCGGAGGATCGCGAAAATATTTTCGGATGCCGGCGCGGGCGGAGTGGAGGCTTCGGCGCTGCGAAATTCCAGCAGCGCGCTGCGTTCGTGGAAGTTCCAGGCCAGGGCAGCGCAGAAGGTTACCGCTCGCTCAAAGCTTTCCTTCTCACTCGATGGAGGTGTCGCGGCCGCCGCGGGGCTTTGCGGATCGAAAACCAGCAGCACGCGGCAATCATCTTCGCGCGCGAACTCCCGGACCATCAGCGCGCCGAATCGCGCGGATGCTTTCCAGTGCACGTGGCGCGCACTGTCGTTGGGCAAGTAGCCGCGCAGCGCATAGAGGTCTTGCCCGCGGCCCTTGGCATGGCTTTCCATCGCCCCCTGAAGCCCGGGCAGAACTTCCAGGAATTCCGATGACGCGGCTACTGCGGGATACACCAGCGCCTCCGCGGCCAGATCCATGCGCCGCGCCTTTTGCAGGAATCCGAACGGGAAGCGCGTGACGATCTTGAAAGCTTCCTGGCGGTAGACGCCGCGCTGGGGAAAGAGCAGCGGAACGTGCTGCTTCACCGATTGCTGTCGCGGCAAGTAGGGAAAGTAGACTGGAGTTTCGAGCATTGCCGCCGCAGGCTGATCTTTTGTCTTGGCTGCCTCGACACGCAGGGAAAACGACGGCAGGGTCAGTTTTTCGTTGCGCAATTCCACGGTAGCGCGCATAGACTGGCCGGCGAAAATATGCTCGGGAAGATGTAGCTTCAGCTCCACGCCGGCGAGGGTGATGGACGACAAGATGCCGGACATGAGAATGCTGGCGATGAGACTGGCCAGAATCAGGAACAATAGATTATTGCCGGTGTTGATCGCCGCCAGCGCCACCAGCACGATGCCGAGAATGTAGATCCAGCCATCGCGGGTGATGCGGTACTCCATGCGGTAGCCGATCCACCGGAGAGGAGTGCGCTTCGCCAGCGTGGGCACCAGCGTGACGGCAACCCAGCCCGCTACTACCAGCGCGGTGAGCGCCGAAGCGCTGGCGAGAAAGAGGCTTCCGAGTTGCGCCGCCGCGCCTGAGTAGAGCGCCAGGATTAAGGCAATCGTCAGCGCCGCCATGGAAAGGAAAAAAGCGCGCACGGCCGGGCGATCGGATTTGGCGAGCAGAGCGTTAACGGTGGAAGTGAGCGTTGCCATGACTGGTTATCAAAAATCTGAAACTTGGAAGTTATAACTTTTTACTGCGCACTTCATTACATGCCAGCTCATAAATCCAGGGCAAACCGCCGCCAAACATTCTTCAGGGGTTAAAGCCCACCTTCTCTAACACCTTACGTCGGGGCTGAAGCCCCGACCTCGTAAAGAACCATTCTCGAGATAAATTAGAGCGGAACGCGCACTGACTCCACGATTTCGCGCAGCACCGTTTCCGTGGTTTCCGATTTCTTTTGCAGCGAAGCGTGACGCGCGCTGGCAACCACGCGGTGTGAAAAGACGGCCACGGCGAGTTGCTTGAAATCGTCGGGCAGGCAGAAATCGCGACCTTCCAGATACGCCCGTGCCTGGGCCGCGCGTTGCAGCATCAGGGTGCCGCGAGGGCTGACGCCCAGCGCGAGTTGGTCGGACTTGCGCGTGCAGTTCACGATTTCCAGGGCGTAATCGTGCAGGCTTGAATCCACTTTCACCCGGGTCACCGCCTGCTGCATGGTCAACACGTCGGCGACGTCGGCGACGGGTTCCAGGGTCTCAATCGGGTCGTCGGTCGCGCGGTTGCGAAGAATTTCTTTCTCCGTTTCGTGCGAAGGATAGCCCATTTTGATGCGCATCAGGAAACGGTCGAGTTGCGATTCGGGCAGCGGGTAGGTGCCATGGTGTTCCACCGGATTCTGCGTGGCGATCACCAGGAATGGTTGCGGCAGTGTGAGCGTGCGACCGTCCACGGTTACCTGGGCTTCGTTCATCGCTTCCAATAGTGCGGATTGTGTGCGCGGGGTGGTGCGGTTGATCTCGTCGGCTAGGACGACGTTGGCGAAAATCGGTCCCTGGCGAAATTCGAATTCGCGCGTTTCGGGGTTGTAGACGCTTACGCCGAGGACGTCGCTGGGCAGCAGGTCGGATGTGAACTGGATGCGCTGGAATGTGCAGTGGAAGGATTTGGCCAGCGCCTGAGCCAGGGTGGTTTTTCCGGTGCCGGGAACGTCTTCAATCAGCAGGTGGCCACGGGCCAGCAGGGTGATCAGGGAAAGCTGAATGACGTCTTCCTTGCCGAAAATGGCGCGGCCAATGGAGCGCTGCAATTGTGAAACGACGTGAGAAGTGGCGGTCGGCATCGGTTGAAAACCCCAGGTGTTCCTGCTTAAATAGATGAGCGTTGTTGCTCGAGCGTTTCGGCCGATTGCAACAATGTTTCCCTGCAACGGGGTACCCGTTAACAGACGGGCGATTAGCTCAGCGGTTAGAGCGCTCGCCTCACACGCGAGAGGTCAAAGGTTCAAATCCTTTATCGCCCACCATTCCTCGCTCCCGAATAGTTTAATGGAAATCATTGATGACAACCTTATTCCGTACAATTGAGTTTCTAAGTTTGAGCCTGTGGTTGGGGGCGATTGCTTTTCTCAGTTTTGTGGTAGCTCCCGGCGCGTTTACGATTCTTGGGAATCGCGATGCCGCGGGAATGATGGTGGGTTTTGCGCTGGCGCGGCTGCACTTTGCGGGAATTTTTCTGGGAGTTGTCTTTTTGGTTGCCAGGCTGGCCCGCACGCACGATTTCGGGAGCTTTACGAATGCTGCGGCTCTCTGCGTCGTGCTGATGGTGCTGCTCACCGCCACGTCGCAATTCAGCGTGAGCAACCGAATGGAAGCGCTCAAGAAAGAAATGGTGTCGGTGCAGAACACGCCGGAAACGGATCCGCGGCGAGTGGAATTCAACCAGTTGCATCACCGTTCCGTTGCTTTCGAAGGCGCCGTGCTGCTCCTAGGCCTCGCCGGCATGTACCTGCTGGTGCGTGAAACCGTTAAGAGCTGACTGGGTAGAGCACTGGAGTGCAGGCATGTTCTAAGAGGCGCTGGCATGAAAGCCAGCGCTACAAGAGTCTACTTGCGCCGGCGCGCTTTTTTCTTCCCGTCCGTTTTCCGATGCATCTTTCTTAACGGTCGAGGGCGAATCTTGTTGGTCACCTTGTAGCCGGCGCGTTCGAAGGCGCGCCACATGTACCAGCTCGCGACAGTGCGGTAGGGCCGCCAGCGTTCGCCAAATTCCAGCAACTCTTTCGGTTTTGGCATGTACTTTTTGCCGTAGGCGACGGACCAGCCCTTTTTCACGCCCAGGTCGTGGATGGGCAGCACGTCCGGGCGCCCCAGCCGGAAAATCAGGAACATTTCCACGGTCCAGGCGCCGATGCCACGAACGGAAACGAGGCGTTCGACCAATTCTTCATCGGAGAGCCTTAGCGCCTCATCGTGTGTCGGAACGATGCCCGAGAGCGCCTTTTTCGCCAGATCTTTCATCGCCAAAACTTTTGCGCCAGACAATCCGGCTTTCCTGAGCTTCGCGGCTGGGATCTTGAGCATCTGCTCTGGCGAGGGTGGGCGACCGTCTGAACCCAGCGCTTTGATTCGCCCGAAGATTGTTGCGGCGGCCTTGCCAGAAATGGATTGATAGGCGATCGATTCCATCAGCACCTCATAGGGGGACTGGGCGTCGGCGACGTCAATTTGGAAGGGGGCGACCTCCGCGATCAGGGCGCGTAAAGTTTCGTCGCGTTCGGAAAGGTGTCGGAGGGCCTCGGATAGTTCAAAAGCAAGATTGTTTGGTGGAGTGTTGATGGTCATAGTCGGGGGAAAAACATAGCACGGAGAAATCGCGTTGGTAAGTAAAACCTCCCGAGCGGGGAAGGAGGCGCCGGGTGTGCTAAAATTTGTAGTTTATGCAAACAGGAATTATCGGACTGCCGCAAGTCGGAAAAACCACGCTCTTCCGCATTCTCACAAAGGCGCATGTTGACACCAAGGGTGGGCAGACGGCCCACGTCGGGGTGGCCAAGGTGCCGGAGCCGCGGCTGCTCGAATTGGCTAAGCTCTATAATCCAAAGAAAATCACGTATGCCACCGTGCAGTATGTTGATTTGCCCGGTGTACAGAAAGAGCGGATGCGCGAAAGTCTTGCCACGCTGCGCGATGTCGATGCGATTGCGCACGTCATCCGGGTGTTTGATGATCCCAGCGTTCCGCACTCCGAGGGCGGCATTGATCCGCTGCGAGACGCCACCAACCTGGACCTGGAGCTGATCCTTTCGGACCACGACCAGATCTCCAAGAGGCTCGAGCGGGTCGAAAAAGATTTGAAGAAAAAGAAGGACCCGCTGCTCGAGCTTGAGAAAAACGTTCTGGAAAAGTGCAAGGCGCATCTGGAAGCGGAGAAACCCTTGCGGGAACTCGGACTGACCGCTGAAGAACGCAGGCCCATCGGCGGATTTCTCTTTCTTTCTCAGCGCCCGATGCTTTACGTTCTAAATCTCGGCGACGATGAGGCTGCGGACCTCGACAAGGCCGTTGAGAAGCACAAACTTGGCGCGCTGCAGGGCCGCCCGAATACAGCCGTCGTTGCCGTTTGCGGCCGGCTAGAGGCTGAACTCGCGGAAATGGAAGAGAAAGAAGCCGTGGAACTCCTTGCTTCTTACGGCTTGAAAGAACCGGGGCTCAACCGGCTGATCCGCGCGACCTACGATTTGATGGGGCTTATCCAGTATTTCACTGCGGGGGAACCTGAAGTTCGCGCGTGGACGATTCGCAAAGGCTCGAACGCCGTGAAAGCCGCGGGCGAGATTCACAGCGACATTGAAAAAGGCTTCATTCGCGCGGAAGTCGTAAGCTGCGCCGACTTGCTGGCCGCAGGGAGCATCGCCGCCGCAAAGGAAAAAGCTCAGGTGCGCCTTGAAGGGAAAGAATACATTGTGAAGGAAGGCGATGTGATCCTCTTCCGCCACAGTGGGTGAGGCAGTGCTTAGTTCTTAGTTCGTAAAACTTCCGACTCTCCATGATCCACGAGTTTTCCTTTCGCGTCGCGCTTGCCGCTCTGCTTGGCCTCATCGCCGCGGGCGGCAATCTGCTTGGCGGGTATTTCGTGGTCTATCGCGAGTGGCCGCGCCGCTACCTGCAATATTTTCTCGCACTGGGCGCCGGCTATATGTTGTCGGTGGCGTTTCTGGAAGTGATCCCGGAATCCGTTCATTTGGGTGGCGAAAGCGCACTCATTTATGTTCTCGCTGGATTTTTCCTCGTTCATCTTTTCGAACACACGATTGCGCCGCACTTTCACTTTGGGGAAGAGACCCACACCGAAGAGATGCAACATGGCCACGTGCAAAGCGCCATTTTCCTGGGGCTAACGATTCATACTTTTTTTGACGGCGTGGCGATCGCGTCCGGCTTCCTGGTTTCGACCTGGCTGGGCATCCTGCTTTTCGTCGCAGTTTTTCTCCACAAACTTCCTGAAGGTTTCACTGTCGCTTCCGTGGTGATGGCTCGGAGCCAAAGCAAGCGCAACGCGGTTCGTGCCGCTGGCCTTCTCGGCGCGGCTACCCTGGCGGGAGTGCTCCTTACCAGCCAGTTGCAGGCCCAACTGAAATACGCCTTGCCGCTCTCCGGCGGGGTGACGCTTTACGTCGCAGCCACGGATTTGCTTCCGGAGGTAAATAAGGAGCCCAGTTGGCGGATGGCTCTGCTGGTTTTTGTGGGCGTCGCCAGTATGCTGATTCTAAAGGTCTTATTTAATCTCTAATTTTGACTAGTACCCGTACCTTGCCTTCCCGGTTGCTTTCCTTGCAACTGCAACTTTTTGAGAACAAAAGTGTTTGGTAGAGTGTGGCGGCTATGGTCAGGACCGACGTCCAACTCATGTTGGATGTGAAAGCCGGCGACGGGAACTCGTTTGAGCTCCTGCTGCAGCGCTATCGCACGCCACTGGTCAACTTCCTGTATCGCATGGTGCGCAACCGCGAGCAGGCGGAAGACTTGGCCCAAGAGGTGTTCCTGCGCGTATACCGGGCCCGGGAGGATTACGTCCCAAGCGCGAAGTTCACCACCTGGCTGTTTCGCATCGCCACCAACCTCGCGCTGAACTCCGTCAGGGACAACCGGTATCAGAAGTTGGAACTTTCGATCGACGCGCCGGTTTCTGTGGACGCGGAAGATGGCGATGAAAGGACGATGGATGTTCCGGAGAAGCATCCGAACATCGAGCAGCATCTGGTGGAGGATGCGCGGCGGAAAATGATCCGGCACGCGATCGACAAGCTGCCGGAGAAGCAGCGGGCCGCGGTGCTGCTGCACAAGTATGAAGAGCTGGATTATGCGGAGATCGCCAAGATTTTGAACTGTTCGGAAAGCGCCTTGAAATCGTTGCTGTTCCGGGGGTACGAGGCGCTGCGAGTGGAGCTAGCCCCGCTTGTTGCGCAGCGAGCAGGACAATGAGGGCAGGGAAGGCAGGTAGTCATGAGTTGTGAACGAATCGAAAGCCGCATCCTCGGATATGTGGATGGACGGCTGAAAGAAAGCGAGCGGCTGGAGGTGGAGAAGCACCTGGCCGAGTGCGCTCCTTGCGCTCTGCGCGTGAATGAATTCAGCGCAGTGTCCGGGCTGCTCGATGAATTGCCGCAGATTGAGCCTTCGCCGGAATTCGACTTGCGGGTGCATGCCCGGGTCGCGGCCGAGCCGCAACCCAATGCCGGCTGGTGGGCCTGGATGCACTTTTCGCCCCGGATCGCGTTTGCCGCGTCCATGTTGCTGCTGATGACGCTGTGGCTGGGCTATCGAACCGGCACGCCGCCAACGCCGAGCATCCCGAACGACGACCAGGCCATGATGCAGGATCTGCCAGTGCTGGAAGATCACGACGTGCTGCAAAATTTTGAGCCGCTGAAAGATTTGCCGTCGCCGGTGCAATCCGACGACGATTCCGATTCGCAGCAACCGCAGCGCATGTAAGGAGCAGTAGCAGGGAAGGGGGAGAGCAGAGAAGAAAATGCGGCGCAGGAAACTCCAATTCGGTTTGAAAGTTTTTGCGCTCGCTGTGGGTGTAGGGGTGCCTGCTCTTTGCGCGGCGCAGAACCCGCATCCCGACCGGCCGCCACAACATCAATCGCCGGCGCCGCAAGCTCCGACGCATCAAGCTCCGACGCGTCAACCTTACTCGCAACCATCGAATCCGAGCCACCCCTCGTCCAACGGCAATCGCACGCCCTACAATCCGCCGCATGCGAACCAGGGGCCGCACAACAATTTCAATAACGGAACGAACAACCACAACGGCACGCGCAATGGTTCCAGTGCCGGGTATGTGCCAACGCCTCGCCAACAACTGGGCGTGGGCGCGCCACGGCCCTGGGTGGATCAGATGCGCGCTCTTTCGCCCCAGCAGCGCGAACGGGTGCTTCAGAACAGCAAGGCGTTTCAGAATCTTTCGCCCGACAAACAGAGCCGGATTCGCCAGCAGTTCAATCAGTGGGATCACATGTCAGCGTCGCAGCAAACGGACCTGCGCCAGAAAGAAAATACCTGGCGCAACCTGACGCCCGGCCAGCGCGACTACATCAAGAACGACGTTTTGCCCCGCTGGCGCCAGATGCCGTGGGATCGCCAGCAGGTGATGAAGCAAAAGCTGGGAGTATTGCAGAACATGCCGGAGTCCGCCCGTATCCAGCGGCTGAACGATCCGAATTTCACCCGCGGCCTCAGTGGCGAAGAGCGCTCTACGCTGCAGGACCTGAGCCACATGCACGTGGGCGCGCCGGACCCTCCCGGCGAGTAGCGCTGCGCGATCGCAGCCTGCCCGACCATTCACATCATTACCTCAGAGGTTTTCCCAGTAGCGCAAACTGTTGCGCTTCTCCTTGTCTCGCAAGCTCCATCTCCGGCTTGGTCAACAAGAGTTCGCGGGCTTGATCCGGGTCCGGTGGCCACAATTGGGATAGGAAGCAGCGCTTTCCATAACAGCGGAATAGCACCTTGCCGGTTTTCCCGCCGCCGTGGATAGTGCGATTGGATTGGACCATGGCTACGGTTTTGCCGCCGGCGATGCGCAGAAACACCTGATCCCGTTGAGACCAGATCACATATTCGCCTGGCGGGAAAGTCTGCTTTGCGATATTGAATTCGAACGGCACCTGAACTTTTATGCCGCCGACTTGCGCATGCGTCGTCACCACACTCCCCAGAAAGCAATAGACTAGGGCGAGCAATTTGATTTTCATTTTGGACCCCAAGTTTGATTTGGGCTCAGCCGATCGACTGGGTTGGCCGCCCTGTGCGGGAGTCTGGGCGTTCGAGGCCCGACAGAACAATGGAGCGGGAAGGGTCTGCAAGGGAAACAATTCTGGCCATCTAACCATTTGAAAATAAAAGCCATGCCGCAGAATATGACTCTCTGAATATCCACATTTCGATGAGCTCGGGTGTATACTTCCGCGAAGTAAGTAAGGGATGTGAGGTATGGAAGATCTCACCGCAGCCAGGAGGGTCGCGCGTTTCGGCCTCTTTGAGGTCGATTATGCCTCCCAGGAACTGCGCAAGTCGGGCGTCAAAATCAAAATCCAGGACCAACCCTTCCAAATTCTTGCGCTGCTGCTGGAGCGGCCCGGGCAGATCGTGACCCGCGAGGAAATTCAAAAGCGGCTATGGGCCGGTGACACCTTTGTAGACTTCGACCTGGGACTGAACAGCGCGGTCAAGAAACTCCGGCAAGCGCTGGGCGACGAGTCGGAGAATCCCCGCTTTGTCGAAACGCTGTACCGCCGGGGCTATCGTTTTCTAGCGCCCGTTCAGGATGATGCTCCCGCAGTTGCCCGAATCATGGCGAACCCGCCGCAAGCCTCCGGCGGCGCGGATAAGCAGGAAACTCACGACCGTCTTCCCTTCAAGCAGGCCGACGAGAGCGTCCCGATAAGGAGAAAGGGGGGCCGCTGGCGGGGCTACCTTCTGCTACCGCTATTGCTGGGAATCGGCCTGATGGCAGGTTATGGCTTAAGACCACGGTCCACGCCGAGAATTACGGGCTATCAGCAGATAACTCAAGATGGACGGCAAAAATTTCAGCTCGTTTCCGGCGGTGACAGACTCTACGTACAAGAGTATGACTCGGGTCGCTTTGTGGTGTCGCAGGTATCCGCGGCAGGAGGAGAAACCTCCGTGTTACAAACACCGTTCACAAACGTGATGCTAGGCGAAATGACGCCCGATGGTTCCGCACTGCTGCTGGGCGAATTTCAAGAAACGAACAAGCGAGTTCCTGTGTGGAGTCTGCCGCTTCCAACGGGGGCCCCGCGCAGAGTGGGAGACTTGGTGGTTGAATCGCTCGCCGCCTCGCCTGACGGAAAATCGCTCATTATTTCCGATTCGGAAGGGGTATTCGAGGCAAGCGCCGACGGGAGCTTGGTGCGCAGACTCTTCACCACGACTGGCGCTGCGTATGATTTGTCCGTCTCTCCCGACGGCAAACAAATCAGCTTCTCGCTGGAGGACACGCGGACGGGCACCAGCGGAATCTGGGTGGCGGGTCGCGATGGTAGCAACCCGCACGCGCTTTTGCCCAATGATGTGGATTCGGAGCACGACTCTTGTGCGAGATGGACCCCCGACGGCAAGTACATTCTCTTCGCGAGGTATAGCCAGGGCCATGAAAACATTTGGGCTTTGTCCGCTGATGATTCCTGGTTGAAGGGCAGGCCGCGAGCCATGCAGTTGACCAACGGCCCCCTGGATTTCAGCGAGCCGCTGCCGAGCCGCGACGGTAAGAAGATTTTTGCTCTGGGCGCGCAGCCGCGCACCGAACTGATCCGGTACAACGAAAAATCCGGTTTCGAACCTTTCCTCGGTGGGCTGTCGGTTACCGACGTGGCCTTCTCGGCGGATGGGCAATGGGTTACCTACGTGACGGTTCCGGACAAGGTGCTTTGGCGATGCCGGGTGAACGGCAGCGAACGAATGCAATTGACGGATCCGGGCAAGGTGTGGGCGGCGCTTCCGCGATGGTCTCCCGACGGGAAACAGATCGTTTTCATGGGACGAACTGTGAACGCGAACTGGCGAGCATATCTGATATCCACCAATGGTGGTTCGTTTCAGGATCTGGTTCCGGCTGCTCCGGCCGGGCTCGATCCGACCTGGATGCCGGATGGGAAATCGATTGTCTTGACGCTAAGCAATTTAGGCGCAACCGGACAGGGAATTTCGCTTGTGGACCTGGAAGGCAAGAAAGTGCGCGACTTGCCGGGCGCCGAGCATCTTTTTTCTCCGCGGGTCTCGCCGGACGGCAAGTCAATTGCGGCGATTACCACAGATTCGCAGGCTTTGATGTTGTTCGACGTGGCGGGACAGCGGTGGACGGAACTGGTCCGTATGCCCATCGGCTTCCCTAGCTGGTCGCACGACGGCCGATACATTTATTTCGACAGTATATTTTCGGAAGATAGTGCTTTCTACCGCGTCGCCATTTCCGATCGCAAGTTGGAGAGGCTGGTCAGCCTGGCCGGCATCCGCCGCTTCTGGGGGGAAATGGCGGAATGGACGGGACTCGCGCCGGACGATTCTCTTTTGCTCACCCGCGACGCCAGCCATCAAGAGGTGTATGCACTGGAGTGGCTGCCCCGCTAAAGCAAATCCTCAAGTTGCCGCTTCGAAAGAGCGTACTTTGTATATTTGATTCAATGCCAAATTAAAGCGGCTAGCTTCCGATTGACGCTCCTGCACTCGTTGACAATCCACCACTTCTCGCGGCATCGTGACTAGTTGCATTGCCGCGCATCGAAGAGGTAGGGAGATTCCGATTCCAGAGTTGTCGAGACGATTTCGCGCCCTGAAGCATCGCAATTTTCAGCTTTTCATCATTGGACAGCTTATTTCGCTGATTGGCACGTGGATGCAGACCACGGCGCAGCAGTGGCTTGTTTACAAGCTGACCGGCTCTGTGGCTTTGCTTGGCGTGTTTGGATTCGCGAGCCAGGTGCCGATGCTGCTGCTGGCGTGGATGGGCGGGTACGTTGGCGACCGGTATAACCGGCACCGTGGCGTGATCGTCACGCAGTCGCTTTCGATGATTCTGGCGTTTGTGCTGGCCGCGCTGACGCTTACGCATTTGATCCGCGAGTGGCACCTGATTGTGATTGCGCTCCTGGTCGGCATCGTCAACGCCTTTGACGTTCCGATTCGCCAGTCCTTCTTCGTGCATATGGTGGGGAAGGAGGACCTGCCCAATGCGATTGCGCTCAACTCTTCGATTTTTAACGGAGCGCGCGTGGTGGGCCCGGCGATCGCGGGATTTGCGATCGTGCTGGTGGGAGAGGGCTGGTGTTTTTTTCTAAACGGGGTGAGTTTCATCGCCGTGCTGGTGGCGTTGTTGATGATGCGCATCGAACCGTTCGTGAAAAGGCCGCCCGATGAATCGCCGGTGCGGAGTTTCGTGCAGGGGTTCAGATTCGCGATGCACGATGTCTCCATTCGCTCCTCTCTGCTCATCCTGTGCGTGCTGAGTATGTTTGGCCTGCAATACTCGGTCTTCCTGCCGATCTATGCACACGACATTCTCCATGGTGAAGCGGGGACCCTGGGATTGCTGATGAGCGCCGCGGGCGTTGGCGCGTTTCTGGGTGCGCTGCAATTCGCGGCGCGGACGAACTACGCCGGCCTGGCGCGCTGGATCGCTTCCACCTGCACTGTCTGCGCTGTCGGGTTAATCATCATGTCGCACGCCACAGCGTTCTGGTTGTGCGCGACAGTCCTGTTCGTTGTGGGATTTGCCGCCACTTCGCAGATGGCCGCCACCAACACGATTATTCAGGAGCGCGTGCCGGACGAGTTGCGCAGCCGCCTGATGGCGGTGTACGCCACGATGTTCATGGGCGTGCAGCCGATTGGGGCGCTGCTTGCGGGTGGTGTGGCCAAGCGGATGGGGACGCCGAACACGGTGTTGCTCTTTGGCTCGCTGGTCCTCGTTGGTAGTTTGTTTTTTATTTGGCGGGTGGCGATCCGGACGGGAAGGGCAGAGGTGGAAGCGGCGGTAGGTGGGTAGGATTTTTTGAGTGCGGGAGCATGGCTCCCGTTTCTTCGGCTGAAAGTGGGGCGACTGAATTGTGATTTGGTGCAGGGGTTCACTCCGTAAAAGCGGCAGCTTCGCTGCCGCACTCAAAAGGCGCTCCAGCTTTACGAGGGATTTGGGCGATAGAGATAGGTTGGCTTTTCTTCGAGGATGGCGGGTTTCGGCTGATTTATAGCGGCGAGGATTGCATCCACTTTGCCGCGTGTTGGGGCCAGAGAGCAGACCGGATCCGTCGCGGCTGCGTTGCCCGCGAGGAGCATCGCCTGGCAGCGGCAGCCGCCAAAATCCTGATGGCGGCGGTCGCAGGATCTGCAGGGCTCCTGCATCCAATCTTCTCCGCGAAATTTCTGGAATGCCGGCGAGCTTTCCCAGATTTCGCGCAAAGGCTTTTCCTTCACATTTTCAAATTGCATTCCAGGGATGACGCCAGCCGCGTGGCAGGGGAGCACGGCGCCATCCGGCGAGACCAGCATGAGTTTTCGCCCCCATCCACCGACGCAGGGCTTTGGAAATTTCGCGTAATAATCCGGAACTACAAAGACGACCCGTGTTTTGCCTTTCAGGCGCTCTTCGGCTTCCTTGAGTTTTGCGACGCAAAATTCCAGCTGGCGACGCGTGGGCAGCAGCGCTTCGCGATTTGCGAAGCCCCAGCCGTAATATTGCACGCTAGCAAACTCCACGCAGCCTGGTCGGTGTTCTTCGACGAGCGCGATCATTTCCTCAAGTTCCTGGATGTTCTGGCGATGGATGACGAAGTTCAGCGTTACGCCGAGGCGGTGTTTCTTCAGCCATTCGAGGACGCGGAGTTTTTGAGGGTGGGAAGTGGTGTTGGAGATTTCGCGCGCGGTCTGTTCGGTCGCTCCTTGAAAGCTCAATTGGAAGTGATCGAGGCCCGCTTCCACGAGAGCGGCAAGTTTCGCTTCGTCGAGCGGAAGGCCGCTGGTGACCAGGCTTACGTAAAGACCGGCGATGCGGGCCGCGCGAACCAGTTCGACGATGTCCGTGCGGGCCAGAGGTTCGCCGCCGGTGAAATCGACTTGCAGGACGCCGGCTTGCGCCGCTTCCTGAAAAACGCGCATCCATGTTTGCGTGGGAAGTTCCGATTCACGCTTGGCTAGTTCGAGGGGATTTGAGCAATAGACGCAGTGCAACGGGCATCGATGGGTGAGTTCGGCGACGAGAGCCAGCGGGGTGGGGAGAGTGGTCATGTGGAGTGCGGGAGGTCTGCTCCCGCTTTTACGGTTGTAACACGGAGAAAAGGTATCCAGACACCGGAGTTTCAGATTCACTCAGTTGCTGATTCAACTGTGGCATGAGATTTGTTTTTTGCTTGTGCCGCATTGGTCAAAAGCGGCAGCTGAGCTGCCGCACTCCAAAGTTAGAAATCGATAGCGCGCTGGTCGTGCAGGAGCGCTAGATAGCCTAGAAGATCGTCGGTGATGCGTTGCGGCTCGGCTTTGGAATAGAGCGCGTGGAGTTTTTCCGCGATTTGCTGGACGGTGTGGTTGCCGTCGCATAGTTGCACGATTTCGAGACTTGGGCCGTTGAGGCGGAGCGCGCGCTCCGGCATTAGCAGCGTCCGTGGGAGCTGCGATTTTTCATTCAGGCGCACGCCGGGCGCCAGGCGCGGCGTCGCGGTGAGTTCAGGCTTCATTAAGAAGTTTCCTTCGCGGGCTGGAACGCGCCGGGTGGCGGCCAGCCGGGATTTACATAGGCGAAATAAAGCGCATCGAGTTGCGCCCACAGAATATCGCACTTGGCGCGCAGGGCGGCGTAGGCAAGCTCCTGCTGCTCACGTGTGCGAGCGTGCTTCACGCAGTAGGCAAGCGCAAATTCGGCATCTTCGGGGGCTTGTGTGAGGCGTCCCTTGAAATATTCGAGCGCGGGAACGAGCCAGGGGTAGTGCTCGCGCATGCGGTCCATGCGGAGGGAAATTAAAGTCTTGCTGAAGAGTTCGGTGAGTGAAGAGGCTACTGCTTCGAGATGCGACCTGCGCGAAACGAGCAGCACGTAGGCCTGCACTGCGTAGCGCGTGGCGGGTAGAATGCCTTCGCCGTTAATCGCTTGATCGCGATGGAGGCCCGTGCCCTCCACCAGCTTCAGCCACTTCTCGATTCCGCCGGGATGTTTGCCGTCGCCGTCGTGGTCAATCATGCGTTTGCGCCACGCGACGCGAAACGCGGGGTCCTTGCTGCGCGCGAGGATCGCCGCGTCCTTAACGGGGATATGCGACTGGTAGTAGTAGCGGTTGAGCGCCCAGGCTTGCAGTTGCCCGCGGTTGAGCTTGCCTTCATGCATCAGCAGATGGAATGGATGCTTGTGGTGATAGCGCTGCTCGCCGATGGCCTGGAATCCGGCGATAAATTCCTTCTCGCCAAGGGCTTTTTCGTTTTGGCCATTTTTCATAGAGAGATGTTAAGGCCATCGTAGGCGATTTCGAAGCCGGCTTCCACTACCGCGCGGTGCTCAGGCGAATCTTCATCGAGGATGGGGTTGGTATTATTGATATGAAGAAGAATCTTGCGTCCCTTTGCGTTGGCGGGGAACTGCGCGAGCAATCCATCGGCTCCCGAGAGAGGGAGGTGGCCGATTTCGCGAGCGGTTTTGTCGGTGCGCCCGGTGCGCATCAGCTCATCGTCAGCCCAAAACGTGCCGTCGATTAAGGTGACATCCGCGGAAACGGCCGCCTTCTGCCATTCGGAGTTGTCGCCGGAAAGGGAAGTCGCAACAAGCAGTTTCTTGCCATCCTGTTCAAATAAAAATCCGAGCGTGGCATCCTCCGGCGCAGCGGCGCGCAGGAATTCTTCGCTGGCGTAATCGGGAAACGAGCCTCCCATCGAAATCGTGTTGCAGACAAATGTCGGCAATTCGCCGGGAGATTCCGAGAGGTGGCAACCGAGGCGGCCGCTGTTCGAAAGCACTTGCCACTGCACGGGAGAATCTCCCCGCTCGAGCACCCTGAATATCCGATTTTCGGTTTTCAGAAGGCACTGCACGCCAGGAGTGGCGAAAACGAAATAGGCCTGGAATTCCCTCAGATGCAGGAGGCCCATCACCGCGTCCACATCCGCCGAAGGCAAGAATACACCGCCGATGGGAGTGTGGCCGGGAGTATCTGGCTTGGGAACGAGTTCCGGAGCGGAGAGAATTTGCGTGCGCAAGTCCGGTGAAGCGCCGATCAAAAACCAGACGCGATTGTCCGGTGAAAATGCAATTTGCGTTTGTGTGCGTGGCTTGGCGTGAAGCGTACCGGCGCGGAGTCCCGAGCAGTTGCGGCAGGCGCAATTCCATTGGGGGAAGCCACCGCCCGCTGCGGAGCCGACAATTTTGATTTTCACGAAGGAATTCTCCAGGGGGCAAAGCGGAAATGCAAACCGGGCTGGAGGAACAAAGACGTACAGAGACAAAACGGCCCGATCGCCGCGGCGGTCGGGCCCCACAACTCAGGACTACAGTTCAGCGTTGGCGTACGAGCTGACTTCGCAATTCAGATCGATCTCTTCGTGTTGCGGGGTGACCCATTCCATAGCGATGGCTCCTTCGTTCATCTCAAGTCCACAGTTATCAGAACAGGGAAAAGATACCACACGAATTTGCGGAAGGGAACCGACTTTCTGACCAGCGACCAGGCAGAGTTCGCGCGCAATAAGACGAACATCAGGCGAAAGGACTCAAGGCTTGCACACAACTCTTTTGTTACATGCATTCGTTAAATTCCACACGTTTTGCACAAATCCAGCGAATTTCCCTTGACATGTTTACGAATCGGAATAGGATGTGGCCAAGAGTGGTAGAAAGTGGTTGTCGGTAGAGTGAAGTAGGGTGGTCTAGAGGGCTGTGGTGGAATTGGGCAAACCGATTCTCCAACGAAGTGGGCAACGTGAAACTGCGGGGAAACTGTCCAGCGAAGGTGGACGAGAAGGGTCGTCTGAAGATACCCGCCGTGTTTCTCGACGCTTTGAAGGAATTTGGGAACCAGTTCTATATCACCAGCCCAACCGGTGAAACGGCGCGCATCTACCCCATGAAGGTCTGGGGCGAGATTGAAGACAAACTGGCGAAGTTGCCGAGCACCCACCCGGTAAAGCGCAAGTTTTTGTTGAGGACCAGCTATTTCGGGCAGGCGGTGGAGATGGATGGCCAGGGGCGGGTTCTGCTCCCTGCAGTGCTGAGGGAAGCGGCGCAGGCAAAGGGTGACGTGGCGGTGCTGGGGGCGTTGGATTACCTGGAGGTGATCAACAACGCGCGGGCTTTGGATCAGATGAAGAGCGAACCGTATACGGACGAAGACAACAAGATTCTTGGGGATTTGGGGATTTAGACGGGAAGTGACGAGTGGTTAGTGGCGAGCGGGAAGAGACATCAGCGAGGCCACACATTCCCGTGCTGTTGGAAGAGGTGCTCGAATGGCTGCAAATAAAGCCGGACGGAATCTACGTAGACGCAACGCTGGGAGCAGGCGGACATTCGGCGGCCATCGCCGCGCGGTTGTCCCCGGGAAAAGGCCGGTTGATCAGCCTGGACCGGGACGCACAGGCGCTGCAGATCGCACAGGAACGGCTGAAGGAGTTTGGGAGTTTAGTGAGTTTCGTCCACTCTCCGTTCTCGAAGATTGCGGAGGCCGTACACGGGTTGGGGATAGCGAGCGTGGACGGGGTCTTGGCCGACTTGGGAGTTTCGAGTATGCAGCTTGATCGCCCGGAGCGGGGATTTTCATTCCGGGAGGCGGGGCCGTTGGATATGCGCATGAGCAGCGGGGAAGCGGAAGAGGACACGCTGACGGCAGACGAGATTGTGAATCGGTGGTCGGAGAAGGAAGTGGCCGACCTGCTCTACCAGGAGGCGGAAGAGCACGATTCCAGAAGGATCGCCAGGGCCATCGTGAAAGCGCGGCCAATCCGCGACACGGCGCACCTGGCAACGGTTGTGGCAGGCGTCCGGAAGCAATGGGGAAGGCAGAGACTGCATCCCGCAACAAAAACGTTTCTGGCGCTGCGGATAGCGGTGAATCGAGAGATGGAGGAACTCGGGCAGTTTCTTTTTCGGACCCCTGCCACATTAAATTCAGGCGGCCGATGGGTGATGTTGACGTACCACTCGAGGGAAGACCGCCCGGTGAAGCGCGCGTTCCAGGAAGGCGAGAAAGCCGGAACGCTGAGAGTGCTCACCAAACACGTGATTGTGCCCCGCCCGGAAGAGCAGGCAGCGAACCCGAGATCGCGAAGCGCGAAGCTCAGGTGCGCGGAGAAGGTGTGAGATGGCGACAGCATTTCAATGGCAGGAAATACCGGGGGGCGATGAGCTCCTTCGGGAACCGAGGGTTATTCGCGGTCAAGGGGGAGTTCCACAGCGCTTGAAGCCGGAGGTGGTCCGGACGGCGGCGCGGCTGCATAGGGGTTTCTCTTTGCGCAGGCCGCCGATGGTGGAATTTCACACCGTGAAACGGATTGATAATTCGCGGCTGGTGCGCCACGTGGAGCCGGTGAAACTGAAGAATTATTACAAGACGGCGGCGCTAGGCGGAATTGTGGCGATGTTTTTCATGCTGTACATCTACCAGCATTTCCGCTGCATTGATTTGAGTTTTCAACTGGAAGACCTGAAGGGCAAGCAGACGCAGGCGATGGCGTTGAATGGCCAGTTGAAACTGAAGATCGAGACCTGGCGGAATCCCGGGCGGATAAATCAGATCGCGCGCCAGTTGGGTCTGCAGCGGCCGGATCCTTCGCAGTTGCTCGAATATTCGAATTTCGATGCCTCCCAGGTCGAAGCCGCGCGCCTGGTGCGGCCGAATCACGCTCCCTAGTCTGCCGCATTGATGGCGAGCGCCAGAATCCAGCGAGTTTCGAAATAGCTTTCCAGCCGTCCGGAGCGCGAGCCGAGTCCCAGGAACCATGGAGCAAGAAAAAGTCCACGTCCGATTGCTGATCCTGGCTGGCGTGGCGTTTCTTTGGATGACCGCGGTTTTCGGGCGGCTGACCTACCTGCAACTGATCCGTCACTCCGAATACATGTCGCGCGCCATGCGCCAGCAGCGGCGCACGATGGAAATCGATCCCAGGCGCGGAACGATTTACGACCGGAACATGCGGCCGCTGGCGATGAGCGTGCCGGTCGAATCGGCATTCGCGATTCCTACTGAGATTAAAGATACGGCGATGGCGGCGCGACTGCTGTCTGGGGCGCTGCGTGTTCCGCCAGATAGCTTGCGGGAAAAACTGGAATCGGGCAGCACGTTTGTGTGGATCAAGCGGAAGATGGCGCAGGAGGAAGAGGAAGCGGTCCGCTCGCTGAACCTGAAGGGAATTTATTTTCAGGAAGAGAACAAGCGGTATTACCCGAAGCTGGATATGGCGGCGCACGTTCTGGGATTTGTGGACGTGGACGAGCACGGGCTGGGCGGAATCGAATACGAATACGACAACCTGATTCGAGGCAAAGGCGAAAAAATTGTGGTGATGGCCGACGCGCGGCAGCAGAAATTTGACGGCAGCGAAGCGCGGCAGGACCCCGGGGAAAGCGTGGTGCTGACGCTGGACGAAAAGATCCAGTACATCGCGGAGCGGGAACTGGCGGCTGTGATTCAGAAAGTTCACGCGCCGGCGGGCAGCGTGATTGTGCAGGATCCCAACACGGGAGCGATTCTGGCACTGGCGAACTGGCCGAAGTTCAATCCGAATTCGGCCACGGCGGCGCCGACGGAAGCGCGGATGGACCGGGCGATCAGCGCGATTTACGAGCCGGGTTCGACATTCAAACTGGTGACGCTGGCGGCGGCGTTTGACCAGAATTTGATTCGTCCCGAGGAAGTTTTCAACTGCGAGAACGGCTCGATTGTCGTGACCGGGCACCGGATTCACGATCACAAAAAGTATGGCGAGCTTACAGTCGCGGAGATTCTGGCGAATTCGAGCGATGTGGGCGCGATCAAGATTGCGTTGAAATTGGGCCCGCCAAGGTTTAACGAGTACATCCACTCGTTTGGATTTGGTTCTCCCTCCGGCGTGGATTTGCCGGGAGAAAGCCGCGGGCTGGTGCAGCGGCTTGAACACTGGGGCTCGTTTTCGATTGGGTCGATTTCGATGGGTCAGGAAGTGGGCGTGACGCCGCTGCAGATGATTAATGCGGTTTCCTCTGTCGCCAATGGCGGGTTGTTATTCAAGCCGCGAGTCGTCGAAGAGATGCGCCGCGGAGATCGCGTTTTGCCGCTGGAAGGCCCTTCGGCTCCAGCGGAACCTCGCCGCGTGATTCGGCCGGAAACGGCCGCGACGATGCGGCGGCTGATGGAAGGCGTCATTTTGAATGGCACAGGTAAATCGGCGCGACTGGATGGCTGGACAGCGGGCGGGAAAACCGGGACAGCGCAGAAGATTGATCCGGCGACGGGACGCTATTCGCGAACGAAAGTGATCGCGTCGTTCACCGGGTTCGCACCTATTAACAATCCGGCCGTCACGATTTTGGTTTCGGTTGATTCGCCGGAGGGCTGGCCGCACGATGGAGCTACAGTGTCGGCGCCGGTGTTCAAGCGCATTGCGGAGCAAGTGTTGGCGTATCTGGATGTGCCGCGCGATGTGCCGCTGAATCCGCGGCTGGTGCAGACGGCGTATCACCAGAATCGCGACAGCGAAGCGGTGGCGATGGAAGACGACACGCCGATGGATTTTTCGGCGTCTGCGGATATGACGGAGCAGGCCGCGAAGCCGCCGGAGGCAGCTCCTGTGCAAACGCAGCCGCAAGCGCCCAATGTGACGGTGACAATGGATGAAGGTGGCGATATTGCCGTGCCGGATTTTAAGGGCAAGACGATGCGCGAAGTGGCGGACACATGTATGCGGCTGGGTTTGAACCCGGTTCTAGTTGGCAGCAGTCTTGCACTTCAACAAACGCCGGCGGCTGGCAGCAAGGTGCGCCGGGGAGCCAAGATTCGAGTGGAGTTCGGTGCGCTACCCGTGCACGCGGGTAAGGTGCACTGAGAAAAAGGTTTATTGGGAGCCCATGAGCAAAGGATTGGCGGAAGAAGAACGGATCACTGGCAGACGCAGAGAGGACGCCGAAAGACAAACTGTGGCTGAACAGAGACACTCCGGGGGCGCGGGCCTGAAGTCCTTGTTGGAGGGAGTACAGTTGCGTTCGCAGGCGCCCGGGAAGGACATTACGATCCTCCAAGTTACGCACGATTCGAGGAGAGTGCAGCCGGGCGCACTGTTTGTAGCAATTAGTGGTGTTGCCACAGATGGAACACTCTTTGCGCGCGATGCAGTTTCGCGCGGAGCAATCGCCGTTGCGAGTGAGGCCCCGGCGCCTCTGGACTGGCCGGCTGAAGTTGCCTGGGTGCAAGTGACGGAAGCGCGGAGAGCCTTGGCAATCACCGCGGCGAATTTTTTTGGACGGCCCGCGACGGCGCTGAAGCTGACCGGCGTGACGGGCACCAACGGAAAGACCACGACAACTTCACTGATCGATTCCATCCTGCGAGCTTCCGGAGCGAAGACAGGATTGTTCGGCACAATCAGCTATCACACGCCTAACGGCGAATATCCCGCTCCGAACACGACACCAGAATCCGTGGACCTGCAGAATTTCTTTGCCGAGATTCGGGACGCGGGCGGGACCTACGCCACGATGGAAGCAAGTTCCCATGCCCTGGCGATGGATCGATTGTGGGGCTGCCATTTTGCTGCAGCGGTGTTCACTAATCTGACGCGCGACCACATTGATTTTCACAAGAATTTTGAAAATTATTTTGCAGCCAAGCGGCGGCTGTTTGAGGGAACCGGAGCGGGCGAGCCGGACTTTTCGATCATCAATACCGATGACGAATGGGGAAAGAAGCTCGTCGGCATGGGAAAGGCAACGCTCACTTATGGCCTGCAAAACGGCACGGACCTGAAAGCCAAGAAATTTCAACTGAGCTTCAGCGGGTTGAATTTCATCGCACAAACGCCAAAGGGGCCGATTCAGGTAGAGTCAGCACTCGTTGGGCGAATCAATGTCTACAACATCCTGGCGGCGATCGGCGCAGGCATCGGCTTGGGGATTCCGAATGACATCATTGAAACCGGAATTCGGAATCTGCACGCCGTGGCAGGAAGGTTTCAGCGCATTGATGAAGGCCAGCCCTTTTTGGTGGTGGTGGACTACGCCCACACAGACGATGCTCTGCAGAACCTGATTCGGACCGCACGCGAGCTGATCACCAAGGGGCGCATCATCACGCTCTTCGGCTGCGGCGGCTCGCGGGATCGCACCAAGCGGCCGATCATGGGCGAAACCTCCGGTAAATTGAGCGACCTGTCTATCCTGACGAGCGACAACCCGCGCCAGGAAGATCCACTGAAGATCATCAGCGACGTTGTGGTGGGCATGCAGAAGTCCGGCGGCAAATATCTGATCGAGCCGGACCGCGCGAAAGCCATTTCGCTGGCGATCGAAGAAGCACGGCCGGGCGACATTGTGCTGCTGGCCGGGAAGGGGCACGAGGACTATCAGATTTTTGCGGATCGCACGATTCATTTTGACGATCGCGAAGTGGCACGAAAAGCGCTCGGCGATCGCGGGTACGAAAGAGAAATTGGAAAATAGAAAATGGAAAATGGGAAGAGGTGGCAGGGATCGATGAGTGCCCGTTGGTTGAAAGATTTTTGAGGTGGATTAGCGGCCCGCCCCGTAGAAGCATCCGGGGTCCTAAACCCGGACTTCAAAAAGGCTGGCCCTACGGGAGGGTTACTCTGAAAACGCGCCTGGAAGTGCCGTACGGGCAGAGTGAACGCTTCGTCCGAACCCTGGGGAAAGCCAACCTATTGAGGCAACTATGCGGTGGACGCTTAAACAAGTGGCTGACGCGGTGGCAGGCAAGCCGGGAAGCGGCGTGGATGCCGTGGCCCGGGTGGCCGGTGTCTCGATTGATTCTCGCACGATACGTCGGGGAGAATTGTTCATCGCGATACATGGTCCGCGCAACGACGGACACGACTACGTTGCCGATGTCGTGGAAAGCGGAGCGCTGGCGGCAGTGGTGGCGGCGCCGGTGGTCTCGCGCTATCCAGGCTGGATCCAGGACCGCTGCATCACCGTGCCCGACACGCTCACCGCGCTCCACGAACTGGCCCGAGCGGTGCGCACGGAGTGGGGCAAGAAAATTTGCGGGATCACCGGGTCGGTGGGAAAAACCACCACGAAAGAGATCCTGGCGGCATTGCTGGGCGCGAAGCTCCGGGTCCTGAAAACGGAAGGAAATTTTAATAACGAGTACGGGCTGCCGCTGACGATTTTCCGGCTGGAAGAGGAAGACGACGCGGCGGTGCTCGAGATGGGGATGTCGTTTCCCGGCGAATTGAAACGGCTGGCGGCGATTGCGCGGCCGGATGTGGCGATTCTGACGCGGGTGGCGCCGGCGCACCTGATGAATTTTTCTTCGGTGGAGGAGATCGCCCTGGCGAAACGCGAACTGGTGGAAGGGCTAAATGGACCGAACTCGCTGGCGGTGCTGAATTCGGATGACTTGCGTGTTGCCGCGATGGCCAAGGTGGCCCCGGGCCGAGTGGTTTTTTACGGAGTGGATACTCCGGCGGAGTTTCGGGCAGAAGGGATTGAGGACCGGGGTGCACTAGGTTCGGCGTTCACACTGATTCACAAGGGCCAACGAATGCGGCTGGAAATGTCGCTGCCGGGGCGGCACGTGGTATGGAACGCTCTCGCGGCGATTGCGGCTGCGAGCGAATGGGGCATCGGCGCGGAGGAGGCGCGCCGCGTACTGCCGAATCTGCGGACGCCCTCGATGCGCGGCGAATTGATACGGTTCACGAACGGATTCGCGCTGATTAACGATGCGTACAACTCGAGTCCCGCGGCGCTGCAGGCGATGTGCAGCCTGCTGGCGGCGACGCCGGGATTTCAGCGGCGGATATTGGCTGCGGGAGAAATGCGCGAACTGGGGCCGGCTTCGGGACAACTGCATCGCGAAGGCGGCGAGTTTGCGGCGCGCACGGGGAAGATAGATTTTGTATTTGGAGTGCAGGGAGACGCTTTGCAAATTGTGGAAGGCGCGATTTCGGCGGGGGTACCGCGCGAGCACGCGAAATTTTTCACCACGCCGGATAATGCCGCGGAATTTCTGGCTGGATTTGTGAAGCCGGCCGACCTGCTGCTGGTGAAAGGATCACGCAGCGTGAAGATGGAGCGCATCGTGGAGGCCATGCTTGGCCGGTTTGCGCCATTGGATGCGGGCCGAAAACCGGAGGCGGGCCACTAGGATGCTTTACTACCTCCTCTACCACGTGCTGCAGAAATATTTCAGCCCGCTGAACGTGTTCCGTTACATCACGGTGCGCACGGCGTACGCAAGCTTGACGGCGATGTTTCTGGCGCTGGTGTTCGGGCCGTGGCTGATCCGGAAACTGCGCGAACTGCAAATCGGGCAGTACATCCGCGAAGAGGGGCCGCAGGAGCACAAGAAAAAAGCCGGCACGCCTACGATGGGCGGGGTGCTGATCGTGCTTTCGACCGCGGTGCCGGTTCTGCTTTGGGCCGATTTGTCGAACCCGTTTATTTTGCTGGCGCTGTTTGCGCTGATTGCGTTCGCAGCAATTGGATTCGTGGACGACTATGCGAAGGTGGCGAAGCGGCGGAACCTGGGATTAACGGGGAAGAAAAAACTGGCCTTGCAATTCAGCGTCAGCTTTGCCGTGGGCGTCACCCTGCTGGTGCTTTCGACGCACAGCGCGTACTCGACTCAATTGATTGTGCCGTTCTTGAAGCGCTTCCGGCCGGACCTGGTGATTCATGGATTGCTGCATTCGGGAACTTTTTGGCCGCTGGCGTTTCTGCCGTTTCTGGCATTCATCGCGCTGGTGATCACCGGCAGTTCGAACGCTGTGAATCTTACCGACGGCCTGGACGGGTTGGCGATTGGTTGCACGGTGATTGCCGCAGGCGCGATGACAATTTTGACCTACGTCAGCAGCAATTATCGCTGGGCGACGTATCTGGAAATTCAGTACATCCCCCGCGTCGGCGAGTTGACCGTATTTTGCGGCGCGCTAGTTGGCGCGTCGCTCGGATTTCTCTGGTACAACGCGCATCCCGCGGAAGTGTTCATGGGCGACGTGGGATCGTTGGCGCTCGGCGGCACGCTCGGAACCATCGCCGTGATCATCAAGCAGGAAGTGCTGCTGGTGTTTGTCGGCGGCGTGTTCGTGCTGGAAGCGCTCTCGGTGATTCTGCAGGTGGGGTCGTTCAAGCTGCGCGGGAAACGTATTTTCCGCATGGCGCCGATTCACCATCATTTCGAATTGCTGGGATGGAGCGAAAGCAAGGTGATTGTGCGGTTCTGGATTGCGGCGCTGGTGTTTGCGTTGTTCGCGCTGACGACTTTGAAATTGCGCTGAGGAAGCTGCGAAAGAAATCGGGTGTTTGAAAGATGCCAGGTTCGATGGAGTTGCGGAAGAAGCGAGTGCTGATCGTGGGGCTGGCGCGAACTGGCGTGGCGACGGCGTTATTTTGCGCGGGGCACAACGCGATGGTGACGGCCACAGAAACGCGCGCCGAAAGTGAATTGGGGGATGCCCCGGCAAAATTGCGGGCCGCCGGAGTCACTTTGGAGCTTGGCGGACACACGGAGAAGACGTTTCTGGCGCAGGACTTGATAGTTCCGAGCCCTGGCGTACCGGCCGACGATAAGTTTCTGCTGGTTGCGAAGTCGAAGGGAATCACCGTCTGGAGCGAAATCGAGCTGGCGTACCGGTTCCTGGAGGGAAAGCTGATCGGGATCACGGGTTCGAACGGCAAAACGACGACGACCACGCTGGTCCATCACATTCTGGTGAACGGGGCGATGCGCGCCTATCTCGCGGGCAATGTGGGAACGCCGCTGATTTCGGAAGTGGAAAAGATGGACGCGGGGTCGGTGGCGGTGGCGGAATTGAGCAGCTTCCAATTGGAGTTGATAGAAAAGTTTCGGCCGAATATCGGCGCGCTGCTGAATCTGACGCCGGACCATCTCGACCGGCACAAGACGATGGAAGCGTACGCGGCGGCAAAGGCGCGGATCTTTGAGAATCAGACGGAACTGGATGCGGCGATTCTGAATGCCGACGATGCCGCTTCCGCAAAATACGCACCGAAGAAGCCGCAGGTGTTCTGGTTTAGCCGAAAGAAGCGCGTGGAGCAGGGAGCGTGCCTGCACGGCGACGAAATTGTGGTGGTGCACCACGGGAAGGAAGATCGGGTGATGAGGGCGGCGGAGATTCCGCTTGCAGGTGCGCACAACCTGGAAAACGTGCTGGCAGCGGTGATTATTGCGCGGCTCGCGGGAGTGGACTCGGCGACGATTGCGAAAGCGGTGAAGAGTTTTGCGGGTGTTGAGCACCGGCTAGAGTTCGTGGCGGATATAAACGGTGTGCGCTACTACAACGATTCGAAAGCGACGAATGTCGACGCGACGCTGAAGGCGTTGGATGCGTTTTCGGGGAGAATCCTGGTGATTTTGGGCGGTAAGGACAAGGGAAGCGATTACACAGTCCTGCAGAAGCCGCTGCGGGAAAGAGCGATTCTTGCACTGTTGATTGGCGCGGCGGCGGACAAGATTGAAAAGCAGATTGCGGGCAGCGTGGCCATTGAGCGCGCGGGGACGCTGGAGCGCGCGGTGGAAGCGGCATCGCTGGCAGCGCGATCCGGCGATGTGGTGCTGCTGGCGCCGGCTTGCGCGAGCTTCGACCAGTTTGAAAATTACGAGCACCGCGGGCGAGTGTTTAAGCAATTGGTGAGAGAACTGGAGAAACGAGCGGCTGAAGAAAGGCAGGCAAAGTGAGAAGAGCACTCACTGAACAGAATGCGAAAAGCAGGTTTCTCTTCGCAAAAACCGCTCGGAGAGGAAGCGGTTCTCGCTTCGCTCGGAATGACAGTTACGAGGTGTTTTGCGGGAATTGTGAAGCATGTTGGCTGGGCCACCTGAAGGTGGCCGCTACATTGGAGAAATGATGGCGAGACGTTCAGAGATGGACCGCTGGTTATTTGTGGTGACGCTGGCGCTTTGCCTGCTCGGAGCGGTGATGATTTTCAGCGCTTCGGCGGTCACCGCACAGCAGATGTATGGGCATTCTTATGTGTTCGTGCTGCGCCAGGCGGTGTGGCTGCTGGCGGGCCTTGCGGGAATGTTCGGGCTGATGAAGCTGGACTATCACCGCCTGCGCGAGCCCGCGGTCGTGTACACGGCACTCTGCGTCGTGGCCGTGCTGCTGGTCGGAACTTTTTTCCTGGATAAGTCGCACGCGACACACCGCTGGATCAAGGTCGGGCCCATCAATCTGCAGCCCTCGGAAATGACCAAGCTGGTGGTGATCCTTTATCTGGCGTGGTTTTTGGATATGAAACGCCGCGCAGTGACGCGGATGGAATTCAACAAACAGGATCTGCTACAGACGATTCTTCCGGCGGTGGCGCCGATTCTGGTTTGCGTGGGATTGATTGTGCTGCAGCCGGACCTGGGTACGTCGGTGGACATTTTGCTGATTATGACGGCGATTTTGTTTGTCGCGGGGCTTTCGTGGAAATGGCTGGCGGTGGGAATGGCAGCGGCGTTGCCTGCGTTGATCGCACTGATTGCGTTCGTGTCTTATCGTCAGGCGCGGGTCACTGCGTTTCTCCATCCGGACTCCGATCCGCAGGGCGCGGGCTTTCAACTCGTGCAATCGTTGATTGCTGTGGGCTCCGGAGGATTTACCGGCGTCGGGCTGATGGAAGGAAAACAAAAACTTTTCTATTTGCCGGAAGCGCATACGGATTTTATTTATGCGGTGATTTGCGAAGAGCTTGGCTTCCTCGGCGCGGTGTTCGTGATCACGCTCTTTGCGGTTTACGGATGGCGCGGAATGCGCGCGGCGTTCAATGCACCGGACCGGTTCGGCAGCATGCTCGCTTTAGGCGTGACCGCGATGGTGATTTTTCAGTCGCTGATTAACTTTGCCGTAGTGCTGGGGATGATGCCGACCAAAGGAATTCCGCTGCCGTTTGTGAGCTACGGAGGTTCGAGCCTGCTGGTGATGCTGCTGGCCACCGGCGTGCTGTTGAATATTTCGCAACAGGCCGGATCTCCTTCGAGCTTGCGGGCCTGAAGGCGGATGGCGTGAAACTCCTGATTGCAGGCGGCGGAACCGGCGGGCATGTTTTCCCGGCAATTGCGATTGCGCGGGAGTGGTTGTCGAGGGGAGCCGGCAGGGAAGTGGTGCTGGTGGGAACACAACGGGGAATTGAAATGAAGCTGGTGCCGCAGGCCAGACTGCCACTGGAAACGATTCGCGTGGCAGGGCTGAAAGGAAAGGGCGGGACGACGCTGGTGAGGAATCTGGCGATGCTCGGGTCGGGATTGGTGGACTCGTTTGGTGTTCTGAAACGGCACAGGCCCGACGTCGCGTTTGGTGTGGGAGGATATGCCGCGGGGCCGATGCTGCTGGCGAGTTGGTTGCGTGGAATTCCCAACGTGATTTTTGAACCGAATGCGGAACCTGGCTTCACAAACCGGGTGGTCGCGCGGTTTGCGAAACGCATCGCCACGGGTTACGAAGTGACCGCGAAGTCTTGGGGAGATAAAGCCAAGCTGACGGGCTGCCCCGTGCGGCCGGAATTTTTTGCCATCGGGCCGCGCAAGCCGGAGAAGCCGCTGCACTTGCTGATCACCGGCGGAAGCCAGGGCGCGCTGCCAGTGAATCGCGCGTTTGTAGACGCAATGGATTTGCTGGCCGCGCGAAAAAACGAAATGCAGATTGTGCACCAGACGGGCGAACGCGATTATAATGCGGTAAGGACCGCGTACGCGCGGCGCGAAATTCTCGCGGAGGTGGTTCCTTTCCTCGTGAACATGGCGGAACGCTTTGCCTGGGCCGACCTGCTGGTTTGCCGGGCCGGAGCGATCACTGCCGCGGAGGTAGCCGCGGCGGGCCGCGCGGCGATATTCATTCCGTTCGGGCGCGCCACGGACAGCCACCAGTTGCGCAACGCGCAGGCGATGGCCGGCGCGCAAGCCGGGCGGCTGATCACGGAAACGGAACTGACCGGAGAACGATTGGCACGCGAGATTTTCTCCCTCCTCGACCAGCCCCGGGAGATTGAAACGCTTTCCAAGAACGCGCGGAGCCTTGCCTACCCGGATGCGGCGCGCGACATCGTGAATTTAATCGAAGAAGCGGCAGAGTCAAAGACGGAAAATAGAAAATAGAAAATGGAAAATAAAAAGAAGAAGAGATGATCCGATTTAGGGGAGAGCTTGAAAGCGGGGCACATGGATGAGATTGGGCCCGGCGGAGGAAGGCTGGCTTGAAAGACCAGCTCTACAAGGAAGAAGGAAGAGATAAGAAAAGACGCCCGCCTCAGAAGGCGGCCTCTACAAGGGCGACGGAGTTAAAATGATGGTATCGTTTCGCAATTTTCAACGGATCCACCTGGTGGGCATCGGCGGCATTGGCATGAGCGGCATCGCCGAAGTGTTGCTGACGCTGGGATATTCGGTTTCCGGTTCCGACCTGAAGCCATCGACGATTACCGAGCGGTTGCAAAATCTGGGCGCCACGATTTTCGAAGGGCATCACGCGGCGAACGTGGAAGGCGCGCACGTGGTGGTGATCTCTTCCGCGGTGAAAGCGGAGAATCCGGAAGTGGTCGAGGCACACAAGCGGAAGATTCCCGTGATTCCGCGTGCGGAAATGCTTGCGGAGTTGATGCGCCTGAAATACGGCATCGCGGTTGCCGGGGCGCACGGGAAAACGACCACGACCTCCATGGTTGCCGCGATTCTCGCGGCGGCGCATCTGGACCCGACGTTTGTGATTGGCGGCAAAGTGAACCAGGCCGGGACCACGGCGCGCGTGGGGCGCGGCGAATATTTTGTGGTGGAGGCGGATGAGAGCGACCGCAGCTTCCTGATGTTTGCGCCGGTGGTGGCAGTAGTGACGACGATCGACCGCGAGCATCTCGATCAGTATTCGTCGCTCGAAGACATCCAGGGAGCGTTTATCCAGTTTGTGAACCGCGTGCCGTTTTATGGCGCGGCGGTTTTGTGCCTGGACGAGCCGAATGTGCAGGCCATCATTCCCCTCGTGAAGCGGCCGATCATCACCTATGGCACTTCGCCGCAAGCGGACCTGGTGATCAGCGACGTGGAGATTCGCGGAATGGGCAGCGAGTTCCGGCTGACCTATAAGGGCGAAGACCTGGGAATATTCCTGCTGCCACACCCGCCGGGAATTCACAATGTGCGAAATGCCGCTGCTGCTGCGGCCGTGGCGCTCTATCTGAATGTGGCCAGCGACCTGATTCGCGAGGGACTCGCGAAATTTGCAGGCGTGGGCCGACGCTTCGACATCAAGGGCGTAGTGAACGACATCACGGTGGTGGACGATTACGGGCATCACCCGGCGGAGATTCGCGCAACGCTCAAGGCCGCGAGAGGCTGCCAGTTCAACCGCCTGCTGGCGCTATTTCAGCCGCACCGCTACTCGCGGACGCAGCACTTGTGGGATGAATTTGTGCGCGCCTTCAACGAAGCCGACATTCTGGCGCTGGTGGATGTGTACGCCGCGGGAGAGACGCCCGTTCCCGGCATCACGAGCGAGGCTCTGGTCAACGGCATTCGCGAGGCCGGACACAAGAACGTGCAGTATTTCCACTCGATGCAGGATGCGATTGAGTTTTTGTTGCGCGAAGCACGGCCAGGAGATGCGATTTTGACCATTGGCGCGGGGAACGTCAGCCGCGCGAGCAGTGAATTGATGGTACTGCTGGGAACCGAACTGCGCGTGGAGGACCGGATTCGAAATGCGGATTGAAGATCCCAAGATCCTTGCGGCGCTTCCTGGGCTGGGGACGGAACTCCGGCGCGACGTTGCGCTGGCCGAACTGACGTCTCTCGGAATCGGGGGCACCACGGATTTGCTACGCATCCAGCGACACGAGGTCATCCCGGGCTTGTTGAAGCTGCTTGACGAACAAAGTGTGCCGCACAAGTTTTTGGGAGGCGGATCGAATTTGTTGGTGGTCGATGGCGAACTGCCGTTTGTGGTTCTCCAACTGGTGAAGGGTGAGCCGGAAATCTCCGTGGACGGAAGCATCGCAAGTGTTGACGCCGCGGCCGACCTGGGGCGCACGGTGACCTTCTGCGCAAAAAACAATTTGGGCGGCATGGAAGGATTGATCGGCGTGCCCGGCACTGTCGGCGGAGCGCTGCGCATGAACGCCGGCGCGTACGGCATCCAGATTGGAACGTACGTACGGGAAGTGAAGGTTTACCGGGCGGCGGAGCGCAAAATCGAAATCCTCCGCGGCGAACAAATTTCGTTCGAATACCGGCACACTTCCTTTGCGCCCGATGATATGATGCTGGCAGTGAAGCTGGAATTACCCTCCAAACCGTACCCTGAAATTCTCCAAGGCATTCGCATCTGCAATGAAAAGCGGCGTTCGAGCCAGCCGCTCGGGCAGAAGAGCGCCGGCTGCATTTTCAAGAATCCGCCGGGCGGCTCCGCCGGGCGGATGATCGACGAATTGGGATTGAAAGGCTTTTCGCATGGTGATGCAAGGGTCAGCGAGCGCCACGCGAATTTCTTCGTGAATGCGGGGCAAGCCTCGGCCGCCGACATGCTGGCGCTGATCGCGGATGTGCGCGAGCGCGTGCAGCAGGCCTACGGGGTGACCCTGGAAAACGAGGTGGTGGTTTGGAACGCGTGAAACCCATCCAACGCAACGCCTCTGCCGCGGCGGCAGAGCAGGATTCCTACCGGCCGGATCTGATCACCGATGAGGAGCCGAAGTATCTACGCCGGCAGAAGCCGGTGGAGATTCGCAGGAAGAAACTCGGCGGCAAGACCTGGCCGTTCTATCGCCGTGTATTTGTCTGGACGGTAACTGGCGCCGCGATGATTACAGCGGGATATTTTGGCGCGCGGTATGCGCTCTATTCGCCGCAGATGCTGCTGGTGAAGCCGGACCAGATTGACGTCAGCGGAAATCACATCGTGGCGCGCGAGGAGATTCAGAAACTCTTCGTGCACGACCGGGACCGTAGCGTGCTGCGCATTCCCCTGGAAGCGCGGCGCGCACGGGTTCAGGAAATTCCTTGGGTCGAAGAGGCCAGCGTGCAGCGCATCCTGCCGAACCGACTCCGCGTGGAAATCACTGAGAGAACCCCCGTAGCATTTTTCCGTAACGGGAACGAACTCACGCTGATCGACGCACACGGAGTGCTGCTGGAGCGTCCGGAAGGCGAAGACTTTCATTTCCCAATCGTCACCGGCATGTCTGAAAACCTGGCGCGGGAAGAACGCGAAAAGCGAATGCAGGTCTATCAGGAATTCATGAAGAACATTGATCTGGTGAAGCCGGGCTCCTCGGAGCGCGTCAGCGAAGCCGACCTCGGAAATCCCCGCGATTTGTGCGCCGTGCTGACCGGATTCGGCAGCGAAGGGAACGCGCCAGCAATCACGGTGCATTTTGGCCAGGGCGACTTCACCGGCAAGTACCGGACGCTGGTGGAGAACTTCACGCAATGGCAGGCGAATGCCGGGCCAGTGCACGCGATTGATCTTCGGTATTCGAGGCAGGTGGTGGTGAACCCCGACACCAGCGCACCTGTGGCAAGGGCAAAATAGAAAGCAGGAGAGCGACTTGGCAAAGAAGGACAAATATCTCGTCGGGCTGGACATCGGCAGCACAAAGACGTGCGTTTTGCTTGCGGAAATCGAAAATGAGCAGTTGCGCTTTCTGGCGCTGGGGGCGGCGGAGTCGAAAGGACTGCGCAAGGGATTGATCGTCAATCTGGATTCGACGGTGAGTTCCATCCGACGGGCTGTGGAAGAAGCCGAGGGGGTGGCGAATGTCCCGATCGAATCGGCGGTGATTGGAGTGGCGGGCAGCCATGTGCGCGGCGTCAACAGCCGCGGCGGTATTTCGCTGGGAAACCGGGCGCGGGACATTGAGCGCGAAGATGTCCGGCGGGCCATTGATGCGGCGCGAAATATTGCCATGCCGGAGGACCGCGAAGTTTTGCACGTGCTTCCACACGAATTCCTGGTAGACGCGCAGGACGGCATTCGCGATCCCATCGGCATGCTCGGGCAACGGCTGGAAGCGAATGTACACATGGTCACTTCTTCCATGGCCGCGACACAAAATCTCATTACGGCCGCGAACAAAGCGGGGATCCTAATCAACGACACGGTGCTGGAGCCGCTGGCCTCCGCCGAAGCCTGCCTGACAGCGGACGAGAAAGAGATGGGCTGCTGCATTTTGGACATTGGCGGCGGCACGACGGACCTGGCCGTGTTTGGCGGCGGCGTGGTGCGCCATACCGGGACGATTGCCATCGGGGGCGACCACTTTACGAACGATCTGGCAGTTGGCCTGCGCACACCCATTCCCGAAGCGGAAAAGATCAAGCATCGCCACGCGTGCGCCTGGGCAGAGATTCTTCATAACGATGGGGCCATCGAGATTGCCAGTGTGGGAGACCGTCCACCGCGCACCATTTTTGCGCGCAACCTCACAGAGATCATCGAGCCGCGCGCGCAGGAGCTGCTGGCCATGATTCGCGACGACCTGCGCCGTGCGGGAATGGAACGCCAGATCCAGGCGGGATTCGTGCTGACTGGCGGTGGCGCTCAACTGAACGGATTCGGCGAGCTTGCCGAGCATGTTTTCCAGTTGCCGGTACGTCTTGGAGAGCCGCACGGAATTATGGATATGCCGGAATCGGTGGCGAGACCCGACTATGCGACCGTCGTGGGGCTTGTTCTGCACGCGGCAAAGACTCGGCGCACCAACTCGCATAAAGGCAACACGCTTGTTTCAAAGCTGAAATCGATGTTTGCCGGGGCATAAGCCGGGCGGGCCAAAACGGGAGTAGAGGGCGCCAACGGCGTGAGGGTAGGCGAGGTGCAGGTGTAAACACATCGACTGGCAGGCCTGTTTTCCACAGGCCCTCAAAAGTCTATGTGGAATCAGAGTAATACGAGTTCTATAAAGGATTTGGACCAGCCGGACAGGGGGAAGGCATGACAGCGAAAGACGCAGGTATCCGGATGAGCTTCAGCGAAGAGCTGCAGCCCGCGAAGATCAAGGTGATTGGTGTGGGCGGTGGCGGATGCAATGCGGTCAATCGCATGATCCGCGCCAAGGTCGAGGGCGTGGAATTCATCACTGCCAATACAGACCTGCAGGCGCTGAAAATGTCGCAAGCGCCGGTGAAATTGCAGTTGGGCGCGAAGTTGACCAAGGGGTTGGGCGCGGGCGCGAACCCGGAGATTGGCCGCAAAGCGGCGCTCGAAGACACGGACAAAATTATTGAAGCCCTGGAAGGCGCGGACATGATTTTCATCACGTCCGGCCTCGGCGGAGGAACGGGAAGCGGAGCGGCGCCGGTGGTGGCTTCGCTCGCCAGCGAGTTGGGCGCGTTGAGCGTTGCGGTGGTGACGAAGCCGTTTGCATTTGAAGGCAAGCGCCGGATGCTCCAGGCCGAACAGGCGCTGCAGGATCTGATCGGCGTCGTGGATACCGTCATTGTGATTCCCAACGAGCGGCTGATGGAAACCGTCGAGCGCGGCACAAGCTTTTTCGATGCGTTCCGCATCGCCGATGACATTTTGCGCCAGGCGGTGCAGGGTATTTCGGACATCATCACCGTTCCGGGCATCATCAATCGCGACTTTGCCGATGTGAAGGCGATCATGCATGGGCAAGGCTACGCGGTGATGGGCACGGCCGTGGCGACCGGCGCGAGCCGCGCTGTGGACGCGGCGAACCGCGCGATTGCCAGCCCCTTGCTTGAAGACAATTCCATCCAGGGCGCGCAGGGCATCCTCATCAATATTTGCGGAAGCTCTTCGCTTTCGCTGCATGAGGTGCATGAGGCTTCCAGCGTGATCCAGAAAGCGGCGCACGAAAACGCGAACATTATTTTCGGCGCGGTGATGGACGACAACATGAAGGACGCGGTGAAGATCACCGTGATCGCGGCCGGCTTCAAGGATGCGGGGAAGAAACAGGCGCAGTCGAAACAGTCCGTCCTGCCGAGGACATGGAAGGCTGGGCGGGAAAATCCCCAGCAACAGGAACTGCCGCAGGCGCCGCCGAGCGTGGTGCATCAGGTGGCGCAGAACGTGCGTGAAGTTTCGCCGGAAGTGCCGAAAGACGATTTGGATGTGCCGACGTTCCTTCGCAGGCAGGCGCAGAAGGCCTGAACCGCATAATAATTTAAAAATTCACAGGGCACGCAAATGCGTGCCCTTTTTTGTTGAAGGTGCGGGGTAGCGCCGCCATCTTGCCGCAGCGCTTGCCGGCAGGATGCCGGCGCTACCTCTCGAGACTCGCAAGACAGCCTCGGACTGCGGCTTCGAAAGCAGCAACATCATGGCTGACGTAGGGGATTACCCCACCGAGGCCTGTGTGCAGTTCGCGCGCGCTGGTGGCCCGGGCAACTTCTGCGATATTGCCCGCGTGGAGGCCGCCGCCGGGCAAAATCGTGATGCGATTCCCAGCTTGTTGAAGGAGAGATCGAAGAACGGTCGCGCCAGTTTGTGCGTCGGCAGCGCCACCTGAAGTCAGGATACGATGCGCACCGGTGCGGACGATATCTTCCAGTGCTGCGGCGAGGTCATTTGTTTCGTCGAACGCGCGGTGAAACGTCACTTCCATCGGCGAGGCGAACGCTACAAGCTCCCGCGTGCGTTGCATATCGACCAAGCCTTCCGGCAGCAACACGCCCGTAACGATCCCCTGCGCGTTTTCCGCTGCAATTGCTTGGATGGACTCCTTCATCTCCGCAAATTCTTCGCCGGAGTAGACGAAACCACCTGGGCGAGGTCGCACCATAACATGAATGGGAATCCGCACAGCTGCGCGCACCTGGCGAATCAACCCCGGGCCAGGTGTCAGCCCGCCGTATTGGAGATCGGCGCACAATTCCAGGCGATGCGCTCCGGCGCGTTCCGCGGCGACCGCGCGCGCCAGAGAATTCGCCGCAACTTCCAATAGCAAACCTGTGGGCATAATTCAAAAAAATACGCGACAAGGCAGAAGGAATCAGACTCCGCTGGCGCGTATCACACCATCTTAAGGGAGGCGGCCACTGGCGGTCCTGAATATCACAGACGACGTAACCCTCGGCCAGCGTGTTGTGTTAGGCTGCTCGCGGAGTCATCGGGTCTCATCCCGCCGTTAAATCTTCAGGGAAAGTTTCAGAGAAGGAGACCGACCATGAAGGCACCCAAATACATTTCCATAGCCGGCGTTGCTGCAATGGGGATTGCCATTGCCTCCTGCGAGAAGCCGTACCACCAGCCGGAGGAGCGGTACGTCCTTGTGACCGCCAACGTCAACCTGCCTTACTGGCAGGAAGCCCAAGCCGGGCTGACGGATATCGGCAAGACGGCGGGCGTCAAAGTGGATATGGAGGGGCCGGCCACCCTTTCGCCCAGCGAAGAGCTAGCCGCTTTTCAGAAAGTGGTCGCACAAAATCCCTCCGGCATCATGGTTTCGGCCAGCGATCCCGCGTTGTTCAAGGAGTCCATCAACAAAGCCGTGCTGCAGGGAATCCCAGTGATCTGCATGGATTCGGACTCCCCTGAGTCGCGCCGGGTGCTGTTCATTGGCACGGATAATTTCCGCGCCGGGCAAAAAAGCGCGAAACGGATGGTGGAGTTGCTCGCCGGGCAGGGCCGAATCGTTCTCATCGGCCTGCCGGGCCAGTTCAACACGGAAGAGCGCGTTCGCGGAGTGAATGACGTGCTGAAGAGCTATCCGGGAATTAAAATTGTGGGAACCATCGACGACCGGGGTGATCCGCGGGCCGCGTATGATGGCGTCTCTGACCTTCTTCAGAATAAGAAGGAGAAGATCGACGGCATTATTTGCCTCGAAGCCTCTGGCGGGCCGGGAGCGGCGGATGTGCTGCACCTTTTGGACCTGACCGGGAAGATCAAGATTATAGCCTTTGATAAAGATCCCCAAACGTTGGACGCGATCGAGCGCGGCTGGATCACTGCCACAGTCGTGCAGAAACCCTATTTGATGGCATTTTACGGGGTGAGGTTTTTGGACGACCTGCACCACAACGTTGTGCATGAGTTCAAGGACTGGGCGACCGCGCCAACGGCTCCCCTGCCGACGTTTGTCGACACTGGAACAGCCGTCATCGACTCCTCAAATCTCGCGGCATTCCGAAAAGCCCTGGCGGACCATCCGAAGCCGGTTATCTGAAGTCCGTAGGCCGCCGCAAAGGGCAATTTCAAGGCAGGACCGTTTTAGAGGAGATAGTTCGTCTTGCTCAGGGACGTTCCGGCAGAACCGTGTAGCGCGCGATGACGAAGCCCATGGCGCTCCCGAGGAACACGTCCGCAGGAAAGTGATTGCTTCGCGTGACGCGCGAGAAAGAGATTGCGCCGGCCAGTCCGTAAGCGACGAAAGGAACCCACCGGTGCGAGCGGTAGCGGCGCGCGATCACCGTCGCCACTGCCATTGCGCCCATGGAGTGGACGGAATAGAAGCCTCCGGAGTGAAACGGATTGTGGGTGCCATTGAAGAAACTGTCGGAGTAGGGGCCATTGCCGATGTAGTTGATGGGTTCCTGCCTGGCGGTTATGGCCTTGAACGGAAGACCCAGAAGAAATCCGTCCGCGAAGGCTTCCCCCGCAAGCAACGCAGTTTCCTGTGCGTAGGAATCTTTGCGTGCCCAGCCGATCGCGTACATTGCCGCCGGGACGGCCGCGATGAACGCGCCGGTGTTGGTGCTGCTCAACACACGATTGAATCCGCTGAAGTTGGTGGTGTTGCGAAACGGGGGAGCCGAGTACGGATCCGAAGCGACGAATCCGGCAGTGATACCTACTATGGCGATGGTAGGCCAGATATGCTTGCCCTTGGCTAGTTTCGTAGGAAACAGCCAGATGTCTTTCTGATCCGCCAGAATGTTTCCGGGCAACTGGCTAAGGGAGACGCTGCGCTCAATGTCCGAGCAGCAAACGGCGGCTCCTATATGGGAGGTAGTTGAGGAATTTTCGGGTGTGTCGGGCTGTTCCTGGGCCGCCAGGGGAAGGGAACTTATCAGTAACGCGGCGACGGCAAGTCCAACGCCTCGACTATTTCGAGCTGAAAAGGCCATTCGGGGATTTTAGCGCATATGGCAGGCGGAACTGTGTCCTATACAGTACACTTACGTCAACCCGTAAGAGGCAAAGACGACAATCGCCGTGACGCCCAACCCCGAGCCGAGGACCGCGCCGGCCAGCACGTCACTTAGAAAATGCATGCCGAGCACCACGCGCGAGACCGCGATGCTGGCGGCCAGGAAATAGAGCGCTCCTTCGAGGCCGGGATAGAAATAACTGATGACCAGCGCGATTGAGAAGGCCGTCATCGTATGCCCCGACGGGAAAGAAAACTGGTCCGGGGGCAGCACCCGGGACCAGCAGTGTGGTTCAAGATGGCACGGGCGCTGGCGATGGCTGATTTTTTTCAGGACTTTGAAGACCAGAACGCCTGCCAGGGCCGCGCAGGCCGCGGCGCTTACGGCGGCGTAGCGGCTGGGCCCCCCGGCCACCAGAAGGATTAATGCCAGGCTGTACCAGAGCCACCCATCGCCGATGCGCGTGGCGGCAATCATCCAATAACGAATCCAGCGCGGCGCTTTCCAACGATTAAGGCGGCGCATGACGCGATAATCGCGGTTTTGGATGTAGCCCCAGACGGTTTTCGCCACGGTCATGGCCTCACCTCAAATCGCCCAGTTCGCCTCGAATCCTGAATCAACGTCCCACAGCATGCGGGGACTCTTTTCCTTGCTGTCCAGTTTCGCCGCCCATTGCCTGCAGAAGCGGATTTCGTTCAACCAGTGATATGCGGTAATTGCGGGAATGAAAACGGTCAGCGGCAGAAGCGCGCCGGCCGCAGGCTTGTCTTTCAGTACGCTGCCAATAAAGTTGAAAATGTCCAGGGTGAGTTTCGCGTAGCCGCCGTCTTGCCCATGTATGACGCCTCGACCGGCGCGCAAGCCCGCAAAGTATTCTTCGACGGTGCGCGCTCCCGGCACTTCCGTAAACGTCCGCCCCACGCCGGAGAGGGTGTGCGAGTCGCTGCCTGCAACACCTGCCTTGCCAAGCTTCGTGGCAAGTTCCAGCGCCTTTTGATTTGCTTTATTCCACATCTGGCCATTCCGCACTTCAAACGCCGGCACGTAGGAGGCGAACCAGTCGAAGTCCTCGATATCGCGGCGGCCTGTGAGGCTTGAGAACACATGATTCAGGCTGAAAAAAATCTTACGCTCGGTGAGGTACATCAAAAGCGCTATAAAATCGTTGCGGCGGCGCGAAATTTCCGCATGATCTTTCTCGGTAATTCCGTAAACTCCCAGATGGATTTGCGTCCCCGAGGGCATGCGCGCGGTCACTTCTTCGCTCAGGAAGAAGTCCGGGTATTTGCGGAGAGCTTCCGCGGCGTCAATGGAATCGTGGTCGGTCAGCGTGACGATAGACATGCCGAGGTGTTTGCAACGCTCGTAGACCTCGGCGGGGTGGTTATAGGACTCCTTGGCGATCCGGGTCAGGCCCGGCGTGTCACACATCCCCGATGCGATTGAATGGACATGAAGGTCGCAGCGCATGTTACCAGCCTAGATGCAGGATATGAACAGCACATGAAACCAGGGCGAATTAAATATGAAACTATAGGCGGAACTGATTGAACACAAACGGTTTGAAACGTTTTCCACATGGCATGGAGCGTGCCCTTCCAACGTTTGCAGAACATTCACATTTTTATGGAACAATACCTCCCGATGAAGAAAATACAGGTGTTGTTCCATGACGCGGGTGGCGGCCATCGGAACGCTGCGGTTGCCCTCCAAACCGTAATTTCCCAACAAAATCGCGGTTGGCAGGTGGAATTAGTCCAGTTCCAGGAGCTGACGGATCATCTTGATGTGCTGCGGAAGCTGACCGGAATACGCATTCAGGAGCAGTACAACACGCTGTTGCGCAACGGCTGGACGCTCGGGGCTACACAGCTGTTGCGTGTCCTGCAAACCACGATCCGCATATTTCACAGGCCGCTAGTCAAGCTGCTGGCGGACTATTTCCGGAAGAGCGATGCGGACCTGCTGGTCTCCGTGATTCCGCACTTCAATCGGGAGATTGCCGAAGCGTGGAAATTGGTGCATCCGGAAAAACCGTTTGTGACCCTGATTACTGATATCGCGGACTTCCCGCCGCATTTCTGGATCGAACGGGCCGAAAACCAGTATGTGATTTGCGGTTCGGAAAAAGCGGTCCGGCAGGCGCAGGCGATCGGAAAGGATTCAGCGCACATTTTCGAGACTTCCGGAATGATCTTGCGCCCGGATTTTTATTTGCCCGATGAAGCGGATCCATTGGCGCTTCGCAGCCAGTTGGGGCTTCAAGCGAATCTGGCAACCGGGATGCTGCTATTCGGCGGATTCGGTTCGCAAGTAATGCTGCAAATCGTTGAGCAACTGAACAAGGCGAAACTGCCGCTGCAGCTGATTGTGATTTGCGGACGAAACGAAAAGCTGGCGGAAGCGTTTCGCGCGCGGAAATGGAATTTGCCGCTGCATGTGGTGGGATTCACGAAAGAAGTGCACCGGCTGATGCGTGCCGCGGACTTTTTGATTGGCAAGCCGGGGCCGGGGAGTGTGGCCGAAGCGATGATGCGAAAGCTCCCTGTAATCTTGGAATGCAATGCCTGGACGCTGCCGCAGGAGCGTTACAACACCGAGTGGGTGAAGGATAAGCGGGTCGGTATTGTGCTGCGGAATTTCCGGGAAATCGTTAAGGGCGTAGAGCAGCTTCTGGAGCCGGCCACGCTGGCAGAATTTCGCCGGAATGTTGCGGCGCTCGAGAACCGGGCTATTTTTGAAGTTCCGGAAATCTTCGCCGAGCTGCTTGGCGAGACAATGAGGCAGAGCTAATTGCTGGCGCGTTCGGCGCGGGGCTTGTGTGGATAGTGCGGACCGGCCCCCGGAGTTTCCACAGGAGGCTGCATGCGTGGTTTCGAACAGCTTATGGCCCACGAGCGCGAAGCATATTTCGGCAACTCGCACATCTTGGTGCAGCCCGCGGAAGTTTTGGATTGCGCGCACCCGCAGTAGCAGCCTCCTATATTTGTCTTAGCCAGTTGGCCCCGCGTGTCGGCCGAAGTGGAGAACGCCAGCGCTCCGGTGAACAAGGCCAGATCGAGCGTTGCCCAGATGGCGAGGCGGCGGAGACGGCGAAGCAGGGGTGAAGTCATAGGAAGAGAGTGTGAGGCCGGATCGAAAAAAAACCGATAGCGCGGCGTAACTAAGAGTTTTGTTACCGGGGTAATGGTACGAGATGTTCCGATTTGAATCTGGAGGCCAATTCTGGTTCAAGGCATGGTTCTATCAGGGCCAGCTAACCGTAAACTTCTGAGCGGTTTATGAGAATGGCATCGCGGGAACAGCTTGGCGTCACTCGTGCAATAGACCAGAGCGTGGGCGCGTTTCAGAAACGAGACGCATTATAGCAAGTGAGGGGGAAGGGGCTTACTTGCTGTTTTGGCGAATCGTAACCACCTGCCTCTGAGAGGGAAGCTAGGATGGATGACCCCACGCGCCGGTGTGAAAACGACACTGGCATCTGAGATGCGCCTACCGGGGCTCCCCGATCCCAAGCGGGGGCCCCACTTATTTTAGCCCGCCGTTCTCGCACACCACTGCTTCCACCTGAATTATCAACGAACCAATTCCGATGCTTCCTCTATTTCTGCCGGAGTGCGTTTCGTTTGTAGGCTGGGCCCTGCGGCTTACCGAGGCAGAGCCGCTTTTTCGACGGGAAGTGGATCCGCAGTTTCGACCGCAGACACCTTTTGCACAATGGAAATGCCGGCTTTGCCGAGGACGTGCGCGACCTGCGTATCGCGCAATCTTGAAGCGTCGTATTCGAGCGTCAGGTGTTTTTGCTTTTCGTCCACGCGGAACCGGCGAAGACCGTAGGTGTTGGCGAATTCGGCGAGGCGCTGAAGCTGCTCGGAGCTGGGTGGCGAGTGAAGCTCGTAGGTGATTTCGAGAAGTGTCATGCGGGAATTATACCAGCGTGGGCGGGGAATGGGGCAGAGACTAAAATAGCCGAAAGTCTACAGTCCACAGTCTACAGTCCTTAGAAAAGCATCGATTCGCTGGCATCCCTCGGCCGCGCTCTTTGCGGCTCGAGGGGATCTGTTTTTTGTGCGCATCGGAAAATCCACGCCACTTGACAACGAATAGCCCAGGGGGGTATAAATACCCCTGAGGGGTATAACGCGATGGAAAAGCAGGCGCGCAAGGCGGCGGGAGTGGACACGGAGTTGAAAGCCGCGAATCTGAACCGGCTGAAGCGAATCGAGGGACAGGTTCGCGGTCTGCAGAAGATGGTGGAGGACGATCGCTATTGCGCGGACATACTGGTGCAGGTTGCCTCTGTGCAGGAGGCGCTGCGCGGCGTGGGGCGCAACCTGATGAAGAATCACCTGCAGCACTGCGCCATGAAGGCGATCAGCAACGGGAAGCCCAAGGAAACGGCGGCGATGTACGATGAGCTGCTGGAACTGGTTTACAAGCATTTGCGGTGAGACGAAAAAAGAGGCCCTGCTGTCGCAGGGCACGCTGGCATAAAAGCCAGCGCTACATTAAGGGTTATGCAGGTTTCTCAAGGTTCAATGGGAATGGAGAAGGACATGGAACGCGATCCTGTTTGCGGCATGAATGTCGATCCCGAAAAAGCCAAAGCGAAGGTGGAGCATGGCGGAAAGAGCTACTTTTTCTGCGGCGCCGGTTGTGCGAAGCGGTTTGAGCAGGCCCCACAGCAATTTCTTTCCACATCGTCACCGAACGCTGGTTCGTCCGCACTGCAAATTGCTGCCGCCGCAAAACCCGGAATGGCTCCGCTGCCGATTTTGGGTTCTGCACCAAGAGTAAAGGATCCCGTCTGCGGAATGATGGTGGATCCGCAAAAGGCCGCAGGAAAGGTCGAGCACGCCGGAAAAACGTACTTTTTCTGCTCGCCGCGTTGCAAAGAGCGATTCGAAAAGGAGCCGGAGAAATTTCTGGCTGCGCCGGGAACCGCCGGGATGGAGCACACTCGTGCGCATGAGAATGCGGCAACGCCTCCCGCAGACACGCAAAACATTCGATACACCTGTCCGATGCACCCGGAGATTGTGCAAATCGGTCCGGGCAGCTGCCCGATTTGCGGAATGGCGCTGGAGCCGATGGATATTGTGGCGGGTGAACAGGCGGACCCCGAGTATGACTCGATGCGCAAGCGGCTGTGGGTGGGGGCGGCCTTGTCGCTCCCGCTGCTGGTGCTTTCGATGGCTGGAGACGCGATTGGTCTCCATTTCGCTTCGGGCGTGAAAAACGGGATTGAGCTTTTGCTTGCCTCGCCGGTGGTGATCTGGGGCGGCTGGCCATTTTTCCAACGCTTCTGGGCATCGCTTGTGAATCGCAGCCCGAATATGTTCACACTGATCGGGCTGGGCACCGGCGCGGCGTATCTTTACAGCCTGGCAGCCACGCTCTTCCCGCAGTTTTTTCCTGATTCGTTTCGCGGCCTGCATGGCGAGGTCTCCGTATATTTCGAAGCCGCGGCGGTGATCACGACGCTAGTGTTGGTGGGCCAGGTGCTGGAACTGCGCGCGCGGCAGCGCACCAGCGGGGCGATTCGGGAGCTGTTGCATCTGGCGCCGCAGACAGCGCATGCGGTTGCGCGCGGCAGCGACCACGACGTTCCACTCGATCAGGTGAAACGCGGCGATGTGTTGCGCGTCCGCCCGGGTGAACGCGTGCCGGTGGACGGCACGGTGCGCGAAGGCGCAAGTGCAGTGGACGAGTCTATGGTGACGGGCGAGCCGCTGCCGGTGGAGAAGCAGCAGGGCGATAGCGTTACCGGCGGCACGCTCAATTCCAGCGGGAGTTTCGTGATGGTGGCCGAGCGTGTCGGCAGCGAAACGCTGCTCGCACGCATCGTCAAACTGGTCAGCGAAGCGCAACGCAGCCGCGCGCCGATGCAGCGCATGGCGGACAAAGTGGCGGGCTATTTTGTGCCGGGAGTGGTGGCCGCGGCGATACTGGCGTTCCTCGGTTGGGCATTGTTTGGTCCGGAGCCGCGTTTCGCCCACGCGCTGCTGGCCGCAGTTTCCGTGCTGATCATCGCCTGCCCCTGTGCGTTGGGGCTGGCGACCCCCATGTCGATTATGGTGGCGGTAGGGCGGGGCGCGGGAGCAGGGGTGCTGGTGCGCAACGCCGAGGCGCTGGAAACGCTGGCGCGCGTGGACACGCTGGTTTTAGACAAAACCGGGACGCTGACGGAGGGCAAGCCTCGCGTGGCTGAAGTCGCAATTGCCGAAGGAAGCCAGCTTTCAAAAGATGAGTTGCTGCGGGTTGCGGCGAGCGTGGAGCGTTCGAGTGAGCATCCGTTAGCGCGAGCGATCGTCGAGGCGGCAAAGTCCAAAGGCATCGAGTTAACGGAAGCCGCCGAATTCCGGGCGGTTGCCGGAGGAGGGGTGGAAGCCGTGCTCCAAGGCGACCGGATACTCATCGGCTCGCCAAAATTTCTCGAAGGGCGGGGAATTAACGAGAACACGGATTCATCGCGCCAGGCAATGAAGTTTGGCGCGGGCGCGGACCGAACCTTTTCTTCAACGGTTGTGGGTGCCGCAATCAACGGAAAGCTAGCAGGGGTGATCGCATTTACAGACTTTCTGAAGGAAACGACCCCGGAGGCGATCAAGACGCTGCGGGCCGAGGGCTTGCGACTCGTTATGCTTACAGGCGACCGTCGCGAATCGGCTTCAATGATCGCGAACCAGCTCGGCCTGACGGAAATTGAAGCTGAGGTCCGGCCGGAGCAAAAGGCGGCGGTGATCGAGCGCCTCAAGAAAGAAGGGCGCATCGTAGCGATGGCTGGCGACGGCATCAACGATGCGCCGGCACTCGCCGCGGCCGACGTTGGCATCGCTATGGGAACAGGCACGGACATCGCCATGGAGAATGCGGGCATTACGCTGGTGAAGGGCGACCTGCGAGGCATCGTGCGGGCACGCCGGTTGTCGCGTGCGACGGTCAGCAACATCAAGCAAAACCTGACGTTTGCCTTCGCCTACAACCTCTTGGGAATCCCCATCGCGGCCGGAGTTTTCTTTCCGTTTTTCCATTGGCTCCTTAGTCCCATGATTGCCAGCGCCGCAATGAGTTTCAGCTCGGTTTCTGTGATCAGCAACGCGTTGCGGCTACGGGGCGCCAAACTCTAGCCGTTACGCTTAGATCCAAGCGAAAAGCAGATCCCTCACCGCAAACGGCGCGGGTTCGGGATGACAATTTTCAGGAGTCACGGCAAAGATTGGACGAATTTCCTACCTGACTGTGAGCGACCTTCGCTCGTCTATAACCTTAAGAACGGGAACATTTTGAGTGGAACTGCGTATCAATGTTCAGCAGAGCGAATGGATTCCGTCCTGGGGGTGGTTATGTCCAGCAGTGGCAACGGTTTAACCAATGGAAAGGCGACCAAGAAACGCCGCCGGCGCATCATTATCGGCAGCATCGCGGCGTTCATCCTCATTGGCGGAGGTTACGGCGTCTATGCAGCCTTGCGCCCCACGCACGAAATTGACCCTTCCAAACTGGCGGCAGCGGAACGCGGCGACCTGGCGAAGGTTGTCGTGGCCACGGGAAAGATTCAGCCTCTCTCCAAGGTCGAAGTGAAATCCAAGGCCAGCGGGATCGTGAAAAAACTGTACGTGGATTATGGCGACCACGTGAAGGCGGGCCAGTTGCTCGCCGAACTAGACAAGATTCAGCTCGAAGCCAGCTTGCGCGCCGCGCAGGCGAATTACCAGGCGGCGCAGGCTGCAAAAGATTCGGCCACTGCCACGCTCGAGCGCAACAAGGTGGATGCGGAAGGGCCGGACGTGCCGTTTCTCAAACTGAACATGGAGCGCGCGGAGCAGATGTTCAAGGACGGGGTGATGTCCAAGAGCCTGGTGGAAGACGCGGAGAAGAATTATCAGCTCGCGCTGAACAAGCAAGTGAGCGCGCAGCGAAACCTAGCCGTATCTCGTGCAGAAATTGCAAAGGCAGTGGCGCAAGAGGCGCAAGCCAAGGCGGCGCTCGAAAACGCGGAAGAAGACCTGCGCAATTCCACGATCGTGAGCCCGATCGAAGGGCTGGTGTTATCTCGCGACGTGAATGTTGGCGACGCCGTGAGCTCCATTCTGGTGCTCGGATCGCAGGCGACGCTGATCATGACGCTGGGAGACGTGAGCGAAGTCTATGTGCAAGGCAAAGTGGACGAAGCCGATATCGGCAAGGTGTACCTGAATCAGGCCGCGCGCATCGTCGTGGAATCGTTCAAGGACAAGAAATTTACGGGCAAGGTGACGAAGATTTCGCCGTTGGGCAAAGAGAAGGACAACGTCACGACGTTTGAAGTGCGTGTTTCGATCTCGAATTCCACCGGCGAACTGAAAGCCAACATGAGCGCCAATGCGGAAATCGTGTTGGAAGAGAAAAAGAACGTGCTGATGGTGCCGGAGGCGTCGCTGATCTACGACAAGGACCGCAAAGCCTCGGTGGAAATTCCCGAACCGAAGGCGGACAACGGAAAGAAAAAGATTCCCGTGCAGCTCGGCATCTCCAACGGCGTGAAGACGGAGATCACCTCGGGCCTCACTGAGAAGCAGCAAGTGGTGCTGCAGTAGGGAGGCGAAAATGACGTTTCGCGACCTGCTGAGAGACACCATCTCAACGCTCCTGGCCCATAAGCGGCGGACATTGCTGACGATGTTCGGCATCGCCTGGGGCATTATTTCCATCACCCTGATGGTTGCCGCAGGCGAGGGCCTGGGCCGCGGCATACAAAAACAACAGGAACATTTTGGCAAGGACGTGATGATCGTTTTCTCCGGCCGGACCAGCATGCAAGCCGGCGGGGTCCATTCGGGCCGAGTCGTTCACTGGATGGAAGACGACTACAAGCAGGTGGCCCAGGAATCGCCAGCCTGCAAATACGTGATGCCGGAGTTGGATAACGACTTGAAGGTGCACAGCGCCTTCAACAGCGGCGACATAAACACCGCCGGCTCTCTTCCTCCGTTCACCGAAATCCGCAGCATAACTGTGGCGGAAGGACGCTTTTACAACTACGAGGACAATGAAGAAGGCCGGAGAGTGGCGTTTCTCGGCAGCGACACGAAGAAACAGTTGTTCGCCGACCGCGATGCGATTGGGCAGATAGTTGAACTGAATGGAATCCCTTACACCGTTATTGGCGTGATGAAAACGAAGGATCAGAACTCCGACTATAACGGCGTGGATATCCGAAAAATATTTATCCCGTTCAACGCGATGAAGAGGGATTTTCCGAACAAGCCTCCGGCTGTGGAGCACTCCGTGAGCCGCCTGCTTGCAGCGCCCTGGTCGCTCCAGACGCATCCGGCCTGCGTGAGGCAGATCCGGCGCACGCTGGGGCGGCTGCATGATTTCGATCCCCGCGATGAAGAAGCGGCCAGCATCTGGGACACGGTGAAGAACGCGCAAGCCAACCGGATGATCTTTGTGGGCATGGAAGTGTTCATGGGCGCCGTGGGTGTGGCCACGATTTTTCTCGGCGGGCTGGGCGTGATGAACGTGATGCTGGTCAGCGTGCGCGAACGCACACGGGAAATCGGAGTGCGCAAGGCGCTGGGAGCGACACGCGAATCGATCCTGAAACAGTTTTTCCTGGAAACGGTCATTGTGGTGTTCATCAGCGGCGGGGTGGGCTTGATTATTTCCTACGGCCTTTGCGGACTGGTGAACTTGCTGCCGACGATTCCGTATTTTGACGGGCTGGACGCCAGTTGGAAACTCGCGGCGTTAACGATTAGCTTGTTATGGCTGATCGCTGTACTTTCCGCTCTTTACCCGGCAAATCGCGCCGCCTCAGTCGATCCAATTGAAGCATTGCGCTTCGAGGCGGGTGGATGATGCTGATTGAAGTCTTCAAGGAAGCCTGGATCGCGCTCGGGCGCAACCGTGTGCGCAGCCTGCTGACAATGACTGGGATCTCCTGGGGCATCGTTGCTGTGACACTGCTGCTGAGCTATGGCTCCGGGTTCCGCAGCGTGCTGTTGTATACCTTCGAAGTTTTCGGCAAGGGAGCGGTGATTTGTTGGCCCGGAACCACCAGCGAGCAGGCCGGCGGCGAACGAGCCGGCAAAGCGGTGCGGTTCGAACAGGAAGATGCCGAATGGGTGAAAGCGCAATCGCCATTGGTCAAGCGCGTAACCCTTGAAAATGTAAAATTTCTGGGAATCTCCCATGACGAGCGGCTTTCGGACACTGCGATTCGCGGCGTTTACCCCGAATACGGCGAGATGCGCAACGAAGTCCCTTCCGAGGGCCGGTGGATTTCCGCGGAAGACATAGCTGACCGCCGCCGAGTTGTTTTTTTGGGAGCGCGGCTCAGAAAGAAACTTTTTAGCGGAACTCCGGCTGTTGGAGAGACGGTACGCATCAATGGCGTTCGGTTTACGGTCATCGGCACCATGGACATGAAATTCTCCGACAGCTGCTATTTCAATTGCGACGACGAGTCCGCATTCATCCCCTATCCCGCGGCGGCGGATATTTGGGACGCGCGGTACGCCAGCGTGATGATCTTCGAACCCGTCGCGCCTGAATTTGAAGCTCCCGCGATGCAGCAGTTCCGCGACGCCATCGCGAATCGCCAGCATTTTTCTTCGAAAGACAAACGAGCCATTACCATGTTTGGCCGGCAGGAATTTAAGCCCATCTACGACGGCATCACGTTGGGCATCGAAGGACTGCTCTTTCTGATTGGCTCGATGACGCTGGCGATCGGTGGAGTCGGCGTGATGAACATCATGCTCGTCTCCGTGGATGAACGCGTGCGCGAAATCGGGCTGCGCCGGGCGCTGGGCGCCAGAAAAGCGCATATCCGCTGGCAATTCCTGCTCGAAGCGCTGGTGCTCACGCTGGCCGCCGGCGCGATCGGCATGCTTTTCTCCGCGGCACTGACTTCGGCAATCGGCACTCTGCCGTTCCTGGGCCCGGCCTACGAAGACGATTCTGGCAAGGTGGATATTCATCTCACCTTGTCCGTCACCACCATGGTTCTCTCCAGTCTGATCCTGATCGTCGTCGGCGTGATCAGCGGGTGGATGCCCGCAATGCAGGCTGCGAAGCTCGATCCGGTCGAGGCGCTGCGGTACGAATAGAAGAACCTGTCCGCCGGCTGGGACTCATCATTTTCTTCCCATCCTGTAAATTTGCCGTTCTTACTTTCAAGCGAAGTTGGGGCGAATCTTCTCCCGCTGCTATAGTAGGGAAGAGAGGATTCCGCGCTACATTGAACCTCTCTAGCGAGGAAAATAATGGATCGAAGGCTTGCAATCGTTCGAATATTCGCAGGGACAGCCGCCCTGGCCGGGCTGCTCGCCGGAGGCCGCTTCCTCGAAGGGCACGCCATCTTGAAAGAGAGTTCGCCCGCGGCAAACGCGATCGTGGCGGGGCCGGACCTATCCATCATGCTGAAATACAATGTCCGGGTTGATTCGGCGCGCTCCAAGGTCCAGCTGTCGCGTCCGGACGATAGCATCACTGAACTGCAGCTTCAGAAGCAGGTTTCTCCCGACACGTTGTCGTCGAAGGCCAGCGGCCTCACGCCAGGCGCCTACAAAATCCAGTGGCAGGTACTGGCCCCTGATGGGCATATCACGCGGGGCGTGATTCCTTTTTCCGTGAAGGGTTCCTGAGCACGGCATGGCTGATCTGCTCAGCATCTTCGGTTTTCTGGTGGTACTGCTGCGCGCCGCGATCTTGTGCTTCCAGACAATCCTCGTCGGCGGGTTGATTTTTCTCTGCTTTGTAGCGTCGAATGATAGCCTGCGCCCGGAAGAGTTGACGCGACCCGCGTGGAAATTCATCCGCCTGAGCGGGATAGGTCTCGCGCTCTGTCAACTCGCCTTCCTGATTGTCAACTCGCTGGTTCTCTGGAATTCCACCGACATTTCGATTCGTGAGATGCTGGGCGCAAATTTTGCGATTGCGGGAATCGTTGCGATTGTTGCTTCACTAGCCGTTGCGTTGTGGCCCGCGGGTCTGCGAGAGAGCGTCAATCGTGCCGTGCTTGTCCCCGCGATGCTTATCGTCGCTTCTTCCGTGGTTACCAGTCATTCGTTCTCCCGGATGGAAGGCCGGGCGGTACTCGTCGGGTTGACGGCGCTCCATTATTTGGCAACTGCGAGCTGGATTGGCGGGCTACCCTACCTGCTGCTTTCGATGAAGCGTATTTCTGAGCAGGGGATTCGGATCCGAATCAGCCAGCGATTTTCCCGGCTCGCCCAGATCAGCGTAGGGGTGTTGTTTCTCGCCGGGCTGGGCATGAGCCTGGTATTCGTTGGTTCGTGGAACGCGCTCTATGGCACGGCGTACGGCATCATGGTGGGAACGAAAGTCGTTCTGTTCGTTTGCCTGCTGCTTCTGGGCGCGGCGAACTATTTCATCGTGCGAGGAGTCGGCGCAGCTTCCGCCGCCGGCTCAACGAGCCTGATTCGCTTCGGAGAAGTGGAAATCGGCATCGGCCTTACAGTCATTCTGGCGGCGGCCTCCCTGACGTCGCAGCCACCCGGAGCCGACCTCACAGAGGATCGCGTAAGCCTGCACGAAATCGCGGTCCGCTACGCGCCGCGCATGCCGCGATTGACCAGTCCACCACTCGGCGATATCTCCCCCGCCGGAAAAGCCATGGAGCGAAAAGCGAAACTCGCCGGGGTGAAAGTTCCCGCCGCGTTCATGCCGGGAGAAAGTTTTTCTCACCCGGAAACGCCGGGGGATATCGCCTGGTCGGAATACAACCACGCTTGGGCGGGCCTGATCGTCTTTTTCATGGGGCTTCTGGCCCTGCTGTCCTACAACAGGTATTTTCCCTGGGCGAAAATCTGGCCATTGATGTTCCTGGGCCTCGCGGTATTTCTGTTTTTGCGGGCGGACCCGGAAAACTGGCCGCTTGGCGCGAACGGTTTTTGGGCAAGCTTTCGCGAACCGGATGTGTTGCAGCATCGAGCAGTGGTGCTGCTGATCATTGTTTTTGCCCTTTTCCAGTGGGCGGTGGAAACGAACCGGGTTAAATCTCAGGCATCTGCGCTAGTTTTTCCCGGCGTTTGCGCGATTGGCGGCATCGTGTTGCTTACCCATATGCACGGCGCCACGAACATAAAGCAGGAGATGTTAATCGAGTTGAGCCACACGCCGCTGGCCATTTTCGGCATCGTCGCGGGCTGGGCGCGCTGGCTGGAACTCCGCCTGCCGCAGGAGAATAACGCACGGAAATATCTGGCTTGGGTGTGGCCGGTGTGCTTTATTTTCGTGGGATTGATCCTGATGGATTATCACGAGGCGTGACGCAACCCTCCGGAAAGGAGATCGCATGACCAAGTCGGCGCTGGTGGTGGTGGATGTGCAACGGGACTTTTGTGAAGGCGGCGCACTGGCGGCGGCCAACACGCTTTCGCTGCTCCCTACTCTCCAGAAATTTATTGCTGAGACAAAACGGCAAGGAGCGCTGGTCGTGTTCACGCAGGACTGGCACCCGGCCGGTCACAACTCGTTCAAGGCGAATGGCGGGCCATGGCCAGTCCATTGCGTTGCCGGCACCCCGGGGGCGGAACTTATGCCGCCACTCAAGGCAGGAGCGGATGATGTGGTGATCCACAAGGGAGTGAGCGTGAACGGCGCGGGCTACTCCGGCTTTGATGAGACCTCGCTGCTTCAGCAGTTGCAAGACAAAGGGATAACCCGCGTGGGAGTCGCGGGAATCGCGACAGAGTATTGCGTGCGCGCAACAGCACTCGATGCTCTAAAGGCCAATTTTGATACCACCGTGTTGGATGACCTGATCCGCGCGGTCCAGGAAAAGGAAGTGCCGCACGTTTTGGCGGAACTACGGCAGGTGGGGGTAAAGCTGGGCAATTCGGCGGCTTGGCTTGCCGCCGCTAAGTAGTTACCGAAATAAGAAGCCGGAACCGCCGCGTGCTCAGTTTTGCCCCAGCAGGGCGTCGAAGTAGGCGACCATATCCGCGGAATTCCAATCCTGTGGCCCGATCACTTTCCGCGCGATTTTCCCCTTGCGATCAATAATGTAGGTTTCCGGATACATCACCGTGCCATAGTCCTGCGCGGACTTTTTGGAGGGGTCGCGCGACGTCAGGAAGTTGATGCCGTGGTCCTGGATAAACTTCCGGTAAGCCGTTTCGTCGTCATCCACACTGACGCCAAGAACAACTCCATTTCGCGAGCCAAGGCGCTTGTTTAGTTCAATGAGCGAGGGAGTCTCTTCCACGCACGGCGGGCACCATGTGGCCCAATAATTCAGCACCACCACTTTGCCGCGCAGGTCGGAAAGGCGAGCGGCCTTCCCGTTCAGGTCCAGCGGAATGTCTTCTGCGGTCTTTCCGGCGACCGAGGATTCGCCCTGGCGATAGTGGGGGAGGGTAAAGAAGGCCAGCACGGCGAAGGCAAAGCCCATGCTGCCCCAGGCCATGATTTTTCGGAGTACGTTACTCATATAACGCTATAATAACGTACAGAACCCGCGCCGAACAGCAGGAATCGCCCCGAGTCCATGAGCCAATCCTCCACGAGTATCGGATGTGTCAGCGCAATTGTCCCCGCACGCAACGAAGAATCGGTGGTCGCCGCGTGCGTGGAATCGCTCGCGGTGCAAAAGGAGATCGCGGAAATCTTCGTGATCGACGACCAGTCGTCGGACCGGACAGCGGAAATTGTGCGGTCTCTTTCCGCTCAAAAGCCGAACGTGAGATTGCTCGAGGCGACAGAGTTGCCCCCCGGCTGGGTGGGAAAAAACAACGCGGTGTGGATCGGTACCAAGGAGGCGCGAGGCGAGTGGCTGCTCTTCACCGATGCGGACGCGGTTCACGCTCCTGATTCCGCAGCCAAAGCTCTCGCGATTGCTTCAGAAAATGACGCGGCACTGGTTTCGTTTTCGCCGAAGCAGGAGATGCAAACCTGGTATGAAAAGGCGGTAGTCCCTTACGTCTTCACGCGTCTAAACAGCCGATTTCAGTTTGCCGACGTAAATGATCTCAAAAACACCGCTGCCGCCGCCAACGGGCAATTCATTCTGATCCGGCGCGACGTGTATGACGCCGTCGGCGGTCACGCCAGCGTTGCCAGCGAGATATTGGAGGATGTCGCGCTTGCTACGAAGGTGAAAGCTGCCGGATACCGTATCTGGTTCGGCAGCGGGAAGGGAATCGTCCGCGTGCGGATGTATCGCACCTTCGCAGCGATGTGGGAAGGCTGGAAAAAGAATCTTTATTCGCTGATGGGCGAGAAACCGAGGGCGGCGAAAGCCGAGGTTGCGCTAGCATTGTTGCCGATTCTGCTGACGCTCCTGGCCGCTGTTGGCGTTGCCGGATTCACCGGGTCCATCCTTCTTGCCACGATCGTGATAAGCATGGGTTTGCTCGGAATTCTGATTGCCTATGACGCGGAACTTGAGTCCAGCGGTTTTTCCCCGCGTCTATTGGTCTATGGGATTCCAGGACGCATTCTGTTTGCGGCTGTTTTGTGGGCTTCCTTCCGGAGCCACCGCCGCGGCCGGCTGGAATGGAAGGGGCGCGCGTATCCTGCGGGTACCCCTCGCGCATCCAAAGGGTAGAAACCGATATGGTGTATCTCACGCGAAAACTGGAGTTTTCCGCCTCGCACCTCTATCACAACCCCGCGCTGAGCGCGGAGGAGAACAAGCGGATTTTTGGCAAGTGCAACAACCCGCACGGCCACGGACATAACTACACTCTGGAAGTGACCGTGGCGGGCGAACCCGACCCCGTGACCGGCATGGTTCTGGACCTGAAAGAGTTGAAAGAGATTCTGGAGCGCGAGATTACCCAGCGCATGGATCACCGCTTTCTGAATTACGAGGTCGCGGAATTGAAAGGCCAGATTCCCACGTGCGAAAACATTGCCCGGGTGATCTGGAATCTGCTGGAGCCGAAAATCAGCAAGGGCCACCTGCACAAGGTACGGTTGTACGAAACGCCGGACTTGTACGCCGACTGCTACCGGAACGGAGCTCACCGCGCATGATGGACGGGCTCAAAATCGAATTGGGGCGGCGCTATCTGTTTTCGGCGTCGCACCGGCTGCACAGCTCGAAGCTGAGCGAGGAAGAAAACCGCCGGGTCTATGGGAAATGCAACAACCCTCACGGCCACGGCCATAATTACGTGGTGGAGGTCAACGTGTCGGGAGCGGTGGACCCCGCCACGGGCATGATCGCGAATCTCGCAGACCTTGACGGCTTTGTAGAGAAGGAAGTGATCGAACCTTTCGACCACAAATCGCTCAACGAGGATGTCGCCGCGTTTCGCGAGAACGTGCCGACCACGGAGAACATCTGCAAGGAGATTTTCGAGCGCCTGAAACACTTTCCGGAGGCGAAACTCGAGCGCGTACGGGTGGAAGAAACCGGCAACAATACGTTCGAATACGCCGGAGAAGAACTTTAGGATCGCTTGGCGGTCCGGCAAGAGGAGATGGGCCAGTGACGAAACCAACGGAAATATTCTTAAGCGAACCGAAGACTGAAGCGCCAAAAGAGTGCATTGCCGACCTGATGCGCAAGGTGATTGCTCTCATCGGCGAAGATACCGACCGCGAAGGGCTGCGGAAAACGCCGGAGCGATTTGAAAAGGCGATTAAATTCCTGACCAGTGGCTACCATCAGAACCTGGACAATGTGCTGAATGGCGCAACGTTCAGCGTCCACTACGATGAAATGGTGGTCGTGAAGGACATCGAGTTTTTCAGCTTGTGCGAACACCACCTGCTGCCATTCTTCGGCAAGGCCCACGTCGCCTATCTTCCTAGCAAGCGAGTGCTCGGCCTCAGCAAGATCGCCCGGCTAGTCAATATGTACGCACGGCGGCTGCAGATTCAGGAACGCATGACCAGCCAGATCGCCGAAGCCATCTCGGAGAAAATCAGCCCGGAAGGCGTGGGCGTGATCATCGAAGCGCGCCACCTGTGCATGCAGATGCGTGGCGTGGAAAAGCAGCATGGCCAGGCGGTCACCAGCGCCATGCTGGGTTCGTTCCGGCACAACAAACAAACGCGCGACGAATTTTTGTCGCTGGTCCGAAACCGGCGGGCCTAACTCGCGTCTATACAGGAGACGCCACAAGCGGAAAGATTCGCAGCGAGGGGGAGTATGCCAAAACGGAGAATTATCTTTTCCGGCGTGCTCTTCCTCGCTGTTTTTGTTTCGCTCTGTTCCGCAATTTCCGAAGGCGAAATTCAGCGCCTTGCCACGGTGATGAACTGGAAAGCCGGGCAGGTAATTGCAGACGTCGGCGCAGGCGAAGGGGAGATCGGATTTGCCGCCGCCTCTGCGGTCGGAGAGACTGGCAAAGTCTATCTGACCGAACTGGACGTAGAGAAAGTCGCCGCGTTGCAAAAAGACGCGAGCCGGCGGCACTTGAAAAACGTTGTGATCCTGGCAGCGGCGGAAAAAGAAACGAAGCTTCCCGACAACTGCTGCGACGCAATCATTCTTCGCCGCGTATACCACCACTTCACGGCCCCCAAGGAAATGGATGCGAGCTTGCTGCGTTCCCTGCGTTCCGGCGGATTGCTCGCCGTGATTGAATTCGCTCCCCGAAAATCGTTGACGGCTTCCGATCCCGTGAAGGGCGTCCCGAGCAATCGTGGCGGACATGGAATTCCCAAGAGAATCCTGGTGGAAGAATTGACGGCGGCGGGATTCAAGCCGGACAAGACATTCGACGACTGGCCGGACGACGGCTACTGCGTGATGTTTCGAAAGCCCTAGCTTAAGAAAGTTTGATTATCCTCTATGCGCGGCGCGGGAACGCCGCACTCGATCTCGATTCCCGCAAGTCGCGTCGCTGCACCATCGCTTCACTCTTCCCTTCGTGCGATCCACGAAGATCCACGCGCACCCGGAATTGGCGCAGATCTTCAGCCGATCGTGCTGTTGCTCTGAAAGCGCTTCAGCCAGCGAATCGGCGATACGGGCGAGGACCGCGGGCCAGCCAATTTGTACGGGTTCATGCGTGAGCCGAAACCCATTTTGGTTCTCCACCAAGCGGCGAAATACAGGTACTTTCAACCATGAGTTCAGCACTGCCAGGTCTCGTGATTGGATTGCGGCTCCCCGCGAAGTTTTCTCGGCCAGGTAACGGAGGAATATCCGCAATTTTCGGAGATCGCGCAAAGCAGCCGGGCCTGGAGGGGGAACGTGGAAGCGCCAGAATTTCAGGAAGTCGCTGATCCACTGGGGATCGTTCAGGAAATCGGTGCGGCGGCCGTAGCCGTCCCACATCTCGCTGTTGCCGAGGTCCACCCAAGGAGCGGCCTGGCCGAATTTGTGAATGCGGAACTGGTGGGAGGCGGGGATCATGGTAACGAAATAAATCTCCTTGACTCATTACAGACCGGCAGATACTCTAAGAAATGACTATAGCACATTTAACTCGTTACAGGAAACCGGCATGAGCGACACAACCCAAACTATCGCAGCACAAACCGCGCTCCTCCAGGCCAACGCGGCCCGCAGTTCCGGGCGGATTCGCGTCGTCCTGGCTTTCCTGGCGATCTACGTGATCTGGGGCTCCACTTACCTCGCCATTCGCTACGCCGTTGAAACCATCCCGCCCCTCTACACAGCAGGCTTCCGGCATCTCATTGCTGGCAGCGTTCTGCTGGCCTGGGCTTTGGCAAAGGGCCAGCGCCCCACATGGGCGCAAGTTCGCGCCAGCGTGGTCATCGGCTTCTTCTTTTTCCTCCTCGGCCGCGGCTCGCTCCACTGGGCCGAGCAGTATGTGCCGAGCGGGCTCGCTTCGCTGCTGATCGCGATTGAGCCCATCATCGTCTTCCTGATGTCCTCGGCGGCGGCGAGAGTATGGCGCGTGAATGGCATGCTGCTCGCCGGAATTCTGCTCGGACTGGCCGGTGTGGGCATCCTGGTGCGTGGAACAGGTCTCGAATCGGGTTCTCGCGGTTCGCTTGGGCCGATCGCTGTCCTCATCGGTGCGATCGCCTGGTCCGCGGGAATTATCTATTCGCGCCGGTCGAAACTATCCGGCAGCCCGTTGCTGCTCTCCGCGCTTTCCCTCCTGGCTGGGTCCGCGATGCTGCTCACTACTGGAACGCTCGCCGGTGAAGCGAAAGATTTGTCCATCGCGAATATCACGACGAAATCCTGGCTGGCGCTCGCGTATCTCATCGTCTTCGGATCAATCATTGCCTTCACGGCCTATAACTGGTTGCTGGAACACTACTCGCCCACGCTGGTAGCCACGCACACCTACGTGAACCCGGTGGTGGCAGTGCTCCTCGGCTGGCTGTATGGCGGAGAAGCAATCACACTGAAAGTCGGCATTGCCGCCGCACTGGTGGTGGGAGCCGTCGTGCTTGTAGACCGCGGCACCAGCAAGCTTAATCGCCTCAACTAGGAGCCATCTCATAAATAGAGGGCGGGTCCTTGCAAAACTTTCTTCAGGGGCTGAAGCCCCGACCTCCTAAAGAGATATTTATGAGATAACTTCCAGTCCCCAGCCGCATACCCCACAAGTAACGCGACTTTTCCTTGCCCGTTGGTGAAGGCTGTGGTGAACTCTCCTAGACAGCATCGCCATGCTAGGGCAAAGATTCGGCCACTACCTAATTGAACAGAAGCTCGGCGAAGGTGGCATGGGCGTGGTGTATCGCGCCCGTGACGAAAAGCTCCAGCGCGACGTCGCCCTCAAATTCCTTGGAGTCCTTCCCGCCGGCGGCTCCGCCAGCCATGAGAATGTGCTGCAGGAAGCCCGCGCTATCTCCGCGCTCAACCACCCAAACATCTGCACGGTTTATGAAGTGGGTGAAATCGACGGCAAGCCGTACATCGCCATGGAGTTCGTGGAGGGCCGCCCGCTCACCATGGAAATTTCCTTCAACGGCATGGCGCTTGATCAGGTTGAGCGTTACGGCATGCAACTCGCCGACGCCCTCGGCCATGCACACACCCGGGGAATCATTCATCGCGATCTGAAGTCCGCAAATGTAATCGTGACGCCGCAAGGCCGGCTGAAAGTGCTCGACTTTGGAATTTCCCGCCGTCTCGATACCGGGCAAGGTGGCAGCGAAACCACGCGCTTCGACAAGTCCTGGGAATCGCAACATACCTTCACCGGCACGCTTCCCTATGTCGCGCCCGAAGTCCTCAAGGGAGAAGACGGCGACGCGCGCAGCGACATCTGGTCCCTGGGTGTTTTGTTGTACGAGATGGCCGCGGGGCGGCGGCCGTTCAAGGGAGGAACCGCTTTTGAATTAAGCGCCGCCATTCTGCGGGAACGCGCGCCACTGATTACGCCGCCGCTGCCGCCCATTCTGCAAAGCGTGATTGATCGCTGCCTGGACAAGGATCCCGGCCAGCGTTACCAAAGCGCGGGAGAAGTTCGCGCGGCTCTCGAGGCGGCGACGACCAGCTCACGAACCCACGACTATTTCACGGTGATGGCGCAACGGGACGGAAATTCCACCCCAAGCCACGCCATCAGGAATCTCACTCTTGCGGCTTTTGCCCTGCTCATCGCGACTGGCTTCGGGTACTGGCTTTACGGCAAATCCGCTTCAAAAAGAAAAACCGTCACGGTCGGCGCCATCCAATCGATCGCCGTTCTGCCGTTGGAAAATCTTTCCGGCGATGCCGCGCAGGACTATTTTGCCGAAGGGATGACAGACGCGCTCATAACCGAACTTTCCCAGATCAAGAAACTGCGGGTCATTTCCCGCACTTCGGTGATGCAGTATCGCCACACGCAAAAGCCGTTGCAGGAGATTGCCCAGGAACTCAACGTCGACGCGCTTGTGGAAGGCTCGGTGGTTCGCGCGGGGGACCGCGTGCGCGTTTCGGCGAAGCTCATGCAGACCAACGTCGAGGGTGCGTTGTGGGCCGATAATTTCGAACGAAAATTCACCGATGTGCTGGCACTGCAAAGCGATGTCGCCACCGCCATCGCGCGGGGAATCCAGGTGGAGTTGAGCCAACCGGAAGTCACCGAACTCTCCCGCAGCCGCTCGGTGGTTCCAGAAGCTTATGAAGCCTATTTGAAAGGGCGCTACGAAGCCTCCAAGCGCACGCCGGAGGGGTTCCGAGCTGCGCTCGAGTTCTTCCAGTCCGCCGCGGATAAGGACCCTACGTTTGCGGCCGCCTTCGCGGGCATCGCGGTGAGTTACATGAACCTCGGCAACTATCAGCTCAGCCCGGCCTCCGAAGTCATGCCCCCGGCATTGAAGGCGGCTGAAAAATCGCTCGCACTCGACGACCGGCTTGCCGAAGCCCACGCCGCTCTCGCTGCGATCCGCTTCTACGGTCTGGAGCGCAGCGGCATCGAGAATGAATTCCTGAAAGCAATCGCTCTAAATCCGGGATACGCGCAAGGGCTCCACTGGTATGCGCTGTACCTGGCGGCCCAAGGGCGCAGACAGGACTCCATCACCGAAATCAAGCTGGCGAGAGAGATTGATCCGCGATCCCTGATCATCAATGCCAACGTCGGGTGGTGCTACTACCTTGCTGGAGATTACGACAAGGCCGTCGAAGCCGCGAAGGAAACACTGCGTCTCGATCCAAGTTTTGGGGTTGCTTATGGCTATCTTGGACAGGCGTACCTGGAAAAAGGGCAATATGCCGAGGCGATCGATGCCGGCCGGAATTTTGTCTCGCTGGCGCCGGGAGACGTCTCTCGTCGGGCGGAACTCGCGGCAGCCTATGGACGGGCTGGGCGAAAAAAGGAAGCCGAGGAAATTATTGCGGAATTCGAACAAATGAAAAATGGCCCGTATATCTCCGCCTACGACTGGGCGATGGCGTACTCCGGCCTGGGGAATCGACAACAGACTCTGCTGTGGCTGCAAAAAGCGTATGAAGAAAGAAACGGCAGAATGGCGAACCTGGGAGTCCATCCGCAATTTGCTTTTTTGCGCAAGGATCCGGCGTTTGAGCAACTTATTTCCAACTGGACGGTCCCGCAAACCGGTGCGGCCAAGTAAGGGTTCCTTTCCTGGTGGCTGCGCGGCCTGCTTTTACTGGACAGGACTTCTTGACGGCATGCGAAGCCTCGAATAGACTCCGCTCGCGGCTTCAAGTAACCCAGAGTCAAGATGTAACTTAGTCCAAACCATTCCTGAGTTGGCCGCACGGAGGGTGAAATGCCAAAGAAATTCAAGGTTGGGTACAAGACAATCAGCGCCAAGCTTAAAGTAACGCGGCACCATCTGGAAAAAATCAAGAAGCGGGTTTCCAGCAAGGACCGGAAGGACATCGACGCCCAGATCAAGGCCATGGGCGTGATTATTGTTGCCTGTGGCAAAGGCAACCCGACCATGTCCAGGTCTTATATCGCCAAGTGAGCCGCTGAGCGGACATGCCTTATCCTGTCGGGAGTTGAAAACCCTGGCCTCCCGGATGAAACGCCTAGCAAAATCAAAAATCGGCAAGGTCAAAGGGCAAGGTGCGTTTGTCCGGCGAGCCCCCTTTCTTATTTGCTACTGGCAGGGCAAGCGGCTCTACTTTGAAAATTACCTAACCCGAAAAAAAATCGCGGCGTCCATCGAGACCGCCGCGCTGCTGGATTTTTTCGCCGGATGGAAGCCCGAGGCGGCGATGCTGCGTCGTTGGCCGGAGTATACTTCCACTTCGCTGCGCCGTGCGGTCAACCGGCTGGTCCAGGAAGGCTTTCTGCAAAGATCCGCTCTCCAGAACCCTCCGCCGGACTCGCGGGAGCGTTTGCTGCGGAATTGGAGAGCCTGGAATCCGGCAGCAGGTTATTTTCACCTCAGCACCAAAGATTCCTACGATCGAGAGATTACGCCCGAAGCAATCCGCCAGGTTGAGGAATTGCTGCAAAGCAAGCGCGTGCCGCTTCCCGTCAAGTCTTATCCTGGCGCCCGAACGCTCCGATTCGCGAAAGAAAATTACATCGAAGAATTTCCCCAACTTCTCCGCGAGCGCCGGACCTGGAGAGAGTTCGGAAAAACACCGGTGCCGCGGGAAGCTCTCGGCCGGTTGCTGCATCTTTCGTTCGGTGTGCAGCGCTGGGAACGCGTTCCCAAGATCGGCCGGTTTGCCCTGAAGAGTTCACCTTCGGCCGGAGGTTTGCATCCGTTGGAGTCGTACGTCGTGGCGCGGAACGTCCAGAACGTCCCGAGCGGCATTTATCATTACGATGCGGCCGGGCACGCGTTGCAATTGATTCGCACCGGCGCAAATTCAGCGGAAATTCAGCGCTTTCTGGCCGGCCAGTGGTGGTTTCGCGGGGCTGCCTTTGTGGTCCTGCTTACAGGAATCTTTCACCGCACGCAATGGAAATACGATTATGCCCGCGCCTACCGAGCGGTGTTGGCAGAGGCGGGCCATTTTTGCCAGACGTTTTGTCTGACCGCGACCTGGCTTGGGCTGGCGCCCTTTTGCACAATGGCTCTTGCGGACACGCAGATCGAAAAGGCCCTGCAAGTGGACGGAATCTCCGAATCCGTCCTTTACGCCATGGGCGCGGGGGCCAAGCCACCAAAAAAAGAGCGGCGTCAGGAGTAGACTTCGGCCGCCGCTCTAAGGGACAGCTACTTCTTCGAAACCATCACGGAAGCGCGCGTGCTCTCCCAATCAATGTTGAGAGTCGCGCCGCCGCCCGCTTTTTCGAACGAGATGGTGAAATTTTCCGCCGGAGAGGGAAGTGCGGAGACCTTCATATCCACCCGCGCCAGATCATTCGCCTGGCCGGGATAGTCCGTCCCCCATTCACCGGTCTTTTTGCTGATGATCAGCGTCCACTTGTCCTTGTTGGGCACGCTGAAGATCGTATAGCTCCCAGCGGGAACGGTGGTGCCTCCAATGGTCAAATCCACAGGAGTCACCAGCGCCGTGGCTTCGTTCGCCCCGGTGCGCCACACCTGGCCGAAGGGAACGAGTTCGCCGTAAATCTTCCGGCCCTTCGTTCGCGGGCTGGAATAATCAATGGTTACGGCCTTTCCGCCGCCAAGATCCCACTTAGCCTGCACCGGTGGACTCGGCCGCTTGGATTTATCCTGCTGGGCCGCCACCACGATGGCACAACCCACCACCAACGATAGCAAACCACTCATCACCAACACTTTTTTCATGTTATTTCCTCCCCGGCCTACTCTACCACGCGAATCCCCGGGAGAAGGAATAGGAAGCTTGCGAAAATGTTTTTGTTTCCGCGTGGCCTGATTCTGATAGCTGGCCGGGCGGCAAACTTCTAAAAAGTCACTGCATCAGCGGACAAAAGGATAAATCTCATCCACGATCCAGTAATTCGCCAGCAGAATCGCGAACAGCATTCCTGTCACCCACAGCGTCCATCGCCAGTGTCTCCACATCGCGCCAAGCACCGAGCATTGCATCGGAATGTCCACAAGATAGGCGGCGCAATAGCACAGGTTGGCGAGCAGCCCCAGGACGGCGAGAAGCAGCAGCGAGTGTAGTTCAAACATCGGGCGGAAATGGGGCCAGGTTAGCGCGACCCAAGCAACTACAACGGCACAAAGCACTAAGTTATAAATCACCCGGCGTAGTTCCCAGAATCGCAGGGAGTCCGCGATAAACCCGCGAAACGCACCGGGTGGAATCTGGTAGAGACCGGGCGATCCAGTTGGAAGCGGATTTTCCATCGGACGGCTCCCCTGCCGGTTTGGCGATGTCGCAAGAGTCAGGGTAGCACCATCCTTCATTGTGTCAAGTACTTTGTAATAACAAGTGCAATGCCGGCTCTTCCCATCGATTACGCCGGAAGGATGACACTGACCTAGCAAGGAGCCTCGATGAACGCGTTGCCCGGATCTCTGATGTTTGCGATCGGCTTATTGGCCCGGGGCATACCCAATCCCGAACATTTCCCTTGCTTTACACTTTCAACACTCCTGTGTTAGTTTAGAAGAGTCGAAGAAAAGAGGAAATTTCAAGGGACGACGGTGGGGGGCACTTGAGCGACGCCAAAGTTATGTTGATTGAACAATTCCGGGCACATGTCAAGGATACGGGATCGCCTGAGGTGCAAATCGCACTTCTGAGCGAGCGGATCAACTATTTGACGACGCACCTCAAGTCGCACGTAAAAGACCACGCATCACGCCGTGGGTTGATCATGATGGTCAACAAGCGGCGCCGTTTGCTGGACTATCTCAACCGGCGAGACCCGGATCGGTATCACCAGATTGTGGAACGCCTTAGCTTGCGCAAGTAGCGGTCAGCCGCGCGCATTGCGGCTCTGCTTGTGCCTTCACGAACGTACATATTCCCAGCGGAGTCTGTCGCCTGGCCGAGTTGTGGCCGGACGTGAATGTGCCAAGTCTGTCTTTATGGGCTTGTTGGCGTTTGCATTGGTGTAACCAGAATCAAAGCCGCCTTGTCCTCGGCTGAACCTCCTCTCTTTCTTCCAGTTGCAAGCAGGCACAGCCTGCCAGAATCGCTCCTCAGATGAAGAGCTAAAGGAAAACACTTATGTCCGAGAACAATCACACACCAGCGCCCTTTCAGGTATCTATCGAAGTCGGGGGACGTCCCCTCATTCTCGAAACCGGGAAAATCGCGAAGCAAGCCAATGGCGCCGTGACCGCCCGCTACGGCGACACTGTTCTGCTCGTCAGCGCCTGCATGGCCAACAAGCCGAACGACCGGGATTTTCTGCCGCTCACCGTGGACTACCGCGAGAACACCTACTCCGCCGGAAAAATCCCGGGTGGATTTTTCAAGCGCGAAGGCCGTCCCACGGAAAAAGAGATTCTTGTTTCCCGGCTGATTGACCGCCCCATGCGTCCGCTGTTCCCCGATTCCTGGCGCAACGAAACCCAGATCATCGCCATGGTGCTTTCCGCGGACAGCGATAATGACCCCGACGTCATCGCTGTCACCGCTGCCTCCGCTGCCGCTTATTGTTCCGACCTGCCGTTCAACGATCCCATTGCCGCCGTTCGCGTGGGCCTCCTTGACGGCCAGCTCGTCGCCAATCCGACCGTTGCCGAACAAAAGACCAGCAAGCTCAATATCGTTGTTGCTGGCACGGCCGACGGCATCGTCATGGTGGAATCTGGTGCGTTCGAAGTTTCCGAGGAGAAAGTTGTCGAAGCCCTCGAATTTGGCCACGCCCAGGTAAAGAAAATCGTCGCTGGCATCAAGCAGCTTCACGACCAGATCAAGCCCAAGAAGGTTGTCGTCGCTCCGCTGCCTTTCGATCAGGCCATCTATGACAGCATGAAGAAGACCCAAGGCGCCAAGCTGCAGGATGCCCTGAACACCGAAAAGCATCCGAAGAAGGAAAGCTACCACCTCGTCGACGATCTCCAGGCGGAAATTCTGAAGGCCGTGCCGGAAGAAGATGAAGAAAAGCTCGCGCTGACCAAGCGCGCGTTCGAACGCCTGCGTGAAGACATCTTCCGCCAGGAAGTGCTGAAGGCCAAGCGGCGCCCGGATGGCCGCGCGTTCGACCAGATCCGCAAAATCACCTGCGAAGCTGGTTTGCTGCCTCGCGTGCATGGTTCGGCGCTCTTCACTCGCGGCGAAACGCAGGCACTCGCCACCCTTACCCTTGGCACCAAGGAAGATATGCAGCGCCTGGACCTGCTGTTCGAACAAGATTCCTTCAAGCGCTTCATGCTGCATTACAACTTCCCGCCTTTCAGCGTTGGTGAAGTGAAGCCGTTGCGTGGCGCAGGCCGCCGCGAAATCGGCCACGGCGCTCTTGCCGAGCGCGCGCTTGCCAACCTGCTTCCCCAGGAAGTGGAATTCCCTTATGCGATGCGCGTCGTCAGCGACATCCTTGAGTCCAACGGCTCGTCCTCCATGGCCACAGTTTGCGGTGCTTCGCTTGCCATGATGGACGCCGGTGTACCGATGAAGGCGCCATGCGCGGGCATCGCCATGGGCCTCGTCGTGGAAGGCGGGAACTACTCCATCCTCACCGATATCGCCGGAGCGGAAGACCACTACGGCGACATGGACTTCAAAGTTGCCGGCACGCGCGAGGGCATCACCGCGCTGCAAATGGACATCAAGGTGACCAGCATCAGCATCGGAATGATGCGCGAAGCTCTGGCGCAGGCGAAGAAGGCCCGGCTGGAGATTCTCGACATCATGGAAAAGACGCTCAGCGCGCACCGCGAGAACATTTCGCTCTACGCTCCGCGCCTCTACAAGTTGAGCATCCCCACGGACAAGATCCGCGACCTCATCGGTCCGGGCGGCAAGAAGATCCGCTCCATCATCGAGCAGACCGGCGTCAAGATCGACGTCCTCGAAGACGGCACCGTGCACATCTTCTCGACCAGCGGCGCCGGAGGCGATCAGGCGCTGCAGATGGTTCGCGATGTCACCGCCAGCGCGGAAATCGGCAAGACCTATCTCGGCAAGGTCGTCCGCCTTGCGGAATTCGGCGCTTTCGTCGAACTCTTCCCCGGCACCGACGGCTTACTGCACATCAGCGAAATTTCCGAACACCGCATCCGCGACGTTCGCGATGAGCTGAAATTGGGCGACCAGGTTCTGGTAAAGGTGTTGGCGATCGAAGGCAACAAGATTCGCCTGTCCCGCAAAGCCCTCATCAAGGAAGCCCGCGAAAAGCAGGCCAAAAAAGATGGCGGCGGCACCCCGACTCCGGCCGCAGCAGCGGGCGCCGGCGGCGAAGGCAGCTAAACCGAGTCAAACTGAAAGCGGGGCCACCTGAAGGTGGCCGCTACCAAGAAAAAGGCCCCCGGCCAGTGCCGGGGGCCTTTCGGTTTTGAGATTCCTTTATACCCGCCGTGGTGCCTCAATGCGCCGGTGCGCAATGCACCGCATCCAACGCGCCCCACAATGCATCCAGCGCCTCATTCGTCGTCGCCAGAATCTCCTCTTCACTCCCTTCGGCGTGCTCGGCCAGCCACCCGCGCCAAGCCTCCCGGTGCGCCTTGTCGGCCTCTTCATGCACCTCGAAATATCCCAACCCCTCGGGCGACTTCACGCCATAAAACCTCTTCAGCCCGTCGATCTTCGTCGTGGCAATCTCCGGCACCTGCGCTTCGTAAGCGTAGAGCGCCGCAACCGCCTCGGCCACCGGCCTGTCACCTACAATTTCCCGGAACGTTTCCACCACCGCCTGCGTTCCCGGCAGGGCAGGGCAACAGGTAATGTCGTCTTCGCCCACACCCAGCGCAGCGGCAAACTCCCGCCACATTTTCGGATGCGGCCGCGCGGGATTCTCTTCTTCAGCCAAATTCTCCAGAATGAGGTCGCGGACCGGCCCCTCCGTGCGCGCCGCCAGAACTCGCAGGTGCTTCGGGAACGCCTCCACATGGCGATAATACTGCGCCGCATAAAGCTGCAGCGCTTCCCGGCTCAGCTTGCCCGCCTGCCAATCCTGGTAAAAAGGATGCTTCAGCAAGTTTTTCTCGGCAATCGCGGCATCAATTTTGCTTAGAAGTTCCGTGTTCCGCATGATGGTCCCTCCGGTGTTGTTTCCCAGGCGAAGCCGCGTACGCGCGTGCTCAGCCAGCCAAAAGCACTGCGGGATTGTAGCAGAGTTTGTGGAATTTTGCCCTGCGGCTCAGGAAACGAGGGAGTGGAGGCGCTCGATGTCGGCGCCCAGGGATTGAAGCTTTTCGACGATGGCTTCGTAGCCTCGATCAATGTGATAAACGCGTTCGATCAGGGTTTCGCCCTCGGCCACCAGCGCGGCGAGGACTAAACCGGCGCTCGCTCGAAGGTCCGAAGCCTGGACCGTGGTTCCCGATAGCTTTGCCGGGCCGCGGACCACGGCGCGGCGGCCGTCGATGGAAATGTTGGCGCCCATGCGGATCATTTCGCTGGCGTGCAGAAAGCGATTCTCAAAAATTGTTTCGGTGATCACCGAAGCGCCTTCGGCCTGCGTCGCCAATGCCATGTATTGTGCCTGCATGTCCGTGGCGAAACCGGGATACTCTTCGGTGGTTATATCGGAGCCCACAAGTTTCTTTGCAGGGCAAACGCGCAAAGTCGACTCACCCTGCCTTTCTACGCGCACGCCGTCCACCTCAAGCTTCGCAAGCACGGCGCCAAGGTGGCCCGGGTTGCAATCGGCGATCGTGAGATCGCCGCCCGTGATGGCCCCGGCGATCAGGAATGTTCCGGCCTCGATGCGATCGGGTATCACGGAATGGGATGCGCCATGCAACTTGGGAACGCCACGCACCCGCAGGGTTGAGGTGTCATCCCCCTGAATCTCCGCGCCCATCTTGCGCAACAGGTGAATCAGGTCAGTGATTTCCGGTTCACGGGCGGCGCTCTCGAGTATCGTCTCGCCCTCCGCCAGCGTTGCCGCCATCAGGATATTTTCTGTTCCCGTCACCGTGATTTTTTCAAACACGATGTGCGCGCCCTTCAGGCGGCCGCCGTTCGGCACGCTGGCCTGGATGTAGCCGTGCTCCGTGGCGATCCGCGCGCCCATCTTTTCAAGCGCCGCGAGGTGTAGGTCCACAGGCCGCGCGCCAATCGCGCAGCCGCCTGGCAGTGAAACATGCGCGACGCCGGAACGCGCAATCGCGGGCCCCAGCGTCAGGATCGAAGCCCGCATGGTCTTCACCAACTCATACGGCGCAACCGCATCGTTCATCGTTTTTGTTTCGATGGTGTAGCTTTCGGCGGGGATCTCATGCGCGGAAACGTTCGCCGACATGAACGCCAGCAGTTTGCTCATGGTAATGATGTCGCGCACTTTGGGAATGTTGTGCAGCGTCACCGGTTCGGCGGTCAGTAGCGCCGCCGCCATCGCCGGCAGAGCGGAGTTCTTCGCCCCGCTGATTCTCACCGTTCCGTGCAGCGGCTTTCCGCCGCGTATCCTGAATTTATCCATTTCGAAATTTGCCGATACAAGTGGTTCGGCTACTCTCCCAATGCTTTCCGCAAATTCCCGCGTGATTGCAGCAGGATTTTGTGGGCCTGTTTTGCGGATACTCCGCGCTTCAACATGATCAACGCCAATCGAAGGTCGTGTCCGCTTTGACGCAATGCCTGTGTAACCGCGGACACGTCTCTGGCGCTGGCTTCTTTCAAAATCCATTTGGCGCGCTCTCTAAGCTTCTCATTTGCCTCGCCCATGTCGATCATCAGGTTGTCGTACGCATGGCCGAGGCGAACCATCACTGCGGTAGAGAGCATGTTCAGCACCATTTTTTGCGATGTCCCCGCCTTTAACCGGGTGGACCCGGCGAGTACTTCCGGCCCTACTTCCGGTGTGATCGCGATCTCCGCCGCCTTTGCCAGCTGCGACCGACGATTTGCCGTCACACCGACAGTAAGTGCGCCGCAGCGCTTCGCGTAACCAATCGCGCCGAGCACGTACGGCGTTGTCCCGCTTGCCGCAATTCCCACGGCCGAATCAAGTTTAGTGAGGCGAATGTTTTTCAAATCCCGCGCCCCATCTCCCGGCCGGTCTTCGGCACCCTCCACCGATTGCATCACGGCTTTTTTGCCGCCTGCAATCAGCGCGCGCACCAGATTTGGTGAGACGCCAAACGTCGGTGGGCACTCGGAAGCGTCCAGCACGCCGATTCTGCCGCTGGAACCCGCGCCCACATAGATCAATCTTCCGCCTGCGGTGATCCTCGCAACAATTTCGTCCACCGCGCGTGCAATCGCTGGAGCCGCGCGGCCAACCGCGGGCGCAACCTTCCGGTCTTCGCGGTTCATCAGCCGGATAATTTGCAGCGAAGTCATCCGGTCGAGGTCTTTCGACGCCGCGTTTCGTCCTTCGGTGATCCGCCGCGGGCGAGAGTTCCGCACCACCTTGCGTGAGGGCATTTCTAAAGTATAGCGGGGCCTCCCGCCTCCAAGTAAAGGGACGCGCACAAGTTTCATTTCCCCTAACAACAGGAACAGCAACACGCTCGCAATTGAGCGCCTGCCCCGGCGAACAGCTATGATAGAAAAGAGTCAGTCCTGTTTCTCTTGTAAATCCGAATTAGCTGGGACCCATTTCATGGACGTCTTGAGCAAGCTGTTTGAAAAGCATTTCCACGCGCCGGCGGAGCATATCCAGCCGCTCCAGGGCGAACTCGGCGCTTCCGGGCGCAAAATTGTCCGCCTTTCGCGGGGAAATCAGTCCGCGATCGGCATTTTGTACGGAGTGCGCGAAGAGAATGAGGCGTTCCTCGCCTTCTCGCGGCATTTCCGCCGCCACGGCCTGCCCGTCCCTGAAATCTACGCGGACGATCTGGATCATGGCGCATACCTTGAGGAAGACCTCGGTGACACCACTCTCTTCGAGTTTCTTTCCCTGAATCGCCCGGGCGATTCTATCTCTCCGTCGGTCGTGGACTATTACCGCAGCGTCGTTGCGGAACTGCCCCGCTTTCAAATCGACGCCGGGCGCGATCTGGATTATTCCGTTTGTTACCCGCGCGGCAGCTTCGACCGGCAGTCCATCAATTGGGACCTCAACTATTTCAAATATTATTTCCTGCGCCTGGCCTCCATCCCGTTCAACGAACAGGCTCTCGAAGACGATTTCAATCGCCTGACAAATTTTCTGCTGGAAGCGCCGAGTGATTTTTTCCTCTACCGTGATTTCCAGTCGCGAAACGTGATGCTGCATCATGGGCAGCCATTTTTTGTGGACTATCAAGGCGGCCGCAAGGGTGCCCTGCAATACGACATCGCCTCGCTGCTCTTCGATGCGAAAGCGGATTTGCCGCCGGATCTCCGTCAACAACTCCTCGACGCTTATCTCGACGCTCTCTCACAGCACATCCAGCTCGATCGCCAGGCCTTCCACCGCTACTACTACGCCTTCGTTTACGTTCGCATCATGCAAGCACTCGGCGCTTACGGTTTCCGTGGCTTTTACGAGCGCAAGCCCCATTTTCTGCAGAGCGTGCCTTACGCCCTGAAAAACATTCGCTGGATGCTGCACCATGCAAAACTGCCCATCGAGCTTCCAACCCTCTTGAGGGCGTTTCAAAATATGCTGGCCTCTGAAAAACTGCAGCGCCTGGTGCCGTCAGCGCAGCCGCAAACGCAAATTCTGGCCGTCCGCATTTTCAGTTTTTCCTTCCACCACGATCTGCCGAAAGACGATTCCGGCAACGGCGGCGGATTTATTTTCGATGCCCGCAGCCTGCCGAACCCGGGCAGGGAAGAGCGCTTCAAGCAATTGACGGGCAAGGACGCGCCGGTCATCGATTATCTGAACCAGCAGGAAGGCGTGCACCAGTATCTTGCCAACGTGGTCGCTCTGGTCGAGGCCAGCGTCGCCAGTTACCAGCAGCGCGGCTTCAAAAACCTGATGGTCTCCTTCGGATGCACCGGTGGGCAGCACCGCTCCGTTTTTCTCGCGGAGCATCTGGCAAAACGCCTGCGCGGCCAGAGCGGCGTGGAAGTCGTGGTGCGGCACCTGGAACTGGAGAAAATGAGCCGATGAGGGCTATGGTCCTGGCCGCCGGCCTCGGCACGCGCCTGCGCCCGCTGACGAACGACCGCCCCAAGGCGCTCGTGGAAATCGGCGGCCGGACGCTGCTGGAACTGGCACTTACCCGGCTGGCTTCTTTCGGCGTGCGCGAAGTCATCATCAACGTGCACCACTTCGCCGACCTGGTAATCCAGTATCTGAAATCCAACAACAATTTCGGCCTGCAACTGGAAATCTCCCGCGAGGAGCTGCTGCTCGACACCGGCGGCGGCCTGAAAAAAGCCAGCTGGTTCTTTCTCCGGGATTCCAGCCGCCTTAACGAGCCGTTCATTCTTCACAACGTGGACGTCGTCAGCACAATTGACTTTCACCGTCTGCTGAAGTTTCACAGTGAGAGTCGCGCACTGGCAACGCTCGCGGTCCAGGAACGGGAAAGCTCGCGATACCTGCTTTTCGACGAACAAGGCGAATTGTGCGGCAGGCGAATCGGCCGTGACCAGGAACCAGAACTCGTTCGCTCTTCTCCAAATTTGCAGGCGTTGGCCTTTTCCGGAATTCACATGATCTCGCCGCGCCTGCTAACCAACATCACCGAAGAAGGCGTCTTCTCCATCATTGCGACCTACCTGCGCCTGGCCGGCCAGGGCGAAAAAGTCCTCGCCTTTCGCGCCAACGAATATTACTGGCGCGACCTCGGCAAGCTCGATGACCTCCGGCAGGCCGAGCAGGAACTCGCAAAGTAACCGCCCTCGTTTCTCAGGATATTGTGTGAAAATACATCATTATGGTGCATACTGGTGCCATGAGCACTGTTAATAAGACTGTTCGCCAGAGCGTCAGCCTCCCCGTCAAGGTCGCGGCTCAGGTCCGCAGCCTCGCCAAGAATCGCCGACTGAGCTCCAACCGGATGCTGGTTGAACTCATCGAGAATGGCATCGAGGCCGAGAAGCGCAAGCAGCAGGAATTTTTCGAGCTGGCCGAGAAGTTTCGCAATGCGACTGATCCGGAAGAGACAAAACGACTCGGCGATAAGCTGGGCCGCATGGTTTTTGGCGGCTGATGCCCAGGATTGCGAGCTGGAACGACCTTCCGGCAAATGTGCGCCAACACCTGCTTGATCGCATGCGTGACCGAGCAATCTCTCTCGACGACCTGAATCAACTTCGGCTTTGGATTGATTCGCACCCCACGGTGCCGGAGGGAGATTGGTACAAAGACTTCGGTTCCTTCAAAATCTGCGGTCGCGGTCCGTATCCCAAAACCTTCCTCTCGAGTGGCCAGGCTGCCAAAGGCGAGAGTCTCTGATTGAATTCTTGAGATAATTGATTTGTTAAAGGCTATTGTTTTGCCGGTGCCGCTTCCAGCCCCAGCGCCTTCATCACTGCATCGTGCACCGCTGGGCGCACCTCGGCGATCTTGTGGTTCTCCCGCGTGGGATGTACTCGATTTGTCAGCAGCACCACGAAAAGCTGCCGGTCGGGATCGATCCAGATTGTCGTCCCCGTAAAGCCCGTATGGCCGTAGCTGTGTGAAGAGAAATAGTGGCCGCTCGAACCGCCCTCTGTGGGAACCACCCAGCCCAGGGTGCGCGTATTCTGGGCCAGCGCTTGCGGGGCCGTGAATTCGGCGATGGTCGTCCGCTTCAGAATCCGCTGGTGCGCGTAGACTCCGCCGTTCAGCAACATCTGGCAAAACGCGGCCAGGTCGCCTGCCGTGCTGAACACGCCAGCGTGCCCGGATACGCCGCCAATCGCAAACGCATTCTCGTCGTGGACTTCTCCCTGCAGCATCCGGTGGCGCAACTGGCTGTCAAATTCCGTCGGCGCAATCTCGGGCCAGATCGCCTTGGGCGGGTTGTACATCGAATGCTTCATCCCCAGCGGGCCAAAAATATTGTCATTCGCCAGCACGTCCAGTGGTTTCCCGGTCAGCCGCTGAATAATTTCCGCCATCAAAATAATTCCCAGATCGGAGTACACAACCTTTGTCCCTGGTTCATACTCCAGAGGCTCGGCGAAAATTCTGGAAAGCGTCTCCTGCTTGCTCGTAGACGTCCGCCAGTATTCCTTGAACGGAGGTAGCCCCGAAGTGTGGGTCATCAAATGGCGCACGGTCACTTTGTGCCGCCACTCCGGCTGCGGCCCTTTCAACCATTCCGGCAGATATCGTTCGATCGGCGCATCCAGATTCAGCGGAGAAGGGAAGTCGCCCTCCACAAGCTTTTCCACCAGTGTTGTCGTCACCACCACTTTCGTTAGCGAAGCAATGTCGTACATCGTATCCACGTTTATCGCGGGCGATTTCGCGTCGTATTTCTGTTTGCCGAACGCGTGCACGCTCAATTTTCCACGATAGCCGACAGCAAGCGTTGCGCCCGGGAATGCCTTGTCGCCGATGGCTTTTTCGATCACGTCGAACGCGGGCTTCAACAGCGCCTCTCCGCGCACATCCATCGCCTGTAACGCCATCGGATTGGCCGGGAGCTGCATTCCGTAGCCGGCCTTCAAGTCAACGCCAGGAATCGTCACCGGCAGGCGGCCGCGAATCGGAATCTCGCCGAACAGCGCCCGCGCCACGGAAACCTGCGCCACATCGGCGATCCCGAACACGGAAAGCCACGTTTCCGCCTGTGGAAACCTCTCGATCAAGTACGGACTCCCAAGCCCGACCGAAATCACCGGCTTGCCCGTTTTGTAAATTTGCTGAATCAAGGGGAACTGGTCCGCTGGCACGTCCACATCGCCCTTGCGATCGCTGACCCGCACAAACAGTGCGAGAATCGCGATGTCGTACGAATCCGGCGGCGGAAGCTTCAGATTCTCCGCTTTCGCAAATTTTGTATCCGCGCGCAACGTCATCACGGAGTCGAATCGCCTGCGAAGTTCGCGCTCCAGATCCTCTCCCGGATACGGCTCCGGATCGGCGTACAAACAAACCAGCAACGCCCGCGCGGGTTTAGTGCCGTCCAGCGGCAAACGATGCGACGTGTCGCGCAACAGAGTAATGCCCCGATCGGAAATCTCCTGCGACTCCGCTTGCCATTCCACGCGTCCGAATTTTTCGTTCAGGGCTGCAACATCCACCAACCGATTCTTCTGCAAGCCCAGGCGCGCCTTCGCTTCCAAAATCCGCCGCACCGAAGCGTCCAGCCGATCCTGCGAAATCTGCCCGGAATGGGCCGCCGCCAGCAAGGCTTCATACGCTGCGTCCGGCACCGGTGGCATCAGCAGCGCGTCCGCTCCGGCAAGAAACGCTCGCACCGCCGCATCGCCCGGCGCATACCTCACGGTAATTCCGCCCATATCCATGGCGTCGGTGACCACCAGTCCTTGAAATCCAAGCTGTTTGCGAAGCAAATCCGTCAGCACGCGCGAAGAAAGCGTCGCCGGAGTATTCGGGTCGGGCTCCAGCGCAGGAACATTCAAATGCCCGGTCATGATGCTGCCCACGCCCGCGGCAATGGCCGCGCGAAACGGCACTAGTTCCAGTTTCTCAAGTCGCGCGCGATCGGCCGTCACCACCGGCAAATCAATGTGTGAATCCGCCGTCGTGTCACCGTGACCGGGGAAGTGCTTCGCAGTGGCCAATCCGCCGTTCTCCTGCACGCCGCGGATAAACTCCGCCACAAATTCTGAAACCTTCTCCGGGTTTTCCCCAAATGATCGCGTGTTAATGATCGGGTTCCCCGGGTTACTGTTCACGTCCGCATCCGGCGCGTAAATCCACTGGATTCCTGCTGCGCGCGCCTCGAGCGCCGTGGTCTTCCCCATCGTGTAGGCATCTTTCGGATTTCCCGCCGCCGCCACCGCCATCGCCGTCGGAAAGGACGTTCCCTCGTCCAGCCGCATCGCCGTGCCTCGTTCGAAATCCGCTCCAATCAGCAGCGGCAGTTTGGACTTCGCCTGCAGTTGGTTGCTGAGCACCGCCGAGGGATAGGCCTGGCTCTTCAGAAAACCCAGTGGCGAGCCCTGGGTCACATTGATGAACCCGCCGACGTGCAAGGCCTCGACGTCGTGCATCATCTGAGCGTAGGCCGCCGCATCCGTCGGCGTAAAACTCCCGTGATACGTCGTAAACAGCAGTTGCCCGACCTTTTCCTCGACGCTCATCTCTTTGAGCGTCGATTCCACCCATTTGCCGGGGTCTTCAACTGCAGATTTGGAACTTGGAGCGGCTTGCGATGCGCTTTGTTTTGCCACGGGTTTTGAAGCGGCACTTTTCGGCGACTTTCCACTGCGCGATTGGCTGCGAACTTTCGGCGTCATAAGAGATAGAAGGACCAGCGGCAACAGCATCAACTGGGCGGTTCGCCTGCTCATATTGGAGAAATCCCTGCCGTGCCCCATGCCTTGACTGTATATAGCACGCGCACTAACCGCTCACAATGAAGGTGCGGAACTCCCGTTCCAGAATATCATTGGGACATATGAAACATCGCTCCCGAGTCCATGCAAACTCGCATACCACCCGCATCGCGCGATTCGCCTTCCTGTCAGTTCTCCTTCTCTCTTCCGTAGCTTCCCTTGCGGCCCAGACTCGCGCCAAGCCAGCCAGGGGCCGTAGCCGCGCCGGCCGCGTGCAGACAGGCCTTGATGTCCTCGAAGCGGAAAAATTCGCGCCCCTCCGCGGCAAGCACATCGGCTTAATCACCAATCACACCGGTCTCGACTATCAGGAACGTACCACGATCAATGTCCTCGCCCACGCCCCCGGGGTGCAGGTCGTCGCCCTCTTCAGCCCCGAGCACGGCATCGCGGGACACTCCGACGAAAAGCTGGCTTCCTCTAAAGACGCCTCCACTGGCTTGCCCATCTTCAGCCTCTACGGCGACCACCTGCGCCCCACCGACGAAATGTTGCAAGGCATCGATGCCCTCGTCTTCGATGTTCAGGATGCCGGCGTCCGCTTCTACACCTACACCACCACCATGGCCTACTGCATGGAAGAAGCCGCCAAGCGCAACATCGCCTTTTTCGTCCTCGACCGCCCGAATCCTCTGAACGGCGACATCGTCGAGGGCCCCATGCTCGACGCCGAGAAAACTTCCTTCGTCGCCTACTACCCGCTCCCCGTGCGCTACGGCCTCACCATCGGCGAACTCGCCCAGTTCCTCAACACGGAAAATCACATCAACGCCCAGCTCCACGTGATCCCAATGAAAAACTGGCATCGCAACTATTTTTTCGAAAGCACTGGCCTGAAGTGGATTCCGCCCTCGCCGAACCTGCGCACGCTAAAGGGTTCACTGCTATATCCTGGGCTCGAGATTCTCCAGAACGCCGGCGTCTCGGTCGGCCGCGGCACCGAAGCGCCGTTCGAAGAATTCGGCGCGCCCTGGATCAACGGCGAAGAAATCGCGGCGGTCCTTAACGCAAAAAGTCTCCCCGGCGTCCACTTCGTGAATCAGCCGTTCATTCCCGTCAGCGGCCTCTACGCCGGCCAGCACTGCGGTGGCGTCGGTGTGCGGGTAACCGACCGCGCCGCGTTGCGTTCCATGCGCGTCGGCCTCGAAATCGCCGCGATCTTGCACAAAAAATATCCCGACAATTTCGACCTTTCGAAGATCCTCCTGCTCCTCGGCAACGATTCCACTATCCAGCAACTTCAGTCCGGTACGCCCCCCGGCGAAATCATCGCCAGTTGGGCCAAAGACCTGGCCGCCTATGACGCCACCCGCCGTCGCTACTTCCTATACAAGTAAGCTCTTTGCGTTACCTGCGTCTTTCTTAAATTTGTATAGGTCGCCTTCTGCTTGGCCGCCTCAGGAGGGAGGTGGGCGCCTGACCACTGCGAGCACCCCGCCACATTGAACTATGCTAAAGTCACGCTATGCGTATAGTTTCTTTACTACCCTCCGCAACGGAAATCTTATTTGCTCTTGGCCTGGATGAAGAAATCGTCGGCGTAAGCCACGAGTGCGACTTTCCCCTCCGTGCGAAAACCAAGACCGCGGTCGTCTCCTCTCGCCTCCCGAAAGAAGCCACTCCTGCGGAGACCGATCGCCTCGTCCGCGAGCACGTGGAGCGCGGCGAATCCATCTACGCCGTGAATCGCGATCGACTCGAAGAGCTAGCCCCCGACCTGATTTTCACGCAAGACCTCTGCCATGTTTGCGCCGCCACTCCAGAAGAACTCGGCGCCGCTCTGGCCACCATTTCCAAGCAACCGGAAATCATCAGCCTCGATCCCCACGATCTAGGCGACGTCTGGCGCGATATTTTGTGGATTGGCGAAGCCACCGGCCGCCGCGAGCGCGCGCAGGAACTCGTCACCCACATCGGCGAACGGCTCGGGCGCCTGAAAGCGCAACTCGCCTCGCACTCTGAACAGCCAAGAGTCGCGGTGCTCGAATGGCTGCAGCCCTTTTACGTCGGAGGCCACTGGGTTCCGGAAATGGTGGAGCATGCCGGAGGCATTGATGTGCTGGGCAAGGTGAGAACGCCTTCACGCCGCGTAAGCCTTCAGGAGATTGTGGATGCCGCCCCGGAAGTAATCTTCATCGCGCCCTGCGGCTACGTCGCCGACCAAGCTCGCGACGAATATCTCTCGCTAACTTTTCCCGACGAGTGGTACACAATTCCCGCCGTCCGCGACGGCCGCGTCTTCGCCCTCGACGCCAACGGCCACGTCTCTCGCCCCGCCGGCCGCCTCGTCACCGGCATCGAATCTATGGCCAAAGCCCTCCATCCCCAAATCGAAGTCCCCGTGAAAGCCATGCTCGGCATGTTATCCGTGCCAGCAACCGCATCACGCAACCGCGCCGCTGCCGCCGGCACTCCGACTTTCTAACCTCCGCGTAGCGGCCACTTTCAAGTGGCCCTGCGTGCAGCCTCTTCTCCCCGCTTCACCCAATACCGATAAAATGGCAACCCCGCCACCATCAGCAACAACCCAATTGAAGACCGCCCCGGCCGTTGCAACCAAATGTTAGTCGTCAGCGCCAGCGCCCCTAGGACAAACAATCCCGGCACCCACGGATACCCCCAGCACCGATAAGGTCGCGGCATATCCGGCTCCGTCCGCCGCAACCGGAAAAGCGCCACCACTGCCAATCCGTAAAAAATCCACCCGGCAAAAATAAATAAATTCGTCAGCTCTTCAAATGTTCCCGTCAGTGCCATCAGGCTCGATAGCACACACTGGAAAATCAGCGCTCGGCCGGGCGTCCGGTACTTCGGATGAATCCCATCCGCAATCTTGAAAAAAATTCGGTCACGCGCCATCGCGTATGGTACACGCGCCCCGCTCAACACCGACGAGTTCATCGAGCCCAGCGCCGAAATCACCATCGCCAATGTTACCCACGTCGCGGCACCGTGTCCCACCACGCGCTCGACCACATCCGAAGCCACATGGGCCGAATTCGCCACGCTCTCAAACGGCAATACCTTCAGGCACGCTGCACTGAACAGCAGATAAACAACCGCCACAACCGATACGCCGCCAACCAGGGCCCGCGGAAAGTTTCGCTGCGGATTTTCTACTTCGGATCCAACCAGGTTCAAATCCTCCCATCCGTCGTAAGCCCAAAGCGCCGCCGCCAGCGCAGCCAGGAATGCGCCGAGCAGCCCTGTGCTTCCCGCAACCGGCCACATGGGGCCGGGCATGTGCGCGCCGGACACCGGCAGCGCAAACGCCACGCCAATCACCATCAGCACGCTGAACAATTTGATCGCCGTCAGAAAAACCTGTACGCCCCCACCCAATCGCACGCCCAGATAATTCACCCCGGTCATCAACACCAGCCAGAACACGCCCAGCGGCTGCGCCCAGGTAAAAACAAAGTCATAAGGCTTCAGCCATCCGGTCAATCCGGGAATCGCGATGTGCCAGGTGAAAATCGGCGCCGCCACGGCCGGAATAAAAAATCCCATAAAGCGCATCATCCCCGCCGCAATCGAAGACTGCGACGAAGGCCGCCCCACGATCGAATGCATCCATCCGAACAGAAATCCCCACGCCGGCCCGAACCCGCGGCGCAAGTACGCGTATTCACCGCCGGCCTCCGGAATCGCCGCGCCCAACTCGGCAAACGAAAGCGCACCGAAAATTGAAAGGATCGCACCCACAATCCACGCCGCAAAGACGATTGAGACGCTTCGCCCTTCGCGCGCCATTTCGGCCGGCTTCAGGAAAATTCCCGTGCCGATCATGGTGCCCACGACGATCGCCATGGAAGCCCACGCTCCCAGGCCACGTACAAGTTCCAGCCGCTTTTCGCTCATAATCCTCCGCTGCGGTGATTGGGAAGAAAGTGTAGCGCAACCTCGTCGTCCATCGTCAGGAAGTCGCGCTGCGTGGCGCAATCATTCGGCTGACCGCTGCGCCGAGCGCAAACGTCACACACGATCCAATCAGCACGTACCAGGTGAACGCCACTTTCGTATATCCCAACACCAGCAGCACGCTGGCTAATCCGCCGAACATTCCCACCAGCGATCCCGTTGGATTCGCACGCGAATCAAACGTCCCCAGCAGAAAAAGTCCCAGCAAGCTGCCGAAGGGAAGCGACGCCACCGTCAGTCCGGCCTCCAATAGATGTCCCCAGGGAAGCAATCCAAATAAAATCAGCACGCTACCCCAGACCAAAGTCATTCGGCGGGAAAACTTTAGAAACGCCGCAGGGTCCGCGCTTTTTCCGCTCAGCGCGGCAAAATCCAGCACGCTCGACGCCGCCAGCGAATTCAGCGATCCGCTGGCGTTTGACATCGCGATCGCCAGAATCGAAGCCAGCAGCAGGCCCACAAGACCGGTAGGCATCTCTCGAATCAGGAAATGCGGCAGGATACTGTCGGTGCGGTCTCCCGCGCCAAGCAACGGTGAATGCTGCGCAAACACAAACAGCAAAACGCCCACCAGCAGAAAAAGTGTGAATTGAAATAACACGATGAAGCCGCTGGCAAGCAAAGCCCGCCGGCTGTCCCGCTGATTCCTGGCCGCCAGCAACCGCTGCACGATGGTTTGATCCGTGCCGTGGCTCGCCAGGGTAAAAAACGCACCGCCGATCACCCCCGACCAAAACGTGTACGTCTTCGCCAGATTCCAGCTGAAATCGAGGATCTGCAACTTATTCCCATTCGCGGCGGCCACCTGCGCCACTTCCTTCCATCCGCCCGGAATTCGATGCAGCAACATGCCGAACGTCACCACGCTGCCCAGGAGATAAAGCAGAAATTGCGCCACGTCCGTCCAGATCACCGCCTTCATCCCGCCTTCAAAGGTATAAAGCACCGTCAACGCGATCACGATAAACACCGCGAGACGCTCCGAAGTGCCTAGCGCCACGCTCACCACCAGCGCAATCGCTGCCACCCTTACGCCCTCGGCCACCGTGCGCGTCGTTAGAAACGTCACCGCCGCCACGGAACGCATGCGTGGCCCAAACCGTTTCTCAATGACCGCGTAAGCCGTCAGAATTTCCCCGCGAAAGTACCCCGGGAGAAAAAACACGCTGATCAGGTAGCGGCCAACGAGATACCCGAACACCCACTGAAGAAAAGTCATGTTGCCGGAGTAGGCCAGCGCCGGCGTCCCGATAATGGTGAGCGTGGAAGTTTCGGTCGCGACGATCGAAAACGCCAGCGCCCACCACGGCGCGGTTCGCCCGCCCAGAAAATAGTCCCGCACGTCCCGCTGCTTGCCGCGGAAGTAAACGCCGAGCGCCGTCACTCCCAACAGGTAAATGATGACGATCGCAAGGTCGAGGAGATGAATGTGCATGCGTTTCGAACTCCGCCGCCGCCCCGGCCCGCGAAGTGTGACGAGAATAGTGGCTGCGTCCCGGTGCGTCAAGAAAGCAATCCGCGCTGCGTGAGGCGCAGCAACGTTTTCAGCACCGTCCCAGCTAACGCCGCCCCAAAAACGGCTCGGCTCGCGTATCCTTTTTCCATGTGCCACGTGTTGGGTTTCGGCGGTGGCACATCTGGCGCTGCAACTCTTGCCGCCTGGGTGAGGAAGCGGACTTGACCCTTCTCGAACAGCAACGCGACCGCGCGCGACTCGCCACCGGCGAAGAACTGAAGTCGTTTCTCTACCACCCATCGGCAGAGGTTCTTTTCGCCCTTCTCGAAAATCCCGCGCTCGACGATACGCTCCTCGGCTTGCTGCTCTCTCGAAAAGATTTGCCTGCGGAGATTATCGAAAATATCGCCGGGCGAAAAACATTCTTGAAAAGCTACGCCGTGAAGCGCGCCCTGGTTTTTCATCCCGGTGCCCCGCGCATGGTTGGCTTGCGCCTTCTGCGCGACCTCTACCTGATGGACCTCGTTCAATATTCTTTGTCGCCTTCGGCTTCCACCGAACTCAAGCGCCACGCCGAGGAGTACATCATCGCGCGCCTGCCGCAGTTGCCGTTGGGGCAGAGAATTACTCTTGCCCGCCGCGGCCCCGCGCGCGTCGCCGGAGCCTTGATCGCCACGGGCCACGCACAGGTTCTCGAAATCGCTCTCGACAATCCCCGCCTCACCGAAGCGCAGGTTTTGAAAGTCTTGTGGCACGACAAATTGCCCCAGGTCGTCGTTCTCACCGTCGCCAATCACCGCAAATGGTCGCAGCATTACAACGTGCGCCTCGCCCTGGTGCGCAACTCCTCCACGCCGCTTGCGATTGTGTTGAGTTATCTGCCACAACTGACCGTTGTGGATTTACGCGAGTTGGCCGCTCCCGGCATCGTTCCGGAAAATCTGCGCAAGTATCTGGAAGCGGAAGTTCATCGCCGGATGTTGGCATCCAAACGCGAAGCCGCCGCTGAACCTCAATCCCTGCGCGGAGAATTACTTTCGCAGCCGAAGAATCAGGATCGCTCCGAGGAAGAATAAAATCGAGGTGAAAGAAAACACCGCCTTGGCCTCCACCGCGCCGATTATCGTTTCGCGGGCCGGTAGAGTATCACGCGCACTTTCTCGAGCGTGATCAAGCCGCCGTCCACCATCTCGTCCAGCCGCGGCAGCATCTGGTCAATCCGCTCCTGCGTTTCGATGACCTCGAGAATAATCGGCAAATCCTGCGAGAGCCGCAACAATTTGTCGGTGTGATATACGCTCGACGAACCGTAACCCGCCACGCCGCGCAGCACGGTCACGCCGGAAAATCCGTCTTTCCGCAAAAGCTCAACGATGGCTTCGTGCAGCGGCTTTCCATGCCACTTGTCCGATTCGCCGATGTGAATCCGCATCAGCGTCCGCTCGCCCTCAAATTTCTGGTGCGTCATCGCGTGCTCCTAAAACCGGTTGGCCAACCGAATCCCCGCAACCGAAAGCAACAACCCAAACGCCACGCTCGCCGCGACGTACGTCGTCGCCCAGAGCCACTCTCCGGCCTCAAGCATCTTCGCCGTCTCCCATCCGAAACTCGAAAACGTGGTGTAACCTCCGAAAAATCCGATTGCGATGGCCATGCGCCATTCCGGCGGGACAATCACGCGATTCAGTAAAAGCTGCCCGATCAATCCCAGGAAAAAACATCCTGTCAAATTGATCAGCAGCGTTCCATACGGAAACGTGCTCCCCATCTTGATCTGCACAAGCCCCTGCAATCCATATCTCGCCAGCGTTCCAATCGCTCCGAACGTCCCAATCAGCAATAAACGCAATGTGTCTCCGATCCGGCTGCTCCCGCCGCACAGAAGAAAAAACTCCTGGTGCCGTCTGGCAGCCAGGAGTCATCAGCCCCGGCCAATCCGGCCAGGGCGGTTATGGCGAACTCCATCGCCGTGAAATTGTGCCTCAGTCTATCCTGCGCTCCAAACCTCGCGCAACCTCTTCGACTACACATGGTCTCTTGCTTCGGGATGCTGGCGAAAAGCCTCTTTCAATGCCAAATCCATGTTGCGCTGTGGAGAAGCCATCGTTTCACCGTGCCCGACCGCAAGCATACTTGGATTCAAGTTGCGCAGTTTTGTGGCGCTCTTCGCGGAGAGTACTGCGTTCCACGAAAAAAGAGCGGGGAAGGGAAACAACGGTTTAAAGACGCCTGCGACCACCAGACCGGTCTGGGTCGTGAACGAGTCCCCTGCGATCAGCGCGTTGTCCCGAACATCCATGTACGCCATATGTCCCGGCGTATGCCCGGGTGAGGCAACCGCCTGCAGAGAACTAATGCGTTCTCCCTCTTCAAGCAATCTGCCGGGCCGCGCTTTTGCGCCAGTGAATCCGAGAAGCGCTTTGCCTTTCTCGCCGGCATCCAGACTCAAATCTTTTGCCAGTAGCCGCGCTTCACGTCGGCCGATGGCGAACGCGATGGAGGGCAGCGCTGCCATAAGACTATCAAGCGAGCCAATATGGTCGACGTGTGCGTGCGTCAGAACGATTCTTCGGATGGGTGCACCCAGCTCCGTTGCTGCGCGAAGAATCGGGCCAGCAGAACCGCGGAGGCCCGTGTCGACCAGTGTGAAACCGTCAGCCTCACGCACCAGGAAGCAATTGATCATCCCAAGTTGCGTGAGGCGGAATAAGTTTTCGGATTCCTGAACGACTCTCATTAAACTTGGTGGAGCAACGAACTGATCGCTTGGGCCGCATCGGCCGGAGTCCACTCGTTGTCGGAATACCACTTCTCGACTTTGCCGTCCGGGCCGATTACCGTGGTGCTCAGGGAATGCACAATCTGCGTCTGCTCGGGCCGATACACCAAGCCAAAGAATTGCGCCAACTCCGGCAAATCCTTCGCCGAGGGAACCGCAAATTGCCAATCAAACGATTTCTCACCCGGCGCGTTCTTCTTGTAGAGCGAAGCGTAGTGCTTCAACACCGCCGGCGTGTCGTGCTCCGGATCAAAACTGATGCTCAGGAATTCCACACGCTCCGTCGCACCCGGAACTTCTTGAAGCAGCTTTTGCACCGCGCGAAAGTTCTCATTCATCCGAGGGCAAAAGTCCGGCAGCGGGCAACGCGTGTAAATAAACGTCACCAGCAGCACTTTGCCGCGATAGTTGCCGAAGTGAATAATCTTTCCATCCTGATTCACAAGCGCAAAGTCGGGCACAGCGTCGCCTTTTTCGGGAATGCGCTGCGTCGTGCCCGGAGAGCTTTTCCCATCCCCCTTGCCGACCAGCACAATCTTCTCCAGCCGTCCCTTGCTGTCCGAGACCACCAGGTCCGCCGTGATCTTGTCCCCCGGCTGCAAAGTTTCAATCTGCTTGGGTTCCGCCACCTGGTACGTCATCGTCATCGCCGGCATCAGCCCCGGAATATCGCCGTGTTTCACCGTAATCAGTTTCTTAGCCGGTTCCGCGGAGATCACTTCTCCCAGGATCGGATAATGCTTCTCCGGAGCGGACTGGCAACCACCTGCAAATCCTGCGCAAATCAGCACCAGAGTCATCAAAATGTGTTTCATCTTCCCCTCAGTAGTGAAAACGATAGCGCAACTGCACAAAAATCTCGCGCGGATTGTTGTAATGCGTTCCCCCAAAAGTGAAGCTGTTATCCAGCAGCACCCGACGGTTGGCCACATTCAATCCCGTCACCGAAAGCGACACCCGCTCCCCAAATTCTTTGCCGAGCGTCATGTCGAACGTGGTGTGCGGATGCAGATGATCTCCGGGCAGTTCAGGATCTCCATTCGTGAAGCCCGAGCCGTAATAGATATCCGTGGATGCATAGCTCCTCCACGGCAAGGTCACCTGCCCGCCCAGGTGCAGCGTATTCCGCTGGTCGTGATCCAGCGGCCCAAATCCATTGCCAAACGAAAAATCGGTCAACCCCCCATTAATCCCGCCGAATCCGAGCGCCAATTGGTTCGAATACGTCAAATACACTTGGCCCCGCTTGCGAATCTGCGGCGACCGCAGCGTCAGCTCCCATCCGCTGATACGCGCTCCCTGTATTGTGATGGGGAAAAACAGGTTGGAGTTATTGAAATTGTTGTGGTCGAAATAATTCTTCGCCCGGGTCAGGAACGTATCTCCGTCAATCGTCCAGCCCCACAAGGGAATCGTCACGCCATACTGATGTTCCTCGTCGCGCTCTCCGTGCAAGGGAATGAATCCCAGATTCTGATTGTTCGCGGCGTCCAACAGGGGTCCGGAAATCGTCGAAAGCGGAGGCGCCTGGTAAAAGTGCCCGTAAAACGCGCGGAACACCCAGTTCAGCTTGGGGATCCGGAGCGAAGCGCCCACGCGCGGGCTGCTGGCATTCTCCACCACCTCCGCGGAATAATGCGTCTGCCGGATGCCGCCATCCACCGAAAGCCACGATGTCAGTTTGATCTGGTCTTCGACATAAGCTGCCGTCAGGCCGCCCGCGGGGCTTGTTGTCACGGGTGGATTCACATTGTTGCACGACCCCGGTTGATTACAGAGCAAACCAAATAACTGGCTCGACTGCTCCGCAAAGCCGAAAAGGCCAGCGCGCAAGTTGTTGCGCTTCGCAATCCACGACAGATTCGCCTGCCCGCCTTCATAATCCGACGACAGTGTTTCCGTTGCCGAACTCGGCTGGTCCGTCGGGCTGCTCGCATAGTTGACGTTGTTGTAGTGATAAAACGGGGAGACCGTCAGCACCAGCCCAGGGCTGAACGTTCGCACCCAGGTGAACAGTACAAATCCATCCCGTTCTTTGTTGGAGTCGTTCTGGATCTGTCCCGGTGTGATCGGAATCTGATAGAAATCCTGGCGCAACTGCGCCACCAGCCGCAATTGATTCTGTGCATCCACGTTGTAGGTCAGCGAACCGAATCCACCATAGCCGTTGGCCTGATCGTGAATCACCGCCGAAGTCGGCGTTTGCAGGCCCAGATCACTGCGGTTGCCGTTCACGCTGGCGTAGTAAGCGAACCGGTTCGTGTGCCCGCCGAAATTCAACTGGTCGTCCGTCTGATAAAAATTCCCAGCTGTCAAAATCAACTCAGCCTGGTTATCACGCTCAAATCCCGTCCGCGGCGCGACATTGAAAACTCCGTAAGTGCGGTCGCCATAGTCAGCCGAATAACTCCCGCGCTGCACTTCCAGCGTATCAATATCCTTCGGATCGATCTGCGGCCCCAGATTGCTCGCGATATTCGTGTTCGGGATCGACACGCCGTCAATCAGCCAGCTCACCTGGTGCCCTCCGCGCACGTGCAGTTGGTCGTGCGTGTAGTAGGCCCCCGGCACATAATTCGTGATCATTGCCAGGCTGTTCGATTGTCCCGCTCCCGGGGTCTCGGCAATCTCCTCGCGCGTCACCAGCGTCGTCGGCGTCACCGACTCCTCCTGAGCCGGCGGCGCCTCCGAAATCACCGTTACCGTCTGCGCCTGCTTCGCCACCTTCAATTCAATGTGCAAAATCGGCGCGGTCCCGGAAAGCACAGTCAGTTTTTCTTCCTGCCCCCCAAAGTCGGCTTTGTTCACAGTGATACGGTATTCGCCAATCGGCACCGAGTCGAAATGAAATTCGCCCTCCGCGCTCGTCCGTGTAGTCTGCGTGAACTCCGAATGCTCCGCCTTCAACACCACTTCCGCATCCGCAATCGGCCGGTGCTGTGAGTCGTGCACAATCCCCCGAACAGTAGCAACCGCCGCAGCAAACAAAGCGCTTCCGCACAGAAACAGGAACCCAGTCACAATCAAAATCCTTCGAACCATTGATCTCTCTCCATGTAAACGGGACCGTAGCGTCCACCTTCAGGTGGACATTCCCGGTCCAGGTAGGGCCAGCCTTCCGAGGCGGGCGCTTTTTAGAGGCCAGCTATGGAGGTGAGGGAGTTTCTACAGACTGAGGAGCAGTGTTCGCGGAGGAGGAGAAGTTGGATCAAAAACAAAAGAACTCGTGGAAGCAGCTAAAGATGGGGTGGGGGGACCAATCAGGAGTGGTGCAGAAATCTCCACAGCACCGGGCATCACAAAAACAATTGCCCCGGTGACAACCGGATCCTTCGGATGGCAACACGCCATGGTGCAATCCATCGCCGCCTTCCGCCCGTGATGCTCGCAACCGGTCATCGGCATATCCTTCGCCGAATTGGTATCGGTCGAACTCTTCTTCGGCGCATGTCCATGCAACGGGCACATCGCCCCATCGCAACAACCCATGCCCGCAGCTTGCAATGCCGAAGCCCACGCCGGCGCCCAAAGCAGCATCACGGCCACCAGACACACACACGCCCCCAACGGTCTTCCTGGAGCGTTGGAATCGTGGCGCATTCTCTGCATTTTCCGATTCTCAAGGATAACCCACCAGTCGCCCCCCGTACATTCAATTTGCAGCCGACTCGGAGATTCGAGTCCAGTTCCCCCGCGTCTTGACACCCGGCCGCGCAGGTCACAAACTAAATCCATGCCCCACATTTACATGCAATTCGACTTCGGCAAGGACGAGGAAAAAGCGCAGCTTGCCCGCCACAAACTGGAAACTTGGAAGCAAGCCTTTCGTCTCGACAAAAAGCTGCTCTACAAATTCGAACGCGCCAACGACGGCGCACCAGCCGCGGAACCGGTAGCCGCAAAATCCGAAAAACCCAAAGCCAAAAGCAAAGCAAAATCCAAGGACGAACCCGAGACTCCCGCCTCCAACGAAACCGTCAAGCTCCTCCTGCGCCTCGGCTTCTCCAACCATGAAAAGCTCTCCGAGCAGCGCTGGGTCGATCGCATCCCCACGGAAGAGCCGTTTCTAGCTGCCTCTCCCAAAGTCTTGAAACCGGGCGACGCCCAATTTGCCGACACCGAAAAGCAGTTCGAAGAACTGAATCCAGGTGGCTGGGATCGGCGCGATGCCCGTCGGTAGCGCCGCCATCCTGGCGGCAAGCGCGCTTGCCTGCAGGATGCAGGCGCTACCTTCGCTCAGCGTCACTTTCCTAGTAGCTACGTTTTTCACAACCCCGCGCACGTTCTAATGTGCACTCCGACGCGCCCTCCGGTATAATTGAGTTCCGTAGACGCCCATCCCCATTCCAACGCGAGGCAGACTGAATGGCGGTTCAAACGCGTGTGAAAGTAGCAAAGCTGGAAGCTCCCCGGCATCAGGGGCTCGATCGCGAAACCCTCATCCGCATCTATCGCACGATGTATCTCTCCCGCCGACTCGACGACCGGGAAATCCAGCTCAAACGCCAGAACAAAATTTATTTTCAAATCTCCAGCGCCGGCCATGAGGCGGTTACCACCGTGGCCGGCTTGCTTCTTCGTCCCGGCATAGATTGGATTTACCCCTACTACCGCGACCGCGCGCTCTGCCTCACGCTCGGCGTCACCCCGCTCGAAACCCTCCTCCAGGCCGTAGGCGCCAAAGACGACCCCAGCTCCGGCGGACGCCAGATGCCCTCCCACTGGGGCCACCAGAAATTCAATATCGTCAGCAAGTCGTCCTGCACCGGCACGCAATTTGTCCAGGCAGTCGGAGCAGCCGAGGCCACTCTCTATTACGGCCATCATCCGAAGGCCCTCAGCCAGGCGCAAAAGGCTCCCCTCGGCGAATCGCTCGATCACGATCCCGAAGAAATCGTCTACGTCTCCTCCGGCGACGGCGCCACCAGCGAAGGCGAATTCTGGGAATCCCTCAACGCCGCCTGCGCCAAAAAGCTTCCGCTCTTCTATCTCATCGAAGACAACGGCTACGCCATCTCGGTTCCGGCGGAAGTGCAAACCGCCGGCGGCAGCATTTCCAAGCTCGTTCGAAACTTCCCGAACCTCCACGTCGCCGAATGCGATGGCACCGACCCGCTCGAAAGTTACGCCGTCTGCAAGGAAGGCATTCGCTACGTCCGCGAACGCCGCGGCCCCGCGCTGGTCCACGCGCACGTAACCCGCCCCTACTCGCACTCGCTCTCCGACGACGAAAAGCTTTACAAGACCGCCGAAGAACGCGAAGGCGAAGCCCGCCGCGACCCGCTCTCGAAATTTGCTCTCTTCCTGATTCGCGAAGGCGTAATGGACCAGAAAGAGATCGAAGCCCTCGAAGGTGAAGTCGACCGCGAAGTCCGCGAAGCCGGCGATCAAGCCCTGGCCGCCGCGGTCCCCGAGGCCTCTTCCGTCTATTCAAATGTTTATTCGCCGGACATCGATCCGACCTCACCATTCTTCGCCGCGGAACCCAAGTTCCACGGCGGCCCAAAGACCATGGTCGAAATGGTCGCCGCCACGCTGCAAGACGAAATGGCCCGCGACGAACGCATCACCGTCTTCGGGGAAGATGTCGCCGACGCCAGCCGCGAGGAAAATCTCCGCGACGTAAAAGGGAAGGGCGGCGTTTTCAAAGCGACGGCGGGCCTCCAGCGCAAGTACGGCGCCGACCGCGTCTTCAATACCCCCTTAGCCGAAGCTAGCATCGTCGGCCGCGCCATCGGCATGGCCACCCGCGGCATGAAGCCCGTCGCCGAAATTCAATTCTTCGACTATATTTGGCCCGCCATGATGCAGATTCGCGATGAACTCTGTGTGATGCGCTGGCGCTCCGACGGAAAATTCAAAAGCCCCGTCGTCATTCGCGTAGCGATCGGCGGCTATCTCACAGGTGGCGCGGTCTATCACAGCCAAAGCGGCGAATCTATCTTCACCCACTGCCCCGGGCTGCGTGTCGTGATGCCCTCTACCGCGCTCGATGTCGCCGGTCTCTTACGTACCGCCATCCGCTGCGACGACCCGGTTATGTTTCTCGAGCACAAGCATCTTTACCGCCAGCCCTACAATCGTTCCGAATATCCTGGCCCCGATTACACCGTTCCGTTCGGCAAAGCGCGGCTGGTCAAAGAAGGCTCGCAGGTCAGCATCATCACCTACGGCGCCGTCGTCCACCGCGCTGAAGTTGCCGCCGCAGCCCTCGAACGCAACGGCGTTTCGGTAGAAATTATCGACCTCCGCTCGCTCTCGCCCTACGACTGGGAAGCCATCGCCGCCTCAGTCCGCAAAACGCACCGCGTCGTGGTCGCCTACGAAGACATGATGAGCTGGGGCTATGGCGCCGAAATCGCCGCGCGCATCGCCGAGGAACTCTTCGAAGAACTCGACGCCCCCGTGAAGCGCGTAGCCGCCACCGACACCTTCTGCGGCTACCACCCCAAACTCGAAGACGCCATCCTTCCACAAACCGACGACATCACCGCCGCAGTCACAAAGCTCTTGGAGTACTAGGCGCTTCCTAGTCCCTGAAACTTTCCTACCCCACTCTTCGTATCTTTGTTTAGAATGCGGTTGGATATCGCTCTGTGGGGGTGAACCATGCTCTGCCCGAAATGCCAAAAGGAAGTCGTGGAAGGCTCGAAGTTCTGCTACAACTGCGGGGCCCAATTGACAGGCCAGGCAGCGTCACCAGCCGATGGCTACGCCGCTCCGGCCAAGCGCCTGATGCGTTCCAGCCGCGACAAAAAAGTCGGCGGCGTCTGCGCCGGCCTTGCCGACTACTTCGATCTCGATCCCACTCTCGTCCGCATCGTCTGGCTGCTAGCCGTCTTCTGCGCCGGCACCGGCCTCCTCCTATACATCATTCTCTGGATCGCTCTACCGCTGGCCCCAGCCACGCCAGCACTGGCCGTCCCCGGCTCCCCCGCCCAAGTCTAGCGGCCATTTTTGAGTGCGGAAGCTCAGCTTCCGCTTTTACGCATTCGACGCTATCGACCAAAACTCTATCGATCACCGACGCCCCTCAATCCCTGTCCCTCTTCGCCGCTCTCCGTTTCGCCCCGCCACCATCCCCCAACATCACATGATCCACCGACAAGCTCCCCGCCCCCACCGTGGCCAACGCCAGGCACCCCGCCGCCAGGGCCAACTCAAACTGATACTCATTCACCGCAAAAACTCCATGGACCATCTTCACCTTCCAGATCGCAATTCCCATCTCCGCCGCCAGCAGCAACGCCGCCGGCCGCGTGAACAACCCGATCAGCAGCAACCCCCCGCCAACGCATTCCAGAATCCCCGCCAACCCCACGAAATACCCCGGAAATCCGTGCTGGATAAAAAACTCCCGCATCATCGCGTCCGCCCGCACCAGCTTCGGATACCCGTGATAAATAAAAATCAACGCCAGCGCCAAGCGCAAAATGGCCAGCCCCAGTGGCTGAAACGAATTCAGAAATTTCATCAATCCCCCCGCCTCAAAATACTCATCCCGCGCCGTTGATTCTACCGGTTCTTTCGTGCCATGTGTCGCCTCGGCCACGCCGCCGTTTCAGGTACAATCTTCAGGGTCACTCTTGAGGAATCATGAAACGTAAGCTACTGGTCGCCGTGCCGCTGCTCTGCCTGGTAGCGCTGCTGGCTTGGGTTTTTCGTCCCAAGCACGAATCGATCAGTGACGCCTACATCAGCGAGCGCAGCGTCACGCTGTGGAGCAGCATCGCCCAAGTCCGTGAGCAGCTCGGCGTGCTTCTCTACGGCGACCACGTGGATGTCCTCGCTCGTCACAATGAAAACGTAAAGGTCCGCACCGCCTCGGGCGTTGTTGGCTGGGTGGACGGCCGGTATCTCATGGACCCGGACCTTTGGCAGCGCAGCGCCAAGCTCCTCAAGCAAGCCTCCGCCATTCCCGTGCAGGCCCGCGGCCGCACCAAAGTTCCCACCAACCTGCGCGTCGAGCCCGGCCGCAACGAACCGCGCCTCTACCAGTTCTCCCGCAACGCGCCCGTCGAAATCGTCGCCCGCGCCATCGCCGACTGGGTCCAGGTCGCCGACGAAAAGGAATCGGGCGGCGAGCCCGCCGAAACCAAGAAGGAAGACTGGTTCCTCATCCGCGGCATCGCCACGCGCCCGCCAGGCGAAGGTGTGGTCCGCAATTCCGCGATCACCAACACCACTCAGCCCGGCGATCAGACCATTCCCATCGCCGGATGGGTCGTCGCGCGGTTCGTCTCTCTGGACCTGCCCGACGCCGTGCGTGAAGCCACCGAATCCGCCAACGTGCGACCTCTGGCCTGGTTCGAATTAAATCGAGTCAGCGATGGCGAAGGTGACCACCCGCAATATCTCGTCGCGGGCACGCGCGGGCCCGAAGGCCTGCCCTGCGATTTCACTACGTTGCGTGTCTATACCTGGAATACGCGCAAGACGCGTTACGAGACCGCGTTCATCGACAACAATCTCTGCGGCGCCTTTCCCATCCGCGTCGCCAAGGATTCCAAAGGCCAGCCTGAATTCCGTTTCCGCCTCTCCGGCGAAAAGGAAGACCGCCACTATCGCCTGATACAGACTGTCGTCCGCCGCATCAAGGACGAAACTCCCGGCACTCCTTCCAAATCCGAAAAAGCCAAGCCCCAACCATCTCCGTCTAAAAAATAATCATGCGCTCCCAAAAAGAAGTCCTCGCACCCTCCGCAATCGCCGGTGTCACTCTGTTCCTTGCTGTGCTCGCCGTATTCAGCGCCCCACTCCTCGATGGGCACCAACTTGTCATTTCGAGGGCATCTGATGACGTCCGGTTTTTGGACTCCAGCGGTTTTGCCGGGGATGCCCGAAGAACCTCAAGCTCTAAACCGCCGACTGCGTCAACTCCGCAGCCCCAGTCCGATCTCTTCTTCCCGCTCGCCCCCGGCACCTGGTGGCTCTATCGCGGCAGCGTCACCTGGTCCGACCAGCAAACGGATAAAGATGCCCAGGCGAATGTCTCTCTGAAGATGACCGTCCAAAAAGTCATCCAAAAGCCCGAATTCACCATTGCCATTCTTTCCGGCTTCCCCCGCGATCTCGATTGGGCCACCGGTGAAGTCGGCGCCATGCCCTGGCTCCTGATTGAAACGAAGCGCCACGAAGTTTTCTTCAATTCGCTGCCCCCGGATTTCGACTACGCAAAACTCGAAAAAGACGGCGCATCGCTCGACAAGTTTCTTTCCGAAGACAATCTCCTCTTTCGCTGGCCCTTAAAGCAAGGCATGAAATTCGGCGATGCCGAAAGCCTCCGCCGCGACGACGATCAATACTGCTGGGTCGTAGCCACTCAGGAGACGAAAAAACTCGTCGACATCAAAGGTCTGCCCTCAAGGTCTGCCGAAGCCTCCCTCTTGCGATACACTACCAATCCCGACGACACCGAGATGGAACTCTCCCCCGGCATCGGCATCCTCAGCTACCAATACCACCATCACGGCACCGTTGCCGAAACCAGCCTCACCCTCGTCGAATTTCATCCCGCTCCACCGCCGCCCGCAACCACCGGAGCCAAACCATGACTCTCCATATCAACGAAGCCGAAGTCCGCCAGCTTCTCACCATGCCCATGGCCATGGATGCCGTCGAGGAAATCTCCCGCAAGCAAGCCGCCGGCCAGGTAATCCTGCACCCGCGCCGCCGCTTCGAACTTCCCGCGGGTGGCGGCTTCTTCCACTACATGGCCGCCATGGACACCCAAGCCGGCTTCATCGCCATGAAGCAGTACACCTACGTGAAAGGTGTTCTCCGCTTCCTGGTTCCTCTGTACGAAATTTCCACTGGCGCGCTGCTCGCCCTGATCGAAGCCGATTTCATGGGCCAACAACGCACCGGCGCCGCTTCCGGCGTCGCTACCAGGTATCTGGCTCGCAAGAACGCCCGCACCGCGGCCATCCTCGGCACCGGGGGCCAGGCAAAAACCCAGCTCGAAGCTGTCGCTGCCGCGCGAAAGATCGATTCCGCCCGCGTCTACGGCCGCGATCCCGAACGCCGGGCAAATTTCTGTGCCGAAATGACCGCACGCCTCGGCATCCCCGTGCACAACGCCTCTTCCGCCGCCGAAGCCGTCCGCGGTACCGACATCGTCAACACCGCCACCACATCCGCCAAACCCGTCCTCGATGGCCACGACATCGCTGAAGGCGCGCACGTCAACGCCATCGGCGCGAATCACGCCCACAAGCGTGAACTCGACGACACCGCCATCTCCCGAGCCGCCGTCATCTTCGTGGATTCCGTCGAGCAATCCAAACAGGAAGCCGGCGACCTGATTATCCCTTTCCAGCAGCAACCCAAAAAATGGGATATCGTTCACGAACTCGATCAACTCGTCGGCGGAAAAGTTCCAGGCCGCACTTCCGACAAGCAGATCACCCTCTTCAAGTCCAACGGCATTGCTTCCTGGGATCTCGCCGTCGCCGAAAAGGTCTACGCCCTCGCCAAACAAAAAAATCTCGGCAGGGAATTGCCGTTTTTTTCTTCAGAGAAGTAACCGCGGGAAGGAATCGAGGGCGGGAACGAATCGGAGCGGGAAGCTACTTGACGCCGCATTCCGGGAGCGGGGCGTTTCGTCGGGCTCCCGGAATGAGGCTTGCCTGTGCGCTTACGAGTGCAGGGCCTGGGCTTTGCGGTTGGGGAGTGGGTTCTTCCGCATGGAAAGCGAGTTGTGAGTCTTCAGGGTGTCATTCCCCCGGTTGCCGGCGTTCTTCCAGAGGATGCCGCACGCGATCAGCAGCACGCCGAGCGCGATCAATGATCCAAGCGTGCGTGGCAGGCTGCCCACGCTGGCTTCTTCCTGCTGGTTCCCAGGGAGGATCGAAGCCTCAGAAACCACCGCAGATTCAACCTGCGCGTTGTTCACCGCTAGATTCGCCGCTGCAGCCGTCGGTGTATTAAAATTGCTTCCTACTGACGTTGCCGGACTTGCAAAATCGGTGTCGTCGATTTCCTGAGCGCGAGCCGCGCTCGTCATAAAAAGTGAAACTCCCAGAGCCGCCAGAACCAGTTGCCACTTAATATTTTTTGTGAAGTTCATGATCCACCTCAGTTTTTTCTTTTAACTGCCCGACGCTCCTGGAAGAATGCACGGCCCATGCCATCGCGGAGTCGATTTGCTTCACGTCGTTCCAACTTCGCGCATCTCACGAGGTTTCAACGGCATAGCATCGAATATAATTTCTCGCCGGTCGCCGAATCCCTTCTCAGGTAGATCCCGCAACTCAAACTTTCTATCTGAAGTGTGATTCTCAATCTCCTCGACTCCGCTGTTGTTCGACTTTTCGCACCCAGTAGAAGCCCCATAATTGCTCTCACTTTCCTGTAGGTTGTTCTAAAATAAGTAGTTAAGTTGGAGCACATGGAATTCGTCTTAGCCTGCGTCGACCCGGCAAGAGCCGCTATCGATTCAGATAGCCACCCTAACGGTTCGGATAGCCTCTCCGGGTGTAGATTATTCAAGGTCACCGAGTTAGAATCCCTACCCTCAGCCGTAATGCAGCATTCCAGCCGCCCGAGCCCAACACGTGCCCCCAAGACTCACCGTCATTAGTGGCCCCTGGAAGAACACCAGTTTTCCCGTGGCTGCTCTTCTCTCCATCGGCAGCGACCCCGCAAATGCCGTCCGCCTTGAGGACCCCGCCGTCGCGCCGCAACATTGTTCGATCACCGAATCTTCCGGAAGGTTCACCCTGCGCGATCTGGACTCTCCTTCCGGCACCTTCGTCAATGGCATCCCCATCTCCGAACGCGTTCTCTCCTTCGGTGATCAGATCTCGATTGGTGACTCCTCTTTCCTGTTTCTCGCGGAAGCCGCCGCAGCCGGTGAAAGCAGCTCCGTCCAACTCGACGATCACGCCGCTCTCAGCCACTCCGCACAACAGCTCAAGCCGGACGATCTCCTTTACCTCCAGCCCGAATCGCTCGCCGCTCTTCCACCGGCGGTTCGGCTCGCCCGCACGCTCTCCACTCTGCTCAAAATCAGCTCCGCCATCGGCTCCATGCGCGACATTGACGCCCTCCAATGGCAACTCCTCGCCATGCTATTCGACGTCATCCCCGCCGAGCGCGGAGCCATTCTTCTCCTCGACTCCAGCACCGGCGAATTCTCCACTCCCGTGGCCTGGGATCGCGCCGCAGGCCCCGATCATCCCGTGCACCTCAGCCGTGTCCTCGCACAGCGCGTCGTCGAAGAACGCGTCGCCGTTCTCGATTACGAAGATCCGCCGCCCTCTTCGACTTCCGCTTCACCAGATGCTTCTCCAGCTCCCGGTATCTCTCTTCTCTGTGTTCCGCTGACCACGCCCATGCAATCTCTCGGTCTGATCTATCTCGACACACACAATCCCGCCACGCGTTTCTCCAACGACGACCTCCAGTTGCTCTCCGCGATTGCCGGCCTCGCCTCGGTCGCCATCGAAAACGCCCGCCAGTTCGAAAGCCTCGGCAGTGAAAATCAACGCCTCCGCGCCGAAGTCCAGCTTCAGCACGACATGATCGGCCGTGGCCCGCGCATGCAACAGGTCTATCAATTCATTGAGCGCGTCGCTCCCTCCGATTCCACAGTCTTAATCTTGGGCGAAAGCGGCACCGGCAAGGAACTCGCCTCCCGCGCCATCCACCTTAACAGTCCGCGCAAATCGCGCGCATTCGTCGCTCTGAATTGCGCCGCCCTCACCGAAACGCTTCTCGAAAGCGAACTTTTCGGCCACGAGCGCGGCGCGTTCACCAGCGCCGTCTCGCAAAAGAAAGGCTTGCTCGAAGTCGCCGAAGGCGGAACGGTTTTTCTCGACGAAGTAGCGGAACTGCCTCCCACTCTCCAGGCCAAACTCCTCCGTGTGCTGCAGGAGCGCGAATTCGTCCGCCTCGGCGGCACTTCCTCCATCAAACTGAACGTCCGCTTCATCGCCGCCACCAATAAAGACCTTCAGAAAGCCGTGACCGACGAAAAATTCCGCCTCGACCTCTTCTATCGGCTCAACGTCGTCTCCATCACCATGCCCGCACTCCGCGAGCATCCCGAGGACATCTCGTTGCTCGCCGATCATTTCGTCTCGCGTTACTCCGCGCGTTCCAATCGCAAAGTCCGCGGACTCTCTCCCGCCGCGCGCGCCTGCCTCGCCCAATACGATTGGCCCGGCAACATTCGAGAACTGGAAAACGCCATCGAGCGCGCCATCGTGATCGGCAATTCCGACCTTATCCTTCCTGAAGACCTCCCCGACGCCCTAGCGGATCGAGTGTTGCCCATCCCCGAATCTGCCGCCAATTTCCACGACGCCGTCCGCGACGCCAAGAAACAGCTCATCCTCACCGCCCTCGAACAGTCACAGGGCAGCTTCACCCAGGCCGCCAAACTTCTCGGGCTCCATCCCAACTACCTCCACCGCCTGGTCTCCAACCTCGATCTCAAGGCCACCGTCAAAAGTGCCGCAAAGCACTGACGTCACCTCCATGCTAAATACCCACTTGACACCTCTACCCACACGAACTACATTTGTCGAACGAACGTTCGAGACCCCTATGGCTTCCTCCACACCCATTTCCCGAGATACCGAAGCCAAGCTCCAGCATATTCTCCGTACCGCCTCCCAGGTCTTCGCCCAGAATGGCTTTGAAGGCGCTTCCATGCGCGATATCAGCCGCGCCACGGGTGTCTCTCTCGCGGGCCTCTACTATTACTTTGAAAACAAGCAACATCTCCTCTATCTCATTCAAAGCACTACGTTTACATTTGTCCTCGAAAGCCTGCGCTCCCGCCTGCAGGGCATTCACGAACCGACCGAACGCCTTCACCTCCTCGTCCTCAACCACATCGAATACTTCCTGTCCCATCCCAATGAAATGAAGGTCCTCTCCCATGAGGAGGACGCTCTCGGTGATCCCTACAGCGACAAGGTCCAGGCCATTAAGCGACGCTACTACGCCCTAGCCCGCGAGATCTTCGACTCCATCGCCATCGAAGGCCTCGCACCCGGCATCCACCCCCGCGTCGCGGTGCTCAGCCTTTTCGGCATGATGAACTGGACCTACAAATGGCATAAACCCGGCGTTGACCCAGACGCCGCTGAGCTGACCGCCGCGATCGTTGGCCTGTTTCTTCACGGTGTCCTGCCTCCGGGCCCGGAGCCAAAGCCCGTCTTCGAGGACAGAATAACGGCGGGGCACCAGCGCTAAAAAGTTTCCAAGAGGTTTCAGATTCCAGAGGAAGGGACGAACAGATAATTATGGCCACCACAACAAGCGTCGCAACGAAGGAACTTGTAAAATATCGCATCGAAGACGGCATCGCCATTTTTGAACTCGACGACGCCCCCGCCAACACTTACACCTACGACATGATGCTGCAACTCGATGCGGCAATTCTCAAAGCTCGCATGGACGAAAGCGCCCACGTCATCGTTATCCGCGGCGCCGGGGAAAAATTCTTCTCCGCCGGGGCCAGTATCCCGATGCTCACCAAAGCCGATCCCCAGTTCAAATACTATTTCTGCCTCCACGCCAACGAAACTCTCAGCCGCCTGGAGCAAACGCCCAAGCTGGTCATCGCCGCGCTCAACGGCCACACCGTCGGCGGCGGCCTGGAAATCGCACTGGCTTGCGACATCCGCATCGCCAAAAAAGAAGGCGGCAAAATCGGCCTGCCCGAAGTGAATCTCGGCGTCCTTCCCGGCACCGGGGGCACGCAGCGTTTTGCTCGCGCGATCGGCCGCTCGCGCTCGCTCGAACTCATGGCTACCGGCCGCACGTTCAGTTTCGAAGAAGCCCTCGAAATGGGCCTCATCAATTATCTCTACGAAAAGGAATCCTTCTGGGACGACGTCCTTGCCTACGCGCGGCAATTCTGCCCTCCCAACAAAGCCTCCCGCGCCGTTGGCCGCATCAAGCGTTCCGTGGTCACCGGCATGGAAATCCCCTTCGCCGAAGCCCTCGGCCTCGAACGCGAACTCCAGCAACTCCTCTTCACCAGCGAAGACGCGAAGGAAGGCCTTGCCGCTTACGTCGAAAAGCGTGCCGCCAATTTCAAAGGGAAGTAAACTCATAGGGCATCCAGGAAAGTGCCACTCGAATGAAAACCCTCCCCGACTATCTACGCAAAGGAATGAAGCTTGTGATTGTGGGTTGCAACCCGACGGAGTCTTCCGTTCGCGCCGGTCACTATTACGCCGGCCGCGGCAATCCTTTTTGGCCAACGCTCTACGACAGTGGGGTCGTTCCCGAACCTTTCGACTACCCGGACGATCGCCGTATCATCGAATTCGGCATTGGACTCACCGATCTCGTCAAGCGCCCCACCAAAACCATCGAGGAACTCAAGCGCGAGGATTTTGCCGAAGGCCGCTTCGTACTCTCCCGGAAACTCGAGGAATATCTGCCTCGCGTGATCGCCTTCAATGGGAAACTCCCCTTCGAGCAGTTCGCTCAGCGCAAATGCAATTACGGCATCCAGAAAGAACTGCTCTACGGCGCGCATGTCTACGTGCTGCCGACAACCATCGGCGCGACTTCCCGGGGGAAGAGCGACCGCCTGAAACATTTTCGCAAGCTCGCTGATCTTGTAAAGCGCACCGAGACGACACGCGATACGCCGGCCCGCTAAGCGGGTCCGCGCGAAACGGAGGCACCATGAGTCAAGCTCCACAAACCGCTTCCAGCTCTCCCGTGCTTCAGGAAACGCGCCACGGTTCCGTCATCACACTGGTGATGAATCGCCCCGACCGCCTCAACGCCCTCAACAACGAATTGACCAACGCCCTCAACGACGCCCTCATCCGCGTCGCCAGTGATTCTTCTATCCACGCCGTCGTGCTCACCGGCGCCGGACGCGCGTTCTGTGCCGGCGGCGATTTGGGCGCCATCGGCAAGGGCCGCGAGCGCGGCGATTCCACCGAACTCGCCCCCATCCTCCGCTCAGGCATGCAAGCCGTCCTGAACATCCGCACCATGCCTCAGCCCGTGATCGCCGCCGTCAACGGCCCCGCTGCTGGCGCCGGCATGAACTTGGCTCTCGCCTGCGACATCCGCCTCGCCGTGGACGGCGCCGTCTTCGGCCAGAATTTCGCCAAGGTTGGCCTCTTCCCCGATTACGGCGGCACCTACTTCCTGCCCCAACTCGTCGGCCCTTCCGTCGCCGCCGAGATGTTCTACCTCGGCGAAATGATTGACGCGCAAACCGCCCATCGCCTCGGCATCCTCAATCATCTTTTTCCCGCCGACCAGTTCGAATCCGCCGTCGCCGCCTTCGCCAAGAAAATCGCCGAAGGCCCGCAGCTCGCCATCCGTACCGTGAAACAATCCATCTTCGGCCGCGAGAAAGACGCGCTCATGGAAGCACTCGAGCGCGAAGTCCAGGCCCAGCTCAAATGTTTCCATTCGCATGATTGCCTCGAAGGCATTCGCGCCTTCATGGAAAAGCGCCAGCCCAAGTTTCAAGGAAGTTAGTTTTTTCCGCGCCCAGGATTTTGACCAAAGGAGACTTATCTCATGCCGGCAACACGTCTTTCCACTTTCGATGACTGGGTCGATCTCTTCCGTGTCTGGCAAAAAGACATCGGCGTCGATTACCCGGAAATCACCGACTACAAATTTGAAGCCAAGTTCGGCCCCACTCGCTCCAACGAAATCGAATTCGGCGCCTACAAGGGCCGCCCCAAGTGGGAAAAAGTCGTCAGCATTCCCGACCAGCGCATGCGCGACGCCCTGCTCAATCTCATCGTGTATCAGGGCGACACCGAATTCGCTTCCGTCGAGCAGCAGCGCCGCCTCTTCGAGACGTCGCCCAGCGAACACGACCGCCAGTCACTCTGCCGCGTCGTCACCGAAGAAATGCGCCACGGCTGGCAGATGTGCCACCTGCTGATGAACCACTTCGGATACAGCGGCCGCGTCGAAGCCCAAAAAATGCTCGAGCGGCGCGCCTTCGATCAGAAGCGCCTCCTCGGAGCTTTCAATCAGGACGTCAACAACTGGCTCGATTTCTTCGTCTACACTGATTTCGTCGATCGCGACGGCAAATACCAGCTCACGATGCTCAGCTACTCCGGCTTCGCCCCGCTCGCGCAATCCATGATTCCCATGCTCAAGGAAGAGTCCTTCCATCTCGGCACCGGCCAGGACGGCATCAAGCGCATCGTCAAAGCCAGCGTCGTTCCCACGCAAGTCATTCAGAAATACATCAACAAGTGGATTCCCGTCAGCCTCGACCTTTTCGGCGTCGACCGCTCCAGCTCCGCGCACTGGTTTTACGTATGGGGCCTCAAAGCCCGCTACGACGAACCCACCGCCAAAGCCGCCGTTAACCTTGAGCGCATGAACGAGCACAGCCGCGAACTCTACTACCAGGAATGCATCAAGCTCGTCGAAATGATCAACAAAAACGTCCCCGCCGGCCAGCCGCAACTCTACGTTCCCGATTTCAAGTTCAACCGCTTCATCGGCGAACACGCCCGCAAACCCTACAGCGTCCACGGCGAATTGTTGTCCGACGAAAAATACGCGGAGCACCTGAAGGAAATGCTCCCCCAACCCGAAGACCTCCAACTCGTCAGCGAAATCCAGTCCGTCGAAAAACAATGGATCTCCCCAAAGGGCGCCATCCAATAATCAGGTACAATTTTGAGTGCGGAAGCGCAGCTTCCGCTTTTACGGACTAAACCCAGTGAGTAAACCCTCGGGACACTGAGGAACTGTCAGTGCCGCGCCCCAATCAAGGCAAGGTCGTCGGCTTTTTTGAGGAATCCAATGAACGATCTCGAAATCACCGCAGTCGAACTCAAGCAACGCCTCGACAACGGCGAAAAGCTCGTCCTCGTCGACGTCCGCGAACCCTGGGAAAACGCTCAATGCAGCATCGAAGGCGCCGTCCTAATCCCCATGGGCTCCATCCCGTCCAATCTCCAAAAGCTCGACACCGACGACCCAGTCATCTGCTACTGCCACCACGGCATGCGCAGCCTCGACGTCGTCAACTGGCTCCGCCAGCAAGGCATCTCCACCGCCAAATCCCTAGCCGGCGGCATTGACCGCTGGTCCCTCGAAATTGATCCCCGCGTCCCTCGCTACTAGGGATGTCCCGGCCTTTGTAGCGGCCGCCTTCCGAGACGGGCATCTCTTCGATACCATCTCTCCAATGCAAATCAAAACCATTGCCATCATCGGCGCCGGTACCACGGGCCGTGGCATCGCCTACGCCTCCGCCCTCGGCGGCTACACCACCGTCCTCGAAGAAGTCTCCGACTCTATGCTCGGCGAGGCCCTCTCCTGGATTCGCGAATCCCTCCACGAAAACGTCCAACGCGGCAATCTGGACGCCTCCGCCCGCGATGCCGCCCTCGCCCGCATTACCACCTCCCAAGTCGTCGACGAGGCCATCCGCGACGCCGAGCTAATCATCGAAGCCGTCCCCGAAGAACTCGAAATGAAGCTCGAACTCTTCACCATCTTCGACAAATTCGCCAAGCCCAACGCCATCTTCGCCAGCAGCACGACTTCTCTCTCCATCAGCGATTTCAGCGACATCGTCCTCCACCGCGAGCGTTGCATCGGCATGCGCTTTTTCAATCCTGTGCCCAAAATGAAGTCAGTCGAAATTATCCGCACTCCATACACCTCCGACGAAACGGTCGCGGCCTGTGTCTCCGTCGCCACGCGCATGGGGAAGGAAGCGGTCATCGTCAACGAAGCCCCGGGCCTGTCCAAAGATCCTCAAAGTAAAATGTAGGGGCGGCTTTACGCCGTCTTCCGCTCTTCCTCCTCTCTGTGCTCTCCGTGCGCTTACCTCTGTGTCCTCTGTGATAAATCCGATTCTTCTCCTCCTGCTATCTGATCGCCGCCATCTGTCATCCCTCCACCCACACTTCCTCCGAATGTTTTAAACTACCAACATGACCGCGCTAACCGACCGCATCCAAATCCAGCAAGGCGACCTGACCGAAATGGACGTCGACGCCATCGTCAACGCCGCCAACAACGACCTCATCCTCGGCGCAGGCGTAGCTGGCGCCATCGCCCGCAAAGGCGGCGAATCCATCCAGCGCGAATGCGACGAAATCGGCAGCATCCCCGTCGGCTACGCCGCCATCACCGGAGGCGGCAAGCTCAAAGCCCGCCACGTCATCCACGCCGCCAGCATGAGCCTCGGCGGCATGCGCACCACCGCGAAAACCCTCCGCACCTCCACCGCCCATTCCCTCCGCCTCGCCGCCGAACGCAACCTCAAATCCATCGCCTTTCCCGCCGTCGGCACCGGCGTCTCCGGGTTCCCCATGGACGAGTGCGCCCAAATCATGCTCGCCGAAGCCCTCCAGCACCTGAAAGGCGAAACCTCCCTCGAAACCATCCACTTCGTTCTCTTCGACGCCCGCTCGCGCGACATCTTCCAATCCGCTTGGCAAACTCTGCAAAAAGAAAACTCCACCGGAGCCGCCTCCGCGTGACCCCGCTCGCCGCCCTCCTCGCCGAACGCATCCGCCGCTTCGGCCCAATCACCTTTGCCGAATACATGCGCGAATGCCTCTACCATCCGGTTCACGGCTATTATTCGCAGCCCGAAGCCCGCCGCTTCAGCGACTACTACACGAGCGTCGACGTCCATCCCATCTTCGGCCGTCTCCTCGCCCGCCAATTCGCCGAAATGTGGCAGCAACTCGATCGCCCCACAGAATTTCTTCTCGTAGAAGCCGCCGCCGGCACAGGCCGCCTAGCCGGCCACATCCTCGAATTCGCGCAATCCCAACTCCCCGATTTTTTCAAATCACTCAACTACGTTGCCGTTGAACGTTCACCCGCCCGTTGCGACCAGCTAGCCCAGCGTCTCTCGCACTTCATCCAAAAAGGGAAGTGCCGCCCCTCCATCGAAATCCCCGCGCGCATCCCGGTCGGCTGCGTCTTTTCCAACGAACTTCTCGACGCTCTCCCCGTCCACCGTGTCCTGCAACAGCGCGGTGCTCTGAAAGAAATCTTCGTCACCACCGACGGAAAAGTCTTCTCCGAAATCCCGCATACACTCTCAACGTGCGCCATCACCGATTATTTCGCTGCCCAGCAGGTCACTCTCGAAGAAGGCCAGCTCGCGGAAGGCGGCCTCGAAGCCTGCGATTGGATCACCGAAATCGCCCGCCGCCTCGACCGCGGCTTCGTTCTCACCATCGACTACGGCCACGAAGCCGTCGATCTTTTCGACGCCCACCACCAGTCCGGCACCGTCCTCAGCTACGCAAAGCACCAGGCGTCCAACAATCTCTACGCCGCCCCCGGCGAACAAGACCTCACCGCCCACGTCAATTTCACGGCGCTCCGCCAGTGGGGCGCTCGCCACGGCCTCGAAACTCTAGGCCTCCTCACGCAAACCGCATTTCTCTTAGCTTTAGGAAAGGGAAATGACTTTGCCGATCTCTACGACAACGGCATGGACGAATCCGCCCGCCTCCGCGCCCGCCTCCAACTAAAAACCCTCATCTACCCCGAAGGTCTCGGCGAACGCTTCCAGGTCCTCCTCCAACAAAAAGGTGTCCCGCACGCTCAACTAACCACCCTCAAACCGTTCTGATGCGCGTCGCAAACAATCAGGCCCACAATCTAGCGCCGGAGGCGCGGCACGTCCGGCCCTCCGAGCCTAATTCAAACCTCCAATAGTTGCGCTCCTCGTGCGAATGAACATCGCACGCCCATCGCTTTCACGCGCGACCCTACGGATTCGGCCTCTTCAACGTAGGCTTCTCCCCCGAAGCCGGCGCCGGCACATCCGCCTGCTTCCCCTTCGGCGGCGCCGGCACAGGCGTAGCCGCATCCGAAGGCGACGGCGTAGGCATCCCGCTCTCCGTGTAAGGCTTCTTGATCAGCGCCTCCACCACATCCTGCGCCCCACCGGTATTGTCATTCGTCTGCCGCGCCTTGTTGTACTCATTCAGCGCCCGCTCTCTCTGGCCCAAAATATCGAAAATCTTCCCCAAATAAAGATGGCTCCAAACCTCCGTCCACTTCTCGGAAGGCTCCGGCACCGTCGCCAGCGCTTCGCGAAACGCATTCGCCGACGCCTGGTAATTCTTCTGGTAAAAAAACGCTTCGCCCATCCGGAAATTCGCCAGCGACCGGCTCGGCTGAATGCTCAGCGCCCGCTGGTACTGCTGCACCGCGTCATAATATTTGCCGACCTCGGCCAGTTCCTCCCCGCGCGCAATCGCCGCACGGGCCCGCAAGTTCGGGGTGCTCTTCAAAATCAGATTGTTCGGATCAATCCGGATCCCGCCGGCTTTCGGCCGCCCAAACGTTTCCTCGGTAAACTGCGTCTCCGTCCCGGTCACATAAATCAATTTCATTTCCGGGTTTCCCTCGGTGTCCACGCGCAGTTGCACCGGCATGCTGAACGTATCCAGCGGCTGCTTGATTTTTCCCACAATCCGGAATCCCTTGCGCGTCCGGTAGACCACGTCCTCGAGAGAAAATTCCGGCACGCCCGTCGAGTTCAGCCATTGCGCGAAATATCCCTGCAGGTTCGGCGCTTCCTGCCCCGGTTTCACCCCGGCGTTCGCCGTCGCAATCGCCATGTTTTCAAAATCAATCATCCGCGCCGTCTTGCCCTGATACTTTGCATAAAATCCGTGCAGCACCGACTTGAATGCCAGATCCCCCATCTGCCCGCGCAGCATGTGAAACAGCATCGCGCCCTTGTTCATCACCACCGAGCGGTATTCGCTCGAATACGGGGCCAGCCGCGCCGATTGCGCCACCGGCGCCGAGTTTTCATACATCAGCGCGCCCACCGCAAATTCGTCCAGCGCCCGCAGCCCCGCCTCTTTCCCGAAATTCTGCTCCGCATACAACTCTTCCGAATACCGCGCCAGCCCGTCGCTGATCCACACATCGCTGGTGCTCGCCGGCAACACCTGGTTGCCCCACCACTGCGTCGCCACCAGCCGGCTCAGCGTCCGGTCGCTGTACTTCGGATCCCACAGCCGGTGGCTCAGCATCACCACGCCCGGGCCGGAAAAATCACGCAGGGTTCCGTCCGGCAGCTCAATCACGGTCATGTCCGGTTCCGGCAGCGCGCCGAACATGTCTGAAAAAAGAACCACCTGGTGCGCAACAATATTCGCGAATTCCTGCACCTTCGCCGAATCCGCCCGCGGCGCGTACACCGCCACACTGATTCCTTCCGCCTGCTTCGGGCTCAACTGCAGCGGCCCCGCCACGAACGATCCATTCGGCTCACGCCGCTCGCAGTGAAACGTGTACATCAGGCGCTTGCCCTCGGCCGCTGATCGCGGAGCCAAAGGCTGCGCCGCCTCCGCTTTTCCCGTTCCCGCCACCGCCATCGTGTCCGGCACATTCAGCTTGAACGTGCCCGTGAACCGGTTCGCCGGAAAATTCGTCAGCGGAAACCACCGCGCCGGTAGCAGCAAATACGCCCACTCTTTCCCGATCGAAGCCACCCTCACGTTCGGCACCGGACTGTTCTCTTCATTCGCCAGCAGCCCGCCGTATGCAAACGTCAGCGAAATCGTTTTCCCCGTTGCCACCGGCGCCGGCAAGGTCACCGACAGATACATCGGATTTTCCGGCTCCCTCTGAAAAGACAACGCCTTTCCATCCGGCCCCTTCACTTCCCGCACTTCCAGGTTTTCGTGCAGCTCCACGCGCACGATCTGCGAAACGTCCAGCGCGCGAAACTCCACCTTCACGATCGAATTGATCGTTTGCCCGGCTGTATCGAGATAAGCGGAAAGCTCGTAATTCTCAGCGAGAAAATTCGGGCCGCGCGATTCCTGCGCCGCCAACGGAGAACTGAAGATCGCAAGAAGAAATGCCAAACCCAGCCAACACGCACCCCTGACATTTTCCCGCCGCGTCATCGAGTTCCTTTCCGTTCTTGCACCTAGGGACGATGGATTGATGTATATAGGATAACAATCCCCTAGAAAGCGTTGCCAGCCTTCCCCTGTAACAAACTTGCAATTTCATCCGCCGCGCGCTCCACCGCCCCCGGTGGCCCTAGCCGCTTCCGAACCTCTTCCAGCCCCCGCCGCTGCGCCTCCCGCGCATTCGGCTCCTGCAAAAGCTGCAACGTCTCCTGCGACACGCGCTCCGGCGTAAACTCGCCCTGCACCAGCTCCGGCACCACTTTCTTCTCCGCGATCAGGTTCACCATCGCAAAATACGGCGTCCGCACCAGCGGCTTGGCCAGCGCCGCCGTCAACGGCGACACCCGGTAAATCACCACCATTGGCACGTTTAGCAGCGCCGTCTCTACCGTCGCCGTCCCGCTCGAAACAATCGCCGCATTGGCTGCCCCCAGCGCGTTGTACGTCTCCCCTGCCACCACCCGCACCACCATCCCCGTTGGCCATCCCTCTTTCAAACGCTCCACGTCCTGCGCGTGCGCCGCTGCAATCACAAATTGCGCCGGCACCCGTCCATTAATCTGAGCGCAAGCCTCCCGCAATACCGGCAAATGGTGCGCCAATTCTCCCCGGCGGCTCCCCGGCAGCAGCGTCACAATCGACCTGCTGGCATCCAGACCCAGTTCCTCGCAAAATTGCTTCCGGTCCTTCGTCGCCTGCACTGCTCCCACCAGCGGATGCCCGATGAATTTTGTTGGCACACCCGCGTCCGAAAAAAACTTCTCTTCAAAGGGAAAGATGCACAGTGCTTTCGCAAACCGCCGCCGCACCAGGTTCGCGCGCCACGGCCGCCACGCCCAGAATTGCGGGCAGATGTAGTAAACGTTTCGAATGCCCTTGGCTTTTAGCTTCCGCGCCAGCCGCAAATGAAATCCCGGAAAATCCGTCATTATAGCCAGCGCCGGCCGCCGTTTCTCCGCCTCCGTCACCAACCGCCCCATCGCCCGCAGCAGGGAAGGCAGGTGCTTCACAATCTCCGTAATCCCCACCACCGCCACTTCTGAATAATCCGTGATAATCTCCACGCCCGCCGCCCGCATCTGCGGCCCTCCCATCCCAAACAATTCCACATCCATACGTTGCTTCAGCGCGGTAGCCAGACGCGCAGCATACATATCACCGGAAGCCTCTCCGGCGGAAAGCAGTAATGGGATGGATGGCATTAGAAGAAAGTGCTCAATCGCTCGCGGGTGTCGGCGCCGGAAGCACCGTTGTCCCCGCAACGCCGTTGGTCTCGTGCAGTTCCTGTTCCTTGTACTGCAACTGGTACAACCGGTAGTAAATCCCGCGCACCGCCAACAACTCCTGATGCGCACCCTCTTCACGCAACCGGCCCTTATGAAACACCAGTATCCGGTCTGCGTGCTGAATCGTGCTCAACCGGTGCGCAATCACCAGCGCCGTTCGCCCGCTCAAAAGCCGGTCCAGAGCCTCGCGAATCAAAAGCTCCGTCTTCGTGTCCACGCTCGAAGTCGCTTCATCCAAAATCAAAAACCGCGGATTGTGCGCCAGCGCCCGGGCAAAACTGATCAGTTGCCGCTGCCCAACGGACAGCGTCGACCCGCGCTCATTCACTTCCGTCTCCACGCCCTGCTGCAATGAACGGATGAAGTCGCCGAGGCCAATCTCGTCCAGCGCTTTCTCTACGTCCGTCCGCGTAATCCCCGGCGTTCCCAGCCGGATGTTCGATTGAATCGTCCCGGTGAATAAAAATGGATCCTGCAGCACAATCCCGAACTGCTTCCGCAATTCCTGCAAATCCAGCAGCCGGATGTCCACGCCATCCAACAGAATCTGCCCGCGCTGAATGTCATAAAAACGCAACAGCAGCGAAATCAGCGTCGTTTTCCCCGCCCCTGTATGCCCCACGATCGCAAACGTCTGCCCCGATTGCATGCGGAACGACACATCCCGCAGCACCCAATCCTCTTCCGCGGGCTGCTCCACGTTCCTGTAGCTGAACCACACATTCCGGAACTCAATTTCCCCGCGCGGCGAAGTGATATGTTTCGCGTCCGTCTGTGACTCAATGGTGATCGGCTCGTCCAGCAGCTTGAAAATCCGCTCCGAAGCCGCCATCGCGGACTGCAAAATATTAAATTTCTCGCTCAAATCCTGAATCGGCCGGAAGAACCGCTGCGCGAACATCGTAAACGCAATCAGCACCCCGATTTTCAGAGAGCCGCCCAGCACGCGGTTGCCGCCCGCCCAATAAATCAGCGCGATCGTCGAAAAACTCAGAAACTCCACCGCCGGATAGAACACCGCATATGCCAGAATGGCGTCCCGCCACGCCAGCATGTTGTCTTTATTCCGCTTCGCGAATTCTTCCCGCGCTTTCCGTTCGCGGTTAAAGAGCTGCACCACCGCCATGCCGGAAATGTATTCCTGCAAAAACGAGTTGATCCGCGCAATCGCCGTGCGAATCTTCCGGTTCGCGTCCCGCACATATTTCCGGAACACCAGCGTCACCACCACAATTCCCGGCAGCACGGCCAGCGTAGCCAGCGCCAGCCTCACGTCAATCTTGAACAGCAAGACAGCCATCACCACCAGCAGGAAAAAGTCGTTGATCATGGTCACAACGCCGGCGGCAAACAGATCGTTCAGCGCGTCCACGTCCGTCGTTACGCGCGTCATCAGCCGGCCCACAGGATTCCTGTCGAAGTACGCCATCGGCAGCCGCTGCAACCGGCCAAAAATCTCCGTCCGCATGTCGTACATCGTCTGCTGCCCCACGCGCTGCATGATGCGGATCTGGATGTATTGCGCGAGGAAGTCGAAGATCAGCACCCCAAGATACGCCAGGCTGATCAGCAATACTCCGTTCCACGCCCTGGCCATCGGCAGGCTGCCTTCGAAGCCGGGAACCAGGTAATCGTCAATTGTCTTTTTGAAAAGGAGCGGCGGCGCCAGCTCCAGCGGTGTCACAATCGCCACCAGCGCCAGCGCGATAATCACTCGCCAGCGGTATGGCCGCATGTAGTCCAGCAAGCGCTTCATCAGGCGCGAGTCGTACGCCTTGCCTAGCGCTTCTTCTTCGTGAATGTTGCTCATGCCCGTTCGAGCTCTTCTTCCAGCAACTGTTTCTGATAAAGATCCGCGTAGTATCCGCCGCGCGCCATCAATTCCTCGTGCGTGCCGCACTCCACGATTCCGCCGTCCTTGATCACCACGATCTGGTCGGCATCCCGCACCGTGGAAGTCCGGTGCGCGATCAAAATGGTTGTCCGCCCGCGCATCACGCCGCGCAGTTGCCCCAGAATCTTTTCTTCGGTCTGCGTGTCCACCGCGGAGAGGGAATCGTCCAGAATCAGAATCCGCGGATCGCGAATCACCGCCCGGGCAATCGCCGTCCGTTGTTTCTGTCCGCCGGACAAGGTCGTGCCTCGCTCGCCAACCATCGTCTGGTACTGCCCGACAAAGTCCTGCACTTCTCCATCCAGGCTGGCGATTGCCGCGGCCTCGCGCACCTGCTGTTGCTCGAATTGTTCCAGTCCGAACGCGATATTTTCGCCCACGCTCTCGCTGAAGAGATACGTGTCCTGCGGCACATAACCAATCGCCCGCCGCAAGGTTTCCACCGGCCACTCTCGTATCGGCCGCCCATCGATCAGGATCGTTCCTTCCGGCGCGTCCCAGAGCCGCGCAATCAGCGCGGCCAGCGTGGTTTTCCCGCTTCCCGTCGGCCCGATGATGGCCACCGTCGATCCTGCCGGAATCGCCAGGTCGATATTCTTAAGCACCGCTTTCGCTTCGCGGCCGTGTCCATTCGCGCCATTCTTGCCCAGATTCATGTCCGCCGTCGGATAAGTAAAATTCAGATTCCGGAATTCAATCGTTCCTTCAACGCGAGTCTCCGGGCTGATCTTTGCCGCGCGGTCATCAATCTGCGGCTTTGCCGTCAGGATGTAGTTCAGTCGCCCCATCGAGGCGGCCCCGCGCTGAAAAATATTGGTCACCCACCCCAGCGCAATCATCGGCCATACCAGCAGCCCAAGATACGTATTGAAGGTGATCAGCGCGCCGAGCGACATCTGCCCATGCAGGTAGCGATAGCCGCCCTGCCACAATACGATCAGGAACGTCGTCCCGATCAGCGCCGTCAGCGAGGGCATGAACATGCTCCACGTCTTGATCAATTGCATGTTTTTCGCCACGTACTCGCGGTTCGGCTCGTCGAATCCGCGAACCTCCGCCTCCTCCTGCGCGTAAGCGCGAATGACGCGTACGCCCGAGAGATTCTCCTGCACCTTTGCCGACAAAGTCGCCAGCGATGCCTGAATCTTTTCGTAAAGCTCGTGAATCACTTTTCCGAAATGCCGCACCGCAAACGCCACCACCGGCACCGGCAGCAGCACCCACAGCGTCAAGGAAGGGGAGATGATCGTTAGAATGAAGATGGATAGAACCATCGTAATGACCGTGGTTCCCGTATACATGATCCCCGGTCCCAGCACCATGCGCACCGCGTTCAAGTCGTTCGTCGCGCGCGACATCAGCTCCCCCGTGCGATTCCGCACGTAAAACTCCGGCTCCATCACCAGCAACCGGTCCAGCAGATCGCTGCGAATATCGAACTCAATGTCCCGCGAAACCCCGATCAGCACCCAGCGCGTCAGGAACGACATCAGCCCTTTCAGCCCGATGCATGCCACGATGATCAGGCAATAGAAACTCAGCGTTCCCCGGCTGTTCGGTTGATAATGCGGTATCAGACTGCTCAGCCGATTCAGCGCTCCAAGGTCCGTCGCTCCGTGCGCCACCTGCTCAAAGGGACGCGCACTCCCAGCAACAGTGTCGGTGATGATGCCCGTGGCCAGCGGCACAATCACTCCGATCAGCCCCATGATTGCCAGCGCCACCATTCCCAGCGCAATCGTTCCCGTATACCGCCCCAGATAGGGCCACAGCCCGCGCAGATTCTCCCAGGTGGACACCCCCGGCTTCCTCGGGCCGCCCGCGCGCAGCACTGCCGCCGATGTGCTCATCGCAGCGTCGACCTCGAGTTTTCCAGTGAAGGCGCTTCGCCCAGGAAATGTTGGTAGGAAATATCCATCGATTGATATCGCTTCGTCGCCGGATTCCAAGCCACCGCAATCGGCAGCGTCCGCACATTGCTTCCCGCCTGCACCGGCGTGAAGTAGAGGGTCAGCCCTTTTTCCGCGCTTTGCTCATGCTGCAATTTCCATCCGGTCACCGGCTGCAGCGGCGTCTGCCCCAGAAACCCCTTCGAATTTTTCAGGTATTCGTCGGCGCGCATCAGCTCCACCCACTTGCCGTCCTCTTGCTTCTCCGCCACCACCGCCCGCATCACCACCGTCCCGGCGATCACGCTCTTCGGTGTGTTCGGCACCACGTTCGCCGCCAGCACTTGCTGCTTCCCGGTCTTCGCTAAATCTCCAAACAGCAGCACCTGCGCCTCGCTTCCCAAAAGCGCTTTCGCCGCATCCTGCATCTCTTCGGGAACCACCGGCTCCGCGGTTTTCTTCTCGATTTCCGCCGCCGTTTTCGAACCTTCCGGACCGCATCCAAACAGCACGACGCTTGCCGCCATCACAAGGATTAGGGGACGCTGCATTCCGATCCTTTCTAGAGTAGACGTGCTTTCAACCGATGCGTAATCAAAGCCTTCTGGAAAATTCCGTCGTTTACACCGGCAATCGCTTCAGCCCGCTCCGGTATACCACAATTCTAGCGGCTGCCCGTCCCCCGGGCCAGCACTCCTCGCTACCTCTGTCCCAAAATCGCATCCAGCCTCGCCTCGAAATTCTCTTCGCCCTCGCTCCACAATACGCTTCGTTCCACCGGCAGCGCCGCCTGCACCGACTCCACCCATCCCATTAATTTTTGGATGTTTTCTCTTGTCCGCTGGTGATATTGCTTCAGGTTTTCCCCGCTTCCCATCCACGCACGAAACCTCTTCTCCACCGGATGGTCCGAACTCTCAAACGGATTCGAAGCCGCCCCCGGCGCCAGCAATCCAGCATGCCCGGTAAACAGATGCTCAAACCCCAGGTCCGCGATGAAGTGCCCCTCAGCCGCTCCCGCCCCATCCTCAAACGCCGTGCCCTGGCAAATCAGCGTCAACGGCTGCGGCCCGTTCTCCCACTTCAGCGTCTCAATATCGAAATTCCACAGCTCCCATTTTGCGTCCACGATAAACGCGGTATCCGCATTCAGATCCTGAATCGCGAGCGCCGCAATCTCCGCCGGCCCAAATTTCGCATCCCGCAAATCCCACTCCACCTCGGACGGTATCGTGTAGTCCACCGGCTGCACGGTCAGCATCTGGAAGCCGTTCGGCCGCTCCGACACCGGTGCCGTCGTCAAAAAACGCGCAAATTCCGCGATCATCGTCTGTTCAGAAAAGTCGCGTGTCCACACGCGCAGATACGCCCGGTTGGCCATGGTCAATCTCAAATTATACAGGTTCTTGGAGTTTCCTGCGGTGTAGGGCCCGCCTTCCGAGGCTGGCCGCGCTTACTTTGGAGTGCGGCAGCTCTACTGCCGCTTTTGAGGTGTAATCCCATCCAAAAAAATCTAAATAACGTCGAGGGCCTAAATCCGCCCGCTATCGGCGCTCTCCTATTTTCTAATTTCTATTTTCTATCTTCATGTTCAGATCTCGTCCACCCAGGCACAAGCCAGCCCTTACCCCCCCGCCTTCGCCCCCTGCCCCTTTTCAAATCCCGCCGCAATCTGCTGCAGCCTCTCCCTCAAGGTATCCCCAAACTTCGCGAACACTTCCGCCGACGCCTCCCGCAGCCTCTCCTCCGCCGTCGCCGCAATCTGCGCAATTACTTCCTTCGACTGATGATTCAGTGTCGTCACGGTCGCCACCATCCAGGAATTCGAAATATTCTGCAGCCGCCCGAGAAATTCCGTCACGGCCTCGTCGCCCATCTTATGGAATCCGCCTCGAATCTCCGCCTGCTGGTCCGCGCTCATTTTCCGCCACGATTCCCACAGCGCCCCAAATCCGCCCGCAACTTCTCCTG
>Ga0210394_10000277_pt1 | contig 119606 bp, 84 predicted proteins | sample IncBWC12MmetaG_FD_160121 | JGI IMG/M metagenome (GOLD analysis project Ga0210394, IMG submission 160121) | Forest soil microbial communities from Barre Woods Harvard Forest LTER site, Petersham, Massachusetts, United States - Inc-BW-C-12-M | ecosystem: Environmental > Terrestrial > Soil >...
TCCGTCCTTCATTCCGCGGAGGAGAATGTTGGGGTCAACGTCGACGGAATCCTTGTGCATGCTCTTGCCGATATTCAAACCAATGGCGTAGCTGGCTTTCTGTTTTTGGGTTGTGAGGGTCAGAACGGCCGGTTTTTTCGCCACCGAGGTGCCTGGCTTCGCCGCCGGGGGTTTGGGAGTCGTCGTTCCGGGAGTCTGTGCCGCGCTCGCAGGGGGAGTCTGCTGAGCTTGTGCGTAGCCCAGCGCAATTATGCCTGCCGCAACTGCTGTTACCGCTAGAGTGAGTGATTTTCGCATGGTTATATTGTCACACTGGTTTGGCGTCTCTGCAAATCACGTTTTTGCGATGAAAAGCGGGAGTGGTTACTAAACACGGCGTCTACGCTCCCGGACGGCGGCGCCACTAGGCAATTCCTTTAAGTTGCAGTATGTTGAGCATTGGCAATCTTGATGAGGTGATGCGAATGGCGAATGAGTCTTGCGATCCCGCTCAGGTCCCGGCCGAACCGACCAAGCCAGGAACACGGATGGTGATGTGTGTGAAGTTCGGCAAGGAATTGCCGGGGCTCGACCGCATTCCCTGGAGCGGTGAGTTGGGAAAGCGCGTCTATGAAAGCGTTTCGAAAGACGCTTGGAAGTTGTGGATCGAGCACTCGAAGATGATCATGAACGAGTACCGGCTTAATCCCATCGACCCCAATTCACAAAAGATCATGGGCGAGCAGTTGGAGGAGTTTTTCTTTGGCGCCGGCGCCAAGCTGCCCGAAGGCTACGTAGCTCCGAAAGCAAAAGGTTAACCCTGTAGGGGCGGGGCTTGCCCCGCACACTTCACCCAAAGCTAAGGGCTAGTTCCCCGCCGCGGGTAGGCGCCCTGTTGCTGGATGCTCAACGGGCAGCCGCGGCGTCAATTCAAAGTGCAGCTTCGCGTGGGCTGCGCGGATCGCTTCTTCCACTTCTTCAGCAGTATTTCCTGTTGCAAACAAGAAACCCAGGTAGCTGGAGCCCTCGGGCCACGCGGCGATGTAATCGTGAAGCCGCGCGGTGATTTCGAGAGCGGTAATTCCCGGCGTGCTCAACGCGGCATCTTCTCCTTCTATCTTTTCAAGGATGCCGCTCTTAGGAACCGGAATCATCATCACGCCACTTGCAGATTGCTCGCGATGCCAATCGCTCCCCGGCAGACCGAGCGCGTGGCGCAACAGCAATTCTTCGAGACCGATGGTTTGGCTTGCTGCATCAGGCGCAAATCGTAACGCCCTCGCGCAGAGGCCACCAATGGGGCGCGGCGCAACTTCCAGCGGCCAGACGCCATCGTCATTTACTCGGAACTCTGCGTGGACCGGGCCTTGCGTAAGTCCGAGTGCGCGAACCGCATCAACGGCGCAGCGTTCGATTTGGTTTTGCTGCGAATCTGTGAGGCGCGAAGGCGTGACGTAGGTGGTTTCTTCGAAATACGGACCTTCAAGTGGATCCGGTTTGTCAAAAATCGCCAGAATGCGCAGCTCACCATCCGTCAGCAAACCTTCGACAGCCACTTCCCTGCCAGGTATGTATTCTTCGACGAGAATCTGATCGAGATTGGGCTCGCGGGTTGCGCGGATTTCAGGTGATTCCAGCAAGCGGCGGATTCGAGTGGAAGCCGCTAAAAATTCTTCACGGGAATTTGCGCGAACGACACCTTGACTGGCCGAAAGCGAAAGCGGCTTAGCCACGCAAGGATACGAAATACCCAGCAAAGCAGGTTCCGGCGTGGGCGTGTGCGAGATGGCCCGGAACCACGGGACGCGGAGGCCAGCCTCGCGAAATACTTCGCGCATGCGCAGTTTGCTGCGGCAAGCTTCGACGGCGGCGGGATGGTTATAGAGGATACAGCGGCCGCGCGCGACGTAGGACGCTGCAACAGCGGGCCGATCACCGAGCGCAAGAATCCCGTCGACATCCTGGCCGCGCATCGCTTCCAGAACCGCGTAGGCTGCTGCATCCGGCGTTTCGAAATGGACGGGAATCGCGCGATCGCCCCAAGGATCATCAAGTTTGTGGCAACGATCCGTGACAAAGACTAGGTCAACGCCGAGCTTGCGAGCGGCTTCGTCAAAGCTGCGGGTTTGGTAGCCGAGTTTGGCGGTAAAGATGAGGAGTCGCGGCATCTTTTATTTAGTGAATCGCCGACATCGTTGCTAGACGTAACTGCCGGTAGCCGGAATAGGCTCTTCCATTTTCTTCGAGACTTGGCCGAGCGATACGAACTGCTCGCGCGTTGGCTCGGCGCAGCAGTACCACGGCTCGCTCAGAAAAGGAACGGCGGCTGCAGGCGTGTGCGCTGGTTGAAGAATTGGAACATCGAGTCCTGCGGCAGTATGCGCTGCATTCCAGATACGCTCGAACACCATCGATCGAGATTCTGTTCTGCGATCACCCTCCGCAGCAATGGCTTGCACCGTTCCGCTGAGCGCATCAACTCGAGGATCTGCGTGCTTCCAGGGATAGAAGAGCGATTCCGGATCAAAAGGACCGACGTTGCTCCGCACTTCGTCCAATTCCAGCAGCCGCGAACCTTCGGGGATGAGCAGTCGGATCCCGAGTTGTATCGGCGCGACATTTTCCAAAAGCGATTCGGCGCGGATCACATGCAGCAAATCGAGATAGCTTTCCATCGTTGTCCATTGCGTGAAGGGGACAAACGTAGGGTGAAGAATCATGCCGAGAGCGCGGAAGGCGTGAACGACATGCAGGAAATCCTCGCGTGTGTGGCCTTTGTCGAGGGCGCGGAGCACGCTGTCATCGAGATATTCCACGGCGCTGATAACGAAGAGGCAGCCTGTTTCTCTTAACTTTGGCAAGTGCGCTTCGTACTTCTTCAGGTGCTCGATTTTTATGGTGACGTCGTAGGTTACGTTGGGAAATTCACGGTGAAATTCTTCGATAAGCTCCAGCGCATGACGAATGCCATTGAAAAAGTCAGGATCGCCAAAAGATATGTGCTGTGCTCCCGCGACGACTTGCTGGCGTATGTCTTGCATGACGACGCCGCGGCTGACGATGCGAAACACGCCTTTGTAAACTGGGACGATAGGACAATGCCGGCAAAGGTGTTTGCAGCCGCGGGTAGCCTCCGTCGAACCGACGAGGCGGAATCCGCCGCCAGGAACAATTAAATGAGCGTACTTTCCGATGGGCGGCAAACCCGAGCGGTCTGGGACTTCATAAGCAAGGCGTTCCATCGAGACGAGAGGCTCGAGTTGTGGCGAAACTTTGGCGCGATCGGCGCTTCCCAAGCGGTCTTGCAGGCGCTCAGCAAGTTGCACGAGCCCTTGCTCGAACTCGCCGCCGAGAATGGTCGCGACACCTAGTGTTCGGAGATAGTCCGCATTCATCGGCGCGTACAGGCCGTAGCAACACAAATCAGCGAGCGGATTCAGTTCGTGCAAGGCGGGGATAAGCTTTGCAGCAAGACGTGTAGCCGTGTGCATCGGCAAGTAAATCGCGATCAATCTGGCGTCGCGAACTACGGATTCATTCAGCGATTGGCGGGAAAGATCGAGGCACACGACTTCGTGGCCCCGCTTGCGCAACCACGCTGCCGGCGACGCGAGCCCAAATGGCTGGCGCCCCAACTCGTACGTCGAAATCAGAACGATGTTCACGTGTTTAACAGTATAGCTGGCCGTCCGCCGTAAAGAATCGTTTTCGGTTATCATGGAGCTCTGCTGAATTGATGGAAAGGACGGCGAGAATGGCCATTGCCGCAGGGAATTCTTTCGGAACGCGCGACAAACTAAACGTGGGCGCGCAATCGTTTGATATTCACCGGCTCGAGTTTCTTGAGAAAAAGATCTCCTGCCAATTGGCGAAGCTGCCGTTTTCTCTCCGCATACTCCTCGAAAATCTTTTGCGCTGCGAGGACGGGCGTTTCGTGCGCGCTGATGATATTCGCGCGCTGGCGAACTGGACCCCTGGCGCTCCGGAAAAAGAAATCGCTTTCATGCCCGCGCGCGTGCTGCTGCAGGACTTTACCGGCGTGCCCGCCGTGGTTGATTTGGCTACCATGCGCGAAGCCATCAAACACATGGGCGGAAATCCTCGGCTGATCAATCCGCTGTTCCCTGCCGAGTTGGTCATCGACCATTCCGTGCAAGTGGACAGTTTCGGCAGCGCGAATGCCTTTGGTTTGAACGCCGAGCTTGAATTCCAGCGCAACATTGAGCGCTACGCTTTTCTGCGCTGGGGACAGACTGCATTTCAGAATTTCAAGGTCGTGCCGCCGGACACCGGCATCTGCCATCAAGTGAACTTGGAATATCTCGCACGCGTGGTTTGCGCGATGCCTTCGGGAAGCAGAGTTGAGGCATATCCGGATTCCGTTGTGGGCACGGATTCTCACACCACAATGGTCAATGCGCTCGGCGTGTTTGGCTGGGGCGTGGGAGGCATCGAGGCAGAGGCGGCGATGCTCGGCCAGCCTTCGTCCATGTTGATTCCCGACGTCGTTGGGTTCCGCTTACACGGGAAACTTAGCGAAGGATGCACTGCGACAGACCTGGTTTTGACCGTGACGGAAATGCTGCGGAAAAAGGGCGTCGTCGGCAAATTCGTGGAGTTCTGCGGCACGGGGCTTTCCAGTTTGAGCGTGCCGGACCGCGCGACGATTGCGAACATGGCTCCGGAATACGGCGCGACGATGGGCTTCTTCCCTGTCGACGAAGAAACACTCGCCTATTTGCAATTCACGGCGCGCAGTGCTGAACAGATCGCCCTTGTCGAAGCGTATTGCAAAGAACAGATGCTGTTCCGCACTGATAATATGGCGGATCCGATCTTCAGCGACAAGCTGGAGCTGGATTTGAGCACCGTGGAACCAACAGTTGCTGGCCCGAAGCGGCCGCAGGACCGCGTGTCGCTGCGTAACGCCAAGAGTTCGTTTACGAAAGTGGTGGAAGGAACGCCGGATAAGCACGTGGCCGTGAAGAATAACGGCGACTCGTTTGATCTATCGAGCGGCGCAGTGGTGATTGCGGCGATCACGAGTTGCACGAACACCTCAAATCCTTCGCTGATGCTGGGAGCGGGTTTGCTCGCGAAGAAAGCGGTGGAGCGAGGCTTGCAAGTAAAGCCATGGGTCAAGACAAGTCTCGCGCCGGGCTCGAAGGTGGTGACGGATTATCTCGATGCCTCTGGTCTGACACAATATCTCAACAAATTGAATTTTCACCTCGTCGGCTACGGATGTACGACGTGCATCGGCAACAGCGGGCCACTGCCCGAAGCTATCGGAGCCGCCATCAAGGACAATAGCCTTATTGCGGTGGCCGTGCTGAGCGGGAATCGAAACTTTGAAGGCCGCATTCATCCGCTGGTACGCGCAAACTATTTGGCTTCGCCGCCGCTCGTGGTGGCTTACGCGCTTGCAGGCCGCATGGATATGGATCTGACGACCGAATCGCTCGGCGATGATTCCGCGGGGAAACCAGTCTACTTGCGCGACATTTGGCCGACGCCGCAGGAAATTGAATCAACCGTGCGCGCTTCCGTGACCAGCGAAATGTACGCGAAAGAATACGCCAACGTGTACGAGGGCGACGGGCATTGGAAGTCCATGCCGGTTCCTGAAGGCGATTTGTACAAATGGGATCCAAAGTCCACGTACATCAAGCAGCCGCCGTTTTTTGAAAATATGCCGAAGACGCCGCCGGCCCTTGCGGATATTCATACGGCGCGGGTCCTCGCCATTCTCGGCGACAGCGTGACTACGGATCACATCTCGCCGGCAGGGTCGATTCCGGTCGATTCGCCTGCGGGGAAATACTTGATCGCGAACGGCGTAAAGCCGCACGAGTTCAATTCCTATGGGGCGCGACGCGGCAATCATGAAGTAATGATGCGCGGCACGTTTGCGAATATCCGGTTGCGCAATCAACTCGCACCCGGAACCGAAGGATGCTGGACGCTTTATCTGCCGGGCAACGAGAAGATGACGATTTACGATGCCGCGGTGAAATATCGTGAAGCAGGCGTGCCGCTGGTTGTTCTCGCCGGCAAAGAATACGGATCGGGATCTTCGCGCGACTGGGCAGCCAAAGGGACGCGGTTGCTCGGCGTGCGCGCTGTGATTGCCGAGAGTTACGAGCGCATCCATCGAAGCAATTTGGTTGGCATGGGCGTACTGCCACTGGAATTCAAGGCTGGCGAAAATCGCGAGACGCTCGGGCTAACCGGGCAAGAGATCTTCGAGTTCGAAGGTGTAGCATCGCTTTCGCCGAAAAAGGCGATCACTGTGCGCGCCAAGTCCGGCGATGGCTCGACGAAGATGTTCACTGCGATTGCGCGCGTCGATACGCCGGAAGAAGTTTCCTACTACCATCACGGTGGCATCTTGCAGTACGTTTTGCGGCAGATGCTCTGATACTGTGAGCGCCACAATCTCGGATCGCTTTCTTTAGCTCCTTCCTTCGCGCTTTTGCGCAACTACCAAACCTCTCGGCGTGGGCAATAGAAGAACGGACAGCAGGCCTTCTGCTTCCAGCTTGAGCGCACCTTCGCGTACCGTTTTCATCAATGAGCTTGCATCGTGCATGAGGATTAGGCCGTGAGGGTTCATCTGCGGGAGAAATTTGCGAACTTCCTGCTCGCGTAGCGGCGCATCGCTATCGCAGAAAAGCATGTCGATGCGGCCTTCGACTCTCATGTCCAGGCTTGATTCGTTGCGCGCGTCAATCCACTCGCCGAGACCGGAAGAATCGAAACGCTGCTTCGCGAGGGCAAAAACCTTTGCGTCGTACTCGCACGTGATGACGCGGCCGAAGCCGTTGGCTTTGAGCCCTTCCGCGAGGTGCAGCGTGCTTAGGCCGGAAAAAGTTCCTGTTTCCACAATGAGTTCTGGCTTGAGCGTGGTGACAATTGCTTTCAGGAAATCGAGGACTTCGACTTCGGCGCTCATCGAATCGTACATATGCCAGCGCTCGGGATGGGGGCATTCGGGCGTGCGGCGGTGATATTCCGGCTGGAGGATGTCGCCACTCGAAGCGATGTGCTCTACGATGCGGTGCTCTTTTTTCTGGCTGCGGAATTGGCTTTTAATACGCCAAAGTAACACCGCGCCAAGCAGGATCGAAAATGCGCTTGCGGTTTGTGCATTGGACATGCCGAAAAACGAACGCGGATTGATGCGAATAAATTCGATCAGAAAGCGGGCGATGCCCGTGAGAATCAGGTAATTACAAAAAATTTCGCCTTTGGCTTTGGGGCCCTTGAGAGATTTCGTGCCCATGTGCCAAAGAAACGCGGCAATCGCCAGCCAAATGAAGAATTCGTAGAGCGGCGTGGGATGTACGCGCTGCGTTGTGGGGACGAGGCCGTTTGGGAAACTCATGCCCCAGGGAAGCGAAGTCGGAATGCCGTAATCTCCATCGCCGGAGAGCAAGCAGCCGATGCGTCCAATGGCGTAGCCTACGCAGGCCGCGGGCGAGCAGATATCCAGAAATTCGAGAACGGGAATTTTCACCCAGCGCGCCAAAATGATCAGAGCGATAAATCCGCCGAGAAATCCGCCAAACCAGGCAAAGCCATAACGGCTGATGAGCTGCGGCCACGGGTCCGCGAAGAACTCGTGCGGGCTCTCGAGAACGTGGTAGAGCCGCGCACCGACCAAACCTGCAAGTCCCGCGATACCGATAATCAGAAACCCTTCGTCTTTTTCGTTTCTGGAGGAAATGCTCTTGAGCTGCGACCGGCGGCGATTGAAATCGGCCTGTAAAACGTACGCGGCGGTCAGCATGCCGAGGGCAACCATCAGCCCAAAAGTGGGAATGCCCAGAGGTCCGAGATGCAGGAAAGGGATCATGGATAAGCGCGCGTCAGACTCCTTCGAGAGTATACATGACAGCATGAGAGAGCTCGGAGTCGGCAGCGCCTAATAGCCGGCTGCTAGCAAGACGAAACACTCATTTAGCGTCCAACGGCGCGACGGGAGCGGAACGCCGGTGGAGAATGGCGCCTAGGGAGAGCCAGATGGCGAGGGCGACCCATTCGGCTTGGGTGAAATGGCCGGGAAACGCCGGGAGCAACTTCATCAGGAGGAGCAGAAGCGAGACCAGGATACCGAGGGTGGTGATGAAGCGCATGCGAGGGCGGGGATCGACTAGCCAGAAGGAGAGGCAGGCGGCAAGCCAGCCCAAGGCGGAGGCCATGGAGCCGACTTCGGTGATAGGGACTAGGATGGCGTCGCCGAGGAGAAGGGCGATTAGAGTGCCTACGGTGATAGCGATTACGGCGGCGGACGGGGTGAGGAAGCGTTCGTGGATTTTGGCGAAACGAGGGGAGATGGTGTGGCGGCGGGCGTAGGCGAAGAGCAGGCGGGTGGAGGCGGCGAAGTTGCCGTTGAAGCATTGGAAGAGACCGAAGAGGGACATGACGAGAATGAGTTGGACGGGCCAGTGTTTGCCGAGGCCGTGCTCGAAAGCGATGGCGGTGGCGAAGCGTTTGCCTAGCAGAGATTGCCAGGGAGCGATATAGCCGACGGCGAGGATGCAGAGGGCGTAGAAAAACGTGCCGACGCCGAGTGCCAGGCCGATGGCTTGCATGTAGCTTTTTGGGCGGAAGTCGGGATTGGATTCTTCAGCGTATTTTGGGACGGATTCGAAGCCGGTCATGAAGTAGGGGACGATCTGGAGAGTGAGGAGAATCGAGAGAAACGGAGCGGATTGAAAAACGGGATGAAGATTCGCGGGAGTGCCGCGAAATGCGCTGACAGCGACGAGAGCGACAAAAATAACGAGGACCATTGAGGACATGGTTTTCTGGAAGAGGGCGCTGAGGCGGACGCCGCGATAGTTGATCGTAGCGAGAAACAAAGTGAGAGCAATGCCGAGGAGGAGGCGAGGGAGAAAGACGGGTTGGCCAGCGACGCGGTAGAGCACAAAACTATCGAGCGAAGGAAAAATGTAGGCGGCGATTTTCCCGATGGCGACGGCTTCCCAGGGACACACGATGAAGTAAGCGAGAAGCATCATCCATCCTGTGAAGTAGCTGACGATGGGCGGGAAAACTTGCGCGGTGTAGGCGGCTTCGCCTGCGGCGTCTGGGAGACGCTTGACCCATTGGCCGTAAACGTAGCCGACGGGGAGGAGAATGACGCCGCCGATGGCAAAGCCTAGGGCTGCCCCTAGCGGACCGCCGCGACCGAGCCAGTCGTCCATGAGGACGAGCCAGCCGGTGCCGATCATGGTGCCGAAGGCGAGAGCGAAATAGTCGTGGAGGCGAAGCTTGCGAGCGAGGGTAGCGGGCATTTAGAGAACGCAGAGCAATTCGTAGAGGAGATTGGCGGCGAGGAGCGAAGTGATTTCGCCGGTGTCGTAGGGCGGAGAGACTTCGACGAGATCGCAGCCGATGATATCGAGACCGCGGAGGGCGCGAACGAGCTCGATGATTTGGAAGCTGGTAAGGCCGCCGACTTGCGGAGTTCCTGTGCCGGGAGCGTAGGCGGGATCGACGGCGTCGATATCGAGCGTGACGTAGACGGGTTTGTTGCGAAAAGCGCGGAGGTGGCGCTGGACGATCGGGAGACCTTTTTTGTGAAATTCCTCGGCGGTGACCATTTTGACTTTGTGGGCGCGGGCGAAATCGAAATCGTCTTCGCCATAGACTTGGCCGCGAAGACCTACCTGTAAGACGCTCCCATCTATTAGGAGACCTTCTTCAAACGCGCGGCGGAACGGGGTGCCGTGCGAATACTTGCTGCCGAAATATTCGTCCCAGAGATCGTTGTGCGCGTCGAACTGAATGAGAGAGACGGGGCCATGTTTTTTTGCTACGGCGCGAAGGATGGGGAGGCTGATGGAGTGATCGCCTCCTACGCAGACGCAACGCGCTCCGGCTTTGAGAATCGGAGCGATTCCCTGCTCGATTCGCAGAAAAGTGTCCTCGATGGAAAGCGGATTTACCGGGAGATCGCCAAAGTCGGCGACGCGATACTTCGCGAAGGGATTGACGTGGAGCACAGGATTCCAGGGGCGGATGATCGCCGACTGTACACGAATATTGCGCGGGCCGAAGCGAGGGCCGGGCCGATACGTGGTGCCGCCATCAAAAGGGACGCCAACCAGGGCGACGTCCAACTCTTCGGGCTGAGCGATGTGCGGAAGGCGCATGAAAGTCGGGATGCCAGTGAAACGGGCGTGGCTGAGGGCGTCCAGCGGCTGCGGATGGGGCAAGCGAAAGGCGCGGCGGGGTTTGGTCACGGCGAGGCATATTAGTTGCGCGGAGCGAAGGAAGTCAACGCGGGTAGGGACTGATGGCTGGAGAAGCAAGAGATAGCTGGGCTTTCCCGTACTGATGGTACCGGATTGGTGGAGTTTACGTTGCCTGCATGCGGTATTCACACCGGCGTAACCTTGCGCGACTAGCCTCGGAGCGCTTCTGTTGACTGCTGGCCAGCCAACTATTCAAGAAATCCATGGAGGATTCACAAAGAATATGCGCAGAGTTTTCGCGACTTTACTCGCGGGAGTATTGCTTAACCCGGGGATGATCGGCGCGGTGCCGCAACACAACAGTTTTGGTGGGACCGCCACCCCAATCAAACATTTGGTGATCATCTTCCAGGAAAACGTTTCGTTCGACCACTACTTCGGAACCTATCCGAATGCCTTGAATCTTTCCGGTGAAAATCCTTTTCATGCAAAGTCGGACACGCCAACGATCAGCGGTTTCAGTCCTGCACTCTTGACCCACAATCCCAACTTGAACCCCGGAAACGGAACGGCGGCAACGAATCCCTTCCGGCTGAGCCCAGCGCAGGCAGCGACGAACGATCAGGATCACAGCTACACGCCGGAGCAGGAAGCGTACGACGGTGGGTTGATGGACTTGTTTCCCGAGTTTACGGGAACGGCTGGACCGCCGCCAGGAGCTCCGCCAATCGCCGATACGAAGGGGCTGGTGATGGGGTATTACGATGGCAATACCGTCACTGCGTATTGGAACTACGCGCAGCACTTTGCGATGAGCGACAATTCCTTTGACACGAACTTTGGGCCGTCGACACCGGGAGCGATAAACGTGATCTCGGGGCAAACCAATGGCGTGATCGACAACACCAACGGCAGCGGGGCGATCACCGCGGACGGCAACGGCGGCTTCTCCGACACTGGCGATGCAGACCCAGCAGGCGACGTGTGCTCGACGACGACCGGTGAGACGTTCAGCATGAGTGGACAGAATATCGGCGACCTACTGAATGCGAAGGGTATCAGCTGGGGCTTCTTTGAGGGCGGCTTTAACCTGAGCCTCACGAATGCGAACGGGTCGACCGGCTGCGCGCGATCGACAACCTCAGCAATAACTCTGTCAAAAAAGGCCGATTACATTCCGCATCATCAGCCGTTCCAGTATTACGCCAGCACAGCGAACCCGCTGCACACGCGACCAGGCTCGGTCTGGGAGGTTGGACATGCAGGCCCGGCGAATCATCAGTACGACACGCAGGACTTTTTTGCCGCTGTGAGCGCGGGTAATTTTCCCGCGGTCAGCTACTTGAAGGCTCCTGGGTTTCAGGATGGGCACGCAGGTTATTCCGACCCGATTGACGAGCAAAACTTTGTGGTGACAGTGATCAACTTCCTCCAGAAGACGCGCGAATGGGAGAGCACCGCGGTGATCATCGCGTATGACGATTCCGACGGATGGTATGACCACGTGACGAGCCCGCTTGTGAATCAGTCGGCGACCGCCTCTGACCAGAATACCGCTGGCGCGTACATGTGCGGCTCCGCAGCAAGCGCAACAGCAACGGCGCTACCCGGTGTGAATTCAACCACAACGCATGCGCAGGGGCGTTGCGGCTATGGACCGCGCCAGCCTTTCCTGGTGATTTCGCCCTACGCCAAGAGGAATTACGTGGACCATGCCACAACGGATCAAAGCTCGGTTGTCCGCTTGATCGAGTATAGCTGGCTTGGCGGCGAGCGCATTGCTGGTTCCTTCGACGCAATCGCCGGATCGATCAATGGCATGTTCGATTTCGAGCGGTGCCGCGAGGATGGCATTCTCATTCTCGATCCGACCAACGGCGAGCCGAAAGGCCCATCGTTTAAATTTTGATCGGTAGCGGCTGGGAGCGAGGAGTACGCCCCATCCGCTCTGATTTGAGCCTGCAGCGGGCGTGCGAAGATGAATTCGCATGCCCGCTGTTTTTTGTTACCGGTGTCATACAATGACTTTTCATTTTGCGAGGAACAGGCGTGGCGATTACTCGACGTGAGTTCTTACAGCAGAGCAGTCTGATGACGGGAGCCATGCTGACGCATCAATCGGGCCACAAGGCACTTGGGGTACAGGCGCGTCCTGCGCTGGACCCAAGCTCGCTTACGCCGTTCGTCGATCCTCTTCCCATTCCAGCAGCCGCAAAGAGCATGGAGTTGCGGCCGAGTCCGGCGAATCCAGCCGTCAAAATACCGTACTACCGTGTACCGATGCGGGCCTTTGAAACGAAAGTGCATCGCGACATGAAACCGACAAACATGTGGGGATTTGGCGGGATGTTTCCGGGGCCGACGTTTGATTTACGCAGCGGACAAGAAATTTTGGTGGAATGGGCTAACGAGCTTCCCCAAAAACATTTTTTGCCAATCGATCACAGTCTCCATGGAGCCGAGGCGGGCAAACGGGAAGTTCGCGCGGTTTCGCATCTTCATGGCGCCAAGGCGCCGCCGGAAAGCGACGGATATCCCGAGGATTGGATCGTGCCAGGAAAATCCGCCGTGTATCACTATCCAAATCAGCAAGACGCAGCGATGCTTTGGTACCACGACCACGCGATGGGAATTAACCGGCTGAATATTTTTGCGGGACTGGCGGGGGCGTACATTCTGAGGGATAAGGCGGAAGAGGCGCTCCATTTGCCCAGCGGGAAGTACGAAATCCCGTTGGTGATTACCGACCGGATGTTCGACAAGGATGGCCTGCTCTACTATCCAGTGTCCGACAAGCCGGAGTCGCCGTGGATCCCGGAATTTTTTGGGAATGCCAACCTGGTGAATGGAAAACTGTTCCCCTTTCTGGAGGTTGAGCCGCGCAAGTACCGTTTCCGGGTTCTCAACGCTTCGAACGGGCGATTCTACCGGCTGGCTCTTTCGAACAAACAGACGTTTCACCAGATTGGGACCGATCAAGGATTGCTGGCTGCGCCCGTGCCCGTGCAGAAGATACTGATCGCGCCAGGGGAGCGGCTCGACTTGATCATCGATTTCAAGGACGCCGCGGGAAGCAAGATCGTTCTTAACGACGGCTTCGTGGCAGTGCTGCAATTGCGGGTTTCGGAGGCTGGCGGCAGGGACGACAGTGTTTTGCCGGCGAAGCTTCGGGACATCGAAAAGCTGCCGGAGTCCACTGCGGTCAAGACGCGCATGCTTTCGCTAGATGAAGTGGATGACGGGGTGCAGAATCCGATTAGGATGCAGCTGAACGGTGCTAGTTGGCACGATCCGGTCACGGAAAATCCAGTTCTTAATTCGACGGAGATTTGGAGTTTTATCAATCCAACGGATGATTCTCACCCCATCCATCTTCATCTGGTGAGATTTCAAATTTTGGACCGGCGGAAGTTCGAAACGTTTGGCTATCTGACGCGGCAGGGGCTGCGATTCCTTGGACCGCCGGTCCCGCCCGACGCGGCGGAGACGGGGTGGAAGGACACAGTGCGCGCTGACCCGGGAATGGTGACGAGGATCATTGCGCGGTTCGAAGGTTACCCCGGCCGATATGTCTGGCACTGCCACATTCTGGAACACGAAGACAATGAAATGATGCGGCCGTACGACGTGCTTGCGCCGAAATAGGGAAAGCGCGCAGGCGCGGACGCAAGCTTCATTTACATTCAGCTGAAAATTTGACCGGAATAGACAACCCCGCGAGAGTGGCGCTCATCCGTTAAGTCATCCTCCTGGTGCAAGGAGGGATGATCGTGCGTTGGCTCATTGTAGCGGGCGTTGGTGGAGTGTTGTTTGTTGGCGGCGGATCGGCGGCGGCTTTCGGAAACGAAGCCGGCTCGGCGAATCGTGACACGAGTGCTGCGTTTCTCGAACTTTCGGCTCCCATCATTGATGAAGTTTCCCTCGCAGGATTGCGCCATCTCGCTCCGGATGCGGTGCGGGCGCAAATTTCGTCGCGGGCGGGCACACGACTCGACCTGAAAAGAATCGAGTCGGATGTGCGTGCGCTTGGGCAGCTCGGGTGGTTTGGCGAAATTGAAGTGGAGACGCAACCGTCAAAGATTTTTTCGACGATCAACATCGATTCCGCCCAGCGAGTGCGGCTCATTTTCCATCTGGAAGAGCTACCGTACCTCGCGAAAGTCGAATACGTTGGATCGCGGCTGCTGTCACCTGGACAGATCGAGAAAATTCTCGGCGAGAAGCACCTGAGGCCGCGATTGGGGGAACCTGCAGATCCTGTCAATCTGTTGCGCATCGCAAACACAATTCAAACGGCTCTTCGTGAATTGGGCCATCCGCAGCCACAAGTGCGGATTCATCGCGAGGAATCTTCGAACGGCACTGTGCAAGTGCGCTTCGAGATCGAGGATGGGCCTCACTTCCCTGTTGGACGAATCGATTTCGAAGGAGATCCTGCAGTCTCACCAAAGTTGCTTGAGCGCGAGATGCGGCAAACCGCCCCGGGCGCACTGTTGGCCTCTTGGCGCGGCAAAGATGCGTATATGCGGGCGGGATTTGCGGAGGATCGCTCAAGAATCCTGATCTACTACCAGGATCACGGATACCCGGAGGCGCGGATCGGTGAAGTTCGCACTTCGGTCTACGAAAAAACGGCTGGACGGTGGACGCCGTGGCCATTCCGTAAGACTGGAAAGCGTCTGGCAATCTCCGTGCCGATCGAAGCTGGCCCTGCGTATCGCGTCGAGTCCGTGGACGTCAGTCCTGATCTGGCTGCAGCGAGCGGAAAGCGCGCAAGAAAACTTTTGTCGTATTCGAAGGCAGAGGCTGGTTCGGCCTACTCGGCGAAGGCGCTTGAAGATTTGCGGCGGGCTTGGGTGGCCGGCATTCAGCCCAAGCACACGCGCGAGGCGGCGGCCGAGCGAAGCGTCGAAACTTCTCGGACATTGGATCCGGAAACGCACCTAGTACGCGAGAGAATTGGATTTAGCGACGCGCCGCCCTACCTCGTGCGACGTATTGATTTTATTGGTCTACACCGATTCAGCGATCGCTATATGCGCCGACGGATCGGTTTGCGGGAAGCGCATGCGTTTGATGAGCATGCGCTCGAAACCGGGCTGGCCCGGCTCGCCAAGACCGGCTACTTTCATCAAATTAAAAAGGAGGACGTGCGTGTTCGCACGGACGATATCACTCACACCGCTGACGTGACGATCACCGTTTCGGAAGCGGGCCAGCAGCGCACGTCTTTCTCGGGAGGGCACGGACAGTTTGGCAACACATTGGGAGTCGCCTACACGCTGTTCGATATGCTTCAGCGAGAGGAATTGCTGTCAGCACAGCTCGACGGTGGGCCGGACAGCTTGCAAATCGTGCTCGGTCTGGTGATGGAGGGCTTTCTCGGATCGCGCAGCTCGCTGGCCATCTCAATATTCGATAATGTTTTGCGCCCGCGCTTCGCGAGCAGTGTGAAAGGACCATTCTACAATTCGCAAAGCGAGGGATTAAACGCGGGTTGGAGCTACCCCATAACCAAGACTGATATTTTGACAGTGAACTACGGCCTCTCGCACACAAACACGGATTATTTTTTCGTGCTTCCGCCTTCCCTCACCGGTTTGGCATCAAACGATCTTCGCGCCGAAACTTCCAGCAGTGCGGTGGGACTGGGTTGGACGCACGATACAGGGAGTGAACGTATTTCCGTCGCGAATTCCATCTCGGGCGGAATTCTGGGCGGAAGCGAAAATGTGATTCGTTCGAATGAGGAGTACGCGCGAATCTTTCCCGATCCGTTTTTCAACCATCAAAACTCATGGGCTTTTCGGACGACGTTCAGCGGTGTGGGGAGCTATCGGGGCGACCTGCCGCTGTACGCCATGCTCTTTTCCGGCGATGCGCAAGTTCGCGGCCTCAGCTCCGCTGAATTAGGGCCTTACGCTGTAATCCCGTCAGTTTCGAGCTCGGGGAACCAAACCTACTCTGCTCTACCTGCAGGAGCAAACTTAATCACCGCAGCGAATGCGGAGTATCGCGTTTCGCTTGGCGGAGGAACACAGGCGGTGGGCTTTTTCGATTTGGGCTCAGGCTGGCTACTTCCCAACTGGCTGGGAAACGCTCGCCCAACGCTGCTCGACTCGACAAACGGCATTCTTCATACATCCGTGGGTATCGAACTTCGGTGGACGGTGCCGGAGATTCAGGTGCCAGTGCGCGTGTATTATTCGGTGAATATCTTGAGGTTGAACCGGCTTCTGCAATTACCGGACGGCACGCTGTTTCACGCGCACAACAAGCTGTTCGCCTTCGGCTGGGCGCTTGGAACGCTATTCTGAGCCAGAGCGGCCTGCTGTGTACTAAACTTCCTGCACGATGAAATACCGAAAACAGATCAAGGAAGCTGCACGGCTTGCTGAAGCGTACTGCGTCGCGAAGGGCGAGAAATTTCGGTTGAAAGACTACGATCCGAGCGACACAGGCGACGTGAAGGACCAGGAGCACAGCCAAAAAATTATCGATCATCGCGCTGGCCTGATTACCAATTTGCAGGAGAAGCTCTATGCGCAAGATCACTGGGCGTTGCTGCTCGTTTTCCAAGGGATGGACGCGGCAGGCAAAGACGGTGTGATCAAACATGTCATGTCCGGGGTGAATCCGCAGGGATGCGACGTTCATTCCTTCAAAACGCCAAGCACCGAAGAGCTCAATCACGATTATCTGTGGCGCGTGCACAGATGTGTTCCAGAGCGCGGCATGATTGGGATATTCAACCGTTCGTACTACGAAGAAGTTCTGGTTGTGAGAGTTCACCCCACGGCCTTGCGAGCCGAGAAGCTGCCGGACTCTCTGATTACCAAGCACATCTGGGAGCAACGATACGGGGATATCAACGCGTTTGAACATTATTTGACGAACAACGGCGTGGTCATCCGAAAGTTCTTCCTTCATATTTCGAAGAAGGAGCAAAAAAAACGATTTCTTGAGCGGCTGGAAGATTCCAAAAAGAACTGGAAATTTTCGATGGCGGACGTCAAAGAGCGCGGGTACTGGAAGGACTATCAGGAAGCCTACGAAGAGATGATCCAGAACACGGCCACGAAACACGCGCCCTGGTATGTGGTTCCCGCGGACAACAAGTGGTATACGCAACTGATCGTGGCTTCCGCGATCATCAGCACGCTGGAAGAGCTCGATCTCTCCTTCCCCGATGTGGACAAAAAGAAAAAGAAGGAATTAGAGATCGTGCGGGAGTCGCTGCTGCACGAAAAAGGCTGAATTGGTCTCCAAGCCGCACTGCCGTAGAACAGTGGCGAATCCTTTTCGGTGCCGCGTATGAGATTCTGGCGCGAGAAGAGGGGTGGTAAGATGTTGTCGACGGCGGCGCGGCCTGCGCGATTTCCGGGGCCGGAGGAGTAAGGATGGCGAAGCCGATCGAACTAGAAATCAACTACAAGCGATACCAGGTTACCTGCGATCCCGAAACACCGCTTCTTACGGCGCTGCGCGAGGAGTTGGGACTTACCGGGACCAAATACGGCTGCGGGGAAGGCCAATGCGGCGCGTGCACGGTTTTGATGGGCGAGGCGCCGCGCCGATCCTGCCAAATCACGGTCAGCGCAGCCGCCACAAAACCAATTACAACTATTGAAGGCCTCGAGAGGGACGGACAACTGCATCCAGTGCAAAAGGCGTTTCTGGATGCGGGAGCGTTTCAATGCGCTTACTGCACCTCAGGGATGATCATGAGCAGCGTAGGTTTACTCAAAACGAATCCACGTCCTGCTTCGGCGGAGATCATTCAATCCTTGCAGGGGAATATTTGCCGATGCGGGACGCATCCGCGCGTCATTGAAGCGGTACGGCAGGCGGCCATGACGATACTGCAGCGCGGACAAGGGTGATGAGCGAAACTTCAGTTAAATTTGTGCCGGAACCCGAGCGTTACGAATTCAGCGCCGGGCCTATGCATCATTTTGAATTGGCGCGCCGCGATTTCTTCAAGTTTCTCGGTGCGGGAATTGCCGTTTTCACCGTGGCAAAAAATTCGCTGGCCAAGCAGGAAACAGCTCCTACACATGGCTTCCACCAGGAAGAGCTTCCAAAAGACATCACTGCGTGGCTGCATATCGGCGAAGACGGAATCGTGACCGCGTTCACCGGCAAAGTCGAGATTGGGCAAAACATCCGCACATCGCTGGCGCAGACGGTTGCCGACGAGTTGCGCGTATCGTTTGAGAGCGTGCGCATGGTCACGGCCGACACCGCCTTGACGCCCTTCGATTTCGGCACGGTGGGCAGCCGCTCGACGCCGACGATGTCGCCGCAACTTCGCCGAGCAGCTTCCGCCGCACGCGACCTGCTTGTTGGCGCAGCGGCGAAGGAGTGGAATGTCGCTGTGGAGGGTCTCACCGCGGCGAACGGAAAAGTTACGAATCCAGCGACGGGCCGTTCGCTCCGTTACGCGGACCTGGCCCGCGGGAAGACGCTGGCGCAAAATCTTCCGGCAGAGGACCCCGTTACGCCACCGAATGAATGGACGGTTGCGGGGAAATCCATTCTGAAAAAAGACGGCCGGACGTTTGTTACCGGCGAACATCAGTACACGCCCGATCTTCGACGGCCAGGCCAGCTGTATGGCAAAGTGCTTCGTCCACCGTCCTTTGGAGCAACGCTGACTTCCTACGATGCAAAGGCTACGCAAACGATGAGCGGGGTGGTCATCGTGCGCGACGGCGACTTCATCGGCGCTGCAGCGGCCAATGAACGAGACGCAAGCAAAGCTCTTGAGGCTATCCATACGGAATGGAAGGAAGTGCCGCAGATCTCGAACAAGGAACTTTTTTCTTATTTGAAGCAGAACGCAACGGCCAAGAGCGATGATCGCTCTCGAAAAATAAAAGGATCCGTCGAGAGCGGCCTGGCGGCAGCTGTACACCGTTTGGATGCGACCTACACTGTCGAATTCATCGCGCACGCTCCACTCGAACCGCGCGCGGCGGTGGCTGAATGGTCCGATGGAAAACTCACGGTTTGGACAGGGTCGCAACGCCCGTTTGCGGTGCGCGATGAGTTGGCCGATGTATTTCACATCGCAGGATCTAATGTGCGGGTCATCGTGCCCGACACAGGCTCGGCGTATGGAGGCAAACACACGGGAGATGCCGCTCTGGAAGCTGCCCGGCTGGCGCGCGCTGCTGGGCGCCCTGTGCAGGTGGTTTGGACGCGAGAAGAAGAGTTCACGTGGGCCTACTTTCGTCCGGCAGGCGTAATGGAAGTAAAAAGCGGAATTGCGGCGGACGGCGCGCTGACGGCATGGGAATTTCACAATTACAATTCGGGAATGTCTGCGATTGAAACGCCATACGTCGTTCCCAACCAGCACATCGAATTTCACTCCACGCAGTGCCCGCTGCGAAGCGGCTCGTATCGCGGGCTTGCCGCGACAGCGAATTTCTTTGCGCGCGAAAGTCACATGGACGAACTGGCTCACGCGGCGCAAATGGATTCTTTGGAATTCCGCCTGAAGAATCTGTCGGATCCTCGGTTGCGCGCCGTATTGGAAGCAGCGGCAAAGTCGTTTGGCTGGCCACGCAAGAAAACGCAGGAGGGGCAAGGATTCGGTATTGCGGGTGGTTTTGAAAAAGGCGGTTACGTAGCTACGTGTGCCCAAGTTGCGGTGGACCGCTCTTCCGGCGCGGTGCGCGTCGCGCGGATTACAACGGCGTTCGAGTGTGGCGCCATTGTCAATCCCGATGGACTACGCAATCAGGTGATCGGTGCAAATATTCAAGGGCTCGGCGGGGCGCTTTTCGAGGCCATTGAATTCGAGAATGGGCGCATCACGAATTCACGTTTTTCACGCTATCGCGTTCCACGTTTCCGCGACGTGCCGGATGTCGAAGCTGTTCTTCTAGATCGCAAGGATCTGCCGTCGGCAGGGGCTGGCGAAACTCCAATCATGGGGGTCGCACCCGCCGTCGGAAATGCCATCTTTGACGCCGCTGGGATCCGGCTTCGAGGACTTCCGCTGGTCCCAGAGGGCCTACCCTCCGTGAAAACATGAAGCCAGTCCGCCGCGAAAAGAGCGGAACGAAAAACCACGCAGTCTGTTCCACAGTGAAATGGTTCGTGGAGTTTGTCCCAACCTGGGAATTTCCATGTTCAGCCAGTTATCCGCAGACCCCGTAACATAGTTCCTTTCACTACCTTAGGTATCGCCTTCTCCGGCATGTCTGGCCTCAGTCTTGCCCCAAAGACACGAGGGTCGTTGTGCTTTTGAACGGTGGGCAGGGCTTGGCAGCGCGTGCGAGGGAGCGCGACCGGCGTTCGCGACGTCTGTGCCAGCCTGAAGATAAATGCCGGCCGCTGACACGGCAAGCAAAGCCTGAGGAGTTGCCAGGCGGCAAGACAGATGGATCGAGCTGCCTTGATTTGGCCTCGATTGCAAGCAGGGAAATGAACCGATGAATAATAAAGAAGAACGTCTTCCGGAACCGGTTTGGAACGTGGCAGAACTGCTCGAGAGGGTCGACAACGATCAGGACCTGATGCGAGAGCTCCTCACCATCTTTAAGGAGGACTTTCCGCAATCGTTTCAGTCGCTGAAGACAGCGGTAACCTCCGGGGACTTGAAAGGCGCCTCGAGATTGAGCCACACGCTCAAGGGAATGCTTTCCAGTCTTGGCGCAACGCGCGCAGCGGCTGCTGCTTCACAACTGGAAGCGCTCTCCACCGCCGGAGAAACGGTCACGCTGCGCGAGGCATTAAGCGCGCTGGAAAGCGAAGCGGAAAGACTTTTGCCGGAGCTTGATGCGTATATGCCGGAGGTGCGGCGTTGAAGATTTTGATCGCTGACGACGAGGCGCTCTCGCGTCGACTGCTCGAAAAAACGCTGGATCGCGCGGGCTACGAAGTGGTTGCAGTTGAAGATGGCAAGCAAGCCTTGGAACAGCTTTGCAAGCCGAATGGGCCTCGCCTGGCTTTATTGGACTGGATTATGCCGGAGATGGACGGGCCAGCCGTGTGCCGCGCGGTTCGCGCGCGTTCGGAGCAGCCTTACGTCTATATGGTGCTACTCACATCCAAGGGTTCCAAGGAAGAAACCGTGCTAGGCCTTGAATCTGGAGCCGACGACTATTTAACAAAGCCCTTCAATGCGGAGGAATTGCGAGCACGGCTGCGGGTGGGAGAACGCATTCTGCTGTTGGAAGACCGGCTGGTGGAAGCGCGGGAAAACATGCGATTCAGGGCCACTCACGATCAGCTGACTTCCCTGCTGAACCGCGGCGCTGTGATGGATTTGCTGGTGCGAGAGTTGCACCGCTCGCACCGCGAACAGAAATCCACGGCCATCCTGCTCGGCGATGTAGATCACTTTAAGCGTGTCAACGATACATTGGGTCACCTAATCGGTGACGAAGTCCTGGTGGAAATTGCCAACCGTCTTCTCAAGTCGGTGCGGTCGTATGATTTCGTCGGCCGTTACGGAGGGGAAGAATTTCTCGTGGTTTTAAGTAATTGCAATCCAGCCTACGCGCCGGGCAGAGCAGAGGAGATTCGCAAGTCCATCTCGAACCTACCTCTACAAACCGCGAAAGGCCCGCTGGCTCTTACGATGAGTTTTGGAGTGCTCTTGAGTTCAGAATGGGGGCAGAGACCTGTCGAGGAATTGTTGCACGAGGTGGATATAGCGCTGTATGAAGCAAAAGCCGCCGGTCGCGATTGCCTTCGGATGGCCCAGGCGACGGCGAAGCTGGAAATGTCACCAGCGATGGTGCCGCAAGCCGTGCGGCGCAGGCGCTGAGAATCCCCTGCGAGATGCATGCTTACCGGCGCAGACAAACTCAAGCGCCACTGCTTTTTTTGCGTTCCTGCTCCATCATTTGACGCATCGCCGCAGTTGAGCCCGGCGCTTTCTTTTCGCGCCAGGCCTCCAGCCGTTTACAAGTGTCTTCAATGTTTGAAAACATGTGCGGATTCTTGAACGCAGACCGCCAAATGGGCACGACGGAGTGCATGCGGTCCCACACGACCCAGATCTCTCCATTACTCTCGAAGAAAAGCTCATCGTTGATTAAACCGCGATTGACGATGCTGGCCACCATGTCCCAGTAGCTTATGACCATGCGTATAAAGGTGTTTTCTTCGCCGCCCTGCGGGAACTTCTGAATCATGTCCTCGGGCGATACAGGGTGAAAGTGTTCCAGGAACCAGGCGCGCGCTTGCCGCAGAGTGGGCTCGCGTCTCATCTCGTAGAGTTTGAGCATCAGATTTACTTCATCGTACGTAACTTGGCTCATTTCGGGTTCTCCTGGGTCTAATTTTGGTGGTCTGGCTTGGATGTCTCTTGCAGCGAAGGAGAGGCGTTCGCAAGTTCAACGCGTTGCACTGTGGACAGGGGAAGACCTTGACGCTGAAACTCGATTTGGATACGGCGGCGAAGTTCGCGGGAGACTTCGTCCTGGCGAGTCGGCGCGGTGCGCACTTGCAGCCGCACGGTGGAGGCAGTGCGGTCAAAGGCTTGCACGCCCAGAATGCGGGGGCCATCGACGAGCGCCTGAGACCACGACGGATCGCCGCGCATCTCCGCGGCGGCGGCTTCCAACGCATGCATGGTTTTCTCAAGAGAAATTTCCGGCGCGATGGAGATGTCCACAAAGGCTTGCGACCAATCCCGGTTGAGATTGCTTACGATCCGAATTTCCCCGTTGGCAATGGTTACTAGCGCCCCGCGGGGATCGCGTATAACGGTGCGCCGCAGCGTCAGATGTTCGACGCGTCCGGTGACGTCTCCAACTTGGATGGTATCGCCAATCACGTACTGGTCTTCGAGGACGATATAGAAACCAGTAATGAGGTCGCGGACGAAATTTTGCGCGCCAAAACCCACGGCGACGCTGGCGAGGCCGGCGAGCGTCAAGGCTGGGATGGGATTAATTCCAACTTTGTCCAGGGCCGTCAACAACGCCACGAACCAGACAACCTTGCTTAAGGAACCATAGAGCACACTGGCGAGTGTGCGGGTTTGCTGCTCGCGGACCTGCGAGGCGCGGCTCTGGGTGGCAGCCGGCTTGATCATCAAGTTGGTCATCACGCGGAGAAAGCGGTTGATCAGCAGCGCGATGATGAAAATGGCGACGAGGTCAAGTGCGGCGCTTAACGTGAATTCGGGCCAGCGAATGGGGAGACTGGGCATCGTTTTTTCGGGAATGTGAGTATAACATTGGATGAGCGGGGATGCGCGCCGGGAGCAAGTTCAATTTACCGGCGATGGCATCCGGGGCGAGGTGGTTATGTTGGACACGAGACGAGGGTTTTTGGCCATTTTGGCGGGCGCGGGGACGGCCGTAGTCATGCGCGCTCAGACTGAACGCGGACAAACCAAACCGACGGGGCGGCCGTCAGCTCCGGATCCCAGTCCGGATGCGGACGCTCCAGGATCCAGGACAGAGAAATCGCCCACCAAGGTAGCCCTCGAAACGAACGAGAAGGATATTAAGAAGAACATCGAGAAGCTGTTTCAGCTCGCAACGGACTTGAAGGCGGAAGTGGAGAAAACGGACTCCTCCCAGGTGCTCTCGCTAGCGATGGTGAAGAAAGCGGAGGAGATTGAGAAACTTGCGCGTGAGATTAAGACGCGCGCAAAGGGATAACTCAGAGAATTTTCGCGCGCGCAGGCGGACCGCAGAGGGCGTGGCGGAAAGCGCTATGGCGCGGAATGCGCGCAGGCGTTAAAATGAGGAAACAAGCGGTAGCATTGGCGCGATTGCGCTTCCGTTGCCGACTTCGGTAACGCCACAGTGCGCCCGTAGCTCAGATGGATAGAGCGACAGCCTCCGAAGCTGTAGGTCGTGAGTTCGACCCTCACCGGGCGCACCAGTTATTTTGTTTTGAGGCTACTTTTAAACAACTTCAGAGACTACCTTTTTTGTTTCGAACACCCGGTTCATTTCTGGTCCAAGCACTTTACTCAGGAAAGCGACCGTAGCATTGCATGCTGCGGCGGTCGGAAGTACATTGTCTTTCGGCCGGGAATTCGAGATAGAAATTCCGACCGATAACTCTTCACATCTTTGATCGTGCGGCCCGCATCTCATGGGGGATGGACGTGGAGAGGGGAGGAATTCCGTGAAGAGATCGCGGATTGCGATAGGTGCTGTGTTGGTGCTGACAATTGTCGCTGTCGGTCTGCTGTGGAGCCACGGCATCAGCTCCGCAAGAAGCGCACGGGCGCAAAGTGTAGCTACCGCAAAGCCCGCGTCGCCACCTCAACAGCTCAGCCCGGACGGCCAAGCTTCGTTGCGCGCCATCATCAAGGCGGGAAATCTCCCAGACTTGCGCTGGCCCGATTTCAGCGATTACGCGAAGCACGTGCAGAAATTTTACGAGTCGTACGGTTATGCTCTGCCGTGGGCCAGAGGCACGGAGCCAACCGCGCAGGCACAGCAGGTCATCGCGCTGCTATTGCAAGCGGACCAAAAGGGATTGGCCGCTGAGGATTACGACGGGCCGCGTTGGAGCGCCCGATTGGCGAGCCTCAAACCTGCCGCGCCGCAGCCATCCGAAGCGGATGCGGTGCGATTCGATGTCGCGCTCACTGTCTGCGTGATGAGATATATTTCGGACCTTCACATCGGCAAGGTGAATCCGAAGCATTTTGACTTTGGTCTCGACGTCGAGGCCAAGAAATATGACTTGCCCGAATTCCTGAAAGAAAATGTTGTGGATGCTTCTGATGTTGCAGGCGCCGTGGCGAAAGTGGAACCTCCTTACCCTGGATACCAGCGAACGATCCAAGCCCTGCATGCTTATTTGGAGTTTGCGAAGGAATCTGATGGGAACCCGCTTCCTGCCATACAAAAAACAGTCGCGACGGGTGAGTCCTATGCAGGCGTCCCTCAACTGATCCGATTGCTCCGGCTGGTGGGCGATCTGCCTGCCGACGCAAACATGCCCGCCGATGGAACGATCTATCAAGCTCCGCTGGTGGACGCAGTCAAGAATTTCCAACGCAGGCATGGCCGAGTGGCGGATGGACGGATTACCGCGCAAACCTTGGCTGATCTCAATGTGCCGCTCACGCGCCGAGTGCGGCAGATGCAGCTGACTCTAGAGCGTTGGCGATGGCTGCCGGTTGGTCTGCACTCGGCACCCATCGTCGCGAATATTCCCGAGTTTCGGCTGCGCGCCTACGATGAAAACTACAAGGTCGCGCTGTCGATGAATGTCGTGGTGGGGAAAGCCTACGACCACGATACGCCGGTATTTAGCGACGCCATGCAATACGCCGTCTTCCGGCCATACTGGAGTGTTCCGTATTCCATCGCCAAGGCTGAATTTCTCCCGCGTATTGCTCGCGATCCCGACTATCTGACGAAGAAGGGTTTTGAGGTGGTCGACAACCGCCAGCAGGTCGTCACATCGGGAGCAGTGTCGAGCGACGTACTCGCGCAGCTCCGGGCAGGCAAGCTTTTCATCCGCCAGTTGACGGGTCCTAAGAACTCACTCGGACTGGTGAAGTTTATTTTTCCGAACAGCTACAACGTATACATGCACGACACACCCGCTCAGGAATTCTTCGCGAAGTCCCGGCGGGATTTCAGCCATGGCTGCATTCGTCTGGAAAAGCCCGCCGATCTAGCGGTGTGGGTGCTGCGCGACAATCCGGGCTGGGACATGGCTCGTGTCCGCGCAGCCATGGATGGTAGCCCAAATCAGCAGGTTAATCTTGCGCATCCGATTCCGGTCTTAATCGTTTATGGCACCGCTATCGTAAACGAGGATGGGCTCGTTCATTTCTACGACGACATCTATGGGCACGACGCCGCGCTGGAAAAGGTTCTTGCGAAGGGTTATCCGTATCCCGGTTGATCGCCGTTAATCGCCCGCGACGAGGCTGGGGGCGCACTCGAAGCACCACTGTCGGACGCGGCCGACGTCCACGTGGATGAAGTCTGAGTGAGGATAGTAGCCCACGCCGCCGCGACCCAGAGCGAGAGCCGCCTTGCGTAGTTTTAGCGTGTCGACGCCGGGCATGCGCAAGTCGATGGCTTCCGCTTGGATGTGCAGGCTGTTCTTGGCGACTCCGGTGGTGTGAGCGCGGAGTGATTCGTTCGTCGACGAAGTGCGGTAGCCGCAGACGATGTCGATCTCGCCGCCTGGATGTCCAACTGACGCGGTGAGATCAGACAGAATGTCGTACAGATGGGGATCGAAATGGCGAACGTCGCCGGTCCGATGATCGCGTAGGAAATTATCGAGCTTGGCGAGCGCGGCAGGAATGTATTCATCGCCGTGTCGATAGACAATATCGATACGCTCGGCGGTGTGCGTGTTGTAGAGCCGCAGGAAATGATCCTTGCTATCTTGAAGGGACGATTGCTGAGCTGGCACCCCTTGCGATGGGGTCTGTGCGTTACACGGCGCAGACAAGAATAGGATTGCGCAAGCAACCCATAGGCAGCACGAAATTTTTGTAGATTTATACATATATTCCTTTTCAACCCAATTTTAATATAAGTACGCGCATCGGTCATTGCTCCAGGTCAAGCTGTCACTCTTCATGCGTCTCAGCGGAAACCCCGGCTTCATATTTTGTGACCAAGAAAAATAGTGTGGTGGGGACCGCCACTTTTCAGGCGGCCCCGCACGCGCTGCACCTCGACACGGAAGCCGCCGGCGCCCAGGCGCTGCTCGAATTTTCGATCCTCTCGCGTGGCCCAGACGGCCAGCACGCCGTTCGGCTTGAGAGCCGCGTGGGCGGCGGCTATTCCGCGGCTGTCGTAGAGCCGCTCGTTGGACGAGGCCATAGCTGCGGCGGGGCCATTATCCACGTCGAGAAGCGCGGCATCAAATGGGCCGAGCGAGGACCTGAGAATGACGGCGACGTCAGCTATTTCGACCCGCGTGCGTTTGTCCTTGAGAGGGTGCCCCGCCAACGGACCGAGCGGGCCACGATTCCATTCGACCACGGCGGGAACGAGTTCGGCGACAACGACCGTCGCATCCGGTGGCAGGAGATCGAGCGTCGCGCGTAAAGTGAAACCCATTCCCAAGCCACCAATAAGCACGCTGGGCTTTTTCAGTGTGTGCAGCCGTTGGCAGGTGAAGGTGGCCAGCGCCTCCTCCGAGCCGTGCAAGCGGCTGGTCATGAGGATCGCGCCGTAGGCGAGGATGAGGTACTCGTCGCCGCGACGGGAAAGCTTCATGACGGTGCCGTCGGGAGAAACGGTCTGGCCGAGCAGCTCGAAGGGTTTCACGACTACAATTTTACATGAGAGGAAAACCTAAGTAAAAATGGAGCGCCCTAAAATCGATCTTTAGAGCGAGGGCGCGCCTTTTTGCCTGGGTACTTGCTGAGATTGCGCATTCGCTCAGTGCGGCGAAACTGTCTTTTGATCGACCCGACTGACACGCCGAGAGCCGACACTAAGGCGGCGAGCTCGCGCTTGCAGTTTTTAAGCGTTAATCAATGTCGTCGCCATCGTCCGATTCCGGCGGCTGGGTTTGCAGGTGAATTTCTGGAAGATTTGCATCGTGGAGCTGTTTGTTCAGCGCGGGCAGATCGACCGTCTTGAGTTGTTTCCATTGCTTCGACACTTCGGCGAAGGATTTTTCGGTTTCGGCTGTGGCACTTAATTGTGCGACGGTCGGCGTTGCGTCGGCGCGGCCTATTTCTGCGTAGAGCGTGCTCGCCTCGCCGTTGACGCGGCCGAGCGTTGGCTTTGGCGATGGAGGAGCGAAGAAGCCGCCTCCGCCAAGAAGCGCGGTAAGTTTTTTGTCGAAAGCGGAAACCGCATCCGCGACCGGACCGCTGGCCTGCTTGCTGAGTTTTTCTAGCTGTTCATGGGCGGAGCGGGCTCCCATCAGACCTTCGGAACTTTCCGACATCAGGTTCGCGAGCTGCGACTGGAGCCGAAACATTTGAGCCAGTCCTTCCTGGGTAGTCTTCACACGCGGGTCCATTTTCACCGTCAACGATTCGGTGAAAGTATGGCCGCCTACAGTGAGACGGACGGTGTATTGTCCGGGGAGGGTGGTCGGACCCTGCGGTTGTCGCGGCGTGTCTCCGGGTATGGCGGCGATCGGATAGTCGTAGCGGGTGGAAACCGGCGTGGTGTAGTGGAGATCCCATACCCATCGGTGCATGCCCGCGGTGGTCGCGAGAGTTTTCGGCATACGCACCCAGTAGGGCGGTATCAGTTGTTTGGCAAGATCTTCGTCGGTAAGCTCCGGCTTGTCCGTGCTGGAGTAGCGGCGCACGATTTTCGATTGCGCGTCGAGAATCTCGATCTTGACGGGACCGTCTGCGGGCTGCGCGAGAAAATAATCGACGATGGCACCATCGGGAGGATTTTTCGCCGTGGGTTCGTCCGGCGGAATTGGCGTATCCGTATTGGTATCGCGCATAACGCGGTAGGCCGCGCCAGGTTTGAAGAGAAACGTCGGGGACCTCTGTAGCGATTCCGTAATCTGACGCAGCGGAGTGATGTCGTCCAAGATCCAGAACGAGCGGCCGTGCGTGGCTACGATCAGGTCGTCATCATGAATCCAGAGATCGCGCATGGAGGAATGGGGCAGATTGAGCTCGAGGCTTTGCCAGTGGTCGCCGTCGTCAAAAGAAACCCACACGCTGGTTTCCGTGCCGGCGAACAGAAGGCCCTTTCGGACGGAATCTTCTCGCACTGTGTCGACAGCGGAATTGTCCAGTAAACCGGCGGTGATGAGCTTCCACGTCTTTCCGCCATCGTGCGTGCGATAGATGTACGGACGCTGATCATCGATACGAAAACGGCTGACGGAAGCGTAGGCGGTAACGTCATCGAAGTGTGAGGCGACGAGTTGCGAAACTTTGCTCCACGGCGTCAGTTCGGGCGGCGTGATGTTTTTCCAGTTGACGCCGGCATCATGCGTGTTCCAAATCTGGCCGTCGTCGGTGCCCGCCCAAATCGTGTTCAAAGACTTGAAGGATGGAGCCAGTGAATAGATGACGCCGCGTTGTTTGTCGGCGTTCGGGTCTTTGCTGGCGGCGTTGCCAACGCTTGGAGGGATGCCGGGATGTTCACGCGAGAGATCGGGGCTGATAGTCTTCCAAGTGTTGCCGCCGTCCATTGTTTTGAAAAGATAATTCGTCGCGTAGTAGAGGACTTGCGGATTGATGGGGGAGAAAATTATCGGTTGTGTGCGATCGGCACGATACTTGGGATCAGCAACGGGAATGGGCGCAACATTTTGCACCTGGCCCGTTTTCAACGAATATTTCGAAACCTCGCGCCGACCGGCTCCATAAATAATGTCGGGATTCAGCGGGTCTGGTGCGGCGTAACCGTATTCGATAACGCCGACAGGATGCCAGTCGCGATAGGTGATTTCGCCGTCGTTGCCGCGGCTTGAAACGCACACAGAGCCACTTTCCTGCTGCCCACCGCAGACGAGATAAGGAAAGGAGTTACTGGTCGCCACGTGATACAGCTGCGCTGTTGGCTGGTTATACCAGGTGCTCCACGTTTTTCCACCGTTGACGCTGACGAGCGCGCCTTGATCGCCGACCAGCAAGATAATGTTTGGATCATTCGGATTGATCCACATGTTTTGATAGTCGTCGCCGCCCGGGGCGCCACGGAAACTCATCCACGTTTTTCCGCCATCGGTCGATTTCATCGTCACCGTGCTGGTGCTATAAACGGTGTCAGGATTTTTAGGGTCAACTCTGGGCATCGGCAAATCGCCGCCGCCGATGCGTCCCGCCGGCCGCGGATCGGTGGTGATGTGTTGCCAATTTTCTCCTGCGTCATCGGAACGATAAATCCCAACTTCGTTTCCGGGAACATTTTCGCCGCGCGAGCCGGCCACGCTGGCGTAAAGCCTGGTTGTCTGGCTGGGAGCAATCGTTAGATTGACTTGAATGACGACTTTGGGAAGTCCGTTCGTGAGCGGATGCCATGTCTTGCCACCGTCGGTTGATTTGAAGAGCCCGCCGCCTGGTCCGTTATACTGATTTCCGTCTTCCCAAGGACCCAGCCGCAACTCCCAAAGGCCCGCGTAAACGACGTCTGGGTTCGACGGGTCAATCTCCACGTCCGATCCGCCAACGTTTTCGCTATTAGAAAGAACCTTTTGCCAGTTTTGACCGCCGTCGGTGGAAAGATAAATCCCGCGCTCTTCGTTTGGACCGTAGGGATGGCCGAGCGCTGCGGCGAAAACTCGGTTCGGATCGCGTGGATCAACGGCTAGAGAGGGTATGCCCTGACTGTTGCGGAGGCCGAGGTGGGTCCAGGTTTTGCCCGCGTCGGTGGATTTATAAATTCCGTCGCCGACGGCAAGATCGGGACGCGCCAGACCTTCGCCGCTGGAGACGTAAATGATGTTTGGATCGGAAGGGGCGACGGCGATGGCGCCAACCGCTTGCGACGGTTGGTCGTCGAAGATGGGCGTCCAGGCGCGGCCGTAGTCATCGGTTTTCCAGACGCCGCCATTGACCGCGCCGACATAAAAAACATTTGGCTGGCCGGGCACGCCCGTAGATGCGCGAGTACGTCCGCCGCGCGTGGGACCGATCATGCGCCAGCGAAGTTCCTGGTATGTGCTCTCAGGATATTGCTGCGCTTTGGCGACCTTCGCGATTGGGAATGTGCAGACAAGCACAACTATCGAGAGTAGTTTCATTCGACGCACGCAGCACCTCAGAGAAAAATTTGAATGGCGCAGCAAAGAACGAAGCTTGTGCGGCTCGGACTTTGGTCAGGATAGAGCTCCGACCGCAACGTGAACCAACTTACGCAAGCAAGCGCCGCGCAGAACTATGAACCCAATCGCGAGAAAACTCAATGCGCCTTCGCGAGTTTGACAACTGGGAGAGCTCTAATCCTTGTGAGGTTGCGGAGCACAAGGTAAACTTTCGCCAGCATTTCTCGTCGAGATCGTGGGGAGGTGGTCATGGCCCGAGTTGTCCGCTGCGGTCTGATCCAAGCCAGCTGTGAATGGTCGCCGGAGAAGTTTTCTCTCGCTCAAATCAAACAAAAGATGATGGCGAAGCACGAGGCCCTGATCGCCAGCGCCGCGAAGAAAAAGGTGCAAGTGCTGGGGCTGCAGGAACTTTTTTATGGGCCATATTTTTGCGCGGAGCAGCAGACGCGCTGGTACGAATTGACCGAGCCCGTGCCCAATGGCCCTACGATCGCCCGCATGCAAAAGCTTGCAAAGCAGCACAAGATGGTGCTCGTCGTGCCCATTTACGAAGTCGAGATGACCGGTCTTTATTTTAATACGGCAGCGGTGATCGACGCGGACGGCCGCTACCTGGGGAAATATCGCAAGCACCATATTCCCCACTGCCACCCTGGCTTTTGGGAAAAGTTTTATTTTACTCCTGGGAATGCGGGGTATCCGGTATTCGAAACGCGTTACGCGCGCGTTGGCGTCTACATCTGCTACGATCGCCATTTTCCCGAAGGCGCTCGCGTCCTCGGCCTGAATGGCGCCGAAATTGTCTACAATCCTTCGGCGACGGTCGCCGGCCTCTCCGAATATCTTTGGGAGCTCGAGCAACCCGCCCACGCCGTCGCCAACCAATATTTCGTAGCCGCCATCAATCGCGTGGGCACGGAAGCTCCCTGGAAAATCGGTGAATTTTACGGAAAGAGCTATTTCTGCGATCCGCGCGGAAAAATTGTTGCGCAGGCGAGCCGCGACAAAGACGAGTTGCTCGTCGCGGAGTTGAACCTCGACGATATTCAAAAAGTGCGAGACACCTGGCAGTTTTATCGCGACCGCCGGCCGGAATCGTACGGCGAAATTACGCGCACGCGGGCCGCATCCAGTTCTGAAGCGGCGGACTGAGCATAACCTTGCGGAACATGCCCGCCGCGCAATCCAGTTCGCTGGCTGCGGAAACGATTCGAAGCAGCTCGCTTTATAACGAGGACTTAGCGCCCGTCTCGCCTGAGCGCCGCACGTGGGGCACCTACAATTATGCCGCGCTTTGGATCTCCATGAGCGTGAACATTCCCACGTACTTGCTGGCCAGCGGAATGATTGCCGGCGGTATGAGCTGGAAGCAGGCGCTCTTCACCGTTTTTCTTGGCAACGTGCTTGTGCTGATTCCCATGTTGCTGAACGCGCATGCCGGAACACGCTACGGAATTCCCTTCCCTGTTTTCGCGCGAGCTTCGTTTGGCGTGCTGGGCGCAAACGTGCCCGCCATTTTGCGCGCGCTCGTGGCCTGCGGCTGGTTCGGCATTCAGACGTGGATTGGCGGCCAAGCGATTAACGCCATGCTCATCGCGCTCGCTCCGGGCTGGCAACATTTTCAATACGGCTCGGCGATTTGCTTCGGTTTCTTCTGGCTGCTGAATGTTCTGGTAGTCCTGCGCGGCATTGAGACCATCCGCTTTTTGCAAGGTGTCTCCGCGCCGTTCTTGTTGCTGATTGGACTGGCGCTTCTACTTTGGGCAAAAGGAAAAGCAGGTGGCTTCGGTCCAATGCTGGCGGCACCTTCGAAGTTTTACAATTTTGGGGAATTTTTTCGCTTCTTCATTCCTTCGCTGACGGGCGTGGTGGGATTTTGGGCTACCGTTTCGCTCAACATTCCAGACTTCACACGGTACGCGCGCAGCCAGCGCGATCAAATGCTTGGCCAGGCTTTGGGTCTTCCCGCAACGATGACGTTTTATTCTTTCATCGGCATCGCGGTAACATCCGCGACCCTGATTATTTTCGGCCAAGCCCTCTGGAATCCCGTCGATGTTCTTTCGCGCCTTGGGAATCCGCTGGCGGTCGTCATTGCCATGATCGCGCTACTCATGGCTACCCTGAATGTGAACGTCGCAGCCAATGTCGTCTCGCCTGCAAACGATTTTTCCAATCTCTCGCCGCGCCGCATTAGCTTTCGCACCGGCGGGTTGATTACCTGCGTTATGGGTATCGTCATGCAGCCGTGGAAGCTGATGTCGAGCTACGGCAGTTATATTTTTGGCTGGTTGGTCGGTTATTCCGGATTCCTTGGCCCGATCGCGGGAGTTTTGATCTGCGATTATTTTGTGATTCGCCATAAAAATCTTTCGCCGCAGGATCTTTACCAGCGCGGCGGACGATATGAGTATTCGCACGGCGTGAGCTGGCGGGCCGTTGCCGCGCTTGCCGCGGGCGCCGGTGTGGCTTTCGTGGGGCTCTTTGTTCCCGCGCTCCGCGTGCTGTACAACTACGCGTGGTTTGTCGGCTTCGCCGTGAGCTTTTTCGCCTATTTTATTTTGATGAGCAAAGTCCAGCCGGTGAGCGAAGCGGCGCACTGAGGAGGGCCAAACGTTATGGATTTCGGCATCACGATCAAACCCGACATTCACATCGACCGCATCGTCAGCCTAACGCAACAAGCCGAAGCAAGCGGATTTGCTTACGGATGGATTTTCGATTCGCACGTCATTTGGAAAGAGCCCTTTCCACTGCTGACGCTGATGGCCGCGAGCACGCAGACGATGCGTCTGGGGACTTGCGTCACGAATCCGGCTGTGCGCGATGTGACGGTTTCGGCGAGTCTTTTTGCTACGCTGAACCTTGCGTCGCGCGGGCGCATGCAGCTCGGCATCGGCCGTGGTGACAGCTCGCGGCGCGTGCTTGGCAAAAAACCCACCACGCTGGAAAATCTCGAATCCTTTGTTCATGTGTTCCGCGATCTGAATGCGGGGAAGACAGTGGACCTCGACGGAGTCGCGACAAATTTTCCCTGGGCCAGCGGCGAAGTCCCCAAAGTCTGGGTTGCCGGGTACGGCCCGAAAGCATTGCGCACTGCCGGAAGAATCGGCGACGGTGTGATCTTGCAGTTTGCCGATCCGGATCTGATTGATTGGTGCCTGGGCTTCGTTCGCGAAGGCGCGAAAGAAGCCGGCCGCGATTTCAGCAAGTTCGAAGTGATGGCTGCCGCCCCTGTCTGGCCGTCGGATGATCTGAAGACGGCGCGAGATCACGTACGTTGGTTTCCCGCGCTGGTCTCGAATCACGTGATGGACCTGATTTCGAAATACAAGCCGGAAGAATTGCCTCCCGCGCTGACGTCGTTCGTCAAGAATCGCGGCGGATACGACTATCACCACCACTGTGAAGTCGGCAGCGACAATGCCGATTTCGTCAGCGACGAAGTCATCGACCGCTTTTGCATCATCGGTCCGGTGGAGGCCCACCGTAAAAAGCTCGAAGCTCTGCGCAAGGTCGGGGTCACCCAGTTCAATATTTACCTGATGTGCGGCGAGGAAGAAAAAACGTTGGATGTGTACTCGCGTGAGATCTTGCCTGTTTATGCTAAGTGATTGCGGCGCGCTGATTTTCTTCGACAAGCTGGAGGGCGAGATATGCGTTTTGACACTATCATTCGAAACGGCACGATCGTAACGGCGTCGGATATGTATGTTGCCGACATCGGCGTCAACGGCGACAAGATTTCCGCGATTGCCGCGCAGCTCCCCATTGAAAATGCAGGGCGCGTGATCGACGCTGCGGGACTGCTCGTAATCCCCGGCGGAATAGACGTTCACACGCATCTGGACATGCCGTTCGGCGGCACCACCAGTGCCGACGACTTCCAAACCGGCACGATCGCCGCGGCCTTCGGTGGCACTACCACGCTGATCGACTTCGCTATCCAATATAAGGGTCAAACTCTTCGTCAGGCATTCGATACCTGGATGCAGAAGGCGCACGACAAAGCCGTCACGGATTACGCTTTCCACTGCATCATCACCGACCTCGGTGCGGCGCAACTTGAAGAGATGGGCGAGCTCGTGCGCGAAGGCGTCACCAGCTTCAAGCTATTCATGGCGTATCCCGGCGTTTTCATGCTCGACGACGCCACGATCTTCAAAGCCATGCGTCAGGCGGCCAAGTATGACGGCTTGATCTGCATGCACGCGGAAAATGGCGGCGCGATTGATGTGATCGTTCAGCAGGCGCTTGCAGAGGGCAAGCGCGCGCCGAAATATCATGCGCTTACACGGCCGACGACCGCCGAAGCAGAAGCTACCTCGCGCGCGATCGCGCTGGCCGAAATGGCCGGGGCTCCCGTTTATATCGTTCACTTGTCCTGCAACGAGGCGCTCGAAAAAGTTCGCGAGGCGCGCGATCGCGGCCTGCCTGCTTACGCCGAGACTTGTCCTCAATATTTGTATCTTTCTCTGGAAAACATGGACGCTCCGGGCTTCGAGGGCGCCAAGTATGTTTTCACGCCGCCGCTGCGTGAAAAATGGCACCAGGAAAAACTCTGGCAAGGTCTGGCGAAAGACACACTACAGGTGGTTTCGACCGACCACTGCCCGTTTTGCTTCAAGGAACAAAAAGAAATGGGCAAGGACGACTTCACGAAAATTCCGAATGGCGGCCCGGGTATCGAGCATCGCCTCAGCCTAGTCTACACCGGTGGAGTCCACGGAAAGCGATTTTCCGCCAACCGCTTCGTCGAACTCGTGTCTACCACGCCTGCAAAACTTTTCGGTCTCTATCCTCGCAAGGGAACCATTGCTGTGGGGTCGGATGCCGACCTCGTGATTTTCGACCCAAACGAAGAGCAAGTCATCAGCGCAAAAACACACCACATGCGCGTGGATTATTCCATGTTCGAAGGAATTCAAATCAAAGGTGCGCCGAAGACGGTCTTTTCTCGCGGGCGCGCAGTGATTGATGCGGGAAAGTTTGTTGGTCGCCCGGGCGCAGGCCAGTTTCTCCGCCGCCAGACACACAACACGATTAAGTGATCTCGTTAAACCGGATGCTCTCACGAAACTGGGCCTGTTCTAAGGTCAGGAGGAAAACTTGGCTCACTATGGCTTTTGTTTTGCTGCGTCGCTGGCTGCACCGTCTGCAGGAGCTTCATCAACCTTCGGCGCCGAGATCTTCTGCCTATCTTCCACGCCAAAGAGCAAGTAATTGCTAAAACTATGGCGGCGATGTGTGCGGCGCCCTTTCCAGTCGTAGTAAACTTCCGCGCTCTGCGGCAGCCACATCTTCACATCGCTCTTGTTGAATTTCACAGGACCATATTCGATGTCCGAGTGATCGGCAACCAATCGGATTTGCGGAACGGGTGCAACCAAATCCGTCTCTAGTCTCACGATCTGATAGTTGTCCGCAGAAATCCAAGCGCGCCCCTTCAGCGCAACCGGATAAGATGGGCCATCGGCACCGATTCTGTACCTCTTAATCGTGTTCGGTTTGTCGGGCCTTTGCTTGAAGTGGACTTGCCAGGCAAGCCCGCCGTTCCATCGCGCCAATCCCTCGCAGGTCATCTCAAAATTCATTGCGTTGTAGGGATGGAAAATCAGAACGAGAGCGGGCAGGCCGTTTGTTGCCACTCCGTCCGGAAAATCGGCGGAAGAACCACCGTGGCCGTTTCGGTATTCTTCCACATTCAGATAGCCATGCTGCACTTCCTGAATGGAAACCACGTAATCGAACTTGCGCCTTTCAGGATACGAAGCGATCCCATTCTTCCCGATCGACTCATGCGTGAGTGATTCCGTCGCAGCAAATCGGTCAACATCCTTCACAAGTACCATGAGCTGTTTTCCGGCTTTGCTCACGACGTCTTCCACCGAACAAGAGGCACCCGGTTCGACCGGCGGGACCTTCTCGTCCACGTCGGGCGGCAGCCAGTTGGAGATCGCCGGCAAAGCCGTAGCGTCCTTGGTCAGCGCCGCCATCTCGCTTGCTGCAGAGGCAGCGTCACCGGAGGCGTTGCCTGCCTGGGGATTTTTCAGTATCTCAAGGTCTTTACTTGCGGCAGTGTCCGTGGGATGCGCCTGCACATAAGCTTGCAATACCTTTACGGCCTCATCTCGATCACCGCTCTCTCCACGCGCGGCCAAGGCCCGCGCCAATAATGGCTGAACAACGGCGGCTCGCTCGTGCCCCAACTGGATCGCCCGCTCGGCCTGTTTGACCGCGTCGTCGTTCTGGCGTTGCAACACCAACGCTTCCGCGAGGAGCGCGTGGGCACGCCAAGCCGACGGTTCGGCTTCTACCGCCCGGTTCAGATACGGCATGGCTTCGGTTGGTTTATTTTCCTGAAGCAAACCCTGGCCAACGGCCAGCAGCGCACTCAGGTGTTTTGGATTGAGTTCCAGGGTCTTCATCCAATAGGCTTTGGCCTGGACCGGTTCGTTCACCTGCGACGAATAAACACCAAAGAGGTATTCAATCTCCGCGCTTGTTGGAGCCATTTTTTGTGCAGCTTCCAGATGTTTGCGAGCATCACTTGGCTTGTTCGCACGCAACTCCTCCATCGCTTTCCCCACCTCCCTTTGCGTTTTGGGAGCAAGGGCGTAGATGCCCACGGAAGACGCGGCATCTTCCGCAGACAACGGAGTCAATTCGATGGTGATCTTAGCAAGCGAACTTGCCGTAACCTCGAGTTGCTTCGTCGTTCCTTCATATTTGGGAGCAACGACCTGAATTTTGTACTCCGTCGGAGGTACATCGTTAAACCTGACATAGCCGCTTTTCGCGGTTTTCTGGTCATAGAACTCGCCATTTAGTTTCGTCAACGTAACCACTGCCGTACCCTCGAGCGGTGCTGCGTTTGGACCTTTCACAAAGACGTCGATGTCTCCCGGAACGTAGGTGCTTACCGGTCCATTCGTAGCCCCGGGGTTAGGCGAAGCGGTCTGCTGGTGCGGTTCCGGAGCTGGATTACCCGCCGACGCGCTCATAGCTAGCAATAATGCACAGAATACAAAAAGAGTGACCCGGAAATACTTCAAGACACACGCAAACATAATCCACCCGTGGATTGCCTGGTTAGGGGACCGGAAATCTCGACTCATAATACTCCTACTCCGCGTACATGGGCCAGCGACAACCCCACCTCTCCAAACCTCAAGACTGCATACGCCTTCTGGCGGATCGAACGCGGCAGACCGGGCACGACTCTCTTTTCGCACGTAGGATTCAGCGACTTCAATAGTAAATAATACTGTTCCCGCCCAAATAGATAGACTCCCATCGCCCAATTTTGTGGGCGGAAGCTGCGATGGTAGAGTACGCCCCATCGCGAATGGCTAGAGGGGCAGTCCCGCGGCGCGAGACACAAGTAAGACTCAATGACGACAAGGACAGAAAAAGCGAGCAATTCAGCTGGCCAGGGCGGCGGACTCGCCCGGCAGCTGGGGCTGTTTGGCACGACGATGGCCGTCATGGGCGGGATCATCGGCGCGGGGATCTTCATCAATCCTTACATAGTCGCGGACAGGGTTCATACCTCCACGCTAATCCTGAGCGCTTGGATTGCCGGCGGCTTGATCGCGCTGGTCGGCGCCTTCATTTACGCGGAGTTGGCGGCGAGGTTGCCTGTTGTGGGCGGCCAATACGCCTATCTTCGCGAGGCGCTTCATCCGGCTGTGGCATTTCTTTATGGCTGGGTACTTCTGCTGGTGATCCAGACGGGTGGCATGGCCGCCGTTGCTGTGACCTTTGCCCACTATTTTCTGGAACTCACGCGGTGGCAAGTTGATTCGTCGGGGGTCGCGGCTTCGATCATTGCGGCCTCTGCGCTCGCTCTGCTCACGGTGATTAACTGCCTGGGAGTTCGCGCTGGCAGCCGGGTGCAATCCGCGATGACTCTGGCAGCCATCGCCGCCATTGGTATGCTCGAGATCTTCAGCTTTTTCCGCGGCGGGCCATCGCAAATCTCATGGCGCCCTGTGCTGGAGCAGCCGATGTCCATGAGCCTCATTTTCACTTTTGGAGCCGCGATGACGCCGGTCTTGTTCGCTTACGGAGGCTGGCAGACTTCCAGCTTTCTGGCTGGCGAAGTACGCGACCCGCGCAAGACTCTTCCGCGCGGCCTTGTGCTGGGTGTTCTTGGCGTGATCGCCGTCTACACCTCGGTGAATTTTGTTTACGTGCGCGTGCTGGGACCTGCTGGACTGGCCGCCACCATGACGCCAGCCTCCACCGTGATGCGCGCGCTACTTGGTCCGCGCGGAGGTTCGTTGATTGCCGCGGGAATCGCGTTCTCTGCGTTCGGTTTTCTCGGGCAATCGATGTTAACGGCTCCGCGCGTTTACTTCGCGATGGCTGAAGACCGAGTCTTTTTTCGAGGCGTTGCGTGGATCGATCCTCGTACGCACGTACCGGTAGTCGCGATTCTGCTGCAGGGCGTATGGGCCATCGTTATCGCGCTGACGGGCACTTACGCGCAGGTCGTCAATTACGTTGTGGCGATGGACTGTATGTTTTTTGGGCTGACGGCGGTCTGTTTACTTGTTTTGCGGCGTCGCGCGGCGGGTCAAAATTCGTCCGCGATTGAGTTTCGCGTTCCCGGGCACCCGTGGACCACTCTGCTGTTCATAGCCGCGGAATGGATTGTAGTCGTCAGCACGTTTGCGCACGATCCAAAGCGTTCTTTCATTGGGCTGGCCATCGCCATCGCTGGTTTGCCCGCATACTATTTGTGGCGCGCGAGAAACAAGGGAGAAACAACAAGATGAGCAGCTCGGAGCAATCGAAGCGCTCTGTGTATATGGAGTGGGCAAAAACGCGTTCGCATGCGCGCTTTAATCTTGCAACCAGCGGCTTGATCAGCGTGCCCTTGTCAGAGTTCCCTGTGCGCCTCGAGCACTTGGAAATTACCGCGCCCGGCGCTTACGGCAACGCGTCACTGCAGCAACGACTGGCGAGACACAACGGCGTGCCCGAGGAGTGTGTGGTCGCGGCAACCGGCACATCGATGGCGAATCACCTAGCGATGGCCGCCTTGCTCGATCCCGGCGACGAAGTGTTGATCGAGCAGCCCGTCTACGGACCGTTGCTCGACGTCGCCGAATACTTGCGAGCGCGCGTGAAGCGCATTCCTCGACGCTTTGAAACAGGATTCGCACTAGAGCTCCCGGAGATCGAACGCGCCATCTCGAGCGAAACGCGCCTCATTGTCCTGAGCAACCTGCACAATCCGAGCGGCGCTCTGATGCCGGCCTCGACGTTGCGCGCCCTTGGCGAGATGGCTCAACGCACCGGCGCCCACGTGCTCGTGGATGAAGTCTACATCGATATGCTCTTCGATCCTGCCGCTCCGTATTGCTTCCCCATCGGCCAAACTATCGCGACTGCGGGCGACAATCCTTTTATCGTCACCAGCAGCCTGACGAAAGTTTACGGTTTGAGCGGCCTCCGCTGCGGATGGGTGCTTGCGTCGCCGCCGCTCGCCAAACGGATGTGGCTCCTGAACGATTTGTATGGAGCTGTCGCGGCGCATGCCGCCGAACGGATGTCCGTGATCGCGTTCGATCATCTGGCGCAATTTCGCGAACGGGCGAAGTCGCTCCTCACCACCAATCGCGTCGTGATCGATGCTTTTCTTGATTCGCGGCGCGATCTTGAGTGCTTCCGTCCTGTGGCAGGCACGGTGTTTTTCCCGCGCCTCACCCACGGCGATCCAGAAGCATTTTTCAAGCTATTGCGCGAGAAATACGAAACAACGGTCGTCCCAGGCGTATTCTTTGAAATGCCGAGGCATTTCAGGATTGGCATTGGCGGCGGGACGGCGGGCCTGCGAGCAGGCTTGGAACGCCTCAGCTCCGCGCTTGATGAGTTTGCAAAGCAATAGGGGTGCCTGGCTATCGGGTAAGAGAATGTAACTAGCTCGCAACTGATGACAGGCAGAGCACTAGTCCTTCAGGCTCTCCCATTCGCCTCGTTCTTTGTGTTGGAATAGAATCATTCCTATTGAGACGAGAATGAAAAAACTTAGATTCGTGGTTTCTCTTACCACCGACGACAACGACTACCAGATCGAACAGAAGGAATCCGCCGAGCAGGCCGCGCGCAAAACGGGTGTGGACGTGCAGATTATCCACGCGCAAAACGACGCTATCCACCAGAGCACGCAAGTTTTGAAGGCCATCCAGGCGCCGAAGGAGTTGCGCCCCGACGCCATCATTTTTGAGCCCGTTGGCGGCACAGCATTGCCCCAGGTGGCGAAGGCTGCCGTCAGCGCTGGAATCGGCTGGGTGATTCTGAATCGAGATGCAAGCTACCTCGAGGAACTGCGCAAGACTTCGACGGCGCCGCTCTTCTCTATTAGTTCCGATCACGTCGAAATTGGTCGTATCCAGGGGCGCCAGATGGCGGCGCTGCTTCGCGGCGGCGGTTCTGTTCTCTACATCCAGGGCCCTTCGGAAAATTCCGCAGCCAAAGATCGAACATTGGGCATGCAGGAAACCAAGCCGCCAAGCGTGCAGGTCACGATGCTCAAGGCCCAATGGACTCAGGAAAGTTCGCAACGCGCTGTCCGCTCCTGGCTAAAGCTGACGACGTCTCAGCGATCAGCCATCGACCTCATTTCCGCGCAAGACGACTCTATGGCCATGGGTGCTCGTGACGCCTTCAAAGAATTGACCAACGAGGACGAGCGCGAAAGATGGCTCAAACTGCCGTTTACAGGCTGCGATGGCCTGCCGAAAACAGGCCAGGCATGGGTGCGCAGTGGACTGCTCGCGGCCACCGTCTATGTCCCTCCGAATGCCGGTCAGGCGATTGAAATGCTCGTCGACGCAATTCAAAATCGCAAGATGCCTGCCGAACGAGTCACCACCACGGCGGTTTCTATCCCAGCCCTCGACGCACTGACTCGCAAAAAGTCTTAGCCCCTCTATTTTCCTCGGTTTGCCTTGCGTGCTTGGGCCTGGTTCATTTGCTCGTTACCTTTCCAGCGGATTTCGCGTGTTTCATCCCCACTAAAACGATTTTGTGACTTCCTCTCCCGCTCAGGAGGCGTATAATGCCGCGGGCCGTAATTTGGCCGGGTGAGAGGGACTTTTCGGGGGGTTCGAGATGTGTAGCTCGCGAGCTAGTAAATCGGTTGACCGCAGGCAATTTCTCGCTGCGACCGGCGGAGGTCTGCTGGCCGCGGCTGTTCCGGGAGGAGCCAACATGAAGGACTCCATTATTCGTGCTGGCGCCGAGGCCGCTACCTCGACGAAGCATCAATCGGCGGCTTCGCCCGCGGCGAAACGCAAAATTCCCATCGGCGTTTTCGATCCCGTTTACGACAATTTTTCTCTCGACGAAATGCTCGATAAGGTCAGCGCGCTCGGTCTCGAAGCCATGGAGATCGGCACGGGCGGCTACCCCGGTACGAAACATTGCCCTGTGCAAGAGCTTCTTGACGACCCGGCAAAGGCCAAAGCTTGGCAGAAGAAGTTTACGGATCGCGGAATTCAAGTGGCCACGCTGAGCTGCCACGGAAATCCCGTTCACCCTGACGAAAAACATGCCCAGCGAGATCGGGAAAGCTTTCGCAGAACGGTTTTGCTCGCCGAGCGCCTGGGCGTGAAAGTGATCGTTGGTTTTTCCGGTTGCCCCGGCGGCACTCCCACGGATGCTCAGCCAAACTGGATTACCTATCGCTGGCCTCCTGAATATGCGCAGATGCAGGATTGGCAGTGGAAAGAGAAGGTCATCCCCTACTGGCAGGAAGCCGCGAAATTCGCTCGCGAGCACGGCATACATCGCATTGCGCTCGAAATGCATCCTAATTTTGTCGTCTACAATCCGCGAACCCTGATCAAACTTCGCGAAGCAGTCGGTGAAGAGATCGGCGCAAACTGTGACTTAAGCCATCTCTTTTGGCAGGGCTGCGACCCGGTGGAAGTGATTCATTTCCTGGGTAAAAAAGGCATGATTTTTCATGCGCACATGAAGGACACCGTATTTTTTCAAGACAACGTAGCAAAGTATGGCGTGCTGAATTTCGCTTTCGAGACCAGCGATCTCGGCAATGCTTCGGAAACTTTCCGCGCCGTCGGCTACGGCCACAGCGCGAGTCTCTGGAAGTCTGTCGTGCAAGCCTATATGGACATCGGCTACGAAGGCATCCTCAGCATTGAGAATGAAGATCCCATCCTGAGCGGCGAGGTCGGCGTCGAGCGTGCAGCCTATGTCCTGAAAAACGTGCGCAAAGAAATTCTCGAAGGATGATGAGTCGGTAGAAACAGAATCAGGGAGGTTTTATGCAACGGCGTGATGCGTTAAAATTTCTGGCTACGGGAGCTCTTGCTTCTACTGCCGCACCAGATCTCTTCGGGTTTTTTCAGGAAGCGCATCCCGGCTCAGGCTATGCGCTGCGCACTCTTAATCCGCATCAAAACGCTACGGTTGTTCTCATGAGCGAAATCATCATTCCAGAGACCGACACGCCGGGGGCCAAAGGCGCACGCGTTAATGAATTCATTGATGTCATCCTCACCGATTGGGCCATCGAAGATGACCGCGACATTTTCCTCAAAGGGCTTGCTGGAGTCGACGTGCAAAGCAACGAACTGTATGGGAAAGACTTCGTCGATGCTTCTCCCGCTCAGCAGCTTGCTCTGATGCGCGCTTTGGACGAGTCTGTTGGCATGCTCGCTGGCCGACCCGCGCGTCACGGCAACACCGTGCCTGATTGGGATAAGCAATTGAGGGGCAATTTCTTCGTGGTGTTCAAGGGCATCACGCTTCACGGTTACTACACCTCCGAAGTTGGCTTCACACGCGAACTTGGTTTGCAAATCATTCCCGGCGCCCAGCACGGTTGCGTTCCGGTAGCGGCAGAGAAAAAAGCTTAAGGGAGACTCGCATGGCGGCCAATACTTACGACGCGATTGTTATCGGCTCGGGAATTACCGGCGGTTGGGCGGCGAAAGAACTCACGGAAAAAGGCCTCAACACGCTAATCCTGGAGGCTGGACGCACCACTGTTCCGGAACGCGACTATGTCGAGCACGTTCCCGTTTGGGAGCTGAAGTACCGCGGCTGGGATGATCACGTCGCCCGTATGAAGACTCAGCCCATTCAGCGCGAGTGTTATTACGCCTGCGATGAATACTCCAACAAATTTTTCGTGAGCGACGTGGACAATCCCTATACCTGCGAAGAAGGCAAACATTTTGCCTGGATTCGCGGCCGCCAGGTCGGAGGAAAATCACTCACTTGGGGCCGTCAGAGTTATCGCTGGAGCGATCTCGATTTCGAAGCCAACTTGAAAGAGGGCGTCGCCGTTGACTGGCCCATCCGCTACGCGGACATCGCGCCCTGGTACGACTATGTAGAAGAATTCGCTGGCATCAGCGGCCAGGCCGAGGGGCTGCCGCAATTGCCAGACGGTAAATTCCTCCCGCCGATGGAAATGACGTGCGTCGAGCAAGATGTTCGCGCAGCGATGGCGAAACATTTCGACGACCGCATGATGACCATCGGCCGCTCCGCCGTTCTCACGCGGCCGCACAAAGGGCGCTATCCTTGCCATTATTGCGGTGTGTGCCACCGCGGCTGCATTACCGGTTCCTATTTCAGCAGCTTGAGTTCGACTCTGCCCGCGGCAATGAAAACTGGCAAATTCACTATCCGACCTTACAGCGTGGTTAGAAGTTTGAATTTTGATTCGGCGACGCGCCGCGTCACCGGCGTGAACGTGGTTGATTCGCAAACGAAGAACGAACTCGAATTCAAGGCGCGCGTCTTTTTCGTCTGCGCCTCCACTCTTGAGTCCACGCGCATTTTGCTTAATTCCGCGACACTTGAATTTCCCAACGGCCTCGCCAACAGCAGCGGCGAGCTCGGCCACAATCTCATGGACCACCACATGGGCGCCGGCGCGAGCGGCAGAATGCCCGGCCACGAAGACAAAATGCCTTTTGGCAATCGCCCCAACGGCATCTACGTTCCGCGCTTTAGGAACGTAAAGACCAAGCAGGCCGATTTTCTGCGAGGGTACGGCTATCAGGGCGGTGGAAGTCGCGATGGATGGTCGCGCGGCGCGTCGATGGTCGGTCTCGGCCCCGAATTCAAGAACGCACTGAAAATGCCTGGCCCGTGGCGCATGAGTCTCGGCGGTTTCGGCGAGTGCCTGCCGAACCATGGCAATTATGTTGAAATTGAAAACGGCAAGGTCGACGCCTGGGGCATTCCCACTTTGAAGATTCACTGCGCTTGGGGCGAAAACGAGTTAACGATGTCCAAGGATATCGCTATCCAGGCTGCGGAGATTCTCGCCGCGTCAGGCGCCACGGAAATTTCCGTGTTTCAGAAGCCTTCGCCGCCGGGGCTTGGTATCCACGAGATGGGCACAGCGCGCATGGGCCGCGACCCCAAAACCTCCGTCCTGAACGCGCACAATCAGGCGCATGATGTGAAGAATCTTTTCCTTCCGGACGGCGCTTCCATGGTTTCGAGCGCTTGCGTCAATCCTTCGTTGACCTATATGGCCTTGACCGCACGCGCCTGCGATTACGCCGTTACGCAGATGAAGCAGAACGAGCTGTAACTCGAGGTCCACGAAATGGCTCAAGTGATTCGCTCGCCGAAGATGTATGACGTGTGCGTCATTGGCTCCGGCGCCGGAGGCGGCACTGCCGCGAAAATCCTGACCGAAGGCGGCCTCAGCGTCGCGCTGCTCGAAGCCGGGCCGCCCGTCTTCCCCGAAAAAGATTTCAAGATGCTGATGTGGCCCTATGAACTGCCGCACCGCGGCATCGGTGTGGGAGGGCGCGCCGCGGAGAATTTTGGCGAATTCCTCGCTCCCAATGGAGCATGGGACATCGAAGGCGAGCCGTATACGTCCGCCCCCGGCTCAAATTTCCAATGGTTCCGTTCGCGGATCGTCGGAGGCCGCACGAATCACTGGGGCCGCATCGCATTGCGTTTCGCGCCGATCGATTTCAAATCCGCTACGCGCGATGGCCTCGGCGACGACTGGCCGATCACCTACGACGATCTCTCGCCCTACTACGACAAAGTCGAGTCCTACATCGGCGTTTTCGGCACGCACGAAAACGTTTCGAGTGCTCCCGACGGCATGTTTCTCCCGCCGCCTAAACCGCGCTGCACGGATCTCATCGTCAAGAAAGCGTGCGACAAGATCGGCGTGATTTGCATTCCCTCGCGGCTCGCGATTCTCACTAAATCCGTTAACGGCCGGCTTCCTTGCCACTACTGCGGCCAATGCAGCCGAGGCTGCGTGACTGCATCAAACTTCAGCTCCAGCCAGGTGATGATTCCACCGGCGATGAAGACCGGCAAGCTCACTATGATCACCGGTGCGATGGCGCGCGAAGTGATTCTCGGCAAAGACGGCAAAGCGGAAGGCGTCTCGTACATCGACAAAGCTACGCGCACTGAGAAACGAGTGAACGCTCGCGCCGTGGTTCTCGCGGCAAGCGCCTGCGAATCCGCGCGTTTGCTGCTCAATTCCAAATCACCGCAATTCTCCAATGGCCTCGCCAATTCCTCCGGCGCCGTCGGCAAATACCTCACCGATTCCGTCGGCAGCGATGGCTGGGGCATTATTCCGCAGCTCGAAAAAATGCCTCCGCACAATCACGACGGTGTCGGCGGCATGCACATGTACATTCCCTGGTGGAAATTCGATCGCAAGAACGATTTTCCTCGCGGCTATCACATCGAGTTTGGCGGCGGCCGCGATATGCCCGGCGTCGGCGAGTTTAATGACCTTTTGCACGAAGAAGAAGGCTACGGTCCCACTTTGAAGAAGCGCGCGCGACAAACCTACGGCACCGGCATTGGAATGGCCGGACGCGGCGAAATGATTCCTAATCCGGACACCTACTGCGAGATCGACCCGAACGTTGTCGATAAATGGGGCATCCCCGTCCTGCGTTTCCATTTCAAGTGGAGCGAGTACGAAATTCGCCAGGCCAAGGACATGCAGGAAACTTTTCGCGCCATCATCGAAGCCGCAGGTGGTGTATACAAAACCAAGACTCCCATCAGCGGTGATAGTCCCTTCGGGATTGCCGCAGGTGGAAAAATCATCCACGAGGTCGGCACCGCTCGCATGGGCGCCGACCCGAAAAGTTCCGTGCTGAACGGCTTCTGCCAGACTCATGATGTAAAGAATGTTTTCGTCATGGATGGCGCGCCGCTCGTCACCAACCCCGACAAAAATCCAACTCTTACGATCATGGCGTTAGCGTGGCGCGCGTCCGAATACCTGCTCGACGAAGCCAAGAAAGGCAATCTGTAGCCGTGCCAGCACCCGTGGGAGAAGTTCAGGGAGACGAACGATGACCGAAAACTCCGTTACGCGACGCGATATCCTGAGAACGCTTGCCATAGGTGCCGCAGGCGGTTCCGTGCTGCAGGTGATCCCCGCTAAGGCAGCAGAGTACGCACATGAACTGGTTCACAACGAAAAAGCCGCCTCGCCCGCCGGAAAATATGCTCCGAAATATTTTTCTGCGCACCAATACGAGATGCTTCTCGTGCTCTGCGACACGATTATCCCGAAAGACGACAAATCCGGCGGCGCCGTCGAAGCAGGCGCTCCTGAATTTATCGACCTGCTCACGAGCGAAAACGAAGAGTGGCAACTCGCCTTCGGCGGTGGGCTCCAGTGGTTGGACAGTTTCTGCTCCGACCGCTATTCGAACGTATTTCTCGATTGCACTCCGGAACAACGCAAAGAAGTTCTGGACCTGATTGCTTTCCGCAAAAACGCAAAGCAAGACTCATCTCTAAGCCAGGGCGTAGCCTTCTTCGCCCTGTTGCGAAGACGCACTTGCGATGGCTTTTACACCAGCAAAATAGGGATCGAAGATTTGCAGTACATCGGAAATACTGCTCTTCGCGAATTCCCCGGCTGTCCCCCGCTGCCAGAGGCCTAAATAAAAATTGCTCCAAGCGCCGACTCGCGCCTGGAGCAATTCTCTTCTCTGTTTGCCGCTACTACTTGTGCGGCTTGCCTTCTTCCTTAGGCGGTTTGTTTTGCGCCGGAGGCTTGTTCTGCGGATGCGACTGGTTCTTCGGCGGATTGCTCGTCCCATTGTTCACGTGCGAAGCGTTCGTGGTATTCGCAGTGTTCGTGTGCGAACCGTTTGATCCGGTACCTCCCGTGCTCGAAGGCGGACGGTCTGACTTCTGAACATTTGCCGCGTTGCTCGGGGGCTTGTTCCCGCCATTTGGAGAACCGCTGTGCGGCGCTCCAGCGGCCACGACACCGTGGTTAAATTCCCCCGGCTTTGAAGTTGCGGCGATGGCTGGCTTGCCATGATTCTCAGAAGCCAGCAGCGCGCGATTGGTGCTCGCGGCATGTTCGTGCTGCGTCTGCATGGCCGTCGGAGCCACATGATGCTCGTTCGCGGCAGCCCGCTCCGCGGCGTTTGGCTGTGCGACTACTCCGCCAGTCCCTCCGTTGAAGCTCACGCGATTCACAGTCTCGGTGCGCACGACCGTCCTATCCACGTACGTCGTGTGAATCACCGTCGTATTTACGTGCATCACGGCTGTGTTGTAGGCGAAGACTCCACCATTCCAGCGTCCGCCAACGAAGCCAACGCCGCCGTAGCCAAATCCGTAATTAATTCCGCCATAGAATCCGACGTGTGGTCCCCAGTATCCTGCATGGAAGAAGTATCCGCCGCCGCCCCACCCCCAATATCCCGGCGTCCAGAGGTAGCCCACCGTCGGCGCCATAACCCACGTGCCAGGCACCCAGTAATAACCATCCGGGCCATAAGCCCAATATCCCGGCGTCCAGAGGTAACCCGCTGCTGGACAAATGGGCTGCTCGTACACAGGCAGCGCTGGAGGGCCTATGTGCACGGCCACGCCGACGCTAATCTGCGCCGACGACCGAGCTGGCATGCACACCATCGCCAATCCCAGCAAAACCAATCCTAAAATGTAACTTTTGCGCATTTGCAAAGCTCCTCGATGAAACACCTTTAGTATAAAACCCGGTGTTCCAGCGGAAGTTGTGCTGTGGCTCAGTTGTAACTGGCCGAATGGACGGCCCGCTTATCGTCGTCGCTAGGAGGCGGACTTGATCGTTCCCGAAGCGGGATCCCACACCACGGCACTCTTTCGGAAGTACGATTCGTTGGACATGTGGCATGCCAGCGCCGCGTTGTTTCCAAAGACCGCGTCTTCGGTGACAGGCTGGCGGGTCTTTACGCCCTGGAAATACCTCCAGAGGTGCGGCTTTTCGTCGTCCCAGGAATCGCCGCGATAGGTAAAGCCTTCCAGAACCGGCTCCTTGCCGGGAACGGGATCGTTCTTGGCGTGCCACTCCGCCACATAGGCATCCCGCATTTTCTGCGGATAACCGGAAGTGTAGTAGCTCGGCCCGGTGTCCTCGCCCGTCTGCGGATAGTAGGTGATCGCAAATTCGGTGACTTCCAGAATTCCTTTCGAGCCTTGGAAGCGATAAATCTCTGGTGTCTCGCAACCCAGGTTCAGCCGCAGATACACTGGCGCGCTTCCGTAATCAAAGAGCGTGGCGTGCACGTCCGGCATGTTGCGTCCATCCGGAAAGCGCAGAATCGCGCCCAGCGACATCGCCTTCTTCGGCGGCGCATTCCAACCCAGCATGAAGTTCATGCCACTGACGAGATGCACGAGCAAATCGCCTGCAAGCCCCGTCCCGTATTCTTTCCAGCAGCGCCACCGCGCAAAAATATTCGGATTGAACGGCACCTTCGGCACGGTACCTTGCCATGTGTCCCAATCCAGAGTTGCCGGAGAAAGATCCGGCGGAGGCGGATACTCCCACGCCCCCGTTGGATCGTTGCGCCCCAGCGAACCTTCCACGAGCGTCAGAGTCCCAAGGATGCCCTGCGCAATCATCTCCTTGGCCTTCGCACAAATCACGGAACTGACGCGCTGCGAACCAATTTGCACGATGCGTCCCGTCTTTTGCGCCGCTGCCACCATCGCCAATCCATCCGCCGCCGAATGCGACATCGGCTTTTCACAATAGATATCCTTGCCTGCGTTCACGGCGTCAACGACCACCTGCTTATGCCAGTGATCCGGCACTGCCGCGATGAGGCAATCGATGTTTTTGTTATCCAGCAAATCCTGATAACGCCGCGTCGTCTGGATTTTCTTTCCGACAATCTCTTGCGCCAGCAGGTGCCGCCCGTCGTAAAGATCACAGGCAGCCACGCATTCGACACCCGGCAATTGAACAGCCGTCGTCAGCAACCCTGAACCTTGCATCCCAATTCCGATAATTCCGAAGCGCAAAGTGTCGCTCGGAGCCACCCGTTCCAGCACCGACGGAATGTACTCCGGCTTCAGGAAGATGCTCGGAGCCGCCGCCAACGCACCCGTAGCTCCAGCCGTGCTCTGCAGAAACCTACGACGTGAAAATTGGTTCTTGCCCATGAGATCCTCCCGATTTGAAGCAGCAATCTGCCTTCTGAAGCCGTTACTTCAACGACTGCACGCTGACTTCTTTGAAAAACACGATGTCGTTATCGCTATGGTTTTGCAGCCCGATGTAACCTTCGTCCGGGCGCCGGCCACGGTGCGGCTCGAAGTCAAATTTCCGCTCAGGGACAGGCTGTCCCTCGGTGTAATCGGTCACCTTTACATCGTTCAAAACGACAATCGTGCGTGGCCCATCGAGTGTGATGTCCATCGTGTTCCACTCCGGGCCGGGCTTGCCTGGTTTCGCCAGCGGCTTGGTCAGCGAATAAAGTGCCGCCGTGATGTGATACTCATCTTCGTTCGAAGTCTCGGGATGATTGTCGATCTGCACTTCGTAGCCATAGTTCACAGGCATCCACGGTTCCCGCGGCTCGATCGGAATGCGAATGAAGACGCCCGAATTATCATTGAAATCCCGCATCTTGTAGACCACATGTATGCGGCAATTCCCGAACTTGCCCCCGGTCCAATAGAGCAGGCCCATCCCGCCGTATGTTCGAATGAGTCCGTCCTCGACCGTCATATCGCCCGGTCCAACGTGTTTCCAGCCCGTTAAGTCTTTGCCGTTGAAAAGCTGCTTCCACGCAGGCGTTTGCGCCCGCGCCGCAACCAAAAGCAAAGCTGTGCCCAGAACGCAGGCCAGGCCGATTCCCAGTTTGCGCACGATGCTCCCTCCCCGATACCGAATCGCCCGATGCTAGAAACGCAGGGCGCTCAGATAGTCGTAGCTGATCTTGATGTCTTCGAAGGGCGTTTTCGCGTCGTCATTCTCGACAAAATAATGCTTAATGCCGCCCTTGTCGGATTCCGCGAAGATTCGCTTGAAGTCGATCGTCCCTTTCCCCACGTCAGCCAGGCGACCTTTGAATACCACAGAGCCAGTCGCTCCAGCGTAGCTGCTCGTAGCGTTCGGGTCGTTCACATAGTCCTTTACGTGCACCATCGGGAACCGCCCCGGATACTTGTTGAAGTAACTCAGCGGATCTTTCCCAGCGACGCTGATCCAGCACAAATCCATTTCCATCTTCACAAAATTGGCATCCGTTTTCGTCAGCAGAAAGTCGTACGCCATCTGGCCGTCCAAACCTTCGACCGGCGCAAATTCGAACGAGTGATTGTGATAGCAAAACTGGATTCCCGCCTTCGCGCTGGCTTCGCCTGCTTTGTTGAAGAGCTCCGCCACCCGCTTCCAGCCATCCGCAGTCCGTTGTTTTTCATTGATCCACGGGCACACCAGGTATTCGTTACCAATTATGTGTCCGGCATCGAGCGTCTCCGGCCACTTATTCTCGATGACATCATAATTAATGTGAGCCGACGGTGCTGCCAGACCATCCTTGTCAAGTAGCGCTCGAATCTCCTTAGGTGAATGGCCGCCGTATTCCCCTCCGAAAAACTCTACTTCTTTGTAACCCGTGCCGGCGACCTTTGCGATCGTCCCATCGAAATCTTTTTTTAATTCCCCGCGAACAGTGTAAAGCTGCAATCCAAGGTTCTTGATCTGGTGCGTATCCTCTGCAGCCCACGACGGCCGCGCCGCAAATGCTACCGCTGCTGCAACCGACGTTTCTATGAATGTTCTGCGTTTCATGGCGTTTTTCTCTCCTCTTGGACGGGCGGTGGGAGTATACAAAAAAGCGATGGCTATTATCTAAAAAAAGGGCGGTCCGACCATGTCGGACCGCCTCCCTTGTTCCAGTTCCCGTCAGAAGAAGAACCGCAAGCTGAACCAAAGATGTTGTAGGTGCGGGCCTTCAGCCCCGCAAGAGTGCTCGCCAATCCTGAATGTTTGGCGCTTCCCACGCCCCGCGGCCTCTCTCAATCGCCTCAGCCACCGCCAAAATCAACTCTTCCTCAAACGGCCGACCAATCACCTGCACCCCAATCGGCAATCCCTCATGCGACTTCCCCATTGGCACCGTCACTCCCGGAAATCCCACCAAATTCAACCACTGCGAATACCGCATCGTATCGCGATAGTTTTCTTTGTCGCCGCTTCGCCAATTCCCTTCTCCGTGCCGAAACGCCGGCCCCGCCGAAACCGGCGACAGAAGTACCCTCACATCTTCCATCTGCCGAACAATGTCCCAGCGCAACTTGTCGCGCTCCGCGCAAGCACTCAGAAACCCGTCGTAGGTCAAGGTCGTCTCCCCAGCAGCCAGCTCCACATACTCGCGAAGCATCGGACTCAACTCCGCTTCCTGCCCCGCCGCACCCTTTCGAATCGAGTCCGCGATCACCGGCCCAAAAAAATACCACCACACCTCAATCGCCCGCTCAAGCCCACTCAAACGCTTCTTCTCAACAACAAATCCTTGCTCGCTCAAAATCTTCGCAGCTAGCTCAACCGCCGCCGACGTTTCTGGTGTGGCCTTGCCAAGCTCCTCGCTCTCCAAAATCCCCACGCGCAACCCGCGAACGTCTGTCTCCGTCACCGCCCGCACTGGTACAGGCGCAGAAAGCGCATCCCCCGCATCCGGCCCCGCCATCACTTCAGACAAAGCCCGCACGTCCGCCACAGTCCGAGCCATCGGCCCAACCACGCCGATCCAACCAAACGCCCCACCTCCTTCAGGATAATGTCCGGTCGCAGGAATCCGTCCCGGCGTCGGCTTCAATCCGCAAATCCCGCAAAAATGCGCTGGCACGCGTATCGACCCGCCCCCGTCGCTCCCCACTCCCCCCGCCGAACAACCCGCGGCAATCGCCGCCGCCTCTCCACCGCTCGATCCCCCCGCCGACCGCTCCAAACTCCACGGATTGCTTGTCTTCCCATTCAGAGAATTGTCCGTCTCATATGCCATCAAAAATTCCGGCGTATTCGTATTTCCCAAGAGAATCGCGCCCGCCGCGCGCAACCGCGCCACCAGCGGCGCATCCCCTTGCGCTACATAATCCTTCCTTAGCAAAGACCCCGCCGCCGCAGGCCATCCCGCCACATCCATACAACTCTTGATCGTCACAGGAACGCCATGCAGCGGCCCCAACCCGTCTCCGCGCATAACCGCCGCCTCCGCAGCGCGCGCCTGCCTCCGTGCGCCCTCCGCATCCAAATGTACAAACGCATTCAATTTAGGCTGCACCTCCGCCACGCGTTCGAGGTGCGCCTCTACAACCTCGACTGGCGAAAATGTTTTGCCCCGAATCCCCGCAACAATCTCCGCAATCGTTCCAAGAATTATTTTGTCCATGGTCGGCAATCGAGAGTATGTGTCCGGCGTCGTGGGGTCAAGCGAGATGGAATCTTCGACAGTCGACAGTTGAAACTCGAGAGTTATAAGCTAAAGGAGCAAAAAGGGGAAAAGGATAACGATAGGGGCCCTCGTCCAGACCAGTAGTGTTTTTGGAGTATTGATGTTCCCGGCGCTCCAATTCAAAATCTCTTCAATTTCTTATTAGCGGAGAATCGCGGGCCACTGGTTGACCGAGTCTCCCCGGCCGCTTGGTATTGACCATACGAGGGCAAACAGTGAAACGAAGGGCATTCCCGAGGGCACTGGCCTTTTTATTTCTAGTTCTCTTCCAAGCGGTCGATCTCCGCGCACAACAATTGGCCACTCTGAATGTCAACGTCACGGATCAGTCCGGGGCCGGCATTCCGCTCGCGCGAGTCACACTAAAGACCAACGCCACGGGAGTCACGCGAAGCGCCACTTCGGATGCCGCAGGGCTCGCAGTTCTGCCTGGATTGCCTGCAGGTAACTACGAATTGACCGTAGGGGCCGCCGAGTTCAGCGCGTCACGCACTGCTCTCACACTTACCGTGGGTCAGGTTGCTTCACTGTTCGTAGCGCTGCGCGTTATCACCGTGAAAGAACAAGTCGAAGTTCGCGAGACAGCTCAGGGAATCGACGCGCAAACGCCAGAAGTAAGCAAGGTAATCGAAACAGAGAAAATTGCCGACCTGCCGATCGCCGGCCGCGACTTCATTGACTTTGTCCTCTTAACTCCCAATGTCAATGTGGGACGCAGCACGGCTGTCGGGGCGCAGTCTCCCTTTCAGGAAACTGTTTTGGAACTGAGCTTCGCCGGCCTGCGTGAGACGCACAGCACATTTTTTGGCCTAGATGGCACGGACTACACCACAAGCATTTCCGGTGTTCAGCGCGTCAGTCCCTCGCAGGACTGGGTCTTGGAGTTTCGTGTGGCGGCCGGTCCAATCACCGCCGACAACGGCCGCAATCTCGGCTCCGTCGTAAACACGGTCACGAAGTCCGGAAGTAACGAGGTGCATGGATCCGCGTACGAGTTCTTTCGCAACAACCAGTTGGATGCCAACAATTTGCTTTCGGCGCCCGGCTTCAACACGCTGCGCTTCAATCAATTTGGCGGCTATGTGGGCGGACCCATCAAGCGGGAAAAAATCTTTTACTTTTTGGGTTACGAAGGCCAGCGCCGCGCCGAGTCCCCTTTATATTCCTCCTTCATCCTGCATTGCACTGATACTCCTGGCTGCCTCGGGCCTGGGACTCCCAGCATCAACCAAGTGAAGGAAATCCTCGGCCTGCAACCTGAGATCCTAGGATCGATCCTCCAAATCGAGGACTATGACAAATTCTTTGGGAAGCTGACGAATGTTCTGAGTGAAACAAGTACTTTGAACATCGGATATCTGTTCAACGATGAGCGAAATCAGCACGTACCCGGGGCTGCTCCGGGTCAGGGATTGCCCTCCTTCTATCGCAACAACCCCATTCTGGATCAGACCTTATACGCGAACTTGCTCCATCTGTTCGGAACCCACTGGACTTCCGAAACCATCCTCAACTTCGGGCGACGAACATTCCACCTCGATCCCGTAGGCGCAGGATTTGAGCCGGCGCTCCTAGTCGCCGACCTGTTTGATTCTGGGGGCATTCAGGGCGGCGTACCTTATTACCGCGAGCAGCATTTCCAAGCCTCCGAAAATCTGACATCCATACGAGGCAAACATTCATTCAAGTTTGGTGGAGACTTTGAGCCTGTGTGGATCAGCACACAAACAACTTTCTTCACACCGGGCGGAGGCATTTTCACTCCTCAGAGTTTCTTTGGTGCGGCGCCTTTCAATGCCCCGCCATTCGGCCCTGGGACTCCGGTCGAGTTTCTATTCCTCGAGCCGAGATCCTATTTCGGCCAACAAATTCCCCAGCGCACGCTGCCGTTCGAGACGGGCCTTTTTGCCGGACCAGCCGCTTCGGCCTTCAACGACAGCGTCGATCTAAACTTTCTCCACAAGCTCTCTGGCTTTTACGCACAAGACCAGTGGAGGCCGGCCTCGAACCTCACGCTGACTCTCGGTCTGCGCTATGACATCGATTTTCTCCCATCCGCCGCCGACATCCGGCTGGATGGACAGATGAATCCCACAAATTATGGAAACGTGCAGCCGCGCGCGGGTCTGGCCTATTCATTCCGCCAGGGAAAAGGAGTGGTGCGCGCCGGATTCGGTATCTTCACCGGCCCGTTCGACTACAGCGACATCATGGTGTCTTGGCAAGGCGCATCGGCTTTTACCTACATGCAGCAGCCGCTGCTTCCAGCGTTTTCCAGTCCCGCCAACAGCTTGGTTGGGCTGGGACCATCCGGAATCGTAGGTGTTAACGGGCCCGTTCTCGCGAGCCAGGCATTCTCCGCGTTTACGCACACGGGCGTTTACCCCAGCCCTAGCTCGCTTCTCCAATTCCCGCTTGGCTACGTACAGAGAAAGTTTCCGAACGCCTACTCCGAAGAAGCTAACCTCGAGGTGGAAAACGAAATCGCGCGAGACCTCTTCGTCTCCGTGGGATACCAATTCGTGCACGCGCTCAAGCTTCCCCTCTATCTCAGCATCAACGGGATCCCGAGCGGCACTCTTCCGACTGGAGTCCAGGCTTTCACGCCTGCCGATCCTAATTTTGGATTCTCGCTGATGGCCTCTCCGTCGGGCTTTTCCAACTACAATGCGGGAACTCTCAGTGTGCGCAAGCCTTTCGCACACCACTACAGCATTCTGGGCAACTACACGTTCTCCAAATCCATCGATCTTGCGACCGATGTTCAACTCACCGACAGTCCTATGGATTATCTGCGCCCGCAGTTGGACCGCGCCTTAGGCGACAACGACGTCCGCCATCGTTTCGTGCTCGCACTGCAGGGCGAATCTCCGAATTCCTGGACCCGGGCGCTGCGCAATTGGAAGGTCTCGATGCTAAATTCCCTGCAAAGTCCCCGTCATTACACAATCTTCGCAGGGTTCGACGTAAACGGAGACGGCTTTCCCTTTTCTGATCGTGTGGGCAACATTGGCCGTAACACGTATCGAGGCGATCCTTCCTACACCACCGACATACGCTTGCAAAGAGTCTTCAGCGTAGGCGAACGGTTCAACCTGGAAGCCAGCGCCGAAGTCTTCAACCTGTTTAACCGCCCGAACGTCAATGCCATCGACACCGTCTACGGAGCTGCAGCTTTCGCGGGGCGGATCCCGCAGAGGTTTGGAGATGCCATCAGCAGTCCTGCGAATCCGACGTTTGGCTCGCCCAGCTTTGTGGCCCCGGCGCGCCAAATACAACTCGCCCTACGATTAAATTTTTGAAAACTCCCGCGAAGAGCAAGCTCGAAAATCCAAGATTTATTCATACCGAAGCGCGGTAAGCGGATCCACGCGAGCCGCCCGCCGCGATGGAATCCAACATGCCAGCAGCGCAACACCGGCGAGAAACACCGGCACAAGCGTGAACGTCAACAAATCGTGCGGCCGAACTCCATAAAGAATGCTGGTAAACACCTTCGTCACCGCAAGAGCCGCCCCCAAACCAAGCACCAGAGCGATCAAAGTAAGCACCATACCCTGCCAAACAACCAGCCGCTGCACTCCAGCCGCATGCGCACCCAGTGCCATTCTTATTCCAATCTCGCGCGTTCGCCGGCTCACCGAATAGCTCACCACGCCATACAATCCAACTGCCGCCAGCACCAATCCCACGCCTCCGAAAATTCCGAATAGCGTTCCCGCTAGCCGGGGCAAAAAGAGCGCACCACGTAAATGTTCTTCCATGGTTTTGATGTTGAAGACCGCCAGCGTCGGATCCAAAGCGCGAATCTCGCCGCGCACCGCGCCCGCCATTCCCGCGGGATCGCCCGCCGACCGCACCATCACCGTGTATCCCAAGAAAGACGGATCGCCGCCAACACTCTGTGCAAGCGAGCGATACAGCACCGGCCTCAATTCCTCCCCAAGAGTCCGAGACTTCGTGTTCTTCACCACTCCGATGATCTGATAATTCACTCCCCCGCCCGAAACGACCTGCCCGATGGGGTCCTCATTTTTGAAAAGTTGCGTCACGAAGACTTCATTCACCACCGCCACCTTCGGCGCCGTCGCACTCTCGTTCTCAAAATCGCGCCCCGCGATCAATGGTATCCCCATCGTCTCGAAATACCCGGCCGTCGCCATATAAAGGTCCACCGACCAATTCGGATCCATCGTCGCGCCATCCGTCGGCGCAGGTCGCCCCGGAACGCTAAATCCATCGCTTCGATTTCCCATCGAAAGGGGCGCAACATCCGTGCACGCCGCCGAACTGACTCCCGGCAGCGCGGCCACGCGCTCGCGCAGTTGGCCGAGCAGCTGCACCGTGCGCTCCGCCGTATACCCGTGCTCCCGCGGATCGACGGACATCATCAAGATTCCGTTCGAACGAAAGCCAACATCAATCCCGTTCGCACTCTGCAAGCTGCGCAAAAAGAGCCCCGTAGCGCACAAAAGTATGAGCGACATCGCAATCTGCGCCACAACGAGCACATTGCGCAGCGTCCATCGCCTCCCCGGCCGCGCCAGCATGTCCTCGCCTTTCAGTGCGCTCGAAAGAATTGTCCGCGAAGCAACCCACGCCGGCGCCAGCCCAAACAGCAACCCGCTCCCCACGCTCACCGCGAACGTGTACAGCAACACTCTCCAGTCCACATGCAAGCTCAGATCCAGCGGGACAGGCGCCGGCGTCTGAAAAGTAGAAAGCGCCCGCGTCGCCCACAGCGAAAGCACCACGCCCAGCAGCCCGCCGCCAATCGCCAGCACTACACTCTCCGTCAGCATCTGCCTCATCAACTGCGCGCGCGTTGCACCTACGGCAAGCCGCACCGCCATCTCTCGCTGCCGCCCCGAAGCCTGCGCAAGCAAAAGATTCGCCACATTCGCGCAAGCAATACACAAAACCAGCAGCACGACCACCGTGAGCGCTCCGAGAAATATCATCACCGCTTCCCGATCCCGCGGCGAAAGCGTTCCCGCCGTTTCAAAACGAAATTCCCCATCCTTCTCCGATTCCGGATGAGCCTGCGCAAACCGCAGCGCAAGCACCTGAAGTTCCGCCGCAGCTTGCGCCCGCGTCACGCCTGGCTTCAATCGCCCAGCCACAGCCAGCCAGTGATAATCGTACGATTCGTAGTTGCTCGTCTTCGGCAGCAACTTATCCAAATTGCCCAGCGTCACCCAAAATTCCGGATCGAGCGGCACATCAATCCCGCGAAATGCAGGCGGCGCAACACCCACCACTGTGAACTGGTTTCCCGACAGCAGGATTGTCTTGCCCGCAATCGCCGGATCCGCGCCAAATCGTCTCTGCCACAGCCGATGACCAAGCACAATCACCGGAAGCTTTTCCTCATCGCTCGCGAATCCCCGCCCCAGCGTCATACCCAGCTGCGCTACTTCAAAATAGTTTGCCATCGTCGCCTGACCCCAAACCCGCTCCGGCTCGCCATTTCCTCCAATCGAGGCCGGCAACAGATCGTAATATCCCGCCACTCCCGAAAACGATTTACTCTGCTCCCGCAAATCGCTAAAAAGCGGCCACGAAAAATGATTGCAGCACTCGCCCTTGGTCATGGTGTGCAGAGCCACGAGCGTAGCCGGATCGCCCACTGGCGCCGGGCTCAGCACAAACCTGCTAACCATCGAAAAAATCGTAGCGTTCGCCGCAATCCCCAGCCCAATAGACACAACCACGGCCAGAACAAATCCCGGCGCCTTCGCAAGCCGCCGCAACGTCTGCCTCATTTCCTGCAACCATGCCGTCATCGTGTCGCCTCCCGCTGCAATTCAGCCATCCTGATCTGCACGCGCAAATTTTTCGGCTCGCGTTTCAACGCCGCGTCGCACTGCGCAATCGCGTTCACGTAATCTCCCGCCGCCGCATACGCCGTCGACTTCAGCAGCATCATCTCAATAGACTCCTCAGCCCCCTGCGTTCTTTCATTCAAAACCAAGATCGCCTCGTTCGCATGCCCAGCCTCCAGCAACGTTCTGCTCACCGCAATGCGCTCCTCCATTGTCGCTTCCTTCGCCGCACGCAGCCGCTCATGTGCTGCAATCGCCTTCTTCTCCTTTTCGCTCGTCACCCAGCGGTGAAACTCAGCACTCGCCCCAAGCTCCGCATAATTCCCTTCTCCAATTTCTGCTTCCACCCACGCCGGATTTTGCGTAAACGCCGCAGTGATGTATTTCAATGCTAAAGCAGGTTCTTCGATATTTTCCGCAACCAGCGCCGCCCGAATCCAAACTCGAGTCCAATCATGCCCCCGTGCAACAGCTCCGATCAGCAAAGCCTTCGCTTGCTCCAAATGTCCCGCGCGCGCCGCTAGGCTCGCCTGAATCACTTCCTGCCGCGCGCTCTGCATATCAAACAATTTTCTCAATCCACCGACGGGATCGTTCGAATCATCCACGCGCAAATCAATATCCATCGGAAAGCCGTCCATAGTCTTCACCAGTAATGCCGCCGATTCCCGCCCCGTCCTCTGCCCGCCCGCCAAATCCCCGGCCGTCAACGTCGCCATCAACCTCTCCGCCAAACTTCCCTCCGTCTTCAAAAACGCCCGCTCCATCGCCTCAATCACATTCGGCCCAACCAACCCATTTCCTTGAATGCTGTAACCCAAACCCGATCGCGCTCCAGCCCACTCCGCCTGCCCCGCTTCCTCTCCGGTGTAATTCGCGGAACGTCCGTCGATGCTCACCATCCCAACTTGCCGCGCCTCGATTCCCTCGCCATCGAAATGTCCATCCTCCGCCAAGAGCTTCTTCATCACCTCCGCGGGGCTCATCCCTCGCGCCATCAACTCCAATCCTCGCGGCCCGTAATGTGGGTTCGTTTCGAATTGCGAAGCCACCGCTCCCACTCCCGCCTGTGCATACGGCACGCTAGCCCCTACCGCCAAATTGTTCGTCTGCACCGCCACGCCGCACTCCCGCGTCTTCGCGTCGCAAGCCACAATCGAATAAGTCCCCCGCGCGCCATGCGCCCATGCGAGCAGCATCGTGAACAAACAAACCCGCGCTGCAACCCTCAACCGTCGAGACATACCACTCCCTTCCCCCATCAGGTACGACGTGCAATCTCAAAAGGTTCCTTATGCAGCGATTCGAAAGAGAATGGCAGATGTCGGTAGTGCTCTGATTTAGTGATGCAGGTGGTAGGCGCGAATGAATTTGGAATGGACGGGTGGCCCGGACTCTCAGTTTTACGGAGGGTGCCCCGTCCTCGGTTTTTGAGGGCGGGTCTTGCCGGCTGGCCGCGCAATAATCCAATCACGCCGACCACGTTCTTGAGGAAATCAGCAGAGCAATCCGCGCCCCTGCCATTTGGCTAAAGCGGTCCGACCTCGACCACCTGCGCGGGTTCAATAGAAAGGAGAGCCTCGGAACAAGCCAGCATCAGAGGCAATAAATCCACTATACGATTCGATTTCGCGCGAAGAATCGGGATCGCAACGCTACGTCGCGCCATGTTCTGTTGGTATTTGATATTCTGATCGTCGGTTAGCAGGACATCCCTTCGGCCCTCGGCAAGCCTCAGAAGCTCGCCGTTCTTCTTGGAACCCAATCCTGCCTTTCGCACTGTTTGGCACTCGTGGCCCAGCGCCGCGAGAGTTCTTCTCAACCCTGCTGGAAGGCACTCATCGATCAGGATTTTCATTTCCCGAAACGTGCCAGAACAAGCGCCTTCGCTTCTTCCATTGCGGCAATGGCCTGCTCGCGGCTGACTCCAGGATATTGTTCCAGGAATTCATCCAGCGTTTCGCCGCCTTCCAAGTAATCCAATAGAATCTGAAAAGGAACACGCGTGCCACGGAACACAGGTTCTCCACCGCGGATACCCGGGTCTTGGACAATTACGCTTTCAGAACCGTTGGCCATCGCCGTCCTCCTGAGCACTCCCCGATTATCGCATCCATCCCCAAGAACCGCCCTCAATATTGCAAATCGCCCAACCTAGGGCTGACTCAAATCCCGAACGAGCCATACTACTGGGTGCCTTCCACAAAAACGGTTGACGCTATCCCCCGCTACACACAGAATCCTTACTGCTCCGCGCTGCAACTTTCCAGCATTTGTCGCGCTTCGCGGACAGGACAAATACCCTGATGCAAGCTCCACTTCGGCGTTCGGCTGTCGCGCTCGTAGTTTGTCTCTTCTCGCTTCTTGCAGGTGCTGCGTTTCTGCATTTGCGCGCCGCGCAAACCCCATCCTCGGCCGCCGCGCAAAAAGCCGCGCCGCACGTCGACCCGGCCGAAGCGTATCGGCTGAACACGCTTGGCGTCGCGACGATGAATCAGCAGCGCCCCGCTGACGCTCAGAAATATTTTGAGCAATCGCTGGCCGCCGACCCGCAGTTCGAAGTCGCTCGCGTCAACCTCGGCATTTCACTGTTAGCCCAGCAAAAACTCGAGCCTGCTCGCACTGCGCTTGCCGCCGCCGCGGAAAAGCTCCCGCAAGATCCTTACGCCTGGTACAACCTCGGCCTTGTCTACAAAGATCTCGGCGACGCGGAAAAAGGCGTCGACGCCTTCACACACGTCACGGAAATCGCCAACGAAGCCGACCCGTGGTATTTCGTCGGCTATCTAAATTCGCAGCTACAGCACTACGATCTCGCTATCGCAGCGTTTCAAAAAGCTCTCGCCATTTTCCCATTTCATGCTTCCGCGGAATTTGGTCTCGCCCGCGCGTACCAGCGCAGCGGCAATGCCGATGCCGCCAAAGAGCATCTCGCCAAATTCCAAAAGATGACCGCCGATCACGTTGCCACGCCCTTCGGCGCGGGCTACGGCGATCAAGGCCGCTTTTCGCTCGCCGAACTTCCACGCAGCTCCGTGCAAAACGCGCCACCCGCCATTCCAGTTCGTTTCGTGCCGCAATTCATCTCTACAGCCATCTCCTCGCCTGCGGCAACGCCAGTCGGCCCGTCCAACGGCGCCTGTTTCTTCGACTACGATAACGACGGCAAGCCGGACGTCTTCTTCGTAGGCAATGATCCTACGTACGGCAGCCACCTCCTCCACAATCTCGGAAACGGAAAATTCGCGGATGTCACGAAAGCTGCGGGGCTCGAGAGTACCGCGCCCGGCTTCGGTTGCGCGGCCGGCGATTTCGACAACGACGGCCACACCGATCTCGCGGTCTGCTTCAGCGACGGCCTTCGCCTGTTTCACAACACCGGCAATGGAAAATTCGAAGACGTGACCGAAAAAGTGGGCATACGTCGCGAGCCTGGTTGCATCGGCTTGACGTGGGTCGATTACGATCACGACGGCGACCTCGATTTGTACATCGTCAGCATGACGCGCCCCGCCGCTGTCAATCCACCCAACAGATATGCGCCTCACAATGTTCTTTGGCGCAACAATGGCAACAGTACGTTCACCGACGTATCCGCCGAAAGCGGTCTTGGCCTCGATGCCACAGGCGCTGGACTCGTCACCACGGATTTTAACAATGACCGCGCTATTGACTTTGTTTTTGCAGGCGGCGCTGAGGGCGCATCCATTTATCTAAACCCCCGCGAAGGAAAATTCACTCCGCTCCCCGCCATCGATTTCAAAAAAGAAAAACTTCCCCCGGCCGTTGGTGTCGTCGCTTTCGACTTCAACAAAGATGGTCGGATGGATCTCGCGTTCACCCACGCTGGGGCTCCCGGCATCAGTCTTTGGCGAAACGTCGACGGCAAGCATCTTGAGCGCGTGCCTCTTCCGGATTTCGGATGGCAAAGCGGCTGGGGAATTTCCGCGATCGATTACGACAACGACGGCTGGCTCGATCTCGTCGCCGCAGGCGAAACCAGCGGCGGCGGCGAACTCCGCCTGCTGCGCAATCTCGGTGCGAAGGGCTGGGCCGACGTCACCAAAGATGTCCATCTGGACGCGGTGAAGCTTTCTGAGCCGCGCGCCATCGCCATCGCGGACATAAGCGGCAACGGCAGCCCCGATCTGGTCGTTACGCAGCTCGGCAACGCACCGCTTCTCCTGAAAAACGAAGGAGCGAATCAGCACAACTGGATGAGCATCGACCTCAAACCTCTTGCCGACAATAAAAACGGCATCGGCACAAAAGTGGAAATTTACGCAGGTCCGCTCTATCAAAAATGGGAAGTGCAAGGCGCTTCGGGTTATCTCGGGCAAAACGCGCCAAACATTCTTGCGGGGTTAGGCGAAGAAAAAAACGCCGAAGTCGTTCGCCTTCTCTGGCCCACCGGCGTTCCGCAGGATGAAATAAATCTCGCCGCGAAAAAGACGCAATCTATCGGCGAACTCGACCGCCGCGGAAGCTCTTGTCCGGTTCTATTTGCATGGAACGGCAAGGAATACGAATTCATCGCGGACATGCTCGGCCCGGGCGTTGTTGGCCACTGGGTTGGACCCGGCCAGAACAATGTCGCCGAGCGCGACGTTCCTGATCCTGACGAATATTTAAAGGTTGGCGCCGAGAGCGCCCGTCCGCTTCACGGCATGCTGAGCTTCCGCTTCATGGAGCCGATGGAAGAAACTGTCTACCTCGATCAGCTGCGTCTCCTCGCGGTGGATCATCCCGCGGCTTACGAAGTTTTTCCCAACGAGCGCTTCGTTTCCAATCCGCCGTTCCCAGAGTTTCGCGTCATCGCCAGCCAGGAAGCTCATCCGCCGATTGGCGCGTGGGACGATCATGGAAACGATGTCCTCTCGTTGATTTCTCAACGCGATCGTAAATACGTCACCGATTTTGAAGGCTTGCCGTTCACTGGTTTCGCGAAACTGCATTGGGTCGAGCTCGATCTCGGCAAGTGGGACGCTGCGAAGCCCTTGCGCCTGATTATCGACGGCTACACCGACTATTTCACGGCCACTTCGATGTACGCGGCGGATCAGGCGGGCGTCAAAGTTATCGCTCCGTACGTCGAGGCGCTTGACGCTCAAAATAAATGGGTCCGCGTCATTGAGGATATGGGCTTCCCTGCTGGACTCGAACGTACGATGGTCACGGACCTCAGCGGCAAATTGCCGCCGGGGACGCGCCGGATTCGCATCATCAGCAATCTAAAAATTTACTGGGACGCGATTCGCATCGATCAAACTCCCGATGCAAAAGAGATTCGCACCGCGGAAGTTCCGCTTGCGAAAGCTTCGCTGGAATTCCTCGGCTACCCGCGCGAAATTCGCCTCACTCCAGCCAGCGACACGACTTATTCCTTTGCGAACCGCAGCATGACCGGCCCATATGCGCGCGCGACCGGCAACTACACGCGCTTCGGTGATGTACTGGATTTGCTTACCGCCGTGGACGATCGCTTCGTCGTGTTTGGCTCCGGCGAGGGCGTCAAACTCGATTTCGATCCACGCAACTTGCCTGCGCTTCCCGCTGGATGGGTGCGGGATTACTTTTTCTATGCAAACGGCTTCGAGAAGGATCTCGATTTCTACGCGGCGCATGCTTTCACTGTTGAACCGTTGCCGCGGCATTCGTCTTTGCCTTATCCGTATCCCGCGGGCAAGGAGTATCCCGATGACGCGCAGCATCTTGGCTATCAGCTGGAATACAACACGCGGTCGCGTTCGGACCGGATGCCGCCGAGTTTGAGTTATCGATATCCGCCGCAGCAAAAGTGATGCGGCTGGCAGCTAGGGACGCGATGAATCGCGCCCCTGCGCTCAGAACGGCGTAAGCTGTTGAGCCTCGCCAAATACTGAGTAGCGGGCATCGCTGAAGAAAGCGGCAGCAGAGCTGCCGCACTCCAGGTTAATCCCATTGGACGGGCTCCCAGGCGCGGGATTGCGAGCTTTTCAGGACGGCGTCGCACAGAAGCATTTCGTCGTGGCCCGTTTGAAAAGTCGGGAATGTTCGCGGCGCGCTAAAATTATTTTTATCGATGTACTCGTAAAAATCCTTGAAGAGCTGCATGAACGTGTCTGGATAGCCTTCGGTGTGCCCACCGGGATACACGGCGTAGGGGCGCGCTTCCGGGGTCATCAGCGCGGGGTCCTTGAGCATCGAGCCATTCGCGGTGTCGCGGCGGCCAATCCACATTTCATTCGGATTTTCGGCATTCCACCACAACGAAGCTTTTGAACCGTCGATGCCGAAGCTGAGCTTCGCTTTGTGGCCGGCGCTGACCTGGGACACAGTGACGACGCCGCGCAAGCCGTCCTGAAAATGAAGCAGCATGGTGGCGTAGTCGTCGGTAGTCATGGGCATTTCGTCGTAGGCGGTCGAGTCGGTTTTCTTAAAAGTTTCCACGCGGCCGCGCGGTTTGCGGCGAACAGAAATGACCGTGGCGAGGTCCGCGCAGACCTCGGTGATTTTCTTGCCGGTCAGGAACATGAGCAAGTCCATGGCGTGGGTGCCGATGTCGGAGACAGCGCGCAATTCACCGCCGAGTTTTTGTTCGAGGCGCCAGTTCCAATCCGTCGGATGCAAAAGCCAGTCCTGCAAAAAACTTCCGTGAGCGGTGTGCGGCGTGCCGATCTCACCTTTATGGATCAGAGAGCGCGCTTCCTGACAGAGCGGATAGTAGCGCAGGTTGTAGGCGACGCCGCCAACGCGATTCGTTTCGCGCGCAAGCTTTACGAGCATTTCGGATTCGCGCGAATCCATCGCCAGCGGCTTTTCGCAGAGCACGTGTTTGCCGGCGCGCAGCAGTTTGCTGGCTTGCTCGAAGTGCACGTGGTTCGGTGTGCAGATGTGAACCGACGTTACTTTTGGATCCGCGGCAAGTTCGTCGAGCGAGGCGTAGGCATGTTCGAGCCCGAGTGCCTGGCTGGATTCCGCGCCGCGTTCTTTGGTGCTGCCGAGAATGCCGCGTATGGGGATTCCCAAACGCCGGAGAGCGTCCACGTGCGCTCTTCCGACAAATCCTACACCGATTACTGCCGCCGTATGGTTCATCGCTTTCGCTCCTGGTAGTGCGCTTTCCCTTGTGCGCTGCTGTCAGCTTGGCAGCGCAGCGCGGGAGGCAGTCTGCGTTCCCTATTCTGCAGGAGGCAAGGTATCAGTTTTTGGGCCATTCGGAAACTGAGGGCCGCCGGCGGCGGTGGCCCTCAGTTTCCACCAATTACATTTAAGCCTTTGGCATCCTCCTAAAGTTCCGCGCCTCCGATTAGAAACTCAGCTTCAGAGCCAACTGAACGACTCGCGGGCTGCCGTAGGTGTTTGTAATCTTTCCAAAAGTCGGGTCGCCGAAATTGGAGTCCGGATCTTGGAAGAGTGGGTGGTTGAAGACGTTAAAGAATTCGGCACGGAACTGCATGCTGGCGCTATCCCTGAGCTTTTGAAGCGGGAAATTCTTGAATAGGGAAAAGTCAAAGTTGAGTTCGCTTGGTCCTCGAAGAATGCCGACACCAGAGTTGCCGAAACCTGTGGCCTGGGCTGGGCAGTTCCCGTCAGGAAGCATCGAAGTGGGGAGGCATGTTCCAGCTGGCTCTTCATTACCAATAATCGGAGGGGTGGTAAAGCAACTGGAATTGATGTAGTTGCCTAGTTTAGAAGTGGTGGAGCCGGAATTCACGTATTGGCCGGGCGTGCATGTGCCGGAGAGCTGTGCCCGATCGGTAGTGGTGCCATAGACGCTTGTGCCGTTGTTATAGGTGACCGTGAGGAAGTGACCGGTCTGATAGGTTGTGACGCCCTGGATGGACCAGCCTCCGAGTGCTTGCTTAGAGAAAGCATTGTCCCAATGAGGGCTGGGCAGTTGATAGGAGTAATTAATCACCAATCGCTGAGGACGGACAAAGTTGTCTGGGCCGTATCCTGAGGTGAGGCTGTTTTGGTTTCCGGTTACCTGACCTCCGTTGGGGCCAGTCGTGGAACCGAAGGTGGTAGAAAGATCCTTTGCATAGGTATAGGAGACCTGGGCTTGCACGCCGTGGCTAAAACGTTTGTTCAAGCTGACGAGAAGGGCGTTGTACCAGGACGCGCCGTCGGATTCGATTTGGGTCATGGTATAGGGGGAGAACCCTTCAAAAGCAACACGATCGGGCAGATTAGCAAGAGTGTTCGTTGTGACGCCGCGAATCGGGTCAGCTGGGCTGGCCAAAGCAGCCTGGTTGACCGAGCGTATATCGATGAGATGTAATCCGCGAGCGCCGGAATAGCCGACCTCCAGAACCAAGCTCGGAGTTAGCTGTGCTTGCATGCCAAGGCTGTACTCCTGCACCATGGGCGGCCGAAAGACGGGGTCAAACGTGGTGATGGAGTTCGAAGTGGTGGGGGAATAGGGGATAAATGTCGGAAACGCTGGTGAAGACAAGGGCAGCGGCTGCTGCATCGAGAAAGTGGCCGCGGCACCGGCGACGAATTCGCGGAATTGGCCGTACGGCGGGGCGGAAATCAATTGGAGAAAGGGCTGGCCGGTAGAGCGGGAATGATAGACACCATAGCCGCCCCGAATGACAACGCGCTCCTCGGTCCACTTGTTCCAGGGCACCTGGTAGGCAAAACCGACGCGCGGATTCCAGGTGTTCTGGCCGTCGCCGTTTAGTCCGAAATCGTTGTTGAGTTGTTTAACTCCCGCAGGGATAGTGCCCGAATAATTGTTGGGAACCGTTGTACCAGCCAAGGTACCGGCGGCTGGCGGATTGGGATCGGCCAGCGAAACGTCGAAACCAGAGTTGCGGCCCTGCGCATCACCGAAGTCACCAATGTGGTCGTAGCGGAGGCCCAAGTTAAGGGTCAGGTGTTTGGTGACTTTGAAGTCGTCTTGCGCATAGCTCCACACTTCCCAATCGCGATAGGCGCGGTCAAACAGCCCCAACAGATCGAGAGAGGCATACATGTTGCCAATGCCTGAGCCGTTGCCGCCGGCGGCCTGGGGCGTACCAGGCAGCCCGAGCATGAAGTCCGCCCAAGTTAGGAAAAGCTCACCCGAGAGGTAGTGAAAGCCGACCTGGTTGTTCTGCTCACGAGAAAGGCCTGCGCCAAAGCGGAAGTTGTGCCTCCCTTTGGTCCAGGAAACGGAATCCTGGAAGGTATAAGTATTCTCCGCAATCTGAACGTTCTGGCCGTTGCCACCGAGGCCCAATCCTGAAGAGGACGGGTAATCAATGGCGAGGGCGGGAATGTCGTTATCGAAGGGGATGACGTTAACACCAACTTGAGACCAGGTGAAGCCTGGTATCGCTTGGGCGAAAGTCGCAAATATTCTGTGGTAGGCCACTTCGGCTTCGTTCAGAAGAGTTGGCGTGAAAATATAAGTGTGGGTGAGTGAAAAATTGCGGAAGTCCTGCGTGAGGTTGACGGGAGCACCCGGAGGCGAGCCACCGGCAGTCAGGTTAGTTTGCGGCAAGGTGTAAGTGATTCCGCTATTCGCGAAGAAGAAGCGGCCGCTGAGTTTGCTCTTGGGGGACATTTCGTAATCGGCGTTGGTCATGAACTGATCTTCTGTGAAGGGACAAGCCTCGCTGAAGGCCGAGGATCCCTGCGCATCGAAAGGAGTGTTGACGGAGGTGTTGTAGGTCTGCGGGGTGGGGATGAGGTACTGGCCGTTCGGCAACTTTGTATTTAACAATGCGAGAGCCGCAGGGTTGATATTCGAGCCGTCCTCGGCGACTTGGGTGCCGCCGAAAGCAGTCCGGCCTGTGGGATTTGGGCCGTTTGGATCTTCAAAGGGGAAGATCAGCGCGCCCAGCGCGGCTGCTGAGCGATCGTTGGTTAGCGGTGCCATGCTGACAGTGGAAGAACAGTTCAGGTCAAGACCGTTGCGCTGGCGCGTGCCCTGGTAGGAGGTGAAAAACTGCAGCTTGTCTTTTTTGATGGGGCCGCCAAAATCGCCGCCGAACTGGTTCTGTTTGAGAATAGCGCGCGGTTGGTCATGGGAATTGAGGAAGAAGGTGTTGGCGTTCATATCGTTGTTGCGAAAATATTCCCAGGCCGCGCCATGATATGCGTTGGTTCCGCCCTTGGTGACGACGTCCACGTTGGCACCGGCGTTGCGGCCGTAGGAGGCATCGTACTGGCCGGTCTGGACTTTAAATTCCTGAATGGTATCGGGATTGGGAATGGCGACGCCCGCACTGAAGTAACCACTCTGCTGGATGTCGTTGACGCCGACGCCATTCATCTGGAAATTGTTGTCGGAAGCCCAGTTTCCGGCAGACACGGTGGGATCCTGGTTGTTGCCACCTCCGCCGCGACCCAATTCACCCGCGTTAGCAATTTCGGCGGATACGCCGGGGTTGAGAGCGATGATCTGAGTAAAGTTGCGCATGGCGAGAGGAAGGGATTCGACCTGCTCGCTGGAGGTAACGCGGCCGAGGGAGCTGGATTCTGTCTGCAGCTGGGCGACCTGGGCTTCGACGACCACGGTTTCCGCAATCTGGCCAACTTCGAGACGGAGGGTGAGCGCATTGGTTTCCGTGACGGTAATCTTGACGTGCGGGACGGTCACTGAACGGAAGCCGGTTTGGGTGACTTCGACGCGATAAGTGCCGGGCAAAAGCAGTGGAACGATGAACGCGCCAGTGGCGTTGGTGGTGACGGTACGCACTTCGTTAGTAGCTTCGCTCGTGACTTTGACTTGCGCGCCAGAGATGCTGGAGCCGGATTGATCTGTCACTACACCGGAGAGAGCGCCGGTGCCCGCGGTTTGCGCGGCGGAGATTGCGGGCATTGCAAGAAGGAAGAATGCAACAAGCGTTGCGCAGAGAAATAAAGCGCAACTGCGAGAAGCGCGATTTTTTTGAATGACGATCGAAGAGATGCGTGTTTGTTTAGCGGCCATGCGTCAGTCCTCCACTCGATTGCTGATTAGAACGACTATCCCCGACTGATGCCGCCACCCACCAGTGCGCGGCTTTCGCAACATATGTTGCTGTCCGATTGGAGAGAGGCTAGTCGCATAGCGCGCTGGTGTCAAGGGGATGGTTTTCGATAGAGCGCATCGTTTTTTTGGTGCGTGCAAGGCTAGTAACATTTGTTGCACATGTAATGGTTGTTGGACGTGCACAAGGTTTTCTCCGGCTAATCGTCGTGGGAGCGCGGACCTTCGACGATAATTTGCGGGCCCTTCTCCGCTTGCACGCGCTTGATGGCGGCGAAAGTGCGGAGGAGTTGATTGGTGATGTAACCGAGAACGGCGGCACGGCGAGTGGAGATGCGATTCTGGACCTGGAGGATGATGAGCCTGGAGAGGAAGTCATAAATGCCATCGAGACCGTTGAGGTCGTCGGGATCCTTGAGGAGTTCGGCAGAGAGGTCCGCGGGCTGCAAATTTTCGGGAAGAGCGGCGTGCCGAGGGCAGAAACGGGGGTTGGCGTGGGAGACGAGTTTGCGGCAGCGAGTGCGATTTGAGAAGCGATGCTGGCAGCGGTTGGAATCATCGATTGGGAGAGCGTCAGGCAGAAGAGAGTCAGGCGGTTGGGGAGTCTCGACCGATTGGTCGTTGCTGAGTTCTGGCTGGCTGATTTCAGTTTGCGTGTTCATTTTTTCCTCGATCGGGGAGCGAGCAAAGAACACCCCTCTGAATTTGTAAATTTTTGAAAGTAATGGAGTTACGGAAATGGGAGCTTGTAACCGCATGAAAACAAAGGGCCGGAAATGCTCTCGTTTTGCTCTGGGAGAGAGCAGAAGAACGGAAGGAAGCGAGAGAGGCACAGGGAAGAGAGGGCAAACGGGGAGTTTGGTGCACTGGGGCGGAATGAGACGGAGGGACGACTAGTACCACAGGCAATGGTAGCACGGGGATTATATCTTGTCAATAGTTAATTTATGGGTATACATTCGAACGACGGAGGGGTGAGACAGGAGGGGGTGACGCGGTAAAGAGAAGAAAAGAAAGGGGTAGGGGCGGAAAAAAGTGGCATGCAACGTGCGTTGAGACGATTTGTGAGAAAAGAAGTGAGTAGAGAGTAGTGGGTGGTGAGTAGGAACGGCGGAAACAAACGACTTAGATGTGGGGATGTGGGACGGAGTGGGGAAAGAAAGAAGAGGATAACGCAGAGGCGCAAAGTTCGCAGAGACGCGCTTAGAGGTATGCGATATGTCTCGACAGCGGGGCCCGGAGAGATCTATCGCGTTGCCGGTTTATATCGCAAAACGAATATGCAAGGAGAGAAGCGGTTCGCCGACGGCAGTCGAGCGGACACGAGAGACGCGGAGGGCATGAAGAAAAGAGTGGCGAGATGGCAAGAGCGGGCACGGCCCTTCGAAGCTCCCTTCGTTCCTCCCTTCGAGGCTCAGGGTAAACAGGACAAGCAGGGTAAACATGCCGCGCCACTATTAGGAACAGTAGAACAGGAAAAGAAAGTGGGACGGGCTGAAGCCCGCCCCTACAGGATCCCGCGAAGAGGAGGAATCTAGATTTGGGCCATGCCGCCGTCTACGAAGAGTTCTATACCGGTGATGAAGCTGGCGTCGTCGGAGGCGAGGAAGGAGACGGCTTTGGCGATTTCGTCGGAGGTGCCCATGCGGCCCATGGGGACGGCGCTGGCGAGATTGGCTTTGATTTGGGCAAGGTCGCCCGGGTTATTTGCCAAGCCATCGACACCGGGAGTTTCAATCGGGCCGGGACTGACGGCGTTGACGCGGATCTTGCGATCTTTGAGATCGACGGTCCACGTGCGAGCGAAGGAGCGGAGGGCGGCTTTGGTGGCGCTATACACGCTGAAGGCCGGCATGCCCTTCGAGGAGACGATCGAGGCATTAAGAATAATGGCGCCGCCGTTGACGAGAAGCGGGAGAGCCTTTTGGACGGTAAAGAGAACGCCTTTCACGTTGATGTTGAACGCTTTGTCGTAGTGGGCTTCCGTGATGGAGCCGAGGGGTGCGAATTCACCGCCGCCGGCGTTTGCGAAGAGAATATCAATGCGGCCTTTTTGCTGCTTGACAGTGGCGTAGAGACGATCGAGGTCGGCTAGATTCGAGACGTCGCCTTGGACGGCGGTGACGTTCTTGCCGATTAGCTTTACGGCGGCGTCTAGTTCGGGTTGGCGCCGACCGGTGATGAAGACGTAGGCGCCTTCGTTGGCGAGGCGCTGGGCGGTGGCCAAGCCGATGCCGCTGTTACCGCCGGTGATTACTGCTATTTTTCCTTCGTGTTTGGACATGAAATTTTCTCCTCTTGATGAGATGCGATTGCGATTGATTGGCGAAAGTCAAAGGAGCGGGTCTAAAGACCCGCCACTAGAGAGTACAGAGCGCGGGCCGCTAGCGCGGCCCTTGGTTTGGCGCTATGAAACGAGCAGCCGAATTAGAGGCCGCCGGAGACGGGGAGGACTTCGCCGGTCATGTACTTGGAGTCGGAAGAGGCCAGGTAGACCGCGGTTGGGGAGATGTCGTCCGTTTGGCCGATGCGGCCTAGCGGGGCTTGCGATTCGACCCATTTGCGAAAATCGCCATCGGCGAAGCCAGCGGTGTGCACGCCTTCGGTTTCGATCATGCCGGGATTGATGGAATTGACGCGGATCTTACGCGCGCCGAGTTCCTTGGCAAGCGAACGAGTGATCACGTCGACAGCGCCCTTGGTGGCGGTGTAGACGGAAAAGTTTGGAGGCGCCAGCCGGCTGACCGCGGAGCCGATATTGATGACGCTTCCACCTTTATCGGTGAAGAGCTTGAGCGCTTCCTTGGTGGTGAGGAGCAGGCCGAGAACGTTCAGATTGAAATGAGTATGGAAGGATTCTTCGGTGACGCTCTCGAGCGGCCCGGGAGCGTAGACGCCGGCGTTGTTGACGAGGACGTCGAGGCGGCCGTAGGCCTTTTTGGTTTCGGCGAAGAGGCGGTTGATGTCGGCCTGCTTGGAAACGTCGCCCTGGACAGCGATGGCTTTGCCGCCTTGCTTGACGATCTCGGCGACGACTTTGTCCGCGCCGGACTTGCTGGAGGAATAGTTTACGACCACGGAGGCGCCTTCGGCGGCGAGGGCCTTCGCGATGCCTGCGCCGATGCCTTTGGAGGCGCCGGTTACTACTGCGACCTGATCTTTGAGTTTGCCCATTTGCTTGATCTCCTGTTCTTTCTATTTACGTACCGTTGGGTACTAAAATATTTTTGTTTCGGCGGCGATGTCAACTACTTTCTTACCGCTCGATACGAAACACGTGATAAGATGCGGGGATATGAGAAAGGATACAAGAAAGAAAAAACGGCGTAACTCGCGCGTTTCCCGGCGTTTAGCGGCAAATCGGGGAGGAGGGAAGCTGGGGCGGCCCCGGGCTTTCGATCCAGATACGGCGCTGGAGGCGGCGCTACGCGTGTTTTGGAAAAAGGGGTATGAGGGTACGGCGCTATCGGATTTGACGGCGGCTATGGGGATTAACCGGCCGAGCATTTATGCGACGTTTGGGAATAAGGAAGCGTTGTTTCGGAAGGCGCTGGACCGTTACTCCGAGCGAATGACGAACTATACGGCTGAGGCGCTGAAGTTGCCGACGGCGCGTGCGGTAGCGGAGCGGCTGATGGTGGGGACGGCGGATTTGCTTTCGTGCCCGGAGAATCCGAAGGGATGTTTGATGGTGCAGGGGGCGCTGGCTTGCGGAGATGAGGCGGATCCGATACGGAAAGAATTAATTACGCGACGCGCTACGGGAGAAGCCGCGCTGCGGGAGCGATTTGCGCGAGCTAAGGCCGAGGGGGATTTGCCTGCTGGGACGGATGCGGGGGATTTGGCGCGGTATGTTATGGCGGTGATGCATGGAATGTCGGTGCAGGTGGCGGGCGGGGCTTCACGGGAGGAATTGCAGGGAGTGATTGATTTGGCTTTGCGGGCTTGGCCTGGGTGAAGAGAGCAGAGGGCGTGGGTTTGCTACTTAACTGATTCCTTCTGGACTGAACCTGCCTGCCAGTATTGGTTAAAGCCGATATAGTCTGAGGGTAGGTTGGCCAGGATGGTGCGCCTCAGTTCGAGAATGTCCACGCTGCCTAGATTTTTGTAGAGAACCTTGCCGTCGGCATCCAGCAAAATCGTATAGGGGACGGCGGACTCCCACTCCGGATCAAACGCGGCTTGGAGAGCCGCGGTATCGTTCGAGGCGAACAGAAGATTTCGGCTGGTCGCGCGTTTCTTTTCGAGCATTTTCTGGACGCCGGTCTTTTCGTCGGGCATGTTGGCGGAGACGGTGACCAAATCCAGATCGCGAACTTTGTACATCAGGTAGGTGTCCTCCAAATCGGAGAACTCATCGATACAGGAACCACACCAGGTGGCCCAGAAGCTGACGAGTAGCATGTGCTTCGACGGATTTTTACGAAGGGTTTTCAGGTCTGCTGCCGTGGCCATTTCTAGCTTTATGGGTTGTTCGTCGATTTTTCGGAGCGCTTCGAGGCGGGACGCTTCTTTTTCGTGCCACTTGGTGGAGCAGCCGAAAACTGGCGTCTTTTTCACGGGCACTTCGCGGTTCGCCAGCAACGCGTCAATCGCATTGCGCGCGTCTTGCGTGTTCATTAGTTCCTTGCGATAGCTGTTGTCTACTCGGCCTTCGTATCGTAGCTTTCGATCCTTGTCGAAAATGAAAACGTGAGGCGTGGCTTGGGGACCGTAGGCGCGCGTGACGGATTGAGTTTCGCCGTCGTAAAGATAGGGGTAGTGGAGATTTTTGTAGGCGACGCGGATTTTCATTTCGTCGAGAGTGTCGCTAATGTCGGAGGAGTCCAATTCGTCAATGCGAATGGCTTTCGGGTCGTTGGGTTGAATGGCTACGACGGCGACGCCGCGATCGCGGTAATCCGCTTCGAGTTGCTGGATGCGCTGCTCGTACATCTGCGCGATGGGACAGTGATTGCAGGTGAAGACGACGACCAGGATTGGACTGGACGCGTAATCGACTAGGCTGTGGACTTTTCCATCTACACCAGGCAGGGAAAAGTCCGGGGCCGGCGACCCGAGGGGCAAAATCGGATGGGAATTCTGGGCTGACGCCGAAAAGGTCAGCAGGAATAAGAAAGTCATTCGCCACATTTGCTTTGATCCCCTGTTCATCTATTCATCTCTTCGCGAAAAACCAGATGTACCTTGGCGCCGGGTCGAGTTCATTATGGCGTGCTTGCGGCGATGGATAACGGGACGCTTGCTGCGTCGTTATTATGAGTATTGCCGGACTGGCTGGGAAGCGGACGCGGCGTCACATTTGCATCCACTAGGCCCATGGCCCATTTGATGGCTTCGACAAACATTTTCTGCATGCGAGGGTCGTCCCAATTCTGTTCGACGTGGCCCAGCGTGGAGTAATAGACGCGGCCCTTGCCGTACATCTTGGCCCAGGTTACGGCAAAATCGAGATCTTTGCGGTGGACGCGCGGATTATTCAGGTCGAGTTTGCTGGGATCGAGGCGCATCAAGACGCGCACTTTGTCTCGCGAAAAATTTTTCATTTGGTAGATCTCGTCCTTTAGGACGAAAGACTTGGGCCATTGCTGCATGCCTGGGAAGTTTGGGTCCTCGACGAGGATGGGGGCATCAAAGGTGAGCCAGGGATGCTCGTCGAAGTATCCACCGATCATTTCGCCGTACTCCGGCCAGCTGGTGAAGGTGATCGTGGCGCTGTGTACACCGATAAAGCCTTTTCCATCGTCGTGGACAAATGAGAGCAGCGCGGCTTTCTGTTCGTCGTTCATTTCAAGGTCACCGCCAGTATAGAAAAGGACGGCGTCGAAATCGTTGAGATTTTTGGCGTTGAACTCGAGTTTTTTCTTCGTGAGGACTTCGGTGTCGGTACGGATCGTCGTGGTCCACAATCCCGTTTCCCGGCCGAGGCGCTCGATAGTCGCCATGGCGTGAGACACGGCTTCGTGCCGGTAGCCTTTTTCTTCGCCGAGGACAAGAAGATGCTTCATTGGCGGAGCTGCCGTCTGTGCTCCGCAGCGGGTACTTAGCGCCACAAGGAGAATGAGCAATGTTATCCGTAACATCTTCACTTGCGGTCCTCCACTTTTTGCTGCTACGGCAAAATTATTTCTGGTTCCCTAGCCACAGAATTGCGTTTGCGAACAGTTTGTTTTGTATCGGGTCTGAATAAATCTTTTCTCCGTTCGCGCCATGGCCCATATTCATGTAAATCATTCGGTATTTGGTGTTCGTCCAGACCGCGGGAAGGTCTCCGCCGGTAATGATGTCCTTGACGCCGATGGGATAGTTGGAAGGATCGAGCGTGACGAGAACGTGGACATTCTTGTTTAGGCGAGGGCTGGGCTTCCAGAGATACCATTCGTTCGCGGGGGCGTCGAAACTTGCGGGAAGTTGATTGGTTACGGGATGCGTTCGGTCGTCCACAGTCAATTTTGCGGGCAGAGGCGGCCAGTTATTCGTGTAAAAAACGGCTCCGCCCATAAAGTCCACGAACCAGGGCCACTTAGTCGTTTTATCGTTGTAGCCAGCAACGTGGAAACCTATCCAGCCGCCGCCGAGTTCCATGTACTTTTCGAAGGCCGCTCTCTGCTGGGGAGTTTGCGGAAAATTGTTCAGCCACAAGATTAGCCGGTACGGCTTTAGGTCTGTTTCGTTGAGCTTGGTCCAATCCGTTGTAGCGTCAAATGTGAAATTGTTTTTCGCCGCTAGCGCGCGATAAAAAGTGAGGGCATCGTTGGCAGTATGGACATGATCGGGCTCAACGTCTGTCGAATAGAAAGCGAGCACTTTGAACACGGATTCTTGTGCGACGGCCGCCGTGTTCCAGAAAAAGAGCAGGAGCGCGACTGCAAAAAGCGCTCGATACGCGCTGACCAAACAGATTCGGCGGCGCGTGCGACCAGAAACAATGGCTTGCTTCATTTTCCGCGACTCTCCTGCTGGCCGGCGGCCCAGAAAATTGAGTTCCTAAAGATTTTCGTAAACGCCGGATTATCGAAGTGTTCCGGGCGATGTCCCATGAAGATGTAGATGTTTCTAGCCTTGTAGTGTTCGTTGGTCCAGATCACCGGATGGTCGCCCATCTTTAGATCGGTGGTTGGCGTGTATGTCTTTTCGTCGACGCTAGCCAATACATGCACGTTGGGGCGAGGAGAAGTATCGTACGTGTACCATTCTTCGTTCTCGATCGCGAAGGGGGACGCGATATCTTTCATCGCTGGATGCTTCTTGTCCTCGACGGTGACGCTTCCGCTGACAAAGGTCGCGATGTAATTCTTGAAGCGGATGCCTCCCATGAATTGTTGAAACCAGGGCCAGATCTGGTAGCCATCAAATTCTCCCAACAGAGTGGCGTGGTGAAATCCGATCCAGCCACCTTTGCCTTGTTCGATGTATTTGATGAAGGCGGCTTTCGCGGTGTCTGTCCACATATAGGGCGGGTAATTCAACTGAAGGAATAAATTGTATTTTGCGAGGAAGGCATCGTCGATTTTTTCGGTGTCTTCAATGTAGTCCACGGTGAAATTGCGATCGCTTGCTAACTTCGCCAGCCAAATCTTGGCGGCGTCCACGAAAGGCTTATGAATGCCGCCGTGCTCCGCCAGGGCGATTACACGGAAGCTTGGGGATTTGGTTTGCGCTGCGAGAGGGCCGTTCATAAAACACGCCGCAAACGCGAGCAGCAGGGCGCGCGCAAGAAAATGACTCAGCGAGTTTCGCGATGGCGAGTACATACTAGTGGACGTGCACAGCCCCTTCCTGTGCTTTTATTTCTTGTGCGGGCATCGCGGCGTCAAACCTCAGGTTGAAGAATCCCACCATCATCTCGTCCCAACTTTGTTGTCCCCATATCACACTTTTGGTGGGGTCTGGATTTTCAGGATTGTTCGGCGAATTGTCGAAGTGGGCGGTGCATTCGATTTTCGTGCCTTGCGGGAGAGCGATGGGTTCCGCGAGGTTGTACCACAGCTGCCAATGCCAGTTGAAAGCCGGCACACTCAAGATGGTCTCTTTCCTGCCGTCCGGAAAAACCAATCTGTATTCGAAGGCTTTCCCGCGCGAGTGCATGTGGGGATGCAGGGCCACTAGCGTGACGTCTTTATGGACTTCAAAGGTAGCGTCTACCTTGTAATCGGGAGCGCCGGGCGGAATCTTGAAGGTTCCGTTCGAAGCTGAAAGAGTCAGCACACGGTCTTTTGGTGGAGTCTTGGCGAAAACCAGGCCGAGCTTGGTCTGATCCATGGTGGCTGTTCCGTTCGGCGTGTAATGAACTTCGAACACGATGTCGGAGCCGGCTTTGATGAGCTTGCCCTCGCCGGGATGGAGAATCTCCGCGGGCTGGCCCGGAGCATAGCCGACTAGAAAATCGCTCGGGAGGGCGCTCGTGTCGGTCTTTTCGTCAACCTTGGCAGGCGGCGCTACAAAAAAGACGCCCTTTTTTTGGTCCTTGAAATAGTTCGATCCGGGCTCGCGGAGATACGCGATGATGTGATGAACGACGGCGCGGTCTGTTGGGCGAACCTCGAGCATTTGCACCCATTTGTCTTCGGTAAAGCCGGTGGGCACGATCACGTATTGATAGTCAATTACACCCGAAGGGGGCACCGGGAAAGGTTTAGGCAACTGAAATACCACGTCTGGCGCGGGGATACCCCAACCCTCGACAAAATCTTTTATCGGAGGCGGCATGTCTTCCGCGGCGCCTTTCTGCGCGCCGGCATTCACCCATGTCACCAGGGTTCGGATTTCGGCCGCGGACAAGGACCGTTCGTTTGCAAAATGGCCGTACTGAGGATCGGCATACCACGGCGGCATGATCTTCTGTGTCACCACCATCTTGATGGTGGTCGCCCAGGGCTTCGTTTGCTCATAGGTGAGCATGGAGAAGGGCGCGGCTTCGCCGGGCCGATGGCAGGTTTGGCAATGCTGTTGCAGAATCGGCGCTACGTCCTTGGTGAACGTAGGAGGAGCATTGCCCGGCTCCTGCCCGAGCGAGGATGCCGCGCAGCACAGCATGACCGCAAACAGAATAGAGAGAAATTTCATGGATTTTGCAACCTCGCGATTTGGACTGCCAGACAAGAACGGGACAGAACAGCAAAATTTGATCGCTGGCGCTGGATTATTTCCATGTAGCCTCGCCTTCGACGATAGTGATGTAGCGATTGATGGGAAGATCGGTGAAGCGCTGGACGAGTCCGCTAGGTTGGGGCCATTTGATTTCCAGGGTTTCCAATTTTTCGTGTTTGCCGAGGCCGAGAACAAGGCGCGGGTCATGAGAAGAGAGATAGCTGCCGCCGCCTACCTTGAAACGAGTTTGCTTCAAATCGCCAGCTTGATAGGAAAGGCGCGCGCCGATGGCGTCGGGGTTGGATTTTTTCCCTTTGAGATTCAGGCCGAGCCAATGATTTTGTGTTCCGGCGTTATTGCGGAGCAGAATGGGCGCGCCGTTGTTGATGGCGACGAGCACGTCCACGGAACCATTGTTATCAATATCGCCGAGCGCCATGCCGCGCGCCGCGAGTGGCTGAGAAAAAATCGGCCCGCTCTCGCTGCTTACGTTTTTCAACCCGTTGCCAGTATTGTGGAAGAGGAGCATCGGTTCCAGGTACTTTACGTTGTCAACGCGTCCGTCAATCTTATCATCCGGATGACCATTGCAGAGGATCAGGTCGAGCAGCCCATCGTTGTCGTAGTCGAAGAATTTTAGGCCCCAGCCGCTCATCAATTTGGTGGCACTTCCGATGCCCGAGGAGATGGCCATGTCGCGGAAGCTTTCGTCTTTATTATTGTGGTAGAGCGAAAACATTTCCTGATCGACGTTGGCAACGAACAAGTCAATCCAGCCGTCCTGGTCGTAGTCGGCGGCATCGACTCCCATGCCGGAACGCGCCCTGCCATACGAGCTGAAACCCACGCCGGACAGCAAGCCGATTTCTTCGAATTTCCCTTTGCCGCGATTGGCGAAGAGGAAATTTGCGACGGTGTCGTTCGCGACGAATAAATCCATGTAGCCGTCATTGTTTATGTCCGCAGCTACCACTCCCCAAGCCTTCGCGGCGGAGGCTGCGATTCCTGATTCCTTGCTGACGTCGGTGAACGTTCCGTCGCCATTATTGTGGAAGAGCCAGCACGGCATGGGCTTGTACACGCGCGGAATGCAGTACCAGCGCTCACCGGTTTTCAGATTGCCGCAAAATTGATTCTTGGACTTATCGAAATCGACGAAACGGCAGACGAAGAGATCCAAGCGACCGTCATTGTCGTAGTCAAACCAAACCGCGCTGGTTCCCCACCCCGAGGTAGTGAGACCGGCCTTCTCGGTTACATCAGTGAAAGTTCCGTCACCGTTGTTGTGATAGAGGATGCCGCGGGGATACTGCGAGACGTAGAGATCAGCAAAACCGTCGCCATCGTAATCTCCCACGGCGACTCCCATGCCATAAGCATTTCCGGGGACGCCTGCTTTCTTTGTGACGTCGGTAAAGGTGCCGTCGCGATTATTGCGATAGAGAGCGTTGGATAACGGAGGATTCGGATTGTAGAAATCGCAGGAGCCACTGTTGACCAGATAAATGTCCATCCAGCCGTCGTTGTCGTAGTCAAAAAAGGCGCAGCCGGCGCCTGTGGTTTCTGGTAGAAACATTTCGGGAGAGCGCCCGCTCGTGTGCACCCAAGAGATTTTGCTGGCCGATGCAGGGATCGTCTCGAACGAAGGCAGAGAATTCTCGGCGGCCGATGCGGCGCACGGGAGACCAAATGTACCCGCGGCACCAGACAGGCTTGCTAGGCCAGTTGACGCCAACATTCGGAGAAACTGGCGCCTCTCCAAGCCTCTCCTCCAGCTGTCGTGATGTTCAGACATTCACGAATTCCCCGCTTAGAATGTGCTGGCTTTCGCACCCAAAAGGATGACGTTCATTGTATAACCACTCACGGAAATGCTGGCTAAAATAGAGGCCCCAGATCACAGTTTTAGCGGTTGCCTGGGGTCATCCGTGCAACTATGGAGAGGCATGCGGAATGCATCGAGAAACGGTCAGTCAAATGGTCCGACTGGGGTCGTGCTCCTAGTGGTTGTGGCATGGGGGTGCCTGATTGCGCTGAGCCTCGGGGCCTCGAGCGCATTTGCGCAGCAGGCGATACAGTTCAGCAATGTTACGCGGTCAGCGGGGATTCATTTCACTCACTTTAAGGGCAACGAAGGCATTGCCATCAATCTCGAAGAATTCGGTCCTGGCGTTTGTGTGGCGGACTTCGACGGAGACGGTTGGCAGGACATTTATTTTGTGAACGGGCGGGACCTGTATGGCCGCGGGATCAAGGTTCAGAATGCGCTGTACCACAACAATGGGGATGGCACGTTTAGCGATGTGACGGATAAAGCGGGGGTGCCTGGCACGGGCTACGGGCTGGGTTGCGTGTGGGGCGATTACGACAATGACGGTCACCCCGATCTTTTTGTAACGCAGTACGGCCGTAATGTGCTGTACCACAACAATGGCGACGGCACGTTTACCGATGTAACCGACAAAGCCGGGGTCGCGGGGATGGAGTTTGGAACTTACTTTCATTCCGGCGCTACGTTCCTGGATTACGATCGCGACGGCAAACTCGATCTCTACGTTGGCGGGTACGTGGCGTTCGGACCGGGCGCGCGGCGTTACTGCAACCTCGGCGGGGTAACCAGCAGTTGTCCCCCGAGCGCTTACCAGGGCAGCGCCAACATTCTCTATCACAATAACGGCGACGGAACTTTTACTAATGTCACCAAGAAGGCGGGGCTCTATCAGCCTAACGGCAAAAACCTCTCGGTGGGCGCCGCCGATTACGACAACGACGGCTGGCCGGACATTTTCGTGGCGAACGACGGCTTGAGCGCGTACCTCTACCACAACGAACACAACGGCACGTTCAAAGAAGAGGGCGCGCTTGCGGGCATGGCGTTTACCAATATGGGGCGCACGATGGCGGCGATGTGCATTTCGCTGGGCGATTACGGTAATGACGGCTGGCTCGATCTTTATATTTCCGATTTTCAGGGGAGTTCGGATCACCTGTGGAAAAATGACGGCCATGGATCGTTTGACGAAGTGAGCGATCACGCGGGAATTACGCAGCCAACGCGCACAGTTCTGAGCTTTGGCGGGGGATTTTTCGATTACGACAACGATGGCTGGCTCGATCTTTTCATCGCCAATGGGCACGTTTACCCGGAAGTGGAACAGGCCACTCCGGGGACGCAGTACAAGCAGATCAATACGCTGTTCCACAACGACGGCCATGGGAAATTCGTGGATGTAACAAAGGTTTCTGGCGATGGGTTTGGCACACCTTACGTCGGGCGTGGCGTGGCGTTCGCGGATTTTGACAACGACGGCTTCATCGACTTGGTAGTGGGCAATAACGGCGATCCGCCGCTTCTGCTGCACAACAGCGGTGGAAATGGCCGCCACTTTGTTTCCTTCAAGCTGGTGGGAACGAAGAGCAATCGCGACGCCATGGGCGCGAGGCTCAAGCTGACTGCTGGAGGTATGACGCAGATTCGCGAAATCGCGGGCGGAGGGAGCTACTTGTCTCAGAGTGATCTGCGGGCGCACTTCGGCCTTGGTACGGCGGAGAGGATTGATAAGTTGGAGATTACTTGGCCGAGCGGGGCGCAGCAGACCTTCAAAGAGTTCCGGGCGGATCAGTTCTACAGCATTCAAGAGGGCAAGGATGAGCTTGAGTATCAGCCCTTCGTGAAAACCAAAAAGTAATCGCTTGCCGGAAGCTCTAGGGCGACCGGTATGAACGGGCTACTGCGGCGGTTGGCCTGGCCCAGGCTGTTCCTTTTGAGCCTTTTCGGATGTCTGTTGGAATAAGGCGAGTTCGCGCTCGGCGTCTTCCTTGCGGCCGATCTTGCGGTAGGCGATGGTGAGTTGGTAGTGGCCCGTTGGGTTTGCGGGGCGGAGTTTGACGCCGATTTCCAAGGGGGCGACAGCATCAGCGTAGCGGCCGGCGGCATTCAGCGAAAAGCCGAGGCCGAGAAAAGCGTCTGCAAAATTTGCGTCGAGCTTGGAAGCTCGGGAGAAATGCTCGATGGCGTCGTCCCACTGCTGGGCCTGGCGAGCGAGTTCGCCAAGGATGTACTCTGCGCCCGCGTTGTTTGGATCGATCTTGAGCTCTGCCTGAAACTCGGTTCGCGCATCTTCCACCGTCGTCGGCTTTTGCGGCCTGGAGAGAATAATTCGGCCGATGCGAAAGTGGATTCCGGGCAGATTGGGCTGCTGCTTGAGGATCAGGTTGTATTCCGCCGCGGCTTCGTCCCATTTTCCTTGCGATTCGAGAGCCTCCGCGTTCAGCTCGTGTGCCTGAGTGGAGTTCGGGGCTGTGCCGGCAAGCTGGAGCGCGGCGCGCGTGGAAAGATCGGAGTAGGCGTGCGTGGTGACGTAGAGGACGTCCGGGTCGGTGGGAAAATCGCGGTTGAGCCAGAGGAGTGCGCTGACGGCGGCGTCGATCTGGTTCAACGATAGGCCGCAGCGAACCGTCGCGAGACCCGCCTTAAGTTTCAATTGCTTATCTGACGCTAGAGGAGCGGCCTTCTTCAGTATTGGAAGGGCTTCGCGGCAGTGACCCGCTTCGGCCAGACTGAGGCCTTTTTGCGCGGAGGGGGTGTCGACAGGGGCGGTTTTTGGGCTGGATTGCGCTGTGAGTAGCCCGGCGGAGAACCCGCAGGAGAGAGAGAGAACCAGAAATCTGGGAATGAGGCTTGGCATAAAAAAAATGAGGCAGGCGGGGGTGAGCGCCTGCCTCATTATACGTGCTTTGCTGTTAGAAAAAGAACTTCAACGCAAACTGGATGTTTCTCGCAGGTTGCGAAGCTTGAATAACACCGGTAGTGGTTTGATCCACAGTGGTGTTGGGAGCGGCAAGGTTGACGCGGTTAAACGCGTTCAGGAAATCGGTGCGGAATTGCATCCTGAATCGCTCCGTGATCTGGATATTTTTTTGTAGGCTGATATCCCAGTTGTAGAAACCAGGGCCGCGCAACCCACCGAGTTGCGGGGCGCAAGTGCCGAAGCCACTCGTGGCGTCGGTATAGTTGCTGGGATTGAACCAGAGGTAGCCACCACTTCCACCCGGAGCGGTGTAATTCTGTCGTCCGTATACCTGGTTGGTTCCATTGCAATCGGGACGGTAGCCTCTGGAACCTGTTCCGCTCTGATCAGAGTTGTTGGCATAGAGGGCCAAGGGGAAGCCGGTGTGGATAGTCATGATTGGGCTTACAGTCCAACCGCCCACGATGGCGTTCTCAGCTTTGTTCATGCCGCTGCCGAATTGCTTGCCCTGGCCTACCGGTATGTCGTAGATAGCGTAGGCAGTGAGGTTGTTCGTTTCATCGTAATAACAAGGCGACCATTCCGCGGCGGGATCGTAAATGTTCTGCCAGTAGGGTTGAGCGGTGGAGGAGGCTCTCGCGTTCGACCAAGTACCGTAATAACCGGTGTTGTTGGACATGCATTTCGCGTAGGTGTAAGAAACCTGAGCTTGCAGTCCGTGACTGAACGATTTTTGCAGAACGGCTTGAAGAGCGTTGTACATCATTCTGCCGTTCGACTGCGTACCGGAAACGTTGGCGTCACCGATTATCCCCGCCAGGGTCTGATTGGCTGCAAAGAATGGGCTCGGTGCCGTGCACGGAGGCGTACTGCAAGATGAGTTGGGCTGCAACACAAGCTGGCCGTAGCTGAAGGGCACCATCAAGTGATAGGCGACCTGGCCGACGTACCCAACCTGGAGTGTGGTGTCGCCGCCGATTTGGTGCTGGATCGTCAGGTTCCACTGATCGTCGATCGCGGGCTGCACGTTCTTGTCCCAAAGACGAAAAATGGTACTGGCGAAGCAAGAATAATTCGGACAGGCAAGACCCGCGGGCGGCGGTGCAATGATGCCATCTGACGCCGTCGTGGTTGGCAAGGCCTGTTGGAGATACTGAGTTTGGAATTCGCCTCCGGCGGCCGCTCCCCCGTTAAACGGAGGATTGATTGGCAGTCGCAGGTTGGTACCTGTTCCTTCCAGATAATCCGAGACAGTGAAAGCGCCACGAAAAACCGTGTGGCCACCTGACCATGCAGGAGTGTAGGCAAACCCCAGACGAGGTTGGAAATCTTTCCCACCATACTGGCCGTTATAAAGGGCACGGCTGTTGCCATCCTGAGCAGCATATTCAATCTGCCCTGTCTGGACGTTGTAGTTCGATTGCTGATTGTTTGCCTCAATCCAGGGAGTGTGCGCTTCATAACGCAAGCCAAGAGTGAGAGTCAGATGGTCCGTTAAGCGCCAGGTGTCCTGCGCGAATCCCGAGAAGACGTTGGAGGTCTGTGTCCAAGATCCACTGCTGAGGCCACGCCCAAACGCCGAGGGCAGGCCGAGGAAAAAGTCTCCAATACCGTTGCCCCCCACGGGGCCCGTGGACGCACAGTTGGCGGTGTTGGTGCAGTTGGCCGATGACGCCGTGAAATTGGGGCCAAAGACCATTCCACCCAATTCACCGCTGTTGCCTGAGTAAAATACTTTGATGTTGTCGTGCATGAACTCGCCGCCAAATTTGAACGCGTGGCGGCCATGAGTCCAGGTGATCGAGTCATCGCCTTGGTACACCGTGCTGTTGAAGCTCTGCGTGACCATGCTGTTCCCGATGTTGTTGATCGTGCCATTGCCCGGGCTGGTTGGAGTTCCTCCACCAAAATCGAGCCCCAAAAGGCCGATGAGAGAATTGGGGTTCGAATTAGGAATTCCGATGGTCTGGCCAAATGCACCTACGGAAGGATCCCAGGTTGATCCGGTGTTGAGAATAATGTGGTTCCAGCCAAAACGCGCATCGTTGACCAAAGTGTTGGAAATGACGCGGGTCCAGTCGCCTACGGCACTCCAGATGGGCGCAGTAACCTGGCCATTCCCGAAGAGGGGCTGCGAGTTGGTAGAAGGATCGGTCTGCATTGCACGAGTGAAGCGGCCCGAGATCTGATCCTTGTCGGAAATTCTGTAGTCGACCTTAACGTCACCTTGGTCGCTGTTGTAGGCCGTCGAGATTTCCTGGAGGGCGTTACTCGTCAAATTATTGTTTATGGTCTTGGGATAGAGTGAGGACCCAAATAGAGCAGAAGCCACCGGGCTGATCATGCCTAGGGGGATTTGGTTATTGGGAAATATTGGACGCGACGCATTCACGGCTGCGGAAGGCGCGCACGCCACACCGCCGATGCCTGTCCCCACGGCGCATGGATTATAGAGCTGGTTAGCGACCACGCATTGGGCGCGAGCGTCTCCAGAAACACAAGGAGAGGTCGATGGCGGCGGGTTTCCGGGATTGGATGATCGATCGTTGCAGACGCCAGCGGTAAACCCGCTTTGGCAAAGCGCGCTAAAATCGCCACCTTGTTCGGCGGGGGTGTACACGGATATGAAACTGCCCGCGGGTGGGTGGTCGAAGCGCTGCCCTTGATAGTCAACGAAGAAGAACAGCTTGTTCTTGATCACCGGGCCACCGAGAGTGCCACCAAACATGTTCCAACGCAAAGGTGCACGTGGAATTGCCGGCGTGTTCGGTGTCGGATTAATCTTGTTTTCCCACTGATTGGCGTTCAATACGTCGTTGCGGAAAAATTCCCAGGCGTCGCCGTGATAGGCGTTGGTTCCAGACTTGAGGGAGGCGCTGACGATGCCGCCCATAAAGTTACCGAATTCCGCGGGAGCGTTATTGGTAATGATGTTGACTTCCTGAATGGCATCCGGCGATGGAGTGTAGCCGAGAAGATTGTCAGAGACTTCGTTGTTGTCCATACCGTCGAGGAGGAAGTTATTGGCCTGCTCGCGATTGCCGTTGATAAACGGCCGTGCCCCGCTGTTTACGTTGTCCCCATTATTGAAACTGCTCGGATCGGGGTGGACGGCACCGGGGGAAAGCAACGTCAATTCAACGTAGTTGCGAGTGGCGAGCGGCAGCGAGACGTTAGTGTTCGCGTCGATGATGGTATCGACCAGCGTGGATTCCGTTTTAAGAATCGGCGCGGCACCGGTCACTTCCACAGTCTGGGTGACTTGGCCGACCTTTAATGCGGTATCGAAGCGCGCGCTCTGGTTCAGCACCAAGGTGAACGCGGGATACATCGTAGTTTGAAATCCCTGCTTTTCCACGCGCAGTTCATAGTTGCCGACGGGCAACAGCGAAATGCGAAAGAGACCAGTCTCGTTGGTCACGGCGGTATAGGTGACGCCGCGCTCGACGGACTTGGCAGTGACATTGGCGCCGGCAACAGCCGCACCAGTCGGATCGGTAACCGTTCCAAATATCGAAGCGGTGACATCCTGAGCCCATGCCGCATGCGCTCCGCACAGAAGCGCAAACAGCGTCATACACAAGAGAATCAGCCCCAAAGACTGCAGTTTTTTCATGTGAATTCCTCCGAGGCGAGGCCCCCGACCGCCATTCCGCCTCTCCTCAACAGTAGAAATCTTATGCACGGCAACGAGCACCCTTGCGCCGCTATATGGCCGAATTGATGATAGCTATATAGCACGATTTTAGGCTTGTCAAGCGAAAAGTAATGATTTATAAGGAATATGGATGTGAGGACGTATAGCACCGGACGGTGGTGATGTATAGCAGGACAGCCTTGCGCTCTATATCACTGAGGCGCTGCGAGCGGTGGTGCGAGCACCGCGACCAAGTGCCCCCTCGACCAAGACCTCGAGGGGGATGCTGACGTCTAAAGATTGGCGAGGGCGGCGGGGCAGAAATCAGGAAATCCGGTGCAGGACCGCGCAAGAGCAGGGTTTTCCGCACTTTTCACATCCCAGTGACCGCGAGAGAGCGCCGACTCGCTGTAGGCTGTGTGTAAATTCCGGGAGCGAGAATGCCTGCCAAGAGTCGAAGTAACGGGTTGCCTGCCTACCAGAGAATTCAGGGCAGTCTTCGGAAGCGGATCGACGCCGGTGACCTGCGCACGGGGGACGCTGTGCCCTCGGAGCGCGACCTGGCAAAGATTCATTCGGTAAGTCTGATGACGGCACGCCACGCACTGGCTTCGCTGGAACGGGAAGGCGTCGTGGAGCGGCGGCGGGGGATCGGGACGTTTGTCTCCACGCCGAAAATTCATTTCAATAAGTTGATGAGCTATACGGAACAGATGGCCAGCCGCAGCCTAACGGCGGTTTCGAAAGTGCTGTTCGCAAAAATGATTGACGACGAGCAAGAAGCCAACGCGCGGCTTTCTCTCTCGCCGAAGAGCGGTGTAATTAAACTGGAGCGCCTGAGACACGCCGCGGGAGAGCCGTTCGCGCTGGAAACTTGTTACCTCTCGGCCGCGCAATTTCCGGGATTGCTTTCGGCCCCGCTGCAAAGAGAATCCTTGTTCGGGATTCTGGAACGCGACTACAAGGTGGAAATCGGATATTCGGATGAAGAAGTGGACGCCACTGCGGCCGATCCGCGCACGGCCGATCTTCTGGATGTGCCGAGGCGCGAGCCGGTGTTGCGAATCCGGCAGGTAATTTTTTCGACGAACGGAAAGGCCGTTCTCTACGTTTTGGGATTTTACCGGTCGGACCGGCATAATCTAGTGATTCGCCGATTCCGATAGAACAAGATTTTGAGTGTTACGAGCGCACGGGGCGTGTGCTAGGCTGCTTTCTGATAATCCCAGGTGGAGTTCATTATGATCTTTAGGCCACCCAGCCGGCATACTGAAGAGTTGGTGGCTGCGCGAGGGACGAAGTGATTCTGGCCGGAGATATTGGCGGCACCAAGTGCAATCTAGCCGTGTTTGAAGAGCACGGCTCTTCTTTACGACTTATTTTTAAGCATCGCTATGCTACGGGTGAGTTTTCCAGCCTCGAGAAGTTGATCGAAAGGTTCTTCCGCGAATGCGCGGCGGAGACGGGCCTGTCGATCGAGGGCCAGATTGACGCAGCGGGCTTTGGCGTTGCAGGAACTGTCGTGGACGGGCGCCTGGTGGCGAACAATATCCCGTGGGAACTGACGGATTCCGCGCTCGCCGGCAATCTGAACATCCGACCAGGACAACTGACTCTGATTAACGATCTTGTAGCCACTGCGTATGGACTGGTGCACCTTTCGCCGGAAGATTTTCTAGTTTTGAACGCGGGCGCTCCTCAATTCAACGGGAACCAGGCATTGATCGCTGCAGGCACGGGGCTTGGCGAGGCCATGCTCCTGTGGGACGGCAGCCAGCATCAGGCGTCTCCATCAGAAGGCGGGGCGGCTGATTTTGCGCCGCGGACAGAGCGCGAAATTCAGCTACTGCACTTTCTCAAAAAACGGATGGAACGGGTCTCGTGCGAAGAAATATTTTCCGGGCGCGGCTTCCGGAAGATGCATGAGTTTCTTGATCCCAGTGTGGTGCATCCGACCTTTAGCGAAGCGGAGGGCGCTTCGGCAAGCGAAATTACGCAGAACGCGCTTGCGGGCACGTGTCCTGTGTGTGTCGAGACGCTGGATTGGTGGATTGAAGCGTTTGGAGCTGAGGCTGGGAATTTGGCGCTGCGGGTGCTGGCGTATGGCGGCGTGTATTTTGCGGGCGGAATCGTTCTGAAGATACTTTCGAAATTGGGGCAGGGCAGTTTCTGCAGAGCGTTCGCGGACAAAGGACGGTTGAGTTCGGTGCTGTCGAAGATTCCCATTTCAGTGGTTTTGAATGAGGACGCGCCGCTTTTGGGGGCGGCGTATCAGGCTCTCGGCACTGTTGCCACACTGAGACGTGAGCGGCACGAAATTCTGTTTGAGCTTCAGCCGGAGCGCGAAGGACAGCCTCAGTAAAAGAAGCTCTATCCAATCTTTCTAAACTTCTTATTCTGAACTTGAGTCAGTGGGTGTTTTTCGCAGCGGCGTGTGATGCCACCATTTGCGCTCGCGTGTGTTTCACGATGACGAGGAATTTTCTGGCGTTTTCCGAGATGATTTCGGGCTTGTTTGCTTTCAGGGCGTCGGCTTGAACCAATTCTCCGCCGATGCCAAGGGCGACGCAGCCTGCTTCGAGAAATTCGGCGGCGGTGTTTAGATTGACGCCGCCGGTGGGAATAAACGGTATTTGCGGGAATGGGCCTTTCAGAGCTTTGATGTACTTCGCTCCTCCTACCTGGCCGCACGGAAAAACTTTGATGATGTCCGCGCCAGCGTCCCATGCGGCCATGACTTCCGTGGGAGTCAATGCGCCTGCCATGATCAACTTCCCTTCCCTTGCCGCGAATGCAACGGTTTGAAGATTCAAGCCGGGGCTGACGAGGAACTGTGCACCAGCATCGAGGCAGCGGCGGGCAGCGTCTTCATTGAGGACGGTTCCGGCTCCGACTAGAACATCAGAGCCGCAATTCTTTACGAGTTCGCGGATGACGTCGATGGCGCCGGGGACGGTCATGGTGATTTCGACGATGGGGATGCCGCCTTCGCGAACGGCATCGGCGGCGAGACAGGCTTCGGCTGGCGAGGATGCACGCACGACCGGGACGATGCCAATTTCGATGATGCGTTCGCGGACTTTTTGTTTATCCATAGGCGGTCACCTTTTCGTGAGGAAACTTCAGCGCGCGATGCGGGCTCCGACTCCTTTCATAACTTGCGTAACTTCCTGGAGGGTGGCCATGGAAGTGTCTCCCGGAGTGGTCATGGCGAGAGCGCCGTGAGCGGCGCCACACTCGACCGCCCACTGCGGATCGTGTCCGGCCAGGAAACCATAGATCAAGCCGGAAGCGAAAGAATCGCCGCCTCCGACGCGATCGAAGATTTCGAGATTCTCGCGATTTTTTGCCTGGTAGAGTTTTCCATCGCAATAGCAGATGGCGCCCCAATCATTTTGCGTGGCGGTTTTTGCTTTGCGTAGAGTGGTGGCGACGACCTGGAAAGGATATTCCTTCACGGCCGCGGCGATCATTTGTTTGAAGCCTTCGACTTCGAACGTGGAGTGATGCTCGTCCATGCCAGGTACTTCGAATCCGAGAGCGGCGGAAAAATCTTCTTCATTGCCGAGCATGACGTCCACGTGCGGAGCGAGGCGGCGGTTTACTTCCTGCGCGGTTTTCTTTCCGCCGTGGGATTTCCAAAGGGAGGCGCGGTAATTCAGGTCATAAGAAACGGTTGTGCCGTGGCGTTTTGCTGACTGCATGGCTTCGAGGGCGACTTCCGGAGTTGTAGCGGAGAGCGCGCAGAAGATTCCTCCAGTGTGAAACCAGCGCGCGCCCTGCTTTCCAAAGATATCCTCCCAATCGATGTCGCCGGGCTTCAGTTGGGAAACGGCGGTGTGGCCGCGATCGTAACTTCCAAGGGCGGCGCGCACGCCGAAACCGCGCTCGGTGAAATTGAGACCATTGCGTGCGGCGTGGCCTACCCCATCGTGTTCGACCCAGCGGATCAGAGACTGGTCGACGCCGCCTTGATATATAAAATCCTGAAGAAGCCGGCCGACGGGATCATCGGCGAAGGCCGTAACGACGGTGGCGTCCAAGCCAAAGCAGCGTTTCAATCCGCGTGCGACGTTGTATTCGCCGCCGCCTTCGCAGACTTCGAAGGAACGGGCTGTGGCTATGCGGCGGTCGCCTGGATCGAAGCGGAGCATGATTTCGCCGAGACTGACGATGTCCCAGCGGCAGTCTTTCTTCGATTTGATCGTCAAGCTCACGTGAGCACCTCAGCTCGCCCTTTCACTGGTATCGCACTTTTTCATTTTCCTGTTTGGCATTGCGCTCTTCAAGCCTGCTTTTCCTCGATGATTCTAGCGGGTTCCAGCCTGGGAGCCAGAAGATGAATCACACTGAGCGCCAGTAGGTAGGCCACGCTGGCCATAAGGAAAGGAACTCTGTAGCTCCCCGTCCACTGGAGTACGTGGCCGACCACGGATGCGACGAAGATGCCGCCGATTGCGCCAGCCATGCCGCCAATTCCGTTCACCGAGCCTACGGCTTGAACGGGAAACATGTCCGAAGACAGAGTATAGAGATTGGCGGACCACGCCTGGTGGCAGGCTGCGGCCAGGCCAATTAGAAAAACCGCGGACCACGTGCTCTCCACGCGATAGGCGAACACAACCGGAATTACGCCAACGGCAGAGATCAGCATGGCGGTCTTGCGCGCGGTGTTGATGCTGTACCCACGCTTGATCAGCGAAGAGGAAAGCCATCCTCCGCCAACGCTGCCAAAGTCTGAAATGACATAGATCACCAGAATCGGAAGTCCAAGCCCGGTCAGGGCTAAGCCATGTTTGCTTTGCAAAAAGCCTGGCACCCAGAAAAGATAAAACCACCAGACCGGGTCGGTCAGGAATTTTCCCGCGACGAATGCCCAAGTTTGGCGCAGCGGAATCAGACGCGCCCAACTGATTTTTCCTGTCGGCTCGGACGGGTCGCTGCAAATGTACTGCAATTCCTCCTTGGAAACTCTTGGATGTTCGCTCGGCTTGCGATAGATCAGCAGCCAAAACGCGAGCCAAGCGAAACCGAGCGCGCCGATAGAGATGAAGGCCGCTCTCCAGCCCCAATGCACCACAATCCAAGGGACGAGGAGTGCCGCGAGGATGGCGCCGGCGTTTGTTCCGGCGTTGAAGATGCCGGTGGCCAGCGCGCGTTCCTTCTTGGGAAACCACTCGGCCACCGCTTTGATACTGGCGGGAAAAACAGCGGCTTCGCCAAATCCGAGAGCGTAGCGGGAGAGTGCGAAGCCGTTGAGAGAGTTTGCGAAAGCGGTGCTCATCGAAGCGAGGCTCCAGAAAATCATCGCCAGCGCGTAACCTAAGCGCGTCCCAAGCCGATCAATCAGTCTGCCCATCAACAGCATTCCCATGGCATAGGCAATCTGAAAAGCGGTGACCAGATTGCCGTAGTCGATTTCGCTCCAGCCAAAGTCATGTTGGAGCGTGGTTTTGAGAACTCCCAGGACTTGCCGGTCCATGTAGTTCTTTGTGGTTCCGAGGAGGAGCAGGGCGCAGATCGCCCAGCGAAAATGGCCGGCGCGGGAAGAGGCAGAGGGCGGCACCTGCTCGTTAAGAGTGGCTGCTTGGTCCATGGTGTGAGGGGAAAGCTACTAGTTTTTGCGGCCGGGTTCCAGTGCGGAAGTTTTTTTGGTTTGAGCCGTGGAAAAAGATCCACGGGAGATAGTCTCCGCCAAGATTTTACGAGTGGTGAGAATCCGAGTCAACGCAAGCGTGATAAACGATTCCTTTAGTAAGTCTCAACAGCCGAATTTGCGGTCTTGGATTATGATTTGGCGGCGGGTTGTGTTGGGAGGGGGAAGCTGAGCATGCGTATTCTTATTGGAGGCGCATCTTTTATACTCATCGTCGTGGCAATGTTTCTGACATCTTTGGTTTCTGCCGCGCCGGAGCGCGTTTCTGTCGTTGTGAACGAACAAGACCGGCGGGTCGATATCGCAATCGATGGAAAAGCGTTCACTTCTTATATCTGGCCCACCACGCTGAAAAAACCTGTGCTTTATCCGCTGCGCACGGCTAGAGGCACTATCGTCACGCGTGGCTATCCGCTCGAGCAGCGGCCGGGGGAACGCGTTGATCATCCGCATCATGCGGGGCTTTGGTTCAACTACGAGAACGTGAATGGCCTGGATTTCTGGAATAATTCGGACGCAATCAAAGCGGAGAATGCGCCGAAGATGGGGACCATCGTTCAGCGAGCAATCGTTTTGGCAAAAAGCGGTGCGCAGCAGGGCGAGCTGGATGTTGATACGGATTGGGTCACTTTCGAGAAGAAAGTCTTGTTGAACGAGCACACGCACTTCGTGTTTCGCGGCGGGGCGGACTATCGCAGCGTTGATCGTATAACGGCGTTGCGGGCGCTCGATGAAAAAGTCTCTTTTCCGGACGAAAAAGACGGGATGCTGGGACTGCGCGTTATTCGTGCGCTGGAAATTCCTTCGGATAAACCTGAGGTCTACACCGACGCCAGCGGCCGCGCGACGACCGTCGCCAAACTGGACAATACGGGCGTCAACGGAACTTATCTGACGAGCGAAGGCAAGAAAGGCGACGCAGCCTGGGGCACTCGCGGGCGCTGGTGCAATCTGAGCGGGCTCGTCGGTGATGAACCTGTCACCATCACGATTCTCGATCACCCTGGGAATCCCGGCTTCCCTACGTATTGGCACGCACGCGGTTACGGACTGTTCGCGGCAAATCCACTCGGCCAAAAGGTCTTCAGCAATGGCAAGGAAGAATTGAATTTTTCGCTGGCTCCGCATGCGAGCGTAACTTTCCGTTATCGCATCTTGATCTCGTCGGCGATCCTTACGCCCGAAACTACCGAAGCGGCTTACAAAGAGTTTGTCGCGGCGTATCATTGATTCGCTGAACGATTCATTGGACCGCATGACCACTCATATCGGCCTCATCGGCGGCGGGAACATTTCGGACACACACGCGCGTGCGGCGCGCGCCATTCCTGGTGTCGAAATCGCCGCGGTCTACGGAACCAACGCCGACAAAATCGGACGCCTTTGCCGCGAATATGGCGGAACTGCATACCAAAACTTTGACGACTTCCTAAAACATCGCCCGATGGAACTGGTGATTATTGGCAGTCCTTCGGGGCTGCACGCCGAGCAAGGCATCGCGGCCGCACGTCAGGGACTTCACGTTCTCACGGAAAAACCGATTGAGATCAGCACCGCGCGTGCCGACGCGCTTATCGAAGCCGCAAAACAATCGGGCGTTCAGCTCGGCGTAATTTTTCAGGACCGTATGAAGCCGCACATTCGGCAACTCAAAAGCTGGGTAGAGCAAGGCTTGCTCGGCAAGGTGCTCTTCGTGGACGCCCGCGTGAAGTGGTATCGCCCTCCCGAGTATTACGCCAATTCGAACTGGCGCGGCACGCTCGCGCTCGACGGAGGCGGTGCCTTGATCAATCAGGGCGTTCACACTATCGATTTGCTGCTTTGGCTGCTTGGCGATGTCGTCCGCGTGCAGGCACGCACGGCCACGCTGCTTCACAAGATCGAAGCCGAAGACACTGCTCTCGCCACTTTCGAATTCGCAAACGGGGCCTTGGGTGTTTTTCACGCCACCACAGCCGCGTATCCTGGTTACCCGCGCCGCGTTGAAATCTCCGGGACGCTCGGCACCGCCATCCTCGAACACGATCGCATCATCGCGGCAGATCTGCGAAATGCTCAGGCTGCAGTCGTCGAATCCGCTGCGCCCGACGAAAATAAGAGTTCTTCAACCGCTGCCGTCAGCGATTTTCGGGGCCACCAAGCTGTCCTCGAGGATTTTCTTGAAGCCATCCAAAATAAACGGTCTAGTGCTTGCGACGGTGCCGAGGGTCGGCGTAGCATCGCCCTAGTTGAAGCCATTTACCGTGCGGCAAAAGCTCCCGACCGAATCGTCACCATCTGAAAAAGAAAAGACTGTCTGCCATCTTCTTCTTGCTTCGTTCGACGGCCGCTGAGCTGTACCATAACCACTTGATTCCGGCTCATCACACGTGAATTTTCGCGGAATTCAATCAGAGGTGCTTTTATATGCGGCGTCAAATTCTGTTTGGGCTTGCGGCCATGCTGTTTCTATTGCTTGGCGGCTCTGCATTCGCAGCAGAAAAATCGACGGCGACGCAGCTCATTGAACTTGCCAAGACAAATAGCCCTGCGCTGAAAGACGCGATCACAAATACGCTCGACGCCAAAGAGCTAAAGGACGGAACCGCTTGGATTGGGCACGGGCCAGACTTTTTCTTTGCGCTCGAAGCGGCGTCGAAACCTGCGCTCTTGATTGATGGAGCTGCGGGGCCGCAAATGCAGAATTTGTCCGGCTCCGATCTATGGTACGCCTCCGCTCACATGGAGCCTGTCGGAAGACTGCACTCCTTCTATTACGTCCTCAATGGCGCGAAGGACGGAACGAAGTTTGGAGGCCGGCTGGACTTGCCCGCGTTTGGGCCTTTGTCTTATCAGCAGCCCGGGGTTCCGGCGGGCACGCTTTCGCCGAAGCTTTTTCACATCAGCAAAATCTACGATGGGATGAAGAGCGAGTATTGGATTTATGTGCCTGCACTGTATGACCCGCACACTCCTGCCGCGCTGATGGTGTTTCAAGATGGCGAGTGGTATCTCGACCGGAATGGAAACAATCCGGCGCTCAACGTCATCGACAATCTTATTGCGCAGAAGAAAATTCCGGTGATGATCTGCGTGTTCATTAATCCGGGCGATATCGAAATCGCGCCCGGCACGCCGACGTACAATCTGGTGAAGAAATATTCGGACGAGTGGCAGCGCACCCTTAAAGACTCCATGCGCAGCACGCTTTACGACACCGTGAGCGACCGCTACGTCCGGTTTCTGCATGGTGAAGTGTTGGCGGAGGTCGAAGCGAAATACAATATTCGTAAGGACGCTTACAGCCGCGCCATCACGGGCCTTTCGTCGGGCGGGATTTGCTCTTTCAATGCGGCGTGGCAGATGCCCGATCAGTTTAGCCGCGTGATCTCCTGGATTGGCAGTTTCACGAGCATCCAGTGGAAGGAAGACCCTGCGGTTCCGGATGGTGGTCAGGATTATCCCGAAAAAGTCTTACACGAACCGCATCGCAATCTTCGCATTTGGCTTCAGGACGGTTCCGAGGACTTGGAGTTGGAAAAGTACGGCAGCTGGGCGCTAGCCAACATTCGTCTTGCCAATGCGCTGAAATTGAAGGGTTACGACTTTCACTTCAACTTCGGCAAGGGCACACACAATTCGGGCCAAGGTGCGGCAGAGTTCCCGGAAGAAATGGTGTGGCTCTGGCGAGACTACGACGCAAGCAAAACGTCTTATACCTACGAGATGGAGCCGGCCGAGAAACCCAGGCCACTGTTTCGGGTATCCATCACCAATCGCGAGGCTCAATAGTTAAGGAATAACTCGGATCATCTCGGGAACCGCGGCAAAGGTTGAATAGGCCAACGTCCCAACCATTTCTCGATCTGAGACCCTAGCCAGAAACCAATTCAGTGTCGGCAACGTCAGCACAGTGTGCACGGAACTGTGCAGTTTCGCTTGGCGGGGGTATAGACTTGGTTGCTGCAAGACGGCGGCGTATATTGACGTTTCCGGAAACAACCAATTCAGCCCTTTCGCGTTCCAAGAATCTAGCTTGACGGGCTAACACTCAAACGTTCTCAGAGTCATGAAGAGGTTATGGGCCAACTATCACAATCCCGCGGCAAGCCCAGGACCGTTCTAATTCGTATCGCCGCCGTATTGTTACTTGTGACTATCCCCTTTCTTTTTCTGCACTTCCGGCAAGGACGACCTTCTGCAGACCGGACGGATTCTCTAGTCAAAGTCGAGAGAAAAAACCTATCTCAGACGCTGCGGCTCAATGGAACGACGCAAGCTTCCCGCTCCTTTATCGTTTTGGCGCCGAGACTTGAGGGGGCGCAGGTCGGGTCGATGGTCGTTACCAAGCTGGTTCCTGCTGGCACGCACGTGAAGAGCGGTGACTTATTGGTCGAATTCGATCCGCAAGCGCAAACGAAAGACTACCTCGATAAAAAGAGCACCTACGACAACCTGGTGAGCCAAGTGGCGCAGAAGCAGACCGATGAGGACATCGCGCGCGCCAAAGACGATACAGCGATGAAGCAGGCCGAAGACGAATTGAAGCGCGCGCAACTCGAGGTTCAAAGAAATGAGGTTGTTTCGCGCATCGACGCGGAGAAGAATCAGGAAGCTGTGGATGAAGGGCAAGCCACGCTGAAGCAATTGAAGGAAACCTACCAGCTAAAGCGTGCCGCGGCGAAGGCGGCGATCAGGATTCTGGAGATTCAGCGAGACCGCGCGAAGGAAGCGATGCGCTACGCGTTGGCCAACGCGGCCAAAATGACAGTGCACTCGCCGATGGCGGGAGTGGTGGTCTACAACACGATCTGGCTTGGCGGGCGTATGGGCACAGTGCAGCAGGGAGATCAGGTGCGGCCAGGCATCCCGTTCCTTCAGGTGGTCGATCCGTCAAAGATGGAAGTGCGCGTGGAGCTGAACCAAGTGGACCTGCTGAAAGTCCATCCAGGTCAGCAGGCGCAAATGCATTTGGATGCGTATCCGGGAATGACGCTTCCAGCCGTCCTAGATGAGCTCTCGCCCTTGGGCCACACCGGGCAATTTACGGAGATGGTGCGGTCGTTTACGTCGCGGTTTCTCGTTCAGGGAAACGATCCAAGGCTCTTGCCGGACCTTTCGGCAGCCATGGACCTTGATCTTGGGACGGAAAACAATGTGCTGGTGGTTCCGTGCCAAAGCATTGGAACGGAATCAGGACACGCATTCGTGTGGCTGAAGAGCTCGAGTGGATTTGAGAAGCGCACGGTGAAAATAGGACGGCGCAATGACCTTAACGCCGTTGTGATGTCTGGATTGGCAGAAGGCGATGTGATCCGGCGAGACGCTGGCGAAGATCCTGAAGCGGCGGAGCGGCCATGAGCGCCGGAAATCGGAAATGGAAACCAAAGAAGAAAGTGCTCATTGGAGCGGCCATCCTGATTGTTGGCGGCATTGTGTTTGGAGGCTTTCGGCTGGCGAACTCGGCTGTGAATTTCCCGATGGCCGATGTGAAGCGCAAGGACTTCGTGGATTATCTGGAAATTAAGGGCGAAGTCAAAGCCATTCGGTCGGCAGTGATTGCGGCGCCTTACGGGGCGGGCGACCTGCAGATCCTGAGGCTTGTGGACAACGCCGCGAAAGTGAAGAAGGGCGATTTTCTGGTGGAGTTTGACGCGACAACCGTGAAGCAGAAGCTGGCTGAAGATCAATCCGCCGTCACTTCCGCGGAAGCGGAGATTCAGCAGTCGCGCGCGGCTTCACGATTGAAGGAAGAGCAGGACGTGACCGACGAGATGACCGCGAAGTATGACACCGAGAAAGCGCGGATGGATGCCAGCAAGCAGGAAATCCTTTCGGTGATTGAAGGCGAGCAGGCCAAACTGAAACTCGCGGATGCGCAGCAGAAACAAAAAGAAACCGAAGCCAAGCTGAAAGCGGATCGCGGCGCGGCCGCTTCCGATCTCGCCAGCAAGCAGCAGAAGCATGATCAAGCTGCGTTCCAGGTGGAGCTCGACAAACGAGCGCTGGATTCCCTCACCCTGCGCGCTCCGCTGGACGGCGTGGTGGCGCTGCAGAATCATTGGCAGCCACAGGGCAGTCCTACTACTTTCAAACCGGGCGATCGTGCGTGGCCCGGCGCGGCGATCGCGGAGCTTCCCGATGGTTCAGCGCTTAAGATCTCCGCACGCGTGGAGGAAGCGGAGAGAGGCCAGTTGAAGGTGGGCCAGTCCGCAACGGTGCGGCTCGATGCGCTTCCGGATCGCAGTTTCGACGGACATGTGGACACCATCAGCCCTACGGCTAGCCTGGATTTTGGCGCGGGATGGCCAGTGCCACGGAATTTTGCGGTGGAACTCGGCTTAACAGGAAGTGATGCGCGGCTTACACCTGGAATGGGAGCAACCGTACGCATCGCCGTGGCTCGCGTCTCCGATGGAATTGTGATTCCGACAAACGCTCTCTTTAGAAAAGCTGGGCGAACCGTGGCCTACGTGCGGCGAGGATCGAAGTTCGAAGAAACGCTGGTAGAAGTATCGCGGCAGAGCGGCGACGAAGCGCTGATAGCCAAAGGACTGCAACCGGGCGAACGGCTGGCCCTCAAGGATCCAACGCTTGCAAAGTAGGGATTTCAATTTGCGCAAAGGCAGAGCGCGCGGGGCGGCATTTCTCCTGGCACTGGCGTTGGGAGGAGGCAGCGTTGGCTGCCACCAGACGACGGTGCTCGCCGGGGATGCGGAAGTGCCGACAACAACGGTCAAAGAAGTCGATCTCCAACTGAAAGTGTTCACGAAGGGCGCGATACACACCGAGCAATCGAGAGTCGTTTCGGCGCCGCCCATCGCTGGGGGAACATTGCAGATCGTCCAGTTAGCGGCCTCCGGAGCGCAGGTGCATGCAGGAGATGTTTTGTTGGAGTTTGACCCGAGCCAGCAGGAATATAACTTGGCGCAAAACCGCAGCGACCTCGAACAAGCCGACCAGGAGATCGTAAAAGCGAAAGCAGATGCGGCCGTCCAGACAGCGGAGGACCAGACTGCGCTTTTGAAAGCACGATACGGAGTGCGCAAAGCGGAGCTCGAGGTCAGCAAAAATGAAATTCTGAGCCAAATCGACGCGCAGAAAAACGTTCTTGCGCTGGATGAAGCCAAGCGCGCACTGACGCAGCTCGAACAAGACATCCGATCGCATGGAGCGTCCAATGATGCGGCGCTCGCGATCAGCCAGGAAAAGCATCACAAGGCGCGTTTGGAAATGGATCAAGCGGAGTTAAACATAAAGAACATGAAGATCACTTCTCCCATCGACGGGCTCATGGTCATCCACGGCAACCGCGATTCCACCGGGGGATTCTTCATGGGTGGCATGACGCTGCCGGATTACCACGTGGGGGACCAGGTAAACCCCGGCAGCTCGATTGCCGAGGTGATCGACAGCTCTCACCTGGAGATTTCGGCCGAGGTCGGCGAAACGGACCGCACGAATCTCAAGACCGGACAGTCCGTGGAGATAAAGGTAGATGCGCTTCCCGGCGAGTCGTTCAGCGGAAAAGTGCGCACTGTTGGCGGAGCCACGGCTCGCGAATTTTGGGACGACAATTCGAAGCACAAATTCGATGTGGCCGTCCAACTGGACCGCACTGATCCGCGCCTGCGTCCCGGCTTCGAGGCGCAATTGAGCATTCTTGGCGATCACCTTACGCGCGCCGTCTCGCTTCCCGCAGAAGCGGTCTTCGAGCATGAGGGGAAGAAAATTGTGTATTGCGAGCGCGGGCGGGGATTCGAAATGCAGGAAGTGAAAGTACTTGCGCTGAGCGAAGGACGAGCGATTGTTGAAGGGGTTCCAGTCGGAACGGTTGTTGCGCTCGTGAATCCGGAGAAAAAACGCTCCGGAAAGCCTAAAGAGGGCGGCAGCGCAACGCCAAGCCTGGGGGCGAGTTCCAATTGAAGCGAATGGGGCGGCGATGAAACGTGGTTCGATAGCTCAGCCGAAATCCCTGGAACAGTGGCTGCCTGATCTTGCTTTTGGCTTGGAGAATCTGGCGAGCCACAAGCTGCGCTCGCTATTAACGATGCTAGGAATGATTTTCGGCGTCGCGGCGGTAGTGGCGATGCTCTCGATTGGCGCGGGGGCGCAACAGAAGGTGATGGCGTTCATTGAGCAGCTGGGCGTGCGCAACCTGATCGTGGAAGCTAAGGAAGCGCGCAACGAGCAGGAGTTTCAGAAAGTCCGCAAAAATTCGCCGGGCCTCACGCTCAGCGACTACCAGATTATTCGCCAGAATATGCCAAGCATTGCGGATGCTACGCCACGCAAGCGCTTTACACCGACGAAAATTCTTCCGAAGCCTCAGCAGGATACGCCCGTTGTTTACGGTGTCGAGCCGAGCTATTTGGAGATCGGCCATTTGCGCGTAACGGAGGGGCGCTTCTTCGACACTTCAGATAATGCGGCTGCCGCACCTGTGTGCGTTCTGGGCGCGGCCGCGAAAGACAGCTTGTTTGGCGCGTCTCAGGCGGTCGGCGAATATATAAAGCTCAACGAAATGTGGTGCCACGTGATTGGCATCGCCGGGCCGCAGCTTGCACCCGAATCGGACGTGTCCGGCGTCCGTGCCGAGGACATGAACAATCTCGTGTACGCCCCGTTGAACTCGGTCCTCTACCGTCTGGAAGATTCGCAAAGCTGGATGAAGGACGAAATCGACGGCATGTATTTACATCTGGCATCGACGGACACGAGCATCACGGATGCGGAAGTGGTACGCGGCATTCTCAATTCTTCACATCACGATGCGGGCGACTTCAGCGTCATCGTGCCAGCCGAACTGCTGGCGCAGCAGAAAAGAACTGAACAACTCTTCAACACTGTGATGGTGGCCATTGCGTCCATTTCCCTTTTGGTGGGCGGAATCGGAATCATGAACATCATGCTGGCCGCGATTCTGGAACGGACGCGGGAAATCGGTGTACGCCGGGCCATCGGGGCAAGGCGCTGGGATATCATTCGCCAGTTCGTGATCGAAGCGACGCTTATTTCCTTCGCGGGCGGCCTACTGGGCGTGGTCGTCGGATTCGCCATGTCGCAACTGATTGCCTGGCTAGCCGGATGGTCCACTGTTGTGACAATCAGTTCGATCCTGCTGGCTTTTGTGGTTTCCATTTCGGTGGGATTAATTTTCGGGATCTATCCGGCGGTGAAGGCCGCGCGGCTCGATCCCGTCGAGGCCATTCGGTACGAATAGCAGCGGTTTACGTTCAGATGATCCTGTCGGGGGTGATCATGAAAGTGGTGCGCTTTTTTTGTGCTTCGATTTCATTGCTTGCATTGATAGCGGTAAGTGGCGTCTCGTCGAGGGCACAGAACTCCTCGCCCATGGAAAGGTACTTGGGAATCGGCGGCAAACAAAAGCCCGCCGCGCCGTTGCTTGCACCGCAGGACCTGAAGGATCACGTCGTCAACGGAAAGCTTGTGCTTTCTCTGGACGACTGCATTCGTTTGGCTCTTTCCAACAATACAGACATCCACCTGGACCACAACCAGATTGAAACGGCGGAGAACAATCTGCAGCGTGTTTATGCGCCGTTTGATCCCTTGCTGACTTCGAGTTTCACCGATCAGAGGACCAAGTCGCCCACATCGACGCAACTTTCAGGGGCGTCCATTCTCAATGTATTGACCCAGGAGACGCAGATTGGTTACTCGCAAACCTTTCAAACGGGCACGAATTTTCAGGGTTCGCTCATTGCAGACAAGAGTTCGACCAACAGCTCGTTCAATACGCTGAATCCTGCCACCTCGACGGCGCTGCAATTTACCCTGACGCAGCCGCTTTTGCGAAACCGCGGACTTTTTCCAAACCGCGCGCCGATTTTGATTGCGCAGCGCAACTTGAAACAGGCTCGCGCTTCCTTTGTCGGAGAAGTGAGCGACATCATTCAGCAGATTGTTGGCAATTACTGGAATGTCGTGCTCGCTCGAGAAGTTCTCGCCGTACAGCAAAAATCGCTGGACGAAGCGCAGAAGAGCTACGACCACGACAAAAAGGCGCTGAGCCTGGGAGCGTTGCCTCCGCTGGACATCTATCGCTCTGAATCGCAGGTTGCATCGCGGCGCGTGGGAGTGATTCAGGCGGAATACGCCGTGAAGCAAACCGAGGATCAATTCCGCCAGGGCATCGCCGCGGACATTGATCCGGCGACTCGAGTGCTTGATCTCGAGCTGACCGATCGACCGGAGCCCGTCGGCGAACTGCTCAACATCGATATCCCGACGGCGCTCGCGCGCGCCATCGCAAATCGCCCGGAACTGGAAGCGGCGAATCAACAGCTCGCCATCGATGAACTGAGCGTTCGCCTTGCACACAACAACCTCAAGCCGGACCTCGAGCTCACTGGCTTCTATTTGGGGAACGGGCTGAATGGCTACCAGCCCGGCGTTGCAAATACAGGAATAGGCACGAGTTTGAGCCAGTCTTTCCGTTTTACTTTCCCGGCGTACGGTGCAACGCTTTCGTTGGCGCTGCCGATAAAAAATCATAGCGCCGAGGCGAATCTAGCCGATGCTCTGGTGAGCCGGCGCCACGACCAATATCAGCAGAGAGAGACGAATCAAAGCATCTCGCTAGACGTTACGTCCGCCGTGCACGCCCTGGAGGCGGCCAAGCTGGGGATGGAAGCCGCCAAAGTGGCCGTGGATCTTGCGAAGGAGACGCTGCACGCCGACGAGCGAAAATACGAATTGGGTACGGAACAAATCTTCTTTGTCCTCGACGCGCAAACGCAGCTCGCCCAAGCGGAGCTGAACCTCATTCAATCTCAGGTGAATTTTCAAGTGGCCGTTACACAAGTGGATCACGCGACGGGCGACTTGCTCGAACATCATCACGTGCAAATCGTGGAACAGTCGAAGTAATTCTTTCGTCGTGGAGATTGGGAGTGGGGTCGACGCCTGATCAAGCATTAGAACTATGGATGGCGTCGCAGACTGCCGAGGTGACTTCATGTGTCGTGGCATTGCCGCCGAGGTCGGGCGTGTGAAGACCAGAAGCTGTGACCCGTTCCACAGCGTGCATCAAGCGCAGAGCCGCATCCTTCTCACCAAGATGTTCGAGCATTAGCGTGGCGGTCCAAAACGCGCCGATGGGATTGGCGATTCCCTTTCCTGTGATATCGAAGGCGGCGCCGTGAATCGGTTCGAACATGGAAGGAAAACGCCGTTCCGGATCGAGGTTGGCGGTAGGTGCGATTCCGAGGCTGCCGGCGAGCGCAGCGGCGAGGTCGGAGAGAATGTCGGCATGAAGATTTGTGGCGACAATAGTGTCGAGGCTGGCGGGCTTGGCGACCATGCGCGTGGTCATGGCATCGACTAGCATTTTGTCCCAGGTGACGTCTGGAAATTCTTTGGAGACTTCGGCGGCGATTTCGTCCCAGAAGACCATGCCGTGGCGCTGCGCGTTGGACTTGGTGACGACGGTGAGCAGCTTGCGCGGACGCTCTTGAGCGAGTTTGAAGGCAAAGCGCATGACGCGGGTCACGCCGCGACGCGTGAAGATCGAAGTTTCCGTAGCGACTTCTTCTGGAAAACCACGGTGCGCGCGGCCGCCTTGGCCGGAGTATTCGCCTTCGGTGTTTTCGCGGACGATGGCCCAGTCGAGATCGCTTGGCTTGCAGTCACGCAGTGGCGACGAGAGTCCTTGCAAGATGCGCGTCGGCCGCAGATTGACGTACTGATCGAAGCCCTGGCAGATCGCCAGCCGCAACCCCCATAACGTGACGTGGTCGGGAACGTCCGGCGCGCCGACGGCGCCGAAATAAATCGCGCTGAACGGCCGCAGAAGTTCGAGGCCGTTCGCCGGCATCATCACACCATGTTTCTTATAGTAGTCCGAGCCCCAAGGGAATTTTTCTACGTTTAACTGAAAGCCACCAGTCTTTTGCACTAGCGCCTGCAAAGCCTTCAAACCGGCATCGATCACTTCGGGGCCGATGCCATCCCCGGGAATCGCTGCAATCGAGTACTCTCGCATTTCAACTCCTGGAGCAGGTTTGCATTGAATAAAGGCCCAGCATATTTTCTGTGAGCCACGCGGCGCAAAATTTGCGCCGCGAAAAACCAAAAATGGTGCAGGATAACTCCGCCGGGCACTGAGACCTTGCGAATCGAGGGAAGATGGTCGTCACATCGACGGACCCGACAGTCGCCGAGCGCGCGCGAAAACGAATTGCGTGGCGGCTCCTTCCCTTTCTCTTCCTGCTTTACATTATCGCATTCCTCGACCGTATGAACGTCGGTGCTGCCGCGCTGCAGATGCCGGGCGACTTGGGCTTCAACGACAAAGTGGTCGGCCTGGGCGCGGGCATATTTTTCATCGGCTACCTGGTGCTGGAAATTCCTGGCGCGTTGATTGCCGAACGGTGGAGCGCGCGCCGATGGATCGCCCGCATCATGATTTCCTGGGGAATCATAACCGCGCTCATGGCGTTTATCCACACCGCGCGGGAATTTTATTTGGTGCGTTTTCTTGTGGGTGCCGCGGAAGCGGGATTCCTCCCTGCTGTAATGGTTTACGTATCGCACTGGTTTCGATATCAAGACCGCGCCAAAGCCATCGCTGTGTTTTACGCTGCCAACCCGCTTTCGTATGTGATTGGCTCGCCGCTCGCAGGTTTGCTACTGGGGATCACCTGGCTCGGTCTGAGAGGTTGGCGCTGGTTATTCATTTTGGAGGGAATCCCAGCTGTCGTATTTGGCGTGATCACGATTTTTTATCTCACGGACTGGCCTCGGGCAGCGACCTGGCTGTGTGCGGACGAGCGCGATTGGATCAATAGCGAACTGGAGAGAGAAAAACTGGCGAAGCAGAAAGTGCGTTCCTACACGATTTGGCAAGCATTCTCGCAGCGCGACGTTATCCTGCTGACCTTGAGTTATTTCTGCGCGACGACGGGAGGTTACGGAATCTCGTTTTGGCTGCCCAGCATTTTGAAGCGGCTTTCTGGACAAAGCGACATTCGAGTGACGCTGTTCGCTGCGTTGCCTTACCTCGCGGGATTTGTGATGCAACAGTTGAATGGGTGGCACTCCGACCGAACTTGCGAGCGGCGCTGGCACACCGCGGTCCCGATTTTTCTCGCCGGAATGATCCTTCTGCTCGCCGTTGTGTTTGGCTCCAGCCTCACGATCGCGGTCACGTTGTTCACTCTAGTTGGAGCGTGTTACTTTGCGTTTCATCCATGTTTTTGGGCGGTGCCAACCGCTTTTCTAAGCGAATCGGCGGCCGCCGCCTCCATCGGGTTGATAAATTCACTGGGAAACCTCGGGGGATTTGTAGGGCCGCTGATGATGGGTTATCTGGTTCACCGGACGCATTCTTTCACTGCCGGGCTTTTGTATTTGGTCGGGAGCCTCTGCCTCTCCGGCATTCTGATGCTTACCGTAGGAGCGGGACGCCGCCCGCTGCCGCAGCTAAATGACGTGGTCGCAAGTTAGTGCAAAAACCCTTCAAATTAATCTCGCCGATGTTTGCGTTTAAGCCTGTCAATGAATTTCGGGTTCGGGGATAGGAGCAGTCCCTTCCAGGAAATCGAAGTCGCAGCCTTCGTGAGCTTGCTTGATGTGCTCCATGAAGAGCTTGCCGTAGCCGCGTGGATAAATTCCTTCTTTCGGGCACCAAGCCGCTCGGCGGCGAGCGAGTTCCTCTTCGTTCACGCGCATGTTCAGCTGTCGTGCGGGGACGTCGAGTTCGATGATGTCGCCCTCTTTCAACAGCGCGAGCGGTCCGCCGACAAAAGATTCGGGAGAGACGTGGAGGACGCACGCGCCGTAACTCGTGCCGCTCATACGTGCGTCGGAAATGCGCACCATGTCGCGGACTCCAGCTTTGAGGAGTTTTTGCGGAAGCTGAAGATTTCCCCATTCGGGCATTCCGGGAGCACCTTTGGGACCGGCATTGCGGAGAACGAGAACGCTGTCCGCATCGACATCGAGCGCGGGATCGTCCAAGCGGGCGTTCATTTCGTCGAAACTATCGAAGACGACGGCTCGGCCGGTGTGCTTGAGGAGGCGGGGCTCGGCGGCGGAGGCTTTGATGACCGCGCCGTTCGGGGCGAGGTTTCCGTGGAGAATGGCTAAGCCGCCGGAGGCGAGTACGGGGTTATCCAAAGTACGGATGACGTCAGCATTGTAAATCTCAGCGGCCGCAATATTTTCGCCGAGAGTTTTTCCGGTGATGGTAAGACACGTTAGGTCCAGATGAGGAGCAAGGGCTTTCAGCAGAGCCGGCAAACCACCGGCATAATAGAAATCTTCCATCAAGTATTTGCCGCTCGGACGTATATTCGCGAGCATAGGCGTCTTTTTTGAAAATTGATCGAAGCGGTCGAGGGTAATTTTTATTCCAGCCCTGCCCGCCATGGCGATCAGGTGAATGACTGCGTTCGTCGAGCCGCCGAGGGCAAAGACTGAAGCGATCGTGTTATTGAAGGACGCATCGCGCAAAATATCGCGCGGCTTCAAATCTTCCCAAACCATTTCGACGATGCGGCGGCCCGAACGATTGGCCATTTTGGGGTGATTGGCATCGACGGCGGGGATCGAAGTTGCGCCAGGAAGCGTGAAGCCGAGGACTTCGGTCAGGCTTGTCATCGTTGATGCCGTGCCCATGGTCATGCAAGTTCCTGCCGAGCGCGCGATACCATTTTCGATTTCAGTCCAGGCTTGCAGGTCGATATTGCCTGCGCGGCGTTCGGCCCAATACTTCGAAACATCGGAACCGCTTCCGAGGATTTGGCCGCGCCAATTCCCGCGAAGCATCGGCCCTGCGGGAACGTAGATCGCGGGCAGATTCATGCTGATGGCGCCCATCAAAAGCGCGGGAGTCGTTTTGTCGCACCCCCCCATGAGCACACAGCCGTCGGCCGGGTAGGAGCGCAACAGTTCTTCCGTCTCCATCGCCAGCAGATTGCGATACATCATCGTCGTAGGCTTCTGAAACGTTTCGCCGAGAGTGAACGCGGGCATTTCGACAGGGAAACCGCCGGCTTGCCACACACCTTTCTTAACGTCTTCCGCCCGCTCGCGGAGATGGCTGTGGCACGGGTTGATGTCGCCCCATGTGTTGATGATCGCGATGACCGGCTTGCCCGCGTAGTCGGCTTGCGTGCAACCCATGGAAGCGGCTCGCGAGCGATGCCCGAACGATCGCAAGTCGTCCGGGCCATACCAGCGATAGCTTCTCAAAGACTTAGAATCTTTTGGCGGCACCGAGTTCCTTCCGAAATGATAGTGCTCAATTCCTTACACCGTAAAACTTTGATCTTGTTCGGTCAACTGCCTTTGATTTATGCGAAGCGGTGTATTGTAGGAAGCCGAAATTTGTTGTGTCAACTTCCAAGCCTTAAACAACCTGTATAAATTTTCTAAAGATTGGTTGCTGGAGAGAGTAATTCCGATTGTGATGTAATCTTTTGGACTGCGAAGTGAACCCAATGAGAAACGACACGATTCTGGTACTTGTTGGTGCGGCAGAGCCGGCTGAGGCGCAGCTTGCGATGCTGGAGAAGTCTCTGCCTGGAGTGAGGATGGTCTTCGGAAATTCACCCCAAGCATTTAAAGAGATAGCCCTCGAGGCCACCGTTCTCTTTAATTGGTCGGGCCCGCTGGAGCTATTCAAAAAGGTGTTTTCGATGTGCCCAAACCTGCTTTGGGTGCATTCGCGCTCCGTGGGTTTGGAGAGAACGCTGTTTCCGGAGCTGAAAGAGAGTCCCGTTCCACTCACCAATGGCGCGGGTGTGTTTAGCGCATCGCTCGGCGAGTTTGCGCTTGGCGCGATTTTGTATTTCGCGAAGGATTTCCGGCGCATGATCCGAAATCAGATGGCTGGAGTTTGGAAAGCGTTTGACGTTTCATGGGCGTCAGGGCACACCGTTGGAATTATTGGATACGGGGACATCGGGCGCGCGATCGCCGAGCGAGTCCGCGCGCTCGGCATGACCGTGCTTGCCGTGAAGCGGCATGTTTCACCTTCGAAAGGTGCCGAGCCGCTGGTTGCTGAAACCTTTACTCCAGATCGCCGCCTCGAAATGATTTCGCGGTGCGACTATGTGGTTGTGGCGGCGCCGTTGACTCCCGAGACGCGCGCGATGATTGGCGAGGCGGAGTTTGCGGCGATGAAGCCGACGGCTGTAGTGATCAATGTCGGGCGTGGTCCGGTGATCAGCGAGGAGGCGATGGTTGCAGCGCTTTCCAGCGGCCGAATTCGGGGGGCGGCGCTGGACGTTTTCGATCACGAGCCGTTGCCTGCGGGTCATCCGTTTTACAAACTGGAAAACGTTTTGCTATCGCCGCATTGCGCAGACCACACGCCGGATTGGCTGGACAATGCGATGAACTTTTTTATCGAGCAGTATGAACGATTTCGGAGGGGCGAGGCGTTGCTCAATGTCGTGGATAAGAAATTGGGATACTGAGTTGAGAGTTGTAAGAAGTGATGAGGGGAAAAAAGCACCTTGCGTGACGCGCCCCGGCAAGCTGGGACGCGGCATTCCTTCGATTGCGCTGAGGATGAAGCCGCGCCGCTATAACGGAACTTTCGCTCCTCGGAGAGCGGAGATCACTTCCCCGTGTAGCTGATGCGCCAGATGGATTTCGAGCCGTCGTCGGTGACCAGCAGCGAGCCATCTTGGGCGACGGCGACGCCTACGGGGCGTCCCCACACGTGGCCATTGTCCACGACAAATCCGGTCATGAAATCTTCGTATTCGCCAGTGGCATGGCCCGTTTGATGCAGCGGCACGCGAATGACTTCGTAGCCCACGCGAACCGAGCGATTCCAGGAACCATGTTCCGCCGCAAAAATATCGCCCTGGTATTCGGCCGGAAATTGTTTGCCGTCATAAAAAGTAAGTTCGAGCGAAGCATTGTGCGGATGGAGAATTACATCAGGCGTGATGACTTTGTCTTTCAGCTCAGGATGTTTTCCTTCGTGGCGCGGGTCCTGGTGACTGCCCATGTACCACCAAGGCCAGCCGTAGAAGCCGCCTGCCTGCACGTGAGTGATGTAATCAGGAACCAGATTGTCACCTAACGCGTCGCGTTCGTTTACCGAACACCACAACTCGCCAGACTTCGAATTCATGGCCAACCCGACGCAATTGCGGATGCCGTACGCGTAGACTTGCATCGCAGAGCCGTCCGGATTGAACACAAGAACATCGGCGCGATTTTTTTCCGCAGGCGTCGTGTCGGCATCATCGACATTCGAGGCCGAACCGACCGAGACAAACATTTTCTTCCCATCGGGCGAAAACTGAATGTCGCGCGTCCAGTGGCCGCCGCCCGATGGGAGGTCGGCAAGGTGCTCGGCAGCGCCCCGAGCCTTCAAATCTCCGTTGCGATAGGGAAAACGAACGACCGAGTCTGTGTTGCCGACGTAGATCCATTGCGGGTCCGGCCCGGGAGGATAGAAGTTGATGCCGAAGGGACGGTTGAGACCTGTGGCAAAGGTCTCTGTCTGCGCGGCTTTGCCGTCTGCAGTGACTCCGCGGAAGACCAGAATGTTGTTGGTGTGACTTTCGGCGACGAAAAAATCGCCATTGGGCGCGGTGCGAATTAGGCGAGGTTGATCGAGCCCGGATGCATAGAGTTCAACCTTGAATCCAGGAAGAACTTGTGGCCAGGCGTCCTTGGGGCGCGGAACGAGTTGAGGACCATTGCCGGACGACGACGTCGCGAGTGGCTCGGGCAGATCCTTAAGGGTGATTTTGCGTACCGTGCCTGGTTTCTCGTAACGATAGTCGGTGAATGGAGGTATGGGAGGAGGCGCGTTCGAAGCCGTCGCGACGGCTTCATCGGCGGAAAGCTGCACGCGGGGCGAACCTGGTTTCAGGCTGCCAAGGACACGGAGATAGTTGATGATCTGCCATCGCTGCTCTTCCGGAAGGCTTGCCCACGGGGGCATGCCATTGTTCAGATCCCCCTTGGTGATGTACCAGAAAAGCTCGCCATCGCTGGCGCCTTGCGCTTTACCCGTGGCGAGCGCAGGAATATTGCCGGCGCCTTCTCCATTCGGTCCGTGGCAGGAAGCGCAGCGCTGAGCGTAGGCAGCCTTCGCAGAGACGGGATGCTGGCCCTCGAAGGGATTCTTCTGTTGTTTGGCGGATGGCGGCGCGTTATGGAAAGTCGAATCCTGCGCCGGCGAGGTGGCAATCAGAATAAGAGACAGCAACGCGCACGTTGCAAGTGAAACTGTAAGAATGCGAGCGTTCGATTTCAAAGTGATATCAGCCTCCTGCGGCGCCAATCACAAAATTGGCCATACACTCCTGCTAGCGAAATTATATTGGAATATGCTTGTTGGAGCGAACGGAAAGCTTACCGCGAGCAAACGAGCTCGCCATATCGTCGCACGTGCTAGCCTCGCCCTGGCGCAACGGAAACGGGCGGGCGCGGGGACGTCCAGGCTTCGGCGTTCGAACGAAAGAGGCGGGTGACGTCGCGTTGAATGTCGGCGCGCGTCACGCCACGGCCGTCCTGGGACAAAAGACGATAAGAATCGGAAAGGATGCGCGTCATGGTCCGGCGCGTGTTATTCCATTTGTAGATGACTTGCTCGAGGACGCGAGCATCGGAGTGTTGCGGGATAAAGCTTGTACCCAGCATCTCGAGGCGTTCGCGAGTAATCTCCTCCACTATCGAAGGGTTATTGAGAAACCACCAGCAACCGAACGGCATAATATTGTTAAATTTTCTAGCGTAAACGCACAATTCGTGCTGATTTTCCCTGCTGAGAACGCTGACCAGGAAGCGATTGTCCGGAAAATCGCGGCAGAGATTCTCCAGGGCGCGCAGGTCCGCTCTGCCCAGGGCATCGCCCGCCAACCGCAGCGTCGGATTGACTTGTTTGCGAACTCCAATCATTAGCGAGAGCGACAAATCCAGTTCGCGGCACGCGGGGAGCACCGCGTCTTTCAATAGTTTGTTTCCAACGGTGTCCTGCGGAAAAGCGAAAGTATCTGGCAGCGAGACCGCCATATAGACGGGCTGCATGCGCTTACACCAGTCCATCAGGAAACGCCGCACTTCTGATGTGGAGTTCCCCGAGGCGTGTTCATCAACGCGGTAGCCCTGGCTGGCCAAGATCTGCCAATGCGCGGACCACGTGCACAAAATCCGATCGAGCCTTAGGACAGCGCGAAATTGCTTATGGCTTGCGACTCCCTTCAACCAGGCTGCGGCTTCCTCGGGATCGAGTGGGTCGTTCGTCATGACAACCGTGTTGACGCCCGCCATTGCCAACACTCTCTCAATATGCGCCTCGATGATTTGCGCTTTGAAGAATGATCTCGCTTCGGTCAAGTCCGGCTCATCGGTAGGCAATTGGAAAGCCTTGAGCACCGCGATTACGCCACGTGTGGCTTCCGAGATGGGTGTATTTTCGACGAACAAAGCTTGCCAGATGGCATCGGCTTGCTCGCGCTTGGAAAGCGCCCAGTATCGCTCCGGCTTGATTGCAGCAGAGCGGAAGAGTTCGGCTTCGAGATAATGATAGGTCAGAAGTTCGTCTATGCCCCACAAACCAATCTTGCCAAACGCCGGAGAGTACAAATGAGTGTGAATATCGACGAACTTCGTGGCGGCAAGAATATCTTCCACAGCAGAAGCAATTTGCGATTCAGGGAGCCGAGCGCGGTCGGCGGCGAACGAAGTTTGACCCGTTGATGGAAGAGACGAAGTGCTCATGCGTTGCACCCGCTAGCACGGCTATGGCAACAAATTTGGAGGCGCGGGTGGGATTCGAACCCACGAATAAAGGTTTTGCAGACCTTCCCCTTAGGCCACTTGGGTACCGCGCCAAACTGCTAAGTATAGCAAAAACTTTTGCCGGAACCTTGAAACTGGCGGCCCGACGCGTGTACGGCTCACTATTTTTTTGCGGGCGCCACCGGCGAAGCGATTTTGGCTTCGCGCAAGAAACGCGCGGATTCTTCGGGCGGCGTCGGATTGATGTAAAAGCCAGTTCCCCACTCAAATCCGGCAACCTTGGTGAGCTTGGGAATGATCTCGATATGCCAGTGGTAATGGTCGTTGATCTCTTCGCCGATGGGCGAGGTGTGGATCATGAAGTTGTAGGGTGGTCGATCGAGTACAGCGTCGAGCCGCATGAGCGTATCTTTCAGCATGCGCGCAAGGCTCGCATACATGGTGCTTTGATTGTTTTCGTAAGAAGAACCGTGCACCTTTGGGAGCAGCCACATCTCAAAAGGAAAACGCGGGGCATAAGGAGCCAGCGTGATGAAGTGATCGTTTTCACCGATGACGCGTTCGCCGGTGTCGCGTTCCTGGCGAATCACGTCGCAGAAAATGCAGCGCTCTTTTTCGTCGTAATAGTGCCAGCCGCTATCCACCTCTTCGCGCACGCGCCGAGGCACGATAGGCAAAGCGATCAATTGCGAATGGGGGTGCTCGACGGAAGCGCCCGCCGCTTCCCCATGATTCTTGAAGATCAGTACGTAACGAAACCTTTTGTCGTTCTTGAGATCGAGCATGCGGTCTCGGTAAGCCCATAGCACGTCTTCGACAGCACGCTCCGGCAAGGAGGCGAGCGTCGCCGCGTGATCCGGCGTTTCGATGATGACCTCATGCGCGCCGACGCCGTTCATCTTGTCGAACAGGCCTTCGCCCTCGCGGTCCAGATCGCCTTCGATGCCCAGCGCCGGAAATTTGTTGGGCACCACGCGAACGCTCCATCCCGGTGTGTTCGCGCCTCCATTGCTCCGGCCATAAACAAGAATCTCCGGCGGCGTCTTGGCTTCGTTGCCGGGGCAGAACGGGCAATTTTTTCCGTTGGGCAGAGGAGCCACAGTCTCGCGCAGAAAATCGTTTGGGCGCTTTCCGCGCTCCGTGGAAATAATCACCCATCGGCCAGTAATCGGGTCTTTTCGCAACTCCGGCAAAGCAATCCTCCTCGAAAGGGGTCAAAGATTAGAGCGCGGAGAGAGCACCATCTAGCTCCGCCCTGGGCTCCGATTGTACCGCTTCTGGCGGCGCTGAGAAGCCGTCCCCTGGATTTTCCTGTGGAATTTTACATCTGAGGGCTAAAGGCGTCTTTGTGCAAGCGCAACAACGGCGGCTTGCCGGGGATGTTGTCAATCGCAAGGACATCGAACCGGAACGGGCATTCGGGGACGCGGCGCTCCGCCAGGAAGTGCTGCGCTGTTCGCGCTAGCAGGTGTTGTTTACCCGGCGTAACGCTTAGCTCCGGCAACGCGGACATTTCGTCACGTACTGTGCGCGTGCGGACTTCGACGAAGGCAAGCGTTTTGCCATCGTATCCGACCATATCGATTTCACCCTTTGAAGCGCGGGGTATGAAATTTCGCGCGACGAAAACATAGCCTTGGCAGCGAAGATACCAGTAAGCGTAAGTTTCGCCGCGAATACCGGTTTGGCGCGCTCTGTGTTTCTTTGCCTCAGGCGACGGGGCATCGCCATCGCGCAAACCTTTTCGCGCGGCCCAATGGACCACTTGGAAAATCAATCGCGAGACGATCGGCATCGGCTCCCCGCAGAAACGCACTAGCTCCCGGGAAGTATAAGCAAATATTCCGTGAATGCCACTATACTTTTGTGATAACAAATGAGGGAAATTGTAATTTGTAGTGGCGCAGCATGCTGCGCCACTACAAATGGCCAACGACGCTTTTGAGTGCGGCGTGCCGAATCGACGCTAGATTTTTGCTTCCGCTTCGCGGATGCACTCTTCGAGAATACGCACGGCAAAGTCAGCCTGTTCTTCATCGATAAGCAGCGGCGGCGACAATCGCACGGTGTTCTCGCCCGCGCCCAGAATGCACAAGCCCTTGTGGAAAGCGAGATCCACAATGGCATTGCGCAAGTCCGCGGCCTTTTCCTTCGTCCGCTGATCCCTGACAATTTCGATGCCAATCATCAGACCGCGTCCGCGAACGTCGCCGACGATTTTGAACTTCTTCGTCCAATCGGCCAGACGCGTGAAAAGGTACTCGCCCATGCGGCGGGCATTCTCGAGGTACTGGCTTTCGATGAGCTCCGCCGTCGCAAGCGCTGCCGCGATGCACACGGGGTTTCCGCCAAACGTCGTTCCATGCGATCCCGGCTTCCAGTTCATCACACTCGCAGGTGCAAAAATCGCGCCAAGTGGCATGCCGCTGGCGATACCTTTGGCGCTGCAAATGATGTCTGGCTCGATTCCGGCGAACTGATGTGCCCACCACTTGCCAGTGCGGCCCATCCCGGACTGCACTTCGTCGGCGATGAGCATGATCCCGTGCTTACGGCAAATCCGTTGCAGCTCCTGCAAAAAGAAGTTCGGCGCAACGACGTACCCGCCCTCACCCTGAATCGGCTCAATAATAATCCCCGCGACTTCCTCCGGGTCAAAGAGCCGCTTGAAGATCTGCTGTTCGAGCAGCTCGAGAATTTCCGCGCCGCAAGTTTCCGCGGTGTGGCCGTGGGCGCAACGGTAGGCGTAAGGGAAAGGAATGTGTTCGACCCCGGAGAGCAAAGCTCCGAAACCCTTCCGCTGCGTGGTTTTTGAAGCGGTCAATGAAAGCGCGCCCATGGTACGGCCGTGAAAGCATCCATAAAACGCGATCATTTTGTCGCGCTTCGTGGCATAACGGGCCAGCTTGATAGCGCCTTCGACAGCCTCCGCGCCAGAATTGGTGAAGAAAGCTTTCTTCGGGGCAGAGCCGGACAGGGTGCCCAACAAGTGCTCAGCGAGGCGCGGCATGCTCTCGTAGTAAAAATCCGTGCCCGACATGTGAATAAGTTCGGCGGCCTGTTGCTGAATCGCGGCAACAACTTTGGGATGGCAGTGCCCCGTCGAACAGACGGCGATGCCGGCCGCAAAATCCAAAAATGCGTTGCCGTCCACGTCTTCAACAATCGCGCCATGCCCGCGCTTGGCAACCAGCGGGTAGTCCCGCGTATAAGACGGCGACATGAATTTTGCGTCGCTCTCCACAACGCGCCTGGCGTTGGGTCCCGGCAGTGCCGTAATCAGCTTTGGTAATTTCGTTTCCGTTGTGGCAATCATCTCTTCCTCCTGGGGAAAATGGTCAGCGGTGAATGTGGATGGACTACCGCAAAGCAGGTTGTGTGCGTACACCAATACCTAGTGCGCGCCCTGCCAGGAGAAGGATTGCTTAGTCTACGCCGAAGAGGTTGGGACGCAGCTCGGCCGGGGAGAAATTGCCGGGACACCGATAGTGATTGGAGAGTTTCATTTGCGTTTCCAACGGACGCTGCCGTCCTTTGAATCTTCGATAAGTATACCACGATCCGCGAGTACTTTGCGGATGCGATCGGCGGCCGCGAAGTCTCGGCGCTGCCGCGCCGCCTGTCGATCTGCGACAAGTTTTTCGATCTCGGCGTCATCCGGACCGCTGTCGGCAGGGCCAAAACCCAGCGCGCGCAGCTTTTCCGCATCGTTGTCATCCATGATTGCGAAGATCCGGTCGAAGTTCGCGAGAAATTCCTGCGCAGCAGCGACGTCTCCCTGGCGGAAATCGCCCTTGTCCATTGCGATATTCGTTTCGCGCAGAAGATCGAATGCTGCAGCCAGGGCACGAGCCGTATTCAAGTCATCCGAAAGTCCTGCATCAAATTCATCCGCGGCTTCAGTGATACGGGCCGCCATTCCCTTCTGCTTTCCCGCTGGGAATTTCCCTTGGGCCAGCCGCGCGGCAAAGTTCCGCAGACGCTCAACCGAGCTCGCCGCCTGCTGCAAACCATCAAACGTAAAATTTAGCTGCTTGCGGTACGGCACGCTGGCCAGCGCAAAGCGCAGCGCCGACGGCTTGTAACCCTTCGCGAACAAATCGCGCAGCGTATAGAAATTGCCGAGCGACTTCGACATCTTCTCGCCCTCAACCAGCAGATGCTCCGCGTGCATCCAGTAGCGCACAAAAGGCTTTCCCGTCGCTCCTTCGCTCTGTGCGATTTCGTTTTCATGGTGGGGAAACGCAAGATCGATGCCGCCCGTGTGAATGTCCAGCGTCTCGCCGAGATACTTCATAGCCATCGCGGAGCATTCGATATGCCAGCCGGGACGACCCTTGCCGATCGGCGTCTCCCAGAAGTGCTCACCGGGCTTCGGCGCTTTCCACAGAGCAAAATCGCGTGCGCTCTCTTTTTCGTAGCGGTCGACGTCGACACGTGCGCCGGCCTGAATTCCAGCCACGTCGATATTCGAAAGCTTGCCGTAGCTTGGGAACTTCGCAATCCGGTAATAGATCGAGCCTTCGCTAGGATAGGTGTACGTCTTCTCTTGCAGCCGCTCGATCAGCTTGACCATGTCGACGATATGATCAGTAGCGCGTATCCAGTGCTCGGGCGCTTCGATGCTGAGCGTTTTGCAATCGTCAAAAAAAGCCTGCGCAAATTTTTCGGTATAGTCTCGAATGCTCACACCCGCGGCTGCCGAGTTGGCGATGATTCGGTCGTCCACGTCAGTGAGATTCATGACGTGCTTCATTTTGTAGCCGCGCAGCTTCAGGAACCGCCGAAGAATGTCCTGAAACACAAACGTACGGTAATTCCCGATGTGCGCGTAGTCGTACACCGTCGGCCCGCAGGTGTACATACGAACCCCATCGCTTTTTTGCGGAGCGAAAGCTTCCATCTTTCCGCCCAGCGTATTGTGGAAGCGTATCTCGTGCATTGCAGCTCTGTCGGCCTTTTGTCCCAAAGGATAAACGTCAAATTGTATCCGAGGCTTCCAGACAGCCGCAATGAAGAAGGCCTCGCGATGTATTGGAATACGAATGTACGACCCAGCTAGTCCTAATTGACGGTGGTCGCGTCGGTCGGTAGAGTCCTAGTTTCTCAATGGAGAGGTACACGGATGAATCGTTTCGCGCTGAGCGGTAGTCTTCTCGGTATTTTGGCGCTCGCAGGAGCGGCCTTTGCGCAGGAAAAGTCTTCTGCAGATGCGGCCAAGCTGCTCACGCCGGAAGCATCTCTCAACCTGCGTTCCATTTCCGATCTGCAATTTTCTCCGGACGGCGCGCGCGTTGCCTTCGTCGTCACGGAGCCGCCAAAGGGCGAACGCCGTGCGCGCCATATCTGGCTCTATGAAAAGGAATCTGGCGCCGTCCGCCAATTTACATTTTCCGCAAAGGATGAATCTTCGCCGCGTTGGTCTTCCGATGGGAAGCAAATCGCATTTCTTTCGAATCGCGACGACCAGCAGCAAATTTATGTAATGCGCGCGGATGGTGGCGAAGCCGCAGTTGTAACCAAAGGCAAACGCGGCGTGCGTAGCTTTGCGTGGTCTCCCGACGGCAAGCAAATCGCCTATCTCGCGCCCGACGCCAAGAGTGCTACCGAGGAGAAAAAGGATAAAGATAAGGATGACGCGCGCGTTGTGGATAAAGACGATAAGCAGCCGCGGCTGTGGCTTCTCACATTGGCCACGAACGAAGCCAAAGCGCTAACGGACATCAAGTGGGAAATAAGTGAGCTTGCCTGGCTCAAGACCGGTGACCGCCTCGTCGTCAGCGCCACCGATCATCCCGAATCCGACCAGGAGACTCATCGCATTTTTTCTGTCGCAATTGCGGACGGCTCGCGGCGCTTGCTCTTCGCGCCGCACGGCCCGTTTCACGACTTACAAGTTTCCCCCGACGGCTCGACGGTCAGTTACATTGGCTCGCGTGTGGACGGTCCTTCACCGCATGACCTCATGCTCCTGGACATCGACAAGGGCGCTACTCGCAATCTCACCGGCGCGAGCCTCGACCGCGCCATCTCCGAGCATCGCTGGATGAAGGACGGCTCCAGGCTCGCGCTCTACGCGGACGGCTTCCGAAACAAACTCGTCGGTTTTTCTCCCGAAGGCATGAGCAATAATCCGGCGAATCCCCCGGCGGGCAACGTCAATGCTTTTGCCGTTTCCAACACGGGCGACGTCGTCTTCGCAGGACAGTCCTCCACGACGCCTCCCGAACTCTGGCTGTGGGATCAGAAAAACACGCCGCGACAAGTTTCGCATCTAAATGATTCCTGGAAACAGTTCACGCTCAGCGCGCCTGAATTTTACAAGTACAAATCCTTCGACGGCGTCGAGATCGAAGCGGCTCTCTTGAAGCCTGCGGG
>Ga0210394_10000278_pt1 | contig 119296 bp, 104 predicted proteins | sample IncBWC12MmetaG_FD_160121 | JGI IMG/M metagenome (GOLD analysis project Ga0210394, IMG submission 160121) | Forest soil microbial communities from Barre Woods Harvard Forest LTER site, Petersham, Massachusetts, United States - Inc-BW-C-12-M | ecosystem: Environmental > Terrestrial > Soil >...
CATCGCCTCGATGATCCACTTCGTGCGCGGCCGATTGGCCACCGCGGCCGGCGATGCGGCTCAAGCCGCGACCGAGATGGAAGCCTTCGGCGTGGCCTATGCCGATCCGGCGGTGTCCAGCAACAACCCCGGCTACAACTGTTGGATCGCGCCCGCTGAGGAAGCGGCGGGACATCCCGACAAGGCCGATGCGCTGCTCAAGACCGCCGGCTCGTTCGTGGACTGCTATCGATTTCGCGCCGACATCCTGAACGGGCGAGGAGATTGGGTCGGAGCACAAAAGGCTTACGCGGTGGCCGCCGCGCTCGCCCCCGATTTACCCGCCGCGTATTACTCTTGGGGCGTCGCGCTTGCAGGTCACGGGGATCTGGAAGCCGCGGCGATCAAATTACAGGAAGCTAACCGGCGCGGTCCGCACTGGGCCGATCCGTTGAAGGCCTGGGGCGATGTGCTCGCGAAGCAAGGCAACATGAGAGATGCGCTCGCCAAATACAACGAGGCGGTCAAGTACGCGCCGAACTGGAAGCAGCTCAAGGACGCGCGCGAGGCGGTGGCGAAGCAGAAGAGCTGATTAGGCTGCTCCGAAGCGGACGCTCACCAACGGCAGAGTCGGGTCATTTGTTGCCACTGCACCCGGCAAGTTCAGTTCGGCCAGGCGAGAAACCCGGACAGATCAGTATTTAGATTGCATCTTGTTCGACCGTGGCGTCAAAGCGGACAATTCTCCAACGGCCCGACGAGCGCTCCTGCACTTCGACGCGTAAGTGCCGCACGCCGCTTTCGCTCAGTGAGTCGGGCTCAGTCCACGTGCTGCTCCCGGCAAGCGGTTCGAGTGTCCGTCCGCCTGCCTCGTCGCCTCGGGAAACGTGGCGAGGTGGGTCACTCAAAGGCTTTGATTGCGCCGACGATCTTGACGTGCCGTTGGAATCGATTCCCCGATCGACTCGTTGCTGTCCGAGATACGGGATTGCAGAATTGTTCATAGCGGCTTCGCGCGCGCGCGTGACCTCCTGGTCTACAACGGGCACCACAGCTGCGGAGGCGAAGGCTGAACACATCTGGACAGCGACTTGCTTTGCAGACAAAGGATCTGCGAAGAAACCCAGCCGAAGGAAATAGCGAGACCGCCCCTCCCGCCGACTTTCTGTAGCGTAGAGGGTATATGGCTTGAATATAGCGAGCGACGACACTCGGTTCAGGTCGATTGGCTGCGCCGACCAGTGCAGCTGCACGGCAAAGGAAACCGGTGCACCCTGAGCGACAGCCTCCTTCAAAGCGCGCCGAACACCTGTGTCGTCGGGGCGGAGCAACGCGATCTGATCGCGATTCCTCTCATCAACGTCGAGCTGAACTGCGTAGACACGGCGCGCTTCCAGAATCTCTAGGACTTGTGTGTCGGTCAACGAGTCGTCTTTGAGCAGAGTAGGGTCGCTGCTTTGCGGAACTACCGGCTGAAGAACAGCGGGCGGCAACGAAGGCGCCTCGGAATTGGCCGGTCGCAAAGACTCGACTGTTGCGATGGTTGCGAACGCGTTGGGATAACGGGGGCGTACAGCTTCCACCCACCGCTCGGCATCTGCCAGCGTCTCGAAGTACCCCATGTGAAGGTACAAACTCTCACGGCCATCCGGCTGCAGCGCGCGACTCATGAAGAACGTGAAAGGCTTTAGCCGCGGTGACTTGGGTGGCCGAATGCGCACGGGTGCAGCCAGCCGACACAGCGTGAGCATGAAACGGCCAGTACCAGCCTGCGCTCGACGCGCTGGATTGGGGTTAGACGACCCGGTGGGCCTTGCCGATGCGGACCTCATAAGCTCTCCCTAAACAAACGTTCGAGTATTGGTCGGGAGAGCGCTAGATCTACGGCCGAGCTTGCACGCTCACACCTGGGAGTGGAGTGGCAACCCCGCTGTCTTAGGCTGTCAGGCCCTTAGACCGGTAGCTTTGCGTCCCCGACTTTCGAACGGGTTTGCCCTATAGCTGCAGTCTCAAGACATGCCCGGTTCGGGGTCTGTTCAAGACGCCCAGAATCGACCGCATCTCAAGATCGTGTTGGCACGAGCATCGCCGCTTGGGGACCATTTGTCCAGTGACCGGCGGCTCCGGGCCAAAAGTCGCCATACGGCGACAGGAAGACAGGCTTTAAATGTGCTTTTCTCCGCGCAAGAGGCCTGCTAACGGCACAGCGTTCGACGGCCACAAACAGACGTCGCCGCTGTCCGCTTGGGGTCCAAGTGCGGACTCGCGAATGGCGCGGCCGGTCGGGAGGATTACGCACGCCAGTGCGATGGAGATGCCGATCAAGCTTTCGCTCAATGGACGGAGTTGCTCTGTGAGGCCGGGGCAGCAGCCGCAATGAGGTGCAAGCGAGGTAATGCGGTATTTCGCCGCAGACTACTTGCCTGCCGGACGAAACTTCTTTGCCAGTGCGCCCGCCTTCGTAAGGATCTTCACCATCTCAGGTCCGCTCACGGCGGTTGTAGTCTTCAGGTCAGACACCGTGCCGGATGCCGCAGCGGCGAGGAGCGATGCGAGGCCAGCTTGGTCGTCATGTTCGGTAATGCTCAGGAAATCGTATTCACCGAGTGTGTAGTAGAAGGCCAGGAGTTTGCCTCCAGCGGCTTCGGCCAGCTTGCGCAATTCCTCGGTCCTGTCCTCGGGCTTCGCAACCAGGCCGCGAACGGCTTCACTCGTGTACTTACCCTGCGTGATGTAGATGGCCATGTTTCCCCTCCTGGTTTGTTCTGACTTCTAGCGGGCAGACGCTGATTATAGGCAATCGCATCGTCGCCGGGCGTGTTGCGCTGCAATTGAGGCGATCGCGCGCTCGTGCAACTGTAGCAGCGCCGTGGCCTCCCCTAAAGCGGTCGCTGACGAGTGGCCGGTGGGGGTCACGAAGCTTCCGTCGGCGGGTTTGCGAGAATTGACGGTCATCTCCCGGACAATACCGGAAGTTGTTTAGATCGAAATGGCTTCTCCGAAGCTGCCATTCAACTCGGAGGCCGACAGCCTCACCAAGTACTTGTTAGGATAAACCTCGGGGAAAACCAAAAAATATAATATAGGCAGACTGTTGCCGTCGCGCGGATTTGAAGCGGTAGAGATTTGGTAAAGGCTGCGGAGAAAAATAGTCACGCGCCGAAGGTAGCCGGAAGATTCCAAGTGGTCGTCACAGATCGACCAAAGGCCGCCGTTTTTGACCGGACTCCCGTTCTTCGTATTGCGATCATTGGCTTCGTGGAAGGGACGCTGCAGCAAGTGGCGAACGGCAATCGCGCCGCAATGTTTGACGGATTCGGACCCCGCGAATAGCATTAACCGCGCTCGTCGGCTGTTGTATTTCAGTGGCCGTGCTGAGTCACGTCGAGTTTGGTCGCCGCGTTGCGCTTTCGGGGGATGGCGGATGAAACGGGTACTGCTGGTCGGCCTCGATCCGGCGACCGTGGACTTTTCGGATCCGGCGCTGCCGCCGGGCATGACCGCGGAGAAGATCCACGCTGGAATCAAGCTCGCGCTCGCCGATATGTCCGGGCGGGGCTGGCTTGCCGAGAACTGCTTTGTCAACCCCGACGAAACCGCGGTCCCGACCATGGAGCGCTGCCTGGCCGGTGGCCGCTACGACTGCGTGGTAGTCGGCGCGGGCGTCCGCCTGCCACCGAGCCGGCTGCCTCTGTTCGAAGCGGTGGTCAACGCCATCCACCGCGCCGCGCCGCAAACGGCCATCGCCTTCAACAGCCGCCCCGAGGATACTGGCGCGGCCGCCGCGCGCTGGATCTGAGACTCAGACGCGTCAGCCCGGAGTCAGGTAACGGCCCTCGGCGAACGGGCCAGGTCGAGCGTCGCCGACCGGCCAAAAGTCGACGCTCAGCACGATGGAATCAACGCACGAAAGGAGACGTTCCGATGGCATAGGTTCTCATCCCGCGTATAGCGATCGCGAGCAGCAGGCATAAGCGCTCAAACAAACAATCAATCAAGTGTTCAGAAGGAGTGGTCATGCGAGCCACAGAAAAAGCCGCACTCGTCGCTACGAGCATGTTCGCCATCGCAGCGTGCGCACCGTCTGGCCCGACAGCTGTTGACACCTCGGCAGACCAAGCCGCCATTCATGCGGCTGACCTGGCTCATGTCAATGCCTACAACTCGGGTAACGTCGAGGCAATCGTTGCCGGATATGCCGACCACGCCGTGCTGATGCCATCGGGCATGCCATCCCTGGTGGGGCATGATGCGATCCGTAAATACTTCACAGATAGCATCCAGAGTGCAAAGGCATCCGGCCTGACCGAGTCCCTCGGTGAATATAGCTCGGGGGTATCGGGCGATTTAGGCTGGACGGCGGGCAGCTCCAAGGAGACTTCAGCGTCAGGCGCGACGGTATGGGTCGGCAAGTACGTCGCGATCTGGAAGAGGACTAAGGATGGGAAATGGCTAAACATTCGCGATACCTGGAATGATGATGTTCCGCCAGCACCCACACAGCCCTCTAAATAGCGGCCATGGCTACGCAGATCACTTGACGGATTTTGCAAGCGATTGACGTAAGTGGCCGATACGTGATTCGGTTGCACGATACTTGCCGTCCGCGACCGGCACGTTGGGGTCGAACTCGGTCATCGCATTGCCTACTTCCCTATTGATACTATCCTCCGAGGCAATATCCACACGAGCAACAGCTACCTCGGAGATCACTATGACTGCGAGAACGGATGACTACGACGCGATCGTTCGAGTCATGCGCCTCTATATCGATGCATTCAATGAAAATGATGTCAGCAAGTTAAATGAAGCCTTTGACGACGATGCCTGGATCTTCTATATCGACGCCGACGGTAGTCTTCATAAGCATCGGATCTCGGAAGACTTTGAGAGATGGGCTGCACCACCAAGTTGGGGCGTCGTGGGTCGTTTCATCTCGGTGACTCAGGTGGGAGATGCTGCCGCGGTCCAGCTCAGCTTTGACTCAGAGGACTCAAGTGGCTGGATCGACTTCCACAATCTGCTGAGGATCAACGGCGTCTGGAAGATCACGCACAAGACGGCCACCCACAGCAGCAGGTAAGCCTGTTGCGAAGATTCGACTTGGCAAATTCTCATCCCCGGAAGCTGCCCTTCACGAGCGTCCATAAGGGGTCTTGGACCCGAAGCGGCCTGCGGTGACTGACCGCTTTGCGGCAGTTCAATCAGCTCCTCTGCTTCGCCACCGCCTCGCGCGCTTCCTTTAGCGCAGCCCAATTTGGCGAGTACTTGAGGGCCTCTTCGTATTTGACGAGCGCCTCTTTGGTCTTGCCCTGCTTCACGAGCACATCGCCCCAGGCTTTCAGTGGATCTGCCCAGTGCGGCCCCTTCTGATTGGCGTCCTTCAATTTCGCCGCCGCACCGTCGAGATCCCCGTGCTTGGCGAGCGCCACACCCCACGAGTAGTACGCCGCCGGTAGATCTGGAGCGAGGGCGACAGCGTCGGCGTACGCCTTCTGAGCGGCCGGCCAGTCGCCGCGACCGTCGAGGATATCAGCGCGGAAGCGGTAGCAATCCACGAACGTGCCGGCGCTCTTCAGCACTGCGTCGGCCCTGTCCGGATGTCCCGCAGCCTCTTCCGCCGGTGCGATCCAGCAGTTGTAGCCAGGATAGTTGAATGCCACGGTGGGATTGCCGTAGGCCGCTGCGAACGCTTCCATTTCGGTCGCCGCCGTGACTGGATCGTCTGTCTCGGCCGCGAGCCGACCGCGTACGAAATGGGTCATCGCGGCGATAGTGGGGTCACTCTCGTCGGCCTGCGTGGTCGCGAGCGACAGTTCCGCCGCTGCGACATCGTGCAGGCGGGCTTCGCCGTCGGCAATCGCGGGTCCTTCGGCATTGGGATTGGTGCCGCCACCGGTGTTGGCGTCGGCGACCATCGCGTCACGGTAGCTCGGCAGGTTCCAGGTCAATATGTCCCAGTTCTGGTACTCGGTCTCGGGCGCCGCGCCAGGGCGCCCGCCGGCGGCTCTGCGCAGCTCCTGTCCGGTCTGCCAGGCGCGTTCCTCATCGCCAAATCCCCACAGCGTATTCATGACGTTGTTGTAGCCAATCCAGAAGTCCGGCTTCAGGCGAATTGCCGCACGGTAGAGTTTCAATGACTCCCTCCGGTCGCCGCCCGTGTTCAACAGCGCGTTGGCCCAGACATTCAGCAGATACGGCCGATCCCGATCGCTGGCTTTTGAATAGGACCCCTGGCAGAAGGCGATTGCCTCCTGGCTGCGCCCTGTGTCCAGGAGATAGTAGGCCCACAATGCGGGTTCGGCTTGTGCATAGACGTACTCCGCCGCGCCGGTCGTCAATTTTGTCAGGTCTCCGATTGCACCAGCGAACGATCTGGGTGCTACTCCGTCACCCCGAACGGTGAGCGTTAGACCCCCCGCGTCCGTATGCACGATATCGCCATAGAGGTGCAGATCATGTCCGAACCGTGCACGCAGAATGCGCGAGACGTCACCGAGCGAAACTCCGGTTTCCGGAATTTCGAGCTTGATCTCGCTGGTCCAGGCATTACTGATGTCTCGCTTCTGCGCGGTACTTCGAGTGGCAGCCTGCAGACGGGAAATTTCGTCCAAGAGTCTTGCTGCGACGACTGTGCCGTCGATCCCGTTCACCGCGAGGGCGGGAGGGGTGTGAAATGGTTCGACGACTACACTGCGTGAGGTCACCGCGTCGTGGATCATGATCGCCGCGCCAATCCCTATGACGGTCGCGACCAGTGCGATGAAGACCTGGAATCCGGTTCGCAGCCGCCGAGCAAGCAGGCGTGGCCCCCATTCCACTTCGAAGTATTTGTGTTCGGTTTCGACCGACTTCCGCTGCGCCTCCAGCAGCTCCGTCTGTTTGCGCAGAAACACCACCGTCTCGGCTGCTACTTCCGGACTGTGGTTTGCAATGTCAGCGGCCACCGCCGCTGCGAACGCCTCAGGAGCTGCCTTGGTCGAGGCAGTCTTCTCCTCCTCCTCGCCGCCGAGCACGCCGCCGAGCAAGCCTTCTGCCATGTCGGTTCCCCCCTGACCGTCGGCTATATTCGTAGACGCACTCGCTCTTGGCAACCGAGGAATGGCTCAGCGTCGTGCAATGGCGGCTTTAACGAAGCCAGTTTGGCAAAATGAAGGTCGGGTTTTGGCCGGTCATCGACCCCCAGCCCCACCGATCAGTCGAAGGTCGCTTCCTGACCCCGCAGCTGCCGCTGACGAATGACGCCTAACGGGAGGCTCAAAGGTTACGCGTGAGCGGCCGAGCACAAGCGACAGCCGGCGCCGGCGTTAGGGGTTAGCAAGCGCTCACCCACGGCTCAGTCGGCCACGCCGAGTTTGTGCATCAGGGCCAGGTAGCGCGGCTCGTTCCTCAGCGAATCGAACAAAGGGTCTACTCTGATAGTCAAGATTCCCGTCTGGTGCAGCCGGTCATCCCGCTCGAGCCAATCCAGTGCCGCTGCGTTATCGCCGCGCATTGCATAGACTTGAGCGATCTGGTAGGGAGCGTCGTCAGAATCTTGTGCTAGGAGATCCCGAAGCGCCGCATTTGCCTCCGCGCGTCGGCCGAGTGCCTGATAGGCCATAGCTAATGAGGCCCGGCGGTAAATTGGCGTTACTTCAGCCCCAGCCACAGAAAGCAGGTCGGTGAATTCGTGGCGAGCAATCAGAATTAGAGTCAGTAGGTAATACCCTGTTGCTTGGCTCGGGCTCAACTCCAGCGCCCGTCGAGCGTCGGATTCCGCTTCCGCCAGTTGACCGCCGAAAAAACGTGCGTTCGAGCGATCACTGTACGCACCGGCATTGAGTGGATCCCTCGCTATCGCGCTTGACGTATCGCGAATAACTTGGTCGTAACAAGGTCCGGATTTACACCCCATGATTGCTACAAGCTCGACTGGCGTTGCAGCCGCCGGGTCGGACCGCCGTGCGGCGTCCGTCTCTGCAATGGCCTCTTTCCAGTCGTGGTCATAGGCCGCCTTCACCAAGGCGAGCGCGAAGTGAGCGGCGGCGTTCGTTGGGTCGAGCGCCAGAGCCTTCTGGGCCGCGGTGCGCGCCAACTCCGCGTCCTGGGCCGGATTCGCGTCGATGTATTCCATCAGGTTTACATATGCCTGCACTAGTTCTGCCCAAGCGGAGACGTAATTCGGATCTAGGCTCACGGCTCGTTGCAAAGCCCGGGCGGCTTGTCGCAAGTCGACTTCCGTCTGACGCGCAATCAAGGATCTGCTTTGCAGTAGCAATGAATAGGCATCCACGTTGCTGGTGCGGTCGCTGGATACAACGCCGGAATTCAGCGTGGCCTTTAGGGCCTGAACAACGGCGCCGGCGATTTCATCCTGCATCTGGAAAATGTCCTTCAGATCCCGGTCAAAAGTCTGCGACCAGATGTCATAGCCATTGTCGGCCCGAATGAGCTGCGCCGTCACGCGCACCTTGCGGCCGGCTTTGCGGACACTGCCTTCCAGGACGTGCGAGACACCCAGCGTCTTGGCGATCTCCGCAATCGTCGTCTGCTTGCCTTTGAAATAGAACGATGAAGTTCTGGCAATCACATGCAGACCGGGGGTTTTTGCAAGCTGATCGAGCAACTCCTCGGCCAGTCCATCGGAAAAGTATTCCTGATCGTGCTTCTCGCTCATGTCCGTGAAGGGCAGCACCGCGATCGACTTCTCTGAAATTGCGGAACCAGCAGGAGTCGCCGCAGCTGGGCCGGAGGCCACCGGGGCGGCTCCTGACTCAGTCTTCGCGTGCTTCGAGAGCCAGAGCTTGTCTGCCAACAGCGCGGTGAGTGCTACCGCGACGACGGCGAATCCTGCCGCGAGCAGAACCCGGCGACGCCGTGGCTTGGGATGTGCCGCCGAACCTGTGCCGGCTGGCGTTCCAGCAGCCACAGCAGGAATTGTCCCCGGCATAGTGCGCTCAGGCTCGCGAATCGCGGCGATGAGCTTGGCCACGGCGGCATCCATACCTCCCGCCCGCGCATCGATCCAATGCGACTCGCCGAGGAAGTATTCCAGAGCCGGCGACAGCGGCGCGTCGTCAATCCGCAAGGCAATCACCGGGCGGCGTTTTGATGAGGCTCGCTCGACTTCCTTGCTGACGTGCGCTGAGGCAATCGAATTCTCCGACAGCACCAGCACCAGGGCCTTGGCGTCACTGATCGATCGAACGATGGCATCGGCGTAAAGCGCTCCCCCCTTTACGTCGCGCGGAGCAATCCAGCACGCCACGCCATGACGTTCCAGGGCCGCGACAACGGCATCCGCGACAGCGACGTCGCGGGAGGCATAGCTGACGAATACTTTCGCGTCCAAGTTAGCGCCCGGGACTACTCCAGGCGAGCCGGTCGGCGGTGGCTCATCCACGGCTTTGGGCGTTTCGGCCGACATTCCTTGCCTTCGATGACGTTGTTGTCACCCAGAGCATGCGCCGAGGTAATCTGGTCGGCAAATCCGCCCCTAGTGGCCCGGTCGTCCAAACTTTCCGACCGAGAGCAATCGGCCGAAATCCTATTGTGGCGAATGGCAGCTCCGGGTCGCGCCACTTGACGCGCTCAGCGACCGGTCGTGGCCGGCTGCCGCCGGATGACTCACGCGTTGAACATGCCCGTTGAAGGGCGCCAGAAATGGGAAGGTCCTGAAGCCGCCACTGGTTCGGATGATCTCCACCTAGGATGGTCGAATGGGCATCTGAATTTTGGCGCCTATGCAGCTTTTCGTACCTTTATTTCGACGCGCAGGCCCGCCGCTGCCGCCATGTTAACGAGAGCATCCAGGCCAAACAGGTCGATTTTTCCACGCATGAGGTCGGAGACGCGCGGCTGCGTGACACCGAACAGCTTAGCGATCTGGGCCTGGCTGAGGTCGGTGCGGGCTAGATGCGCTTTCAGAGCCATCATCAGGGCGGAGCGCAGCTTCATATTTTCAGCTTCCTCGTGCGTACCCTCGATGGCATCCCATACGCTAACAAATCGGTTCTTGCTCATTGCTCTAGCTCCTTCGTCAAGTCGCGGTAGCGCTTCTCGGCCAGGTCCACATCCGTCTTGCTCGTCTTTTGTGTCTTCTTCTTGAAACAGTGAAGTACATAAACAGCATCGGCAAATTTAGCTACGTAGATAACGCGGAACGCCCCAGCGGCGTCCCGAATCCGGATTTCCTGCACCCCGGAGCCAATCCTCGGCATGGGCTTCCAGTCATCCGGCTCGTGGCCTTGTTGCACTTGGTCGAGTTGATGACCCGCTTCACGCCGTGCCGCTACGGGGAACGCTCTAAGGTCGTCAAGAGAGCCGCCCCGGAATTCGACAGGTTTACGATCGGATTATACAATTATTTGTATATGGTACGCAACCCGGTCAATTGAATCGATCGGGCGCACGTAGCATTTCAGCCGCTGCGGACAGGTTATCGCGAGCGATGTAGTCGTAAATGCCATCGAAGTCGGCAAGCTGCGCGAGCGAGCTCGATCCGCCAGGGCATTAGCCCCGCGCCCGGCGGGCGCGGGCGGCCAACCGACGACGGCCACGCCGGATAACGTGGTTGATATCGAGTTCACCGGCCGGTCCGGAGTCGAGACCCCTCTGGATTTCCGACCGCAACCACGCAAGCTGCTCGCTGCGACGCTTTTGATGCAAGACCGCTGCCACGATAGCGGCTTCGCGGCTGCGATACGCGCCCGCGCGCACCTGCGAGGCCACGAATTCTTCGAGAGCGGCTGGAAGTTTTAACGGGGTGATGGGCATTGCTATTCCAGCTTAGATCACGAGCCTCAGTGGTCAAACCGGAAGATCGGCACCGTAGCGAAAACGTAGCGTTTGATGCCGTTTCATGTGCCGCGGTGCCAAATTCGAGACAGGGCGGGCCTGCTAACTGGTTGAAATTAAAGTACCCATAAAATCATCTTTGCGACTTCGAACCTGAGGGTCGGGAGTTCGAATCTCTCCGGGCGCGCTAACCGATCAAGGTCTGGTCGGGCTGTCGAAACGGGAGAACCCGCGCCGAAGCGTACGTCCTGGGCCGCGAACTGCGCGCGCCCTGTCAATTGGCACGCCGCGCAGCGCCGCAGCCCAGGCGCGCATGTCCATACTTATTTGAAGGTCACGTCCGTGCGATCCAGGGAGTCGCGATGTGGAACGAAATCCACCATCGAGCCGAACGATGGAGCTATCAGCGCATCGGCCTTCAATGTCGCGCGAATCGCGGCGTTGACTTTGTCCAGCCCCTCGGCAGTGGGCGTCACGTAGTACACCCAGAAGGTGTTGGGCGACTCGGTGTGGATGCTCTCCTCATCGACCTCATATTCGACCACTGAACCGTCTGCCAGAAGCTTCTCCATCAACGGCTCGAAGACGCTTTTGCTCAGTATATCCACTGCATCGTCCGGAGCCGTCGGCTTGAGTGCGTACGACGAGCCGTGCGAATAGGCGCCTTTGTAGGTGCCCGCGCGCCAGTTGTAGTGACGGCTGACCAGGACGACGTCCGCATGCTTGGTAACGGAAGTGATGACTCCCGTGGTAGTAGTGCTGGACTTCTCGAACGCGTCCAGTACCTTCATGAGGCCTGCGAGCGAGTGAGACGACCACCAGTTGTCGTGCGTGTAGCCGTCGGCGGTATGAACAAGATTGAAATCGTCGCCGTAGGCAATCAGGGTGCCATCGCCAACAGCCTGGTCCAGGATCTTCTGATTCGAGGGAACGGGCTTCTCGTATTCCGTCCACTTTGCACGCGGCACGGCCCAGAGGGAAACGTACGTATACATACGCTCCTTTTCCTTCGTATCGCTCGTTTGCGATTGCACACTGCCCGCAAGCGCAGCCAACACTGCGATCAGTGTGAGCTGCGCGATCCTCCTGTTGCGTTTCTCTTGCACGGCTTGTCTCCCTTAATTTGTTTTTTCGCGTGAATCCGACCGGATTCCCGTAGCGACGCAGTATACGCCGCGCTTCGCGTGCCCACCGCAGGCTCGTCAGGCGATGGCCGCGCGTGAACGAGAACTCATCGTTGTCATGGGGTGCCGCCGAGGACGTGACAATGCCCGCTTTCGGTGCATCAATTCCGATGCGCGGAAGACCGGCTCTAGCCGGCTGCCGCCGGATGAATCGCCCCACTGAACACGCCCATTCAAGGTGCTCAAAATGGGAATGGTCTCGGCGAACCGGAGCTCGGCTACGTGAGCCTGCACGGGCTCGTCGCGGCCCGCGGCCCTCTCGGCTTGCCCCTCGAGCGCGACCTCTACTTCGCGCCAGCACGCACGATCGCCGCCTACGCTGCGTAACGCGCGACATTGCGGCTACCAAGATAGTATAGGGGCGGGCATTCAGTTGGAGCGATCGTGCGGGCGGCGACTTGCAAAGTCCCCGCAGCGTCCAGCGCCGGCGTTCGGACAGGGAGAGCGGAGTGGCAGAAGGCAGCGGATCAGCACCGGTCAGCGACGCGGCGAAGCCCGCGCCACAGGCTGCGCCAGACCCTAGCCCCGCTGGTGCCGTGTTCATCAGCTACGCGTCCCAGGATTCCGGGGTCGCCCAGGCGCTGTGCACGGACCTGGAACGCCACGGCGTGGCGTGCTGGATCGCACCCCGCGACGTCCGGCCGGGGGACTTCTATGCCGATTCGATCGTGCAGGCCATCAACGCCTGCACGGTGCTGGTGCTGGTGTTGTCCCAGAGCTCGATAGATTCCGCCCACGTGCTGCGCGAAGTGGAACGCGCCAGCGCCAAGAAACGCCCGATCATCGCGTTCCGGGTCGACGCCACACCGCTGCCGCCGGGATTGGAATACTTCCTGAGCGCATCGCAATGGATCGATGCGAGCGGTGCCAGTGCCGAGCGCCTGTACCCGAAGCTGATCGAGGCGATTCGCAGCCGCAAGGCCACGCCACCAGCGCCGGAGACCGATCCACGCCCGTCAGCAGGATCGCGATCCAAAAGCGTGCTGCTGCTCCCCGCGGTGGCCGTGGCTGTCGTGATCGCGTTGGGGCTGGCCTATCTTGTCGCCGACCGATTCTGGTTCGCCAGGCGTGCCATGCCGTTACCGGCCGGCCCCAACAGCACTTCGCCGCGAGCCGCCGACGCTGCAGCCGCGGCATTTGCCCCGCCGGCGCACTCGATCGCGGTGCTGCCGTTCGTGAACATGAGTGGCGATGCCAGGCAGGACTACTTTTCGGACGGGCTGTCCGAGGAGCTGCTCAATTCACTGGCAGCGGTCGGCGACCTGCAGGTGGCCGCGCGCACCTCCTCGTTCACGTTCAAGGGCACGGATGCGGACGTCGGCGTCATCGCCCGCAAACTCAATGTCGGTGCGGTGCTGGAAGGCAGCGTACGCAAGGACGGCAATCACGTCCGGATCACCGCTCAGCTCATCAACGCCCTGACCGGGTATCACCTGTGGTCGCAGACCTATGACCGGGATTTGAAAAGCGTACTGGCGCTGCAGACCGAGATCGCCACCGCCGTCACCAAGGCGCTGCAGGCCACACTGCTGGCTGACGCCGCGACCAGCATCGAGGTTGGCGGTACGCAGAATCCAGCGGCATTCGATGCCTACCTGCGCGGCAAAAGCCTGGAGCGCGGAAACTTCGACAAGCAGACGACACTGGCGCGCATTGCCGTGTATTCGGAGGCCATCCGGCTCGATCCGAAATTCGCCAAAGCCTATGCGGGGCTCGCGAACGCAGAAAACCAGTACGCCAACAACTTCTCGCCCGATACCGAAGTGCGTTCCTATTTCACCAGGGCGCGTGAGGCTGCGGAAAAGGCGATCGCACTGGCTCCCGAACTGGGGGACGCGCACGCATCGGTGGCGTATGTGCTGGAGAGAGGCTATCTGGAATTCGCGCATGCCCAGGCCGAATACGACCGTGCGCTGGCGTTGTCGCCCAACGATGCCGATGTGCTGCTGCGCTCCGGCGTCTATTTCACCACGATGGGACGAGCCGATGCCGGTCTCGCCGCGATGCGAAAGGCCATTCAGCTCGATCAGCTGAACCCCGTGAGCTATGCACGATTGAGTATTGCGCTTACCTACGCCCACAGGTACCGCGAGGCGATCGAGGCCGGCGAACGCGCGCTGCAGCTCAACCCGAATGATGACACCATACGCAACTACGTCGGCTTCAACCATCTGCTGCTCGGGGAGCTCGATGCCGCCCAGCCGTTATGTGCCACGGCAAAGCCGAGCTGGGGTGGCCGGCTTTGCCTGGCAGTCCTGTACGATAAGCTGCACCATCGACCCGAGGCCGAGGCACAGCTGGCGGCCATGAAGGCCGAAATGGGGCAGGGCGCGGCCTATCAATACGCTGAGATCTATGCACAGTGGGGCGACTTCCCTAAGGCGTTGGACTGGCTGGAAACGGCGTATCGGCTACCGGATCCCGGGATCGGTACGCTGCGCGTGGATAGCCTGGTCGATCCACTGCGCGGCGAGCCGCGCTTCAGGGAGATCGAGCATAAGCTGCAGTTCCCCAACTAAGCGGACAGTGAGCTCGCTGAACCTGTACGCGATCGGGATGTCGTGCCTGCGGTAGCGATAATGCCAAAGCATTATCGCTGCGCGTGTGAATCGGTAAAAAAGAAGCCGGCGCGAACCCGGCTTCCGCTGGCCGCGGGCCCGTGGCCAGCGGCACTGACACTATGGCCTAGTGCTATTGCTTGTCGTAGACCGCGACCCAGTGAAATGCCATGCCTTTGGCGTCCTTACCCTTGGTTGACAGGGTCAGCACCTTGCCGTGCGCACTGACGCTGCGAGTGGTCCAACCGATCACGGTGCCATTCTTCTTTTGTGCGCTCTTGACGGTGGTAGCGTTGACACGCTTCACCGAGATGGTGTCAAAGTCTGGCGAACCGGTGTATGCGTAGTCCTTGCCGTCGTATTTGAAAGTCGACTGGCCGGAGGTCGCGGTTCCATCCGCGGCGACACTACTGAACGTGAGCGCAATGCTGCCGTCCGCCGTCTGTGCATAGGTTCGGGTCGCGGACTTGGGCCCCGGGCCGGGAGTGAATTTGGATTTCTCGACGTTCAATGTCCACGTGCCGATGGCCGGATCCGCCTTGCTGGCCGCAAACGCCGTTGCGCCGCCGACGGCCGCAAGCACCGTTCCGATCACAAGCATCCTGAATAATCTGTTCATGACAATTTCCCTTGCTGACAATATTTCGATTTGATGGCGTGCCGCTCGTCGCGCGGACCTAAGGTCCCTGCGGCGATCGGGCTGCGAGTATGCACTCTAGGGCTGATCGCTCGCAATGAATGCAGGTCGGCTCGCACGCTCAGATGCCGGCGTACCACTCGTAGCCCTGATCCTCCCAGTATCCGCCGCGGCCGTGGCCGATGGCGGCGACGCTGTCCACCAGCTGCAGGCGCATGATGTATTTCGCCATCTTGTATCCGAGCTGGCGCTCGATGCGTACCCGCAGCGGCGCGCCGTTGCCGATCGGCAGCACGGCATCGTTGAGCTCGTAGGCAAGGATGGTCTGCGGGTGGTAGGCATCCTCCATATCGATGCTCTCGTAGTATTTCGTGCCGACCTGGTCCATCGGGTCGGCGCAATGAAAAACCACATAGCGCGCCGCCGCGGTCGGCCGCACCAGGCTCAGAACGTCTGCCAGCGGCACTCCCTTCCACTTGCCGATGGCACTCCAGCCTTCGACGCAATCGTGACGGGTAATCTGCACCCGGCTGCGCATGGCGCGCAGTTGCTGCAACGAGAACGCCATCGGCTGCTCAACCAGCCCGTCCACCTGCAATTGCCAGCCGACAAACCCGTCCTGCGCCAGCGCCTGGTAGGCTGCATCGTCCGGATTGGCGGTGCCGTTGCTGCGGAAGCTCGGCGACAGATCGTGCTCGGTGAACTCCTGGGCCATCGACTTGCGGGCGGTCACGGCATGCTGCACGCGGCGACTCAGGTTTTCACCAGTACGCAGTATCCTGGGGAACCATTCGCTGCGCGATAGCGCGTCGCAGCCGCCGAGCAGCATCCCGCCAATGGCGGTCAAGAGGTTACGACGCAGGCGGCGCGGCGAGTCGTCGGCCGCGCTCACGGCGCCTCCCGGGAGCTGTGCTCAGGGGCGATCTGGTAGCGGCCGGTAATCATCGAGCGCAGATTGTTCCATACCCCGCTGATCAGGACCTCGAACACGTGGACCAGCACAAACAGCACCAGCGTCCAGGCCACGACGAAGTGCAGCGTGCGCGCCGCCTGCCGGCCACCGATAAGGTCCACCCAGCCCGCCTGCAGCGAATCAAGCCGCGGCGACATCGCCCAGCCGGTCAATAGCATGAGCGGCAGCAGCACGAAGATGACCGCCAGGTAAGTGAGCTTTTGCAGCACGTTGTAGCGCGCCGCGGCCGCACCGCTAGGATGACGAAAGCGCAGGTGATCGAGTACGGAGCGGCCGATCGAGTGCCAATCCAGCCGTGTCGGCAACAGGTCGTGCGCGATGTGGCGGCTCAAGAATGAAAACGTCAGGTACACGAAGCCGTTGATCACCAGCAGCCATGCAAAGAAGAAGTGCCAGCGCCGCGCCATCGCCAGCCACTGGAAGCTCGGGATCGTGATCCACGACGGAAAGCCCTTCGCGACCGCTCTGCCGCCGTCGGTCGACAGGCCCAGGACACCGGTGGTGTTGAAGGTGTGATTAAAAATGCGCGTGGTGCCGATCGTCCTGCCATCGGGCGCTATCGCGGCTCCGGTCTCGAATATCGGGGCGCGGCCGCTGTAAGACGACTTGCCCCACGACAGGCTTGGGTGGGCATTGAAGATCTGCAGTCCGCTCATGAGCAGGATGGCCAGCGCGATCGCATTGATCCAGTGCGTCAGGCGCACGATCAGTGCGTGGCGATAATAAGAATACCCGGGCGCGGCGGCGTCCGGCTTCGCGCTTGCCTCGGCTCCGGCCTCGAGCATGGTGCCTCCAGGGCCGCGATCATATCAGTCCCCGCAGGTCGGGCAGCGCTCGAAGGTGGACGGTCCATACAGGTCGGTGACCGACGGATCGGTCGGCCGGACGTGCACGAAGCGGCGCACGCCGTCGCGGTTGCAGAAGAATGATCCGTAGCGTCCGTCGTCCTCGATGGTCCATCCTTCGGCCGCCAGCCGATCCATTGCGCGCGCAAGGACGGCATACAGGTCGGTTCCGGTCTCGAGCGGCGTCGAGTCCAGGACCCGACCCTGCATGTCGCTGACGCTGAGCCAGTGAGGGGCGTGGCGGTTGGATAGCGGTTTGCGGTCGTCGCGGCGACGTATCATGCCGACACCGTAGGAGCGCGGTGCAGCCGACGTCCATTCAGTAGTCCGCGCTGCAGCAAGCTGTATAAACTTCGAGTCACCTGTCATGTGCGGCCGCTACATCACGAAAGATCAAAGGGCACTCGAGCGCGAGCTGCCATTTCTGGACGTCAAGGACTGGCCGAAATTCGAGGCCAGCTACAACATCGCGCCCACGCAACTGGCGCCGGTGGTGATTGCAACGCCGACCGGCAATGTATGCCGGCCGATGCGTTTCGGTCTGGTTCCGTTTTTCGCCAAGGGCGTGCCCGGCCCCTACAGCACGATCAACGCGCGCGTCGAGACGATCGAGACCTCGGCGTCGTACCGCGGGCCGTGGAAGCGCGGCCAGCGCTGCCTGGTGCTCGCCAGCGGCTTCTACGAATGGCAGCTGTTGCCCGATGGCAAGAGCAAGCAACCCTATTTCATCAAGCCGGCCGATCAGGAAAGCTTTGCATTCGCCGGCCTGTGGGATTCATCGAAGGCCGAGGACGGCACGATGACCTACAGTTTCACGATCATCACGCTGCCCGCATCGCCGCTGATGGCCCTGATCCACAACACCACGCTGCGTGAGCCGGCGCTGCTGACCCCGCAGGGCTGTCGCGTCTGGCTCGGCGGCAGCGCGCAACAGGGGCGGGCGCTGCTGACACCCTATCCCGACGAGCTGATCGTCGCGTGGCCAGTCAGCAAGCGCGTGAATTCGCCGAAGAGCAATGACGAAAAGCTGATCGAGCCGGTGGAAATCGCATGAGCCGGGACTACTCATCGTGCCGCTGACGATCATCAACACGACCTGGCCGCTGCTTCTGGGCATGGGCGTGCTGATGCTGGGCGCAGGCCTGCAAAGCACACTGCTCGGCCTGCGCGCAACGCTGGAAGGATTTCCCACCCCGGTCACCGGCGCGATCATGTCCTGCTACTACCTGGGGTATCTGCTCGGCACCATCGCCGCGCCGCGCCTGCTGCGGCAAATCGGACACATCCGCGTATTTGCCGCGCTCGCGGCCGTGGCCTCGGCAGCCGCCCTGGTCCAGGCGCTGTTCGTCAACCCGTTTGCCTGGGGCGCGATGCGCGCGACATCCGGCTTGTGCTTCGCCGGCATCTACGTGGTGGCCGAGAGCTGGCTCAACGATCGCGCCAGCCGTGCCAATCGCGGGCGGCTGCTGGCTGTCTATATGCTGGTGCTGTACATCGGGCTCGGCTGCGCGCAGTTCCTGCTGATCCCGTCGAACCCGAGCACTCCGGCACCGTTCATGCTGGTCTCTGCGCTGATCTGCCTGGCGATGGTTCCGATCGTGGTCTCCGCACGACAGGCGCCGGAACCGGCGCTGCCGAGCAAAGTGCGCTATCGCGACCTGTACCGCAATTCGCCGCTGGGCGTGGTGGCGGTCGCCCTGTCGGGGCTGATTTCCGCGATCACCTTTTCAATGGGCCCGGTGTATGCGCGGCTCAGCGGCATGGGGACGTCCGACGTCGCCACGTTCATGGCGCTGAGCATTCTTGCCGCCGTGTTGACCCAGTACCCGGTCGGCAGGCTGTCGGATCGCATCGATCGCCGCACGGTCATCGCCGGGGTCTGTACCGTTGCCACTGCGCTCGCGGGCACCATTGCCGTGTTCGGCGCGATGCCGCGGGTGCTGTTCCTGGCACTCTCGGCGGCGTTCAGCGGCTTCGTGCTGACGCTCTACTCGCTGGCGATCTCACACGTCAACGACAAGCTCGAGCCGGCGCAGACGGTCGCGGCGAGCAGTTCGCTGCTGCGCCTGAATGGTGCCGCCGCCGCCGCCGGACCGGTGCTTGCGGGAAGCCTGATGGCGGCTTTTGGTCCGAGCGCCTATTTCGCCACGCTCGCCTGCCTGACCGGGGCATTGACCGTGTATGACCTGTGGCGCAAGAGCCGGCGCAGACCGGTGCCCAGCGCCCAGAAGGGCCCGTTCATCAATGTGCAGCCGCATGGCATGACCGGCCAGGTTGCGGCCGGCCTCGATCAGCGCCCGGATCGACCCGCGGAAGGCGCTGCCGTTGGCGAAAGGCGCGCTCGGGTACGCGATGTGCAATGAATGGCGCGCCGGCCGTCAGGCACGCATGCGTCGGCCGTCCGGATCGAAGGCGGCTGTGGCCAGCCGTTCGGCGGCGCAGCGCTCGCCGATCAGTTCGACCTCGAAGCCGCCGCTCTGGTCCGCGACCTCACGATTCACGTAACCCATGGCGAGGGATTTCTGCACGCTGTGCCCGTAGCCGCCGGATGTGACCCAGCCGACGACCCGGCCACCGTGCCAGATCGGCTCATCGCCGATCGCGTCGGTGTCGTGCGTGGCCAGGTCGAGCGTGACCAGGCGCCGCTCGCCGCCACTGGCCTGTTCGAGCACCGCCGCATCGCGGCCGATGAACGAGCCCTTGCGCAGATCGACGAATCGGCCAAGACCGGCCTCGAACGGCCCGTAGATCGGCCGATATTCGCGCGCCCAGGTGCCAAAACTCTTCTCCAGGCGCATCGAATTCAGGGCGCGGCCGCCAAAATTACGCAGACCGAGCTGCCGTCCGGCTCGTGTCAGCAGGTCAAACAGCGTGCGCTGATAGTCGCTCGTCACCCAGATTTCGTAGCCGAGGTCGCCGGTGAACGATACGCGTCCGACCAGCGCCGGCACCATGCCGACATCGAGTGCCCGGAAGCTCATGAACGGAAACGCGCGGGTGGAAAGGTCCGCATCGACTAGCGATTGCAGCAGCTCGCGCGAGCGCGGCCCGGCCACCGACAGGCCAACATACTCCATGGCGCACGCCCGCACGCTCACGCCGGATGCGGGCAGGTGGCGCTCGAACCAGCGCAGGTAATAGCGCTCGGCCGCGTAGGTACCGATGAGGAAAAACCGCTCTGCTGCCACCCGGCAGAGCGTGAAGTCGCCGATCAGGCGGCCACGCTGGTTGAGCATCGGCGACAGGGCAATGCGCCCGGTTGCCGGAACGTGATTGGCCATGATGGATGACAACCACCCGGCAGCGGCCGGGCCGCTGACCTCGAACTTGCCGTAGTTGGAGATCTCCAATAGCCCCACCGCTTCGCGCACCGCGCGGCATTCCTCGCCGACCGCGGCGTGCGCATTGGAGCGGCGAAACGTCACCAGCTCGCGCGCCGGCGCGCCGCTGGGTGCAAACCAGAGCGGATGCTCCAGGCCGCAGTAGTCGCCGAACACGGCGTTTTCCGCCTGCAGCCGCTCATAGATCGGCGTGGTGCGCAGCGGCCGGGCCGCATCCAGCTCCTCGTTCGGAAACCGGATGCGAAAGCGTCTGGAATAATTCTCGCGTACCTTGGCATTGGTGTAGGCAGGCGTGGCCCAGTCGCCGTAACGCGCCACGTCCATGCCCCAGATGTCGGCGCCCGGATCGCCTTCGATCATCCAGCGCGAAAGCGCAAGCCCGACACCGCCGCCCTGGCTAAAGCCGGCCATCACACCGCAGGCGACCCAGTAGTTGGCAAGGCCACGCACTGGGCCGACCAGCGGATTGCCATCCGGTGCAAAGGTGAACGGGCCATTGACGACTTTTCGTATGCCGGCCGTCGCCAGGCGCGGGAAGTGCTCAAAGGCGACATCCAGGCTCGGCGCGATGCGCTCCAGATCGTTGGGCAGCAGGTCCTGGCCGAAGTCCCACGGTGTGGTGCGCGGCGACCACGGCACGCCGGCGCGCTCGTAGGTACCGATCAGCATGCCGCCGCGCTCCTGGCGCATGTAGATCTCGCCCTCGAAATCGATGCAGTGCAATTGCTCCTTCTGGCCGGCGAATTCGGGCAGATCCTCGGTGATCAGGTACTGGTGCTCCATCGCCAGTACCGGCAGCTCGAGCCCCACCATGCGGCCAACTTCGCGTGCCCATAGGCCGCCGGCATTCACGACGTGCTCGGCGTGCACGCTGCCGCGTTCGGTGATGACGTCCCAGCTGCCATCCGGGCGCGCCTTCATGTCCACCACCCGAGTCTGGCGCTCGATCTGCGCCCCGGCGAGCTGCGCCGCCCTGGCATAGGCATGCGTCACGCCGTACGGATCGACGTGGCCTTCGATCGGGTCGAAGATCGCGCCGACGAAGTGCGCCTCGTCGAGCAGTGGATAGATCTTCTTCGCCTCCGCAACCGACAGCAGTTCCAGCTGCATGCCCAGGTAGCGGCCGCGGGCCTGCGCCATCTTCAGCCAGTCGAGCCGCTCGGGCGTCCCGGCGAGCAGGATGCCGCCGCTGACATGAACCCCGCAGGACACGCCCGAGATGCGTTCGATCTCCTGGTACAACCCGATGGTGTACTGCTGCAGCTTGGCCACATTCGGATCGCCGTTGACGGTGTGCATGCCGCCCGCCGCGTGCCAGGTCGAGCCCGAGGTCAGTTCCGCGCGCTCGATCAGCAGCACGTCGCGCCAACCGGCTTTGGTCAGGTGATAGAGCACGCTGGCGCCCACCACGCCGCCGCCGATCACCGCCACCCGGGTGTGAGTAATCATCGCGAATGCAGTGCTGGGTCGATGCGAGCCGCGTCGATGCGAGCTGTGTCGATGCGAGCCGGTGGCATGGCTGCGGCGCGTCAGCTTACCGGCGGCGCGCCACCGGCGGCGATGCGGCGTGCCACATAGTCGTCAACCGCTTCGACGATCGCGGGGTCGCGCACCGGCGCTTCGTAATTCCTGAGCGTGTCCTGCCACAGCGTGCTGGCCCGCTCGGTCGCCGTGTGCGAGCCGGCGTCGGTCCACTGTCCGAAGTTGCGCCAGTCGGACACCAGCGGCGTATAAAACGCCGTGCGGTAGCGTGCCATGGTATGAGCACAGCCGAAGAAATGTCCGCCCGGCCCGACCTCGGCAATGGCGTCGACTGCGAAATCATCGCTGCTAGCGCCAAGCGGCTGGAAAATCTCTGCGAACATCTGCAGCATCTCGATATCGAGCATGAACTTCTCGTACGACGTGGTCAGGCCGCTCTCGAGCCAGCCCGCGGCGTGCAGCAGGAAATTGCAGCCACCCATCAGAGCGCCCCAAAGGCTCATCTGTGATTCGTAGGCGGCCTGTGCGTCGGGCGTGTTTGATGCGGTCGCATTCGACGAGCGCCACGGCAGGCCGATGTGGCGCGCCAGCTGGCCGGCTCCAATCGAAGACTTGACGTACTCGGGCGTGCCGAATGCCGGCGAACCGGATTTCATATCGACGTTCGACGTGAAGCTGCCGTACACCACCGGCGCGCCAGGACGCACGATCTGCGACAGCACCGTACCTGCCAGCGCCTCGGCGTGCGCCAGGGTCAGCGCGCCGGCCACGGTCACCGGCGCCATCGCACCTGCCAGTGTGAATGGCGTGATGATGAACACCTGTCCGGCCGCGGCGAACTCGAGGATGCCGTTGCCCATCGGGATATCCAGTTGCAGCGGCGAATTGGTGTTGATGATGGTTGACACGTAGGGGCGGGAGCGAAATTCCTCCGGCGTCAATCCGTAGGCAATCCTGATCAGCTCGAAGTTATCGGCGATCTGCGGCGAGCCGCGCGAGTAGACCTTGGGAATCTTGTCGGTCAGCATCAGCATCGCGCGCGCGGTCTCGAGGTGCCGGAACTGCACCGGCACGTCCTGCGGCTCGACGCCGCCGCCCAGCACGTGGATGACCTCAAAACTCTGGCACAGCTTCATCAGGTTGCAGAAATCCTGTAGGGTGCCGGCGCGCTTGCCGCCCTGGGTATCCATGATGTTCGGCGGACCCGAGGTCGGTGCGAACACGACGTGCCGTCCGGAAATCGGCATGCTGTGTGCCGGATCCCTGGCGTGCAACGTGACCTCGCGCGGTGCCGTGGCGAGCGAGTTCGCGACCAGGCCGCGATCGATGCGCACCATCATGGTCGACTCGTCGACGCTGGCGCCGCCCCTGGCGTAGGTCTGGCGCGCCTCCGGCAGCAGTACCCGCATGCCCTGGTTTTCCAGCACCTGCAGCGCCGCTGCGTGGATCGCCGCGACCTGATCGTCCGAGAACACCCTGAGCGGCTCGAACGGGTTGAGCAGGTGGCGGTAGCTGCGCGAGCGATCAACCACCGGGGCGCTCGCAGCGGCGCTGGCCGGGCGCCGGCGCGGGCGCCGCTCGACTCGCTCGCCGGATTCACTCATGCCGATGACCGCTCGTCCCGGGTGTCAATCATTCGATATGGCCAACCGCATCGCGGACTCTTCGCTCGGCTTGCGCGGACCGAAGTGTTCGATCATCCAGGAGCGAAACAGCGCGATCGCGGTATCGCTGAGCGCGTCGGGGTGGGTAATCAGGTAGTAACCGTAGCCGTCGTCGAGCAACAGGTCGAACGGCCGCACCAGCCGGCCGGAGCGCAATTCCTCGGCGAACAGATTGATGTCCACCAGCGCCAGGCCTTCGCCACTGAGCGCGTATTCGACCGCGAGCAGCGCAGTGTCGAAGATCAGCCCGCGCTCGAAATTGATCTGGCCGAGGCTCGCCTGGCGCGCCAGCTGCGTCCAGACGTGGTGCCGCGGCAGGTCGGCGATACGCACGTGGATGAGTTCGTTGTCGCGGATCCAGCCCGACAGGTCCTTGCCGGCATGACGCCCGGCAAGATCCGGGTGGCACAGGATGGAGAGCTTCACCGGCCACAGCAGGTCGCTGACATACTCGGTTACGGTGGGCCTGGAGTAGACCACGGCCACGTCCACGTCGCTGGGTGGAGGACCCACGCCGTAGGGGCTGACCAGATCGATCTCGATGTCCGGATTGGCACGGCGAAAATCGCGCAGCACCGGTACCGCCAGCCGAACGGCAAAACTGGGCGGCATCTGTACGTGCAGCGTGCGCAGCGTCGGCGCGCCGGCGTTGCGGATTTCATCCAGCGAATATTCAAGGCGGTCGAGGGATTTGATCACCGTCGGTAGCAGATGCTGCCCGGCCTTGGTGAGCACCAGCGAGTGCGGCCGGCGCTCGAACAGCTGTACACCGATGAGCTTTTCGATCGAAATCACGTGGCGCGACAGCGCGCTTTGCGAAATACGCAGCGCATTGGCCGCGCCGGTAAAGCTGGCGTGCTTGGCCACCGCCTCGAAGGCGCGTAGCGCATTGAGCGGCAGCCAGCGCCGGTCGATCCGTCTCCTGTCGATCATTCGCCTTCCTGACCTTCGCCGCTAGCGGCAGGTATTCTAGCGCCAGACGCGCCGGCGGCGGCGCCTGGCCGTGGTGCCAGACCGTGCCGTCCGACTGCCGGCGACCTACTGCCTGCGCGCTGCTATCGGCGCGGGCAGCACAAGAGTGGGGCAACACCTGGCGTGAGGCCAATGCCTTTTGTTGATGCAGCCGATGCCATTTCTCGGTTTGGATTCGGCAGGGCAACTATGGAAGTATCTCAGCTCGCCACGCACCGGATGGAGCATGAACGCTGTTCACCTGGCACGGGTTCCAGAGATTATCCAGGGCGCCGGAGCGCTTGACGGGATCGGCGCAACGCTGGCGGCGCAGCTGCCGCGGGGCAGTGCGATCCTGCTGCTGGTCGATCCGGGGCTGCACGCCTGCGGGCTGATCGACGCGGCGGCCGCCGCACTGTCGGCCGGCGGCTACGGCGTCATAGTCTGTGACGACGTGCAGAGCGATCCGACCATGGCCCAGGCGGATGCCGGCGCGGCGCTGGCCCGGCACGAGCGCGTGGCGGGCGTGGTGGCCATCGGCGGCGGATCGGCGATGGACGTGGGCAAGACCATTGCCGCGATTGCACCGGCCGATCGCGCCGTCAGCCACTATGCGCTGTGCACAAACCCATTTCCGGCCGCACGTCTGCTGTCGGTGTGCGTTCCGACCACCTCCGGTACCGGCTCCGAAGCGACCCGCACGGCGGTATTGTCGGCGCCCGATCATTCCAAGGTCTGGCTCTGGGGCGACGAGCTCAAACCAAGCCTGATCGTGCTCGACCCGGCGCTCACCACCGCCCTGCCGTCATCCCTGACCGCCGCCACCGGCATCGATGCGCTGGTGCACGCGATCGAGGCGTCGACCAACGCCAATGCCAATGCGGCCAATGACCTGTACTGCCATGAAGCGATCCGGCTGGTGGTCGCGCACCTGCTGCGCGCGCTGGAAGCGCCCGCGGATCTGTCGGCGCGCGCCGGCATGCAACGCGCCGCGACACTGGCCGGGATCGGGATCGACAACTGCGGCACCGCCATCGCACACAACATTGGCCATGCGCTGGCCTCGCTGCGCCCGGTGCACCATGGCCGCGCGGTCGGGCTGGCGCTGCGGGCGACCCTGGCGTGGAACGTCGCGGACGACGGCGACGGTAGATTCGCAGCGGTGGCCGCCGCGATGGGCGAGGCGCGCGACGGCGCGCGCGTGCCGAGCGCCTTTGAGCGGCTACTGCGCCAGTCGGGCATCAAGGTATCGCTGGCAGGGGAGGGCTATGACGGCATCCGCCCGGCGGACCTGGCACGGCAGATGGCGCGGCCCGAGAACGACGCGATGCGCCGCTCCAACCGCCGGCCGGTAGCCGATGCCGACCTGCTGACCTTCGCCCATGAAATCCTGGCGGCGAGCTGAAGAGCGGCTGGCAACGTGAATGGCACCTTGAACAGTGACACTCTGACAGCTCGTGACCGGGCAGGCTGGGAACGCAGTGCCGCGGCGCTGAAGATCGAGGGCCGTGCATTCATCAATGGCCGTCATGTGGGCGCGCTGTCGGGCCGCAGCTTCGACGACGTCAGTCCGATCAACGGCAAGGTGATCGGCCAGATCGCGCGCTGCGAGACCGCCGATATCGATACCGCCGTCGCTGCCGCGCGCGCCACGTTCGAGAGCGGCACCTGGCGCCGGATGGAACCACGGCAGCGCAAGCGCGTGCTGCTGCGCTTTGCGGAACTGATCCGTGCCGATGTGGAGCGTCTGGCGTTGCTGGAGACGCTGGATGTCGGCAAGCCGGTGCTCAATTCGATCCAGGTCGATGTCGCATCCTGCGCCGACTGCATCGCCTATTACGCCGAGTTTGCCGACAAGCTGTCCGATGAGATCGCCCCCACCGGTCCGCATGACCTGGCGCTGGTCCGCCGCGAGCCGCTCGGTGTCATCGGTGCGATCGTGCCGTGGAACTATCCGCTGATCATCAGCGCCTGGAAGATCGGACCGGCGCTGCTGGCAGGCAATTCGGTGGTGCTCAAGCCCGCCGAGCAGTCGCCGCTCGGCGGCATCCGGCTGGCGGAGCTGGCGCTCGAGGCGGGCCTGCCGCCCGGTGTGCTCAACGTGGTGCCGGGATTTGGCGAGGAGGCCGGCAAAGCGCTGGCGCTGCACTCCGACGTGGACATGATCAGCTTCACCGGATCCACCGAGGTCGGCAAGCTGATGATGCGCTATGCCGGCGAATCGAACCTCAAGCGCGTGGCGCTGGAACTGGGTGGCAAGAGTCCGCACGTCGTGATGGCGGATGCCGACCTGGCAGAGGCGGCCTCGGCGATTGCCTGGGGTATCTATTACAACGCCGGCGAGACCTGCCACGCCGGTTCGCGCCTGATCGTGCACGAACAGGTGCGCGAACAACTGATCGACATGATCGAGCGGGTCGCGAAGACCATCACGCTGGGTCATCCGTTTGATCCGGTCACCCAGATGGGCGCGCTGATCGACAGCGGCCATCTCAAGCGCGTGCTCGGCTACATCGATTCCGGCGTCGCCGAGGGCGCACGCGTGGCCTTCGGTGGCAAACAGGCGATGCAAGACACCGGCGGCTACTACGTCGAGGCGACGGTGCTCGACGCGGTGCGTCCACAGATGCGGGTCAGCCGCGAGGAGATCTTCGGTCCAGTGCTGACGGTCAGCGGCTTTCGCGACGCTGCCGATGCGCTGCGAGTCGCCAACGATACCGTCTATGGACTGGCCGCCGCGGTCTGGACGCGTGATATGAACGTCGCCCACCGCGTCTCGGGCGCGCTGCGCGCCGGCACCGTCTGGGTCAACAGTTTCGACCGCTCGTCATTGGCGACACCGTTCGGCGGCTTCAAGCAGTCAGGGTTTGGACGCGACCGCTCCGCGCACGCGATCGACAAGTATGTCGATCTGAAAACCATCTGGACCGCGTTTCGATGAGTCGCTTGTTGGTCAAAAACGTCTCATTAAGCTCGAGCTTTATATTGTAATATATTGATTTTAAATAGAACTATATCGTAGGAATGCAACCGTCGCTTATTTCTGACAACCGAATGACGCATATGTTCAATCGTCGGCGCGGCCCGTCGTATTTAATAGCCACGCAGTGACTGTAACCGCCGAACCGCAAGCTTTGGTCTCGGGGCGCGCCGAAGCCCGGTTGGCAGGTGCGTTAAGAAGCTTGAGGTCTCTGCCACTACATCCAGGATCGTTCCAGGGAGCAACAATGATGACGAACAAAATGAATGCGATCAGCGCCGCTATCCTTCCGCGCCGCTCGCTGCTGGTGGATGCTGCGGTGGCCGCCTGCATCATGGCGGGGCGGGTTGCTGCGGCAGATCAGTCCCCCGAATCCAGCGCCGCCGCAGGGCCCAGTACCGAACTGTCGGAGATCACCGTGACCGCACAGCGGCGCACGGAGAACCTGCAGGACGTGCCGATTACGATCCAGGCACTGACGAGCGAGACCCTGACGCAATTGAACGTCACGACCTTTGACGACATCGTCAAGTACACGCCGAACGTCACCACCGCCAGCTGGGGGCCGGGCCAGGACCTGATATTCATGCGCGGCTTGAGCTCCGGCGCCCTCGGCACACAGGGCAGCGGCACCGATGCCAATTTCCCTAACGTTGCGGTGTACCTCGACGAACAGTCGGCGCAGATGCCGTATCGAAACCTCGACGTTTACGCCGCTGACATCGAGCGGGTTGAGATTCTCGAAGGTCCACAGGGCACGCTGTTCGGTGCTGGTGCGGAAGCCGGCGTGGTGCGTTACATCACCAACAAGCCGAAGCTCGACGTCACCGAGGGCACCGTCAACGCCGGCTACGGCTGGACCACGCACGGCGATCAGAACTCCAACGTCGATGCGACCCTCAACGTGCCGCTGATCGCGGACACGCTAGCGGTGCGCGCCGTCATCTACGACGACAACCGCGGCGGCTACATCAACAACGTGCCCGGCACCTTCACCCGCCAGCCCACCGACCTCGGCATCATCCGCTACGTCGGCGGCGCGGTGCCGACCTACCCGGGATCGATCAACAGCATCAACAACGCCAGTCAGGTCGCCAACGCCATCAACCCGGTGACCTACAAAGGCATCCGCGCGTCGGCCCTGTGGAAGATCAACGAGGACTGGAATGTGCTGGTCGCCCAGACTTTCCAGACCATGGACGCCGAAGGGGTGTTCTACCAGGAGCCGTTTTCGACCGACGGCGTGGCGTTGCCGCCACTGTCGGTGACGACATTCAACCCCTCCTACGACAAGGACAAATTCGAGAACACCGCGTGGACCCTCAACGGTCGCATCGGCCTGCTGAAGGCGGTCTACACCGGCGGCTACCTGGTCCGGAAAATCGATGCGCAGCAGGACTACACCGCCTACACCCGCGGCATCTACGCCGACTACTACCAGTGCGTGTCGCCCAAGGAGAGCAAAAAGGATGGCGCCATCAACAGGTGTTATTCGCCCAGCGCCTTCTGGCACAACAACCAGAGGAACACGCACCAGAACCACGAGTTCCGCTTGAGCACGCCGGATGACTGGCGCGCGCGCGCCATCGTGGGAGCGTTCTGGGAGGATTTCGAAGTGGATGATAATACCGACTGGCACTACCGGACGCTGCCGCCGTGCACCGCGGTCGGGCAGGCCGGTTGCATGACGCAGATCATTCCGCCCGCAGGCTCCACCGCCACCAATCCTAATCTGCGCGACACCAACGAATCGTTCTTCGACGATGTGCAGCGCGGCTACAAGCAGTGGGCCTTCTTTGGCTCGGCCGACTTCGACATCATTCCCAAGACGCTGACCGTCACCGCAGGCACGCGCTACTACCACTTCAGCAACACCGAGACCGGCAGCAACGTCTATTCGTTCGGTACCTACGACTGCGGTCCGGCGCCCTGCGCCGCGCAAGATGCCAACAACATCAATAAACTGAACCTGCATTCGACCTACAGCGGCTTCAAGAGCCGCGCGAACCTGACCTGGCACATCCTGCCGGATGCGATGGTGTACTACACATTCTCGCAGGGCTATCGGCCGGGCGGATTCAATCGATCCTCGAATGGCCCATATCTGGGCGGGACCTTCAAGACGCCGCAGGATTTCGCACCGGATACGCTCACCAATAACGAGGTCGGCTGGAAAACCGAGTGGCTCGAACATCGTCTGCTGTTCAATGGCGCGATCTACCAGGAGCTGTGGGACAATGTGCAGCAGCAGTTTTTCGATCCGGGTGCCACCGGCAACCTGAGCTTCGTCACCAATGGCGCCAACTACCGGGTCAGGGGCCTGGAGATTCAGCTCGTCGGGCGTGTGACGACCGGCCTGACGATATTTGGGGGGGCGTCCTGGAACAGCTCCAGCCTCACGAACTCCCCGTACCTGATTGGCAACGTTCCCGGCAACGCCGAGAACGGCATGTCGCTGCTGAGCGCTCCGAATCCCTTTGGCCTGAAAGGCAGCTCGCTGCCGCAGTCACCGGCTTTCCAGGGCAATATACGCGCACGCTATGAGTGGTTCGTCAACGACTACCGTCCGTTCGTGCAGATCGGCGGTCAGCGTACCGCCCACTCCCGCTCGCTGCCGGGCAACGTGCCGGCGATCGCGGTCGGCGAGATCACGACCCAGGAGTTCGATCAGCCGGCCTACTCGACCTACGACGCCTCGTTCGGCGTTTCCAAGGACAATTGGAACGTGCAGGTGGTGGCACAGAACCTCGGCAATACCAACGGCAAGACGTTCATTTCGGCCTCGGAGGCCATCGAGACTCAGTCGGTGATTCGCCCGCGGGTCATCAGCCTCAGGGGTGGCTATAAGTTCTGAGGGGCCTCTCCCGGGCTGATTGGCGGCCGCGGATAGGCCACCGTCCGGCTGCCAGTCGCGCTGTCTGCAGCGCACCGGGGCGCCTGCAGTAGAATCGAAGGCGGGCAGCAATGCCCGCCTTTTTTTGGTTCATGAACCCCTGATGCATTAAGGATTTCCGATGCAGTTGGCCGCGGCACAGCCACCCAAGTCCAGTGTCGAGACCGAAGTGCTGCGCATCCGCGCGCTGCTCGACAAGAGCCAGTTTGCGCTGGCGCTGGCAGCGGCCGAGGCGCTGCTGGCGCGGGTGCCCGAGAACCGCGACGTCCTGTACATGCTGGCGGTCAGCCAGCGCTACCTGGGCCGCGTCCCGGAGGCGCTGGCGACGCTGGCAGGTCTCGAGACTATGCATCCCGGCTACAGTCGGTTGTTCCAGGAACGTGGTCATTGCTACGTGGCCGCGCGCGATCCGGGCGGCGCGATCGATGCGTATCTGCGAGCTGTGAACCTGAACCCGGCGCTGCCGGCGAGCTGGAAGGCGCTGCAGGTTCTGTTGCGCTCGGCTGGGCGGCCAGAGGATGCCGAAACCGCCGCAGCCCATGTGGCGAAGCTTGCGAGCCTGCCGCCTGCGGTGGTCACCGCCTCGAGCATGTTCGCCGACGGCGAGATCCATGAGGCGGAGCGGGTGGTGCGCCAATTCCTGCAGACCCATGGCGATCACATCGAGGCCATGCGGCTGCTGGCGCAGATCGGCATGCAACTCGACGTGCTCGACGACGCCGAGTTCCTGCTCGAGAGCGTGCTGGTGTTCGCCCCGGACTACCATCTGGCCCGCTTCGACTATGCCAATGTGCTGCTGCGGCTGCACAAGCACGCGCAGGCGCTCGGTGAAATCGGGACGCTGATGAAAGCCGAACCGGACAACCGTGCCTATCGGACCTGCTATGCCAATGCCTGTGCCGGCCTGGGGAACCACGAGGAAGGCCTGCGGGTATTTCGCGAGCTATTGGTAGACGCGCCCAGGGCGGCGGACGTGCATCTGTCGATCGCACATGCGCTCAAGACGCTGGGTCGGCAGCAGCAATCGATCGAGTCCTATCGCGCCGCCGCCGCGGCGAACCCCAGTTTCGGCGACGCCTACTGGAGTCTCGCGAACCTCAAGACCTATCGCTTCAGCGACGAAGAAGTCGCGCATATGAGAGAGCAGGAGGCGGCGCCCGGCACGAAGCTCGTAGATCGATATCATCTGTGCTTCGCGCTCGGTAAAGCGCTCGAGGATGCCGCGCAGTACGCCGAGTCATTCCGGTATTACGAACGCGGCAATGCCTTGCGGAACAGCGAGACCCGCTACCGTCCGGAACCGATCGAGCGCAATGCCCGCCTGCAGGCCGTCGTATGCACAGCGGAATTCTTCACCGCCCGCCAGGGCGTGGGCTGCGAGCGTCCCGATCCGATCTTCATCGTCGGATTGCCACGCGCCGGTTCGACGCTGATCGAGCAGATCCTCGCGTCGCACTCGAAGGTCGAAGGCACGATGGAACTGGCAGATATTCCTCGGCTGGTGGCACGCCTGCAGGGTCGGGAACAGGACGACACCAAGCCGCGCTATCCGGGCGTGCTGGCGGAGCTGGGCGCCGGTCAGTTCCAGCGCTTCGGCGAGAAGTATCTGGCGGACACGCAGGTCTATCGCACCGGCAGACCGTTCTTCATCGACAAGAATCCGAACAATTTCCGCCACATCGGCCTGATTCAGCTGATCCTGCCCAATGCCAGGATCATCGATGCGCGGCGCGAGCCGATGGCCTGCTGCTTCAGCAACTTAAAGCAACTGTTCGCCGCCGGCCAGGAGTTCACATACAGCGTGGAGGACATCGCGCGCTATTACCGCAGCTACATCGAACTGATGGCGCATTGGGACCGGGTGCTGCCCGGCAAGGTGCTGCATGTGCAGCACGAGGACGTGGTCGAGGACCTGCAGGGCAATGTGCGCCGGATCCTGGATTTCTGCGGCCTTGAGTTCGAGCCGCAGTGCGTCGAGTTCTACAAGACCGAAAGGAGCGTGCGCACCGCGAGCTCGGAACAGGTACGCCAGCCCATCTTCAAGGACGGCCTGAACCAGTGGCGCCACTTCGAGCCGTTCCTCGGGCCGCTGAAGGCCGCTCTGGGGCCGCTGGTGGCGGGCTGACTACGGCGCGCTGGCTACCCCGCTGCCTCGTCCTCCAGGATCATCGCTGCGGCGCGCTCAGCCACCATGGTCACCGGCGCGTTGGTGTTGCCGGAGGTGATCGACGGGAACACTGAGGCGTCCGCTACCCGCAGCGCCGCCACCCCGTGTACACGCAGCCGCGCATCGACCACCGCGCGCAGCGGATCGGTCCCCATTGCGCAGGTGCCAACCGGATGAAACACCGAACCGGCGCGCTGCCGGAAGTCGTCTAGCAACTCGGCATCGGACTGCAGTGCGCTGCCCGGCTGCAGTTCGCTGTCAACGAGCGCCGCCAGCGGCGCGGTGGCGGCGAGCCGGCGCAGCAGCCGCGCACCAATCAGCACGTCCTCCAGATCGCGCACAGTCGACAGGTAATTCGGGAAGATGGCCGGTGCGACGTCCGGGTCGGCGGATCGGATCGCCAGATACCCGCGGCTGGTGGGTCGGCAGGAGTTGAAGGAGAGCAGGAAGGCGGGGAACGGATCCGGGTTCATCAGCCGGCGCGTGCGGGTGCGCGTACCGGTGTAGCTGGCCGGATTGAAATACAGCTGCAGGTCCGGGGCGGCCCGCTCCGGGCTGCTGCGGATAAATCCCCCGCCCTGGTTGACGCTCATCGACAGCGGGCCGCTGCGCCTCAACAGGTACTCGATCCCGGCCCTGATCTTACCGGGCAACGGGTATAGCGCGTTGTTGAGCGTCGGAACGCGGCTGCGGTAGACATAGTTGATCCCGAGATGGTCCTGAAGACTACGGCCTACCGCCGTCGCGGCGTGCCGCACCGCAATGCCAAAGCGGCTCAGCAGCGCGGGATCCGCGATGCCCGACAGTTGCAGCAGCTGCGGCGAATTGATGCTGCCGGCACTGAGGATCACGGCGCGCGCCGCCCGTGCACGGCGCAGCGTGCCGCGCCACAGGTAGGCGACCCCCGAAGCGCGCCGGCCCTCGAAGTCGATCTGCCGTACCTGCGCCGAAAGCTTCAATGCCAGGTTCGGCCGCGCGAGTGCGGGCCGCAGGTAGGCGGTGGCGGTGGACACCCGCAGGCCCCCACGCGTCGTGACCGGATAGATGCCGACGCCTTCGGTGTGACCGCCATTGAAGTCCGGTGTATAGCGATAGCCGAGCGCCTCGCAGGTCTGTATGTATGTCCGGCAGAGCGGATGCGCCATCGGGTTCATGTCTGTCACCCGCAGCGTACCGGTGTCGCCGTCGGCATGGCTCTCCAGCGATTCGAACACCGGCCGCACGTCGGCCCAGCTCCAGCCGGGGCTTGCGCACGCCGCCCAGTCGTCATAATCCGACGGCTGTCCGCGCACGTAGACCAGCGCGTTGATCGAACCCGAGCCACCGAGCACCTTGCCGCGCGGCCAGAAGCTGCGGGCGCCGTTGAGGCCCGGATCCGCTTCGGTTTCATACATCCAGTTGACCCGCGGGTCGTTGTAGGTGCGCCCATAACCGATCGGCACGCGGATCCAGAAGCGCCGGTCCGAACCCCCTGCCTCCAGCAGCAGCACCCGGTTGCGGCTGCGCGCCGACAGCCGCCGCGCCAGCACGCAGCCGGCGGTGCCGGCGCCAACAATGACGTAATCGAAGGTCTGGTCGTCGTTCATCGTAGTCAAGTGATATGTCGATGTTTGCGATGCGAAACGGGGCGATGCGAAGCGCGGTGATCCGACGCGGGCTTGCGCCCGGGATCGTCCAAGTCGCAGTATCTGTGATCTGACACGATCTCACCCAACCGCTACGCCGACAACCAGGCCATGACCGACGTCCCGGCAAAGTCGCGTCGACGCGCGTCAACTCGCGCTCCACGTTCCACCGGTCCGTCACTCGCGCCGCTGCCGCGGCTGGCGAATCACTTCCCGCCGCTGGAGATTCTGAACGCCGAGCAGGTCGAGCGCATCCTGGTCGGGGCGTTTCGGATTCTGGAAGAGGCCGGGCTCGAGATCCGCAGCCCCGCTGCGCGCCAGGTGTATCGCAGCGCCGGCGCTCTGGTGGATGACGAGACGCAATTGGTCCGCCTCGGCCGCGACATCGTCGAGGCGCAGCTTGCGCATGCGCCCGAACGCTTTGTGCTCCATGCCCGCAATCCCGAGCGGCACCTGCACGTCGGGGACAACGTGGTCAATTTCGGGCCGGTGCATGGGGCGCCGAATATCAGCGATCGCGAGCACGGACGGCGCTATGGTGATCTCGAGGCGTTTCGCAACATCCTGCGCCTGACGCACACGCTGGGCATCCTGCACTGGCAGGGCGGCATCGTGGTGGAGCCGGTCGATGTGCCGGTCCCGATCCGCCATCTTGCAACTTACCAGGCCCACATCGAGTGCGCCGACATCGTGTGGGCGGCGCGCGGTGTCGGCGGCGTGCAGGCGGAGGATGCGCTGGCGATGTCGGCCATCGAACACGGCTGCACGATCGAGCAGCTGGCGTCGCGTCCGACACTGATGACAGTCACCAACGTCAATTCGCCGCGCCGGGTCGATGCCGAGATCCTCGACAACATCATGGTTATGGCACAGCACGGCCAGTGCGTGGTCATCACGCCCTTTACGCTGATGGGGGCGATGGCGCCGGTCACGCTGGCCGGTGCGCTGGTGCAGCAGACGGCGGAGGCCATGGGCATCGTGGCGCTGTGCCAGATGCTGCGCCCCGGAACCCCGTGCGTCATGGGCGGCTTCACTTCCAACGTCGACATGCGTACCGGATCGCCGGCCTTCGGTACGCCTGAATACGTCAATGCGATCATGGCCAGTGCGCAGATCGGGCGGCGCCTGCGACTGCCGGTGCGCACCAGCGCCGTGAATGCCTCGCCGGTGGTGGATGCGCAATCCACCTACGAGACCGCGTTTTCATTGCAGGCGGCGATTCTCAGTCACAGCCACCTGATCAATCATGCGGCCGGCTGGCTGGAAGGCGGCATGTCGGCGTCGCTGGAGAAGATCGTGGTTGACGCCGAGCTGCTGCGCAACTGGGCGCAGATCCTGAGGCCGGTGAGCTTCAGCGACGACGACCTCGCGGTCGAGGCCATCAAGGGCGTGGCGGCGGGCGGACATTTCTTCGGCGAGGCGCACACGCTGGCGCGTTACGAGGCGGCGTTTTATCGCCCACTGCTGTCCGACTGGTCGAATTTCGAGAACTGGACCGACGCCGGTGCGCGTAACGCGACCGAACGGGCCACCGGCATCTGGAAGAAAACGCTTGCGGACTACGTGCCGCCGCCGCTCGACCCGGCAGTCAAAGAGGCCATCGACGCCTATGTGGCGCGCAGGACCGGTGAGCTGGGCACTGCGGCGTGAGCCGGTGGATCACGAATGCGCGCATGTACGCGGTCACACCCGGGGTCGAAGCCGCGTGGCGGGAGTTGCTCGGGCACATCGCGCGCGAAGCCGGTGTAGAACTCAGCTACCTGTCCTATCCGGCGCCGCAGCCGCTCGAGCAGCTGTGGGCGCGGCCCGATCTGGGGGCGGCGTTCATGTGCGGATTTCCGATTGCGCTGAAGCTCGCATCGGTGGTCCCGGTTGCCGCGCCGATCCCCAGCGCGGTGTGGGCAGGCGGACGCGCCGTGTATCGCTCCGACCTGATCGTGCGCCGGGATTCGCCTTACCTCAGGCTTGAAGATACCTTCGGCGCGCGCGCCGGCTGGACGATTGGGCATTCGCAATCGGGATTCAATGCCTGGCGGCATCATCTGCTCGCTTATCGCACGCCGCAGCGGCCGGCGCTGTACGCGAACATGGTCGGCAATCTGATCACCGCGCGCAACCTGCTCGACAGCGTGCGCGACGGTCGCATCGACGTCGGCCCGCTCGATGCCTACTGGCACATGCTGCTGGCACGCCACGCGCCCGAACTCACGGCGGACATACGGGTATTGAGCTCGACGGCACTGGCACCGATGCCGGCATTCGTTGCCGCCGCCGGCGCTTCATCGCAGACGCTGGCGCGGCTGCGCGCGGCGTTTACCGGCGCCTCGACGCGGCCATGGTTCGAGCCGCTCGGGCAGTTTCTGCTGCTCGAAGGCTTCGCCGAGGTGACCGAGGCATCGTTCGCGGTGCTGCTGGCATGGGACCGGGAAGCGAAGGCGGCCGGATACGACGTGCCGGCCTGATCAACCGCAGCTTCAGGCCGAGCGCGCCGGCACCCGGCCGGTGGGGTGGCGCAGTTCATCGTGCGCCCGGAACAGGAAGCGGCGCGCCACGTCGAAGTAGCCTCGATAGACCAGCCCACCGTTCTCGGCGATCAGCCGGTCACGCACCACACGGTAGTGACGGTTGTAGTGATACCAGGGAATGCGCGGCGCTTCGTGGTGCAGCGAGTGCAGATTGTTGAACAGGTACAGCGGACCGAGGATCCACGAACCCTCGACGATCGCGACCCGCTCGCGCGGCTCGGTCTGCGCACGATGTTCGGCAAACGAGCGAATCAGCTGGATGGCGTGTGCCGGGACCGCCATCGCCAGGAAATAAATCCACAGCGGCATGCCACAAACCACATTGACCCATACCAGCACCGGCACGCACCACGCGACGTGTTCCAGCCAGATGGCGCGCGAGCGATTTTCGTTGCGTAGCAGCGCCTGCCATTCGAAGCGCATGAACCTGCCGATGCTCCAGTAGGGACCGATGATGACCCGCCCGGCCAGCGTCTGCTGGAATCGCAGCAGCGCGCGGCTGATGGCGCCGAGCTGTGCCCACTGCTCCGGCGTCCAGTAGTAGGACTCCGGATCGTCGAGCGGATCGGTAAGCCGCCGATCGTTGTGATGTGCGAGGTGTGTCTGCCGATAGCGCTCGTACGGCAGCCACAACGACAGCGGCAGCATCGCCAGCAGACGGTTGAAGGAATAGCTGCGGGTCGGGTGGCCATGGACGATCTCGTGCTGCAGCGAGCTGTGCAGCGTGATCAGCATCACGGTGATCGGCGCGATGACAATCAGCGGCCAGTGCCCATAGGCAGCGGTGATTTCAAGCCAGCCGCCGTAGACGGCTACGATCAGGAGCAGCGTCGGCAGTTCCACCATCGCGCAACGCTCGCCGCGCGCAAGGGTCGCGCCGGGTGGGTGGCGTGCAATGGACTGATTCATCTGCCTACAGCCAGTGTCGGAAGGCTCCTACTGATGATAATAAGCAAAATCAAAGAGCGGCGCCGTGGATCTCGTCGCAACCTCAGGTGTTTTGGCCGTTATGAGCTTATTCGATCAGTGCCGGGCGAAACAGCCGCCGCTCCACTGCCGCCATCGCCTCGTACAGCAGGATCGCCATCAGGCCGGTCACCAGGCCCCCCTGCAGGATGAAGGCGGTGTTATTTGACAGAAGTCCGGCGATGATCACCTCCCCCAGTCCCTTGGCGCCCACGGTGGAGCCGATCGCCGCGGTGCCGACGTTGATCACCAGGGATAGCCGAATACCCTCTAGAATCAATGGCATGGCAAGCGGCAGTTCCACCCCAAGCAGGCGCTGGGTGGGGCTCATGCCCATGCCGCTGGCGGCCTCGATAACCGCGGGCGGACAGCCGTGCAGTCCGCTGATCGTGTTCTCGAAGATCGGCAGCAGGCCATAGCAGAACAGCGCGATAAGCGTCGGCTTGAGGCCAAAGCCGACCAGCGGCACCGCGATCGCCAGCACCGCCACCGGCGGGAAGGTCTGGCCGATGTTGACCAGCGTGCGCGACAGGGGCAGGAACTGCGCACCGCTGGCGCGCGTGACCAGGATGCCCAACCCGACCGCGACCACGGCACTGGCGGCGGTCGCGCAGCACACGGTGGCGATCTGTGCCAGCGCCAGCGTCAGCAGATTGCCCTGATCGTAGATCGGCGGTGCTCCGTACTGCGTCAACGGCGCGAACAGTGGCGCGAAACTGGCCGGTGTCAGCAGGAATGTAACCAGCAGTGCGAGTGCAGCCAGTCGCAGCACCGTGGCGGCGCGCGACATCAGCCCGGCCGCCCGTGGGCGAGAATCGCGGCGACCGTGAGGCGACCGAGCGGCGCGCCATCGGCGTCGACGACGGCGACGGATTCTGCGCCGCGCCACACCAGTTCGGACAGCGCATCGCGCAACGAGGCCGAGGCCGCGATCACCGGTCCGCCGGCGGCGCCCGGGATTACCGCCTCGCCTGCCGTCGTCAGCGACAGCAGCCGCATCGCCCGGTCCGCAAGTCCGGTCATCTGCGACACGAACGGATCCGCCGGGCGCGTGATCAGCACCGCCGGCCGATCGTACTGCAGTACGCGGCCGCGGCTCATGACTGCGACGCGACTGCCCAGACGGAACGCCTCGTCCATGTCATGGGTTACGAGCACGATGGTCGTGGCAAAGCGGCGCTGGATGTCGAGCAGATCATCCTGGGCCTTCGCACGGATGATCGGATCGAGCGCGCCGAACGGTTCGTCCATCAGCAGCACTGCGGGTTCGGCCGCCAGCGCCCGCGCCACGCCGACGCGCTGCTGCTGGCCGCCCGAGAGCTGATGCGGGAATTTACCCGCGAATTCGGCCGGATCGAGCTGGAACACCGTGAGCAGTTGGAGCACGCGCGCGCGCAGGCGAGTATCGTCCCAGCCGAGCAGGCGCGGCACGGTGGCGATGTTCTCGGCCACCGTGCGGTGCGGGAACAAGCCGTTGCCCTGGATTGCGTAACCGATTCGGCGCCGCAGCAGGTGCGCCGGTTCGCCGGCGGTGTCGTTGCCGTCGATCAGCACGCGGCCGCTGCTGGGCTCGACCAGGCGATTGATCATGCGCAGCAGCGTCGACTTGCCCGAACCGGAAGTCCCCACGATCACGGTGATCGAGTTGCGCTCGATGTCCAGCGACACGCGATCGACCACCGTGGTGCTGCCGTACTGCTTGCTCAGGTTGTCGATGCTGATCATTGCCGCGTCCGATTCATGGTATCGATCAGCGCGTCCAGCAGCACTGCGGCAGAAAAGGCCAGTGCCACCGTCGGAATGGCCCCGAGCAACACCAGGTCGATCGCGGTCTGCCCGATGCCCTGGAACACGAACACGCCGAGGCCGCCGCCGCCGATCAGCGCCGCCACGGTCACCAGGCCGATGTTCTGCACCAGCACGATGCGGATGCCGGTGAGGATCGTCGGCAGTGCAAGCAGCAGTTCGACTCCGGTCAGGATCTGCCAGCGTGTCATTCCCATGCCGCGCGCGGCCTCGACCGCGGCGGGCGAGACGCGCTTGAGGCCGGCGACGGTGTTGGCAACCACCGGCAGCAGCGAATAGAGGAACAGCGCGAGCACGGCGGGGGCTGCGCCGATGCCGCGAATGCCAAGCCGCGCGGCCAGCGGCACCGCTGCTGCCAGGGCGCCGAGCGGCGCCATCAGGATGCCGTACAGCGCGATCGCCGGAATGGTCTGGATCACGTTGAGTCCGCCCAGCACGCTGCCGCGCAGCCGCGGCACCCGGTGGCACAGGATGCCGAGCGGCAGCGCCACGACGATCGCTGCGGCCAGCGAGCCGAGCGCCAGCCACACGTGCTGTCGTGCCTCGTGCGCAAAGCGGCCGGCATTGACTGCGTATTCGCGCATCACCGACAGGTTGTCGAAGGTGCCGTGCGCCAGCGCTGCGCCGGCGACTGCGGCGAACAGCGCCAGCATCAGCACTCGCACCGCTGGCCGCGGCCGTGGCCGCAGTCGTGTGATGGCATCGGTAGCCATCAGCCCCAAAGCCACCAGCAGCACCCAGAAACCGGAGCCGGGAGCGACGCGCACTACCCTGTTGCCTGCGGGCGTGAGCAGGTTGGCGGCCGAGGCCACGGCCGCTGCCACCACGATCACGCCAACGAGCGCCGCTGCCAGGCGCACGCGCGCGTCGGCTATGCCAAGCGCCACCAGGGCGATCAGGATCAGGCTCACCTGGCAGGCCAGGGCCGCCGACGCCGGCAATACCTGCATCAGACTGTGCGCATCGCCCGGCAGGATGCGGTTTAACTTGAACACCACGAACGGCAGCCACAGCAGCGAGGCGGCGCCCACGGCAGAGACCAGCGCGCCGAGCGGGTCGATCCGGTGCAGCCTTGCGACTGTGGTCGTCATCGGTTGCATGCCTACTTCAGCAACCCGAGCGACTTCAGGTAGTCTTCGGCCACCGCCTGCGCGGATTCGCCGTCGATCTGCACGCGCGCGTTGAGCTGCTGCAGTGTCTCGCGGCGGAAACTCTCCATCAGCGGCTTTACCAACTGGGCGATCTGCGGGTTCGCCTTGAGCGCCGCCTCGCGAATGATCGGCACCGGCGCATAGATCGGCTGGTCGTTGCGATCGTCCTCCAGGATCTGCAGCTGCGCCACCTCGATGCCGCCGTCGGTGCCGTACACCATGGCGGTATTGGTGCCGTTGGTGCGCGCCGCTGCCGCACCGATGGTGGCCGAGGTCTCCCCGCCGGCGAGCACGATCAGCTGATCGGATTGCATCCTGAAACCATAGGTCTTCTCGAGCGAGCGCAGCGTGCCGGCATTGGCGAACTCGGCCGAACAGGCGAGCACGACCTTGCCGCCGCCCGACACCCAGCGGCCGAAATCCGTCATGGTGTTAAGCTTATTGGCGCTGGCCACGTCGCGGCGCACGGCCAGCGCCCAGGAGTTACTGGCATTGGCAGGCGTGAGCCAGACGATCCGATTGGCCGCGTAGTCGAGCCTTGCGCCCAGCTCGTAGCCCTTCTGCAGATCCTTCCAGGCCGGGTCGGATGCGACGTTGAAAAAGAACCCCGCGTTGCCGGTGTACTCCACGTAGATATCGATCTCGCCCGTCAGCAGGGCCTTGCGCACCACCGGCGTCGCACCGAGCGTCATTCGATCCACCGTGGCGATCCCATCCGCGTTCAGCAGCAGGCGAATCATCTGGCCGATCATCGCTGACTCGCTCGAGAGCTTCGAGGAGACCACCACCGCCGCCTGCAACTGCGGCGACGCGCCGAGCGCCAGTGCCGCGGCCACGCACAGCGACTTCAGAATATTCGCCACCGGCCACCTCCATGCCGACCCCCACGGTGTCGGTTGTTGTTGTGCGCGTCAAGGGCGCTGTGGATGACGGAAATGTACTCGTGGTCGCGCCGGCGCTTTATGATGGCCAGCGAACATGACTGCCGTGCCTAACCCTAAGCCGATGCCGGCGAGCACTGAACGCGAATCCAGCGGCCGCTATTCGGGCTGGAGACTGCTGCTCGAGGGTCTGGCCGGTCAGCGCGGCTGGTCGCGCGCCTGGGCGAAGGCGCTGCCGCGCCCGCGCTACCGGGTGGTGATCGTCGGCGGCGGCGGACACGGACTGGCGACGGCATATTACCTGGCGAGCGAGTACGGCATCAGCGATGTGGCGGTGCTGGAGAAGGGTCCGATCGGCCTCGGTAACGTCGGGCGCAACACCACCATCATCCGCTCGAACTATTTCCTGCCCGACAATATCCGCTTCTACGAGTACTCGTTAAAGCTGTGGGAGGGGCTCGAGCGGCGGCTGAACTTCAACGCGATGGTCAGCCAGCGCGGCACGCTCAACCTGTTCCACACCGAGGCACAGCGCGATCTGTTTACCCGGCGCGCCAACCTGATGCGGCTGCTCGGCGTGGACGCCGTGGCGCTGAGTCGCGAGGCAGTGCAGGCGCTGGTGCCGCTGGTTGATCTGGACAATGGCCGCTACCCGGTGCTGGGCGGCTTTCTGCAGCCTCGGGGCGGTACCGTGCGCCACGATGCGGTGGCGTGGGGCTACGCGCGCGCGGCATCGGACGCCGGTGTGGACATCATCGAGCACTGCGAGGTCACCGGCATGCGGCGCGACGGGCGGCGCGTGACCGGCGTCGACACCACGCGCGGCCTGATCGAGGCCGATACGATCTGCCTCGCCGTGGCCGGCCATTCCTCGCAACTGGCCGCAATGGCCGGACTTACCCTGCCGATCGAGAGTCACGTGCTGCAGGCGTTCGTCAGCGAAGCCATCAAGCCGGTGCTTGACGTAGTGGTCACATACGGCGCCGGACACTTCTACATCAGCCAGTCGGATAAAGGTGGTCTGGTGTTCGGCGGCGCGATCGACGGCTACAACACCTACGGCCAGCGCGGTACGCTGCCGGTGGCAGAAGAGGTGGCGATGGAGGCGGTGACGCTGATGCCGGCACTGGCACGCGTCAAGGTGCTGCGCCAATGGGGCGGGGTCATGGATATGAGCATGGACGGCTCGCCGATTATCTCGAAGACGCCGGTCGACGGCCTGATCCTTAACGGCGGCTGGTGTTATGGCGGCTTCAAGGCCATTCCGGCCGGCGGCATGACCACCGCGCACCTGATCGCCTGCAATGCTCCCCACCCGCTCGCGGCGCATCTGGATCTCGGGCGCTTCGCGGCCGGCCGAACGCTGGACGAGCGCGGCGCCGGCCCGTTTCCGTACGCGCACTGATAAAGATTCTCGATGCTGCGAATCCGATGTCCGTGGTGTGGTGAGCGCGACGAAACCGAGTTTCGCTATCGCGGCGACGCCAGCCAGTCGCGGCCCGCCGCTGATGCCGGACTGGCCGCGTTCAGCGCCTATGTCTACGAGCGCAAAAATCCGCGCGGCTGGCATCTGGAATGGTGGCTACATGTCGGCGGCTGCCGCCGGCTGCTGAAACTCGTCCGTCACACCCTGACTCACGAGATCCGCGTTGTCGGCACTGCGCAGGATCAGCCATCACTGCCGCAGGAACCGGGGCGCTGATGCAAGGACCTGGCCGTATCGCCCACGGTCTTCTAACCGACGCCGAGCGGCCGCTCGGCTTCCGCTTCGACGGGCAGCCGATGCAGGGCCTGGCAGGCGACACGCTGGCTTCGGCGCTGCTTGCCAACGGCACGCGGCTGGTCGCGCGCAGCTTCAAGTACCACCGGCCGCGCGGCATCGTCACCGCGGGACCGGAAGAGCCGTGTGCATTGGTCGATGTGATCGGCGCCAGCGGGCGCGAGCCCAACCATCTCGCCACCACGCTCATGCTGTACGAGGGCCTGGTGGCCGAAAGCCAGAACCGCTGGCCGTCGCTCGGATTCGACCTGATGGCGCTCAACGACCGCTTCGCCCGGTTTCTGCCCGCGGGCTTTTATTACAAGACTTTTATGGCGCCGGGCTGGGCCTGGGAGCGACTCTACGAGCCGCTGATCCGCAATGCCGCGGGACTTGGTCGGCTCAAGGCGATTGTGGGCGAGCACGCGGCGCCCGCCGAGACGGTGCACGATCATGCCGACGTACTGGTGGTCGGTGCCGGTGTTGCGGGCCTCACCGCCGCGCATCGACTGGGGGCGAGCGGCCTGCGTGTGGTGCTGGCTGATCAGGACGCGGTGCTGGGCGGCGGTTCGCTGCTCGATGCGCGCTGGACCGCCTGGCGCGAGACCACGTGCGCCGCGCTGGTCGGCCTCGGCACGGTGCGCTGCCTGTCGCGCACCACGGTACTCGGGGCCTACGGCCACGGTGTCTTCGCTGCACTGCAAAGCCTGGCCGGCGCTGACGCGGCCAGCTCCGGCGCCCTGCGCGAGCGGCTGCGGATCATCCGCGCCCGGCGCGTGCTATTCGCCACCGGGGCGCTCGAGCGATTGATCGCCTTCCCCGGCAACGACCTGCCCGGTGTGATGCTGGCAGGGGCAGCGCTGGGTTACCTGCGCCGTTACGGTGTCGCCGTCGGCCGCCGGCCGGCTTTTTTCCTCAACACCGACCAGGCCTACGAGACGGTGTTTGCGTTAGCCAGCGCGGGCATCGAGCGCGCCGGCGTGATCGACGTGCGCACCAGTTCGCTGGCAGCCGAGCGCGCCCGGGGGCTGGGCATCGAAGTGCATGCAGGCGCGGTGGTGGAGGCGGTCGCCGGACGCGGCGGGGTAGCTACCGTGAGGGTCGCGAACCGGGATGGTAGCCAACGGCGCGAGTTCGAGGCCGACAGCCTGCTGATGTCCGGAGGGTATTGCCCGACCACTGCACTCGCAAGCCAGCTCGGCGCAGTGCTCAAGTGGCAGGAAGCGATCGCGGCCTTCACGCCGGAACTTTTGCCGACGGTCGGACGGGTAGCGGGCGCGGCGCGCGGCGTGTTTGGGCTCGCGGCCGCGGCCCGCAACGGCGAGGCGGCGGCCCGCGTCATCGCAGCCGAACTCGGTCACCCGGCACTCGCCGCGGGCCTGGGCCTGGAGCTGCCGGTCGATGCGAACGCAACACCGATCGGTGCGCTGTGGGAAGTGCGCGCCGGCGGCAAGGCGTTCGTCGATCTGCAGAACGATGTGACCGCCGCGGATGTACGGCTCGCGCAGCGTGAGGGCTACGAGCACGTCGAGCACATGAAACGCTACACCACCCATGGCATGGCCAGCGACCAGGGCCGCATCGGCGGTCTGGTCGGCAGCGCCGTGCTGGCGCAGGCGCGCGGACTGGCGCTGTCGGAGGTCGGGCAGCCCAAGCCGCGCCCGTATGCGCAGCCCGTGCCGTTCGCCGCGCTCGCAGGCGGCGAAGTCCGGCAGCACCTGAAGCCCAAGCGCCGTGGGCCGTTGCACGACTGGCATGAGGCCGCCGGCGCGACCTTTGTGGCTACCGGCCTGTGGATGAGGCCGTTGGTTTATTCGCAGCAATCCGGCTGGGAAGCGGTGCTGCGCGAAGCGCGTGCGGTGCGCCGTTCGGTCGGCATCACGGATGTGTCGACCCTGGGCAAGATCGACGTGCAGGGACCGGATGCCGCGAAGTTCCTGGACTTCATTTATGCGAATACCTTCTCGACCCTAGCCGTCGGACGCTCGCGCTACGGCATCATGCTGCGCGAGGACGGCATGCTGCTCGATGACGGCACCACCTCGCGGCTCGCACAGCAGCACTTCGTGGTGACGACCACCACCGCCAACGCGGCCGTTGTGCTCGAGCACATGGAATTTCACTTGCAGGCGGTGTGCCCGCAGTTCGATGTGCTGCTGACCGATGTCGGCGACCAGTGGGCGCAGTTCGCGGTCGCCGGTCCGCGCTCACGCGAGGTGGTGGCGGCGGTGGTCGCGGATCTTGATCTGTCGAGTCAGGCATTTCCGTTCATGGCGGCGAGCGCAGCGACGATCGCGGGCGTCGCGGGACGGCTGTTTCGCATCTCGTTTTCCGGCGAGCTGGCCTATGAGCTGGCCGTGCCGGCGCGTCACGCACTGCAGGCGTGGCTGGCGCTGCTCGAGGCCGGTCGGCCGTTTGGCATCGAGCCTTACGGTCTCGATGCGCTTAACACCCTGCGCATCGAGAAGGGCCACGTGACCGCAGCCGAGCTCAATGGCAACACCAGCGCCGAGGATCTCGGCTTCCAGCGCATGCCCAAGCAGCACGGTGACTTCATCGGCCGCGCGCTGTCGCAGCGTGGCGGCCTCACCGCGCCCGATCGGCTGCAGCTGGTTGGCGTACGGCCAGTGGATCGCGCGCGCCGCCTGCGCAACGGCGCACAACTGGTCGCGCCAAAGGCGCGCACCACCAGCCTGGGTTACGTGACCTCCTCGACACCTTCGGTCGAGCTTGCGGGCTGGGTGGGGCTCGCCTTGCTCGCGGGCGGCAGGCAGCGCACCGGCGAGCGCCTCATCGCCAGCTCGCCGATCCACGATGAGGCCACCGAGATCGAGATTGTCAGCCCGCACATGCTTGATCCGGAGAACCTTCGTGTCCGCGCCTGAGGCGCAGGCGATGCCTGGCAAAGCTCTCAGCCTGCGGCTCGAGACGAGCGCGAGTGATATCGTCGAGATCGCGGCGCTGCGCGGGCGCGCGCGCGAGCTTGAGAGGGTCGCGCTCGGCCGGGGGGTACAGCTTCCGGCGCTCGGCCGCGCGCTGGCCGCGACTGATCATCTGGCGCTGTGCGTGCGTCCGGAGCGCTGGCTGATCCTGACACCGCCGGCAGCGGCGGGGGCAAGCGCGGCAGTGTGGCAGGCCGTGTGTGCCGGCCTCGGTGCCGCGCTCGACCTGTCATCGGGCCTGAACGCGCTGGAACTCACCGGTTCCGTCGCCCGCGAGGTTCTCGTCAGGTCCTGCCGCATCGATCTTGATCCGGACGCATTCCCGGTGGGCGCGGCGTGCGCCACGATCATGGTGCAGGTGCCGGTGATCCTCGTGGCGCTGGCATCGGGTGTGCTGCTGCTGACGCCGGCGAGTACGGCGCGGCATTTTCACGAATGGCTCATGTCCAGCGCGAAGACCTTCGGGTTCATGCCGCCATCGCACCTGAATGGCGCCGCCGTGTCTGACGATCAACTGTCATGAAGGCTGCCGCGCAGGCCGTCATCATCGGTGGCGGCGTGGTCGGCGCCAGCGTGCTCTATCACCTGACGAAGATCGGCTGGAGCGACGTGCTGCTGATCGAGCAGAGCGAACTGGCCGCGGGCTCGACCTGGCATGCCGCCGGCGGCATGCATACCTTCAACGGCGAGGCCAACATCTCGCGGCTGCAGAAATACACCATCGACCTGTATCGCGAGATAGAGGCGCTGTCGGGCCAGTCCTGCGGTCTGCATCCAAACGGCGGCCTGATGCTGGCGGCGAGCCAGGGCGAGCTCGACAGTCTCAGGCTGATCTGCTCGCGTGCGCGCTACCTCGGCATGGAAACCGAGATGATCTCGCTCGAGGAGGCGCGGCGGCTCAATCCACTGATCGATACCAGCCACTTCATCGGCGCGCTATGGCGCGCCGACGGTGGCCATTGCGATCCGTCCGGCACCACGCATGCCTACGTCAAGGCGGCGCGCCAGCTCGGCACATCGGTGGAGCGCTTTACGCGCGTGCTGTCGCTCGGGCAGCGCGCCGACGGCTCCTGGGACGTGGTGACCGACAAGGGCACGGTGCACGCGGAGCACGTCGTCAACTGCGCGGGGCTGTGGGCGCGTGAGATCGGCCACATGGTCGGCATCGAGCTGCCGGTGCTGGCGATGGAGCACCACTACCTGATCACCGAGGACCTGCCCGAGCTCGCCGGCCGCGACCGCGAGATCGTCAACACCACCGACTACGCCGGCGAAATCTACATGCGCCAGGAGCGCGGCGGCGCATTGATCGGCACCTACGAACCGCACGGCGTGGTCTGGTCGCCGGTGAGCACACCGCAGGACTTTTCGATGCAGCTGCTGCCGGACGATTTCGAGCGACTGGCGCCGTACTTCGAGGTCGGATTCCAGCATTTCCCGGCGCTCGGGCGCGTCGGCATCAGGAAGGCGATCAACGGGCCATTTACTTTTGCCCCTGATGGCAATCCGCTGGTCGGGCCGGTGCGCGGCCTGAGGAATTACTGGGTGGCCTGCGCGGTGATGGCCGGATTCAGCCAGGGCGGGGGCATCGGGCTGGTGCTGTCGCGCTGGATGGCCCACAACGATCCGGGCCAGGACATCTTGTCGATGGACGTCGCGCGCTTCGGTGCGTTCGCGACGCCGAAATACACCTCGCTCAAGGTTCCGGAAAATTATTCGCGACGCTTTCGGCTGGCGTACCCGAACGAGGAGTTGCCCGCCGCGCGGCCGGTACGCCGCTCCCCGATCTACGATCGGCTGCAGGCGGCCGGCGCGGTCATGGGCGCGAACTTCGGGCTCGAGCATGCGCTGTGGTTTGCGCCTCCCGGCGTCGCGCCCACCGAGACCCCGACCTATCGCCGCTCGGAGGCCTTTGCGTTCGTGCGCGCCGAATGCCACGCGGTGCGTGCTGCGGTCGGCCTCTACGAGACCACCAACTACGGCAAGTACGAGGTCACCGGTCGCGGCGCGCGTTCATGGCTCGATCGGGTATTTGCCTGCCGTCTGCCCAGGCCCGGCCGGCTGGCGCTCGCGCCGATGCTCAGCGCGGCGGGTCGCATCGTTGGTGACCTGTCGATTGCCTGCCTTGCGGAGGATCACTACCTGATCGTGGGCTCGGGCTTTGCCGAGGAATTCCACCTGCGCTGGTTCTGGGCCTCGGCACCGCCGGCCGACGTGTTGGTGCGCTCGGCATCCTCGACACTGTGCGGCGTGTCGATCGCAGGTCCCCAATCGCGCGCGCTGCTGCAGCGGCTGGTGCGCGAAGACCTGTCGCCTGGCGCGTTCAAGCTGTTCCAGCTCAGGCAGACGGCGGTGGGCTTTGCGCCGGCGATCCTGACGCGGGCCGGTTTCACCGGCGAACTCGGCTACGAGGTCTGGACCACGCCCGACTACTTCGCCTCGCTCTACGATGACCTGTGGGATGCCGGGCGGCCGCTGGGCCTCAGGCATTTCGGCGGCCGCGCGCTGTCATCGCTGCGGCTGGAAAAGGGCTATGGGTCGTTCAACAAGGACTTCCGCCCCGACTACACCGCCGCTGAAACCGGGCTCGACCGCTACATCGACTTCGGCAAGGCCGACTTCACCGGTCGCGTCGCTGCCATCGCCGAGCGCGCGGCCGGACCGGCGCGCCGGTTCGTGGTGATGGAGGTCGCGGCCGCCGATGCCGACGTGATCGGCTACGAATCGATCATCAAGGGCGGCGCGGCGGTGGGCTATGTAACCTCGGGTGCCTATGGCCATTGCATCGGCAGCAGCCTTGCCGCCGGCTATGTGCCCGCCGCACTGGCGCGCGAGGGCGAGCGCTTCGAGATCGACATCCTCGGTGAGATGCGACCGGCCACGGTGCGTCTGGCGCCGATGTACGATCCGCAGGGACTTCGACTGCGCGGGTAAATTGACGCCGCCCGGATGAACAGGGAAGCTTGGCGTGTCGTGCAGCGTCACGCGCCAGCCCTATCATTAGAACGCGCGCACTTCGGTACGGAGATGACCATGAAAGTCCTGCTCGGCAATGTGCTGCTGCTAGCCATCGTGGTCCACGGCACCGCCGCCGCCGACGATCCCAAGAAGCTACGGCTGATCACCTGGGCCGACTACGCGCCGGCGGAGGTGGTGGCGCAGTTCAAGCAGGAAACCGGCATCCAGGTCGAAGTCACGCTGTCGAACAACGAGGAAATCATCTCCAAGCTGCGCGCCACCGGCGGGGCCGGCTTCGATCTCGCCCAGCCGTCGCAGGATCGCATCACCGGCGTGCAGCGCGAATTCGGCGTCTACAAGCCGATCGACCTGAGCCAGGTCAAGGTCGAACAATTTAGCCCGGAAATACTCGAGGTCACGCGCAAGAACGCCACGCTCGACGGCAAGCTGTACGGACTGCCCTACCTGTGGGGTGCCGACGGCCTGGTGGTCAACACCAAGTACGCCAAGGTGGCCGACTATCCGGACCTGTGCCGGGCGGACCTGAAGGGCAAGACCTCGCTGCGACTGCGCCGCCCGGTGTTGATGGCGTTCGCGTTTGCCGCCGGCAAGGACCCGTTTGCGCTCTATGGCGATCCCAAAGCCTACGCGGCGCTGATGGAGAGCGTCGGCGCGACACTGTCGGCCTGCAAGTCGAATGTCCGGTTTTTCTACGACAACAAGGACCAGCTGCTCAACGGCATGCGCTCGGGCGAGATCGTTGCCGCGATGATGTGGGATACCGGCGGCTGGACGCTCAATCGCCAGGATCCGAACATCCAGTTCATCGTGCCTAAATCCGGCGCCATGGGCTGGCTGGATACTTTCGCGCTGCCCGCGCGCGGCCGCAACGACGCCGCCGCCTATGCCTGGATCAATTTTACCATGCGGCCGGATGTCGCGGCCAAGATCACCAATGCCGTGGGCAACTGGACCGCGGCGCGCGCTACTGAAAACCTGGTTAACCCGAAATTCCGGGCGCAATTCAACGCCAGCTTCCCGGGCGGTGCGTTCAAGGACATTCACTGGTATCCGGCGATTCCATCGGGCGTGGAGGAAACGGAAGGGCGGATCCTGGATCGCATCAAGGCCGCCAATTGAGCACCCCGGATCTCAGCGTCGACGCGCTCGACAAGCGCTTCGCCGACCACGTGGCCGTCGACCGGCTGTCGTTCGCGGTCGAGCGCGGCAGCTTCTTCTCGATACTCGGGCCGTCCGGCTGCGGCAAGACCACGCTGCTGCGCATGATCGCCGGCTTCACGCACCCGGACAGCGGCGACATCCGCATCGGCGGGCGCAGCATGCGCGAGGTGGCGCCCAATCGCCGGCCGGTCAACATGGTGTTCCAGCACCTGGCGCTGTTTCCGATGATGTCGGTCGGCGACAACGTCGGCTTCGGACTCGCGCGTCGCGGGGTGAACAGGACCGAGCGCACGCGCCGCGCGGCCGCCATGCTCGAGCGCGTGGGCCTGGCCGGCGCGGCCCACAAGCGCGTCGACGAGCTGTCGGGCGGGCAGCGCCAGCGGGTCGCGATCGCCCGCAGCCTGGTGCTTGAACCCACGCTGCTGCTGCTCGATGAACCGCTCGGCGCGCTCGATCTGAAGCTGCGCGAGCACATGAAGATCGAGCTCAAGCAGCTGCAGGCGGCCTTCGGAACCACCTTCGTCTACATCACGCATGACCAGTCCGAGGCGCTGGTGCTCTCCGATCACGTCGCGGTCATGAACCGCGGGCGCTTCGAGCAGATCGGCACGCCGCAACAGCTGTACTACGAGCCGGCCACGGCATTTGTCGCCGGCTTCGTCGGCGCCAACAATCGCATCGCCGGGCGCGCCGTGAGCGTCGACGGGGAACTGGTCGAGCTGCTCACGCCGCAGGGCTGGACGGTACGCGCACGTCGCAGCGGAGCCATCGCGGCCGGCGATGAGGTCGCGGCATTCGTGCGCCCGGAAGTCGCGAGCATCGAGCTTGACGCCGGGCAGCTGCGGCCGCAGATGGCGCGCTTTACCGGTGAGGTCCAGAGCCTGCTGTTCGACGGCGCCAACTCCGCGGTGCTGATCGTGGAGCAGCAATCACGCTTCGAATTTCGCGTCGCGCTACCGCAGACCGGGCGGCTGGCGGATCTGAAAACGGGTGCGCGGGTGTCCTTTGGCTTCGATCCGCAGCGCGCGATCTGTTTCGCCGCAGCCGCAGCCGCAGCCGCAGCCGCAGTCACAGCCGCAGTCACGGCTGCCGGGGCCGGCAGCGCGCATGTCTGAGCCTTCCGGCCATGCGCTGTGGCAGCGCCGCATGATGCTGGCAGTGCTGCTGACGCCGGCGCTGCTGTGGCTGTTCGCGCTGATCATCCTGCCGCACGTGCAGCTTGCACTGCTGTCGTTTCGCGAGCGCATCGCCCCGCGCACCTATGCGGCGAGCCTGATGCAGTACCGCACCTTCTTTGCCGAACCGCTGTACTGGGGGGTATTCGTCCGAACCGCGATCATGTCGGCGCTCGCCACCGCGATGACGCTGCTGGTGGCCTTTCCGGTGGCGTGGATCATTGCCAAGGTTGCGCGTGGCCGCGCCAGCTCGCTGCTGTTCGTGCTGTGCCTGATTCCGTTCTGGGTCAGCGAGACGGTGCGTGCGCTCGGCTGGCTGATCCTGCTGCGCGAATCCGGAGTCCTGCCGACGCTACTGGTGCGCCTCGGCATTACAGCGGTGCCGGTCGAGCTGCTCTACCACAACGCCACGATTCTGATCGGGCTGGTCTATACCTCGCTGCTGTTCATGGTGGTGCCGCTGGTGAGCAGCCTGGAGAGCCTGGACAACTCGCTGATCGAGGCGGCCTATAACCTTGGTGCCAAGGGACCGGCGATCCTGCGGCAGATCGTCATACCGCACGCGGCGCCGGGAATCACCTCAGGCTGCATCGTCGTGTTCATGCTCACGCTCGGCAACTACCTGACGCCGAACCTGCTCGGCGGCAAGAACTCGCAGTGGTTCACCGAGCTCATCTATACGCAGTTCATCGTGCGCTTCAACTGGGAGCAGGGTGCGGCTTTCGGCTTTCTGCTGCTGGCGCTGTCCACCGCCATGGTGGCGCTCGGGCTGAGAGTCAGCGGCCAGCGCTTCGTCGACGTGATGCGCCGCGCATGATCGCCTCGCTGCCACGTCCGGCCTGGCTGCGTGCCGCCACGGCGCTCTATCTTGGCGCGTTCCTGCTGTTCCTATTCGTGCCGCTGGTGGTGGTGGCGGTGTTCGCGTTCAACAATGCGCCCTATCCGGCCCCGCCGTGGCACGGATTCACGCTCGACTGGTTCGTCGGTAACGCAGCCGCCGGCCGCGTCGGCCTGTTTCGCGATTCGGAGCTGCTCGGCAGCATCTGGACCAGCGTCGTGGTTGCGAGCTGGGTGACTGGGCTATCGGTGATCGTGGGCACGGCGAACGCATTCCTGATGGAGCGCTATCGTTTTCCAGGTAAGCAGTTGCTGTCGGTACTGATGCTGGTGCCGCTGGTGATTCCGGGCGTCATTCTCGGCATCTCGATTCTTGCGTTCTGCAGTCGACTGGCTGAACTTGCCGACAGCCTATGGGGGCTCGATCTGGATTTCCTGCGGCCCGGACTGGTGCTGGTGGTGCTCGGCCAGTTCTCGTTCGTGGCGACCATTGCGACGCTGATGGTCAGTGCACGGCTGAAGCGCTTCGACCGTACGCTGGAGGAAGCCGCGCTCAATCTGGGCGCCTCGCATGCGGCGGTGCTGCGCACCATCACCTTCCCCTATTTGCGGCCGGCGCTGATCGGCTCGGCGGCGATTTCATTTCTGATGTCGTTCGAGAACTTCAATACCACGCTGATGCTGGTCGGCGAGGATGCGCCACTCACAGTGCTGATGTACGGCCGCATGCGCGAGGGTGCGAGCCCGGTGCTGAACGCGGTGAGCCTGTTTCTGATGCTGGCCTCGGCGTTGCTGGCGCTGTCCCTCATGCGCGCTGGCCGGCGCGGCGCCGAAAGGACCGTGAACGCGGCGGCGGATGCGGCTTAGGTTGCTCCGTCAGGCCGCCATGACCTTGATGCCGGTGGCACGCTCCTGATCCTGCACCAGGCGCCGGGCCGACCAGAAGAAGTGAAAGGTGGCCCAGAAACCGGTCGGCGCCAGGCACAGCAGCGCAAGGCGCAGCGAGGCGGCGTTGGCGATGTGGCCGGGCGCGAACCAGTCACTCAGGAACCCGACTGCCTGCGGCGCGACCACCAGGTTGGTCACGTTGGCGGCAAACAGCACGACGGCGCAGAACATGGCTCGCATGCGCGGCTCAGCCAGGTTATTCAGTAGTCCAAAGCCGGGTCCCAGATAGAAATAGATCGAGGGAATAAACACCCAGAACAGCGCCGTGCTCAGTCTCAGAGAGTGCGTCCAGTAAATCACGATGGATATCACCGTCGAGCCACCGATGACGCTACCGAGCAGCCACACGATGCGTTTGGGGTTGGCCATCCATGGCTGCGCCAGCAGCCAGGCGGTCAGCAGCGTGGCGGCGATGCCGCCGTACAGGTGAATCGGTGCGGTGATTGCCCCGGCTTGGCCTGCGCTCAGGGAGTAGGTGCGCATCAAGTAGGTCGGTGTCCACCAAATCAGGCCCCAGCCCCAGAGCGCAGTGACGGCATTGGCCAGCACCACATGCACCGCCGAGTGCTGGCTCCACAGGTATTTCATTGTGGCCTTAAACGACGGCGAATCTGCACGCAGCTTGTGATCGAGGCAGCCACGGCGTGGTTCGCGCACGCTGGCGTACAGCCACACGCCAAATACCAGCCCGGCGGCGCCGAGCCACAGAAATACCGTGCGCCAGCCGTACAGGTCGGCTATCCGGCCGGTGAAATCCGCGGCGATCCAGGCGCCGATCGGTGCGCCGAGGGCGAAGATTGTCAAAGCCATCGGTCGGCGCGTGCACGGGAAGTAATCCGACAGGATCGAGTTGGCGGCCGGCGTGCCACCGGCCTCGCCGACACCCACCCCGAGTCGCGACAGCTGCAGTTGGCGATAATTGTGCGCCAGGCCGGTGCACATCGTCATCGCCGACCAGGCCAGTACCGAGCAGGTGAGGATGATGCGACGGCTGTAGCGGTCGGTGAGCCAGGACAGCGGGAAGCCGAACAGCACATAGAACAGCGCCAGCGAGGTGCCGGTAAGGAACGCAATTCCGGAGTCCGTGAGGTGCAACTCCAGTCGGATCGGTTCCAGCACCGTGGAGATCGCATAGCGGTCGGCGATGCTGAAGCTATAGACCGCCACCATCATCAGCAGCACGTACCAGCGCGCGATGAACGATGCCTGAGCGGCTTCAACGGGGACCGGCGGGATTGCGGCAGAGACTGAGATCCTGATTGCCCCCATGGATGTTTTCGGGATCGGGCTGCTGGCGCGACCCCATACACGGGGCCGTGCTCAAAGCATGGTACTGGTTTTGCGCCGAATACGCAGTGCCGCGCTGGGCCTGCGGCTAAAGGCCTTGCAGGGCGGCGTGCCAAATGCCTTTGTTTGCTGGGCTGTGGCCTAATTCAGCATGCAGGTTGGCGCCTACCGGCACCGGTTTGCGTCTATGCTTCAGGTCAAACCGGCCGCCGCTGACGAGCCGGAGCGAGTCCATGCTGCTAAAGGACATCAAGACCTTTGTGGTCGGCAATCCGCCGCCGCATTTCGGCGGCCAGTGGTTCGTGTTCGTCAAACTGACGACCAACGACAATGTCTCGGGAATCGGCGAATCCTATGGCGTGCCGTTTCACCCCGACCTGGTGGCCGCACTGCTCGAGGATGTGTTCGGCCGTTATCTTGCGGGCCAGGACCCGCACGATATCGAGGCGCTGACCAGGCGCGTGTATTCCAGTGGCTTCACGCAGCATCCGGACCTGACGACGATGGGCGTGTTCAGCGCACTGGAGATGGCCTGCTGGGACATCATCGGCAAGGCCGCCGGTGAGCCGGTGTATCGGCTGCTCGGCGGGCAGGTGCACGAGCGTCTGCGTTCGTATACCTACATCTACCCGCGCCCGGATCAGGGCAGCGAGATCTATCACGATGCCGCGCTGTCCGCCGAACGGGCGCACGATTACCTGCGGCAGGGCTTTACCGCGCTCAAATTCGATCCGGTAGGTCCGTACAGCGCCTTCGATGGACGCCAGCTCTCGCTCGAAGCGCTGGATCGCTCCGAGCAGTTCGTGCGCGTGCTGCGCGAGGCGGTCGGATCCAGGGCCGATCTGCTGTTCGGCACCCATGGGCAGATGACCGCGGCCGGCGCCATTCGCCTGGCTCGCCGGCTCGAGCGTTACGATCCGCTGTGGTTCGAGGAGCCGGTGCCGCCCGACAGTCCGGAGGAAATGGCCAGGGTTGCGCGCGCGACCACGATTCCGATTGCAACCGGGGAGCGGCTGGCAACCAAGTACGATTTTGCGCGCCTGCTGCGCGCCGGCGCGGCCGCGATCTGGCAAATGAACCTGGGCCGCGTCGGCGGGCTGCTGGAGGCGAAAAAGATCGCCGGAATGGCCGAGACCCACCATGTGCAGCTCGCGCCGCACCTGTATTGCGGACCGGTGGTCGGTGCTGCCAATGTCCAACTCGCCACCTGCAGCCCGAATTTTCTGATCCTGGAGAGCATCGAGCGCTGGCAGGGCTTTCACAGCGACATCCTGAAGAAGCCGATCCGATGGCAGGACGGCTACGTGATTCCGCCCACCGAAGCCGGACTTGGCGTCGAACTCAATGAAGAGTTCGCGCTGCGCCATCCGTACCACGGCAACCGCTTGCACCTGGAGATGGATGGGCGACCGGGCGCGTGATGCCGCTGTGCCGATAAGCTCAGCCGGCCGACTCGCCGCTGCGCGCGACGACTTCGTAGCCGCGCTGTTCGGGCTCATGGTCAGTGATTTGCGCCGGGAAACCCTGCCCCAGGACCCGGATCCGGCAGGCATCCTCGAGACGGCGGATGATATTGGGCGACGACTCGCGCGACCCGTAGCGCTGTTCCCCATCCCTGAAGATGTCGAGCACCAGCGGCGAGAGTTCCAGCGGCACGTGATGTTCGCTCGCCAGCTTGTCGAACAGGCTGACATCCTTGACGACCAGGTCCATGGTGAAATTGATGTCGCGGCTGCCGTTCAGGATGACCTGCGATTCGGTCTCGTGCACGAACGAGTTGCCCGAGGAGATGCGGATCGCCTCGTAGGCGGTGTTCATGTCGAGACCTGCGACCGCGCACACGGTCAGCGCCTCCGCCAATGCGGCAAGGTGCACGCTGCACAGATAATTGGTGATCACCTTCAGACGCGATGCGCTGCCGAGCGTGCCGGTATGCAGGATGTGGCGCCCCATCGTCGTCAGCACCGGCAGCACGCGCTCAAAGGTCTCGCGCCGGCCTCCGGCAAAGATCGCGATGTTGCCGGTGGCGGCGCGGTGGCAGCCGCCCGAGACCGGGCAGTCCATTACCAGACCGCCGCGCGCTTCAACCAGCGCGCCGAGCCGAAGCACTTCGGCGTCATCGGTGGTACTCATCTCGAGCCAGATCTGGCCGGATCGCAGCGGCGCGAGAAATCCGTCCTCGCCTTCCACGACCGCAGCCGATGCAGCCGGAGTGGGCAGACAGGTGATGATCAGGTCTACCGATCCGGCCATTTCCCGCGGCGAGGCGGCGCTGGCAGCCCCGCGCTGCACGAAGCTGTCCACCAGCAGCGGGTTCAGATCCCGGACCACCAGCGCATGGCCGTTGCGAAGCAGAGTGCCGGCGAGTTTTCCGCCAACGTTGCCCAGCCCGATGAAGCCGATTTTCATGACCGATCACTCCGGATAGCAGCTCGCCATAGCGCCGGCGCAATGCCGGCGGCAGGCAGCGCTGATTCTGTCAAAGGTCGCAGTCGTTCCAAACAACTCTTTAAGGATCAATCAGTTACTGTACGATCGACGATGACTTGCGACGTCAGAAGTACTGCGTCACGGCCTGCATCGCAGTGACGGGTGCGCGCCGCAGGGCATGTCGCCTTCAGACACGTGCCGGTCGCTATAACGGCATTGCGCCGTATCGCGTGCCTGTACGATGGCAATCAGGGACCTTCCGTGCAATAGCCGGGGAGAACATCGATGGCCGACGGCCAGGACGAGGAATTCGATCTTGACAGCCTGAACGATCAGGAATTGACCGAGCAGGTTCACGACGATCTCTACAACGGCCTCAAGGAAGAGGTCGAGCACGCGACCCGGATCTTTCTCGGCCGTGGCTGGTCCCCCGAGAAGGTGCTGAACGATGCGCTGGTCGAAGGCATGCGCATCGTCGGCATCGATTTTCGCGACGGCATCCTGTTCGTTCCCGAGGTGCTGCTGGCTGCAAACGCGATGAAGGGCGGCATGGAAATCCTGCGGCCACTGCTGGCCGAAACCGGCGTCGAACCGATCGGCAAGATCGTCATCGGCACCGTGAAGGGTGACATCCACGACATCGGCAAAAACCTGGTGTCGATGATGCTCGAGGGCGCTGGCTTCGAGGTCATCGATCTCGGCATCAACAATGCGGTGGAGAAGTATCTGGCGGCGATCGAGCTGCACAAGCCGGACATACTCGGGCTGTCGGCGCTGCTGACAACGACGATGCCATACATGAAGGTGGTCATCGATACGCTCAAGGAAAAGGGCATCCGTGACAAGTTCATCGTGCTGGTCGGCGGCGCACCGCTGAATGAGGAATTCGGCAAAGCGATCGGTGCCGACGCCTATTGCCGTGACGCCGCGATCGCGGTCGAGACCGCCAAGTCGATGGTGGCGGCGCGCCGGGCGGCGCGCTGAGCGGCACGTGTCCGCCGTAACATCCCCGGGCCGGGTGCTGGTGATCGCCTGCGGGGCGTTGGCGCGCGAGATCACCGCGCTGAAGCGCGCCAGCGGCTGGTCGACGCTCGATGTGACCTGCCTGGCGCCTGAACTGCACAACCGGCCGGAGCGCATTACCCCGGCGGTACGCGCGGCGATCGGCGCGGCGCGCGCGCACTATGAGCGCATCTTCGTGGCGTACGCCGACTGCGGCACCGGTGGAGCGCTCGACCGGATGCTGGCCGAGGAAGGAGTCGAGCGGCTGCCGGGCGCGCACTGCTACGAAGTCTTCGCGACCTCCGGCGTGTTCGCAGCACTGGCGGAGGCGGAACCGGGCACCTTCTACCTGACCGATTTCCTGGTGCGTCATTTCGAGCGCCTGGTCGCCGCCAGCCTCGGGATCGATCGCTATCCGGAGCTGGCGCGCGAGTATTTTCGCCATTACCGCCGAGTGGTGTATCTGGCGCAGGTCGCCGATGCGCAGCTGGACGAGCGGGCGCGCGCCATCGCGGCGCGACTCGGGCTTGCCTACGAGCGGCGTCTGACCGGCTATGGCGATCTGGCGAGCGCTCTGGCGCGGCTGGCGCACCGCGCCGCGATAGCCGTGGTCGTCGAGCCACCGCGCGCGCAGCCGCTGTCCGGCTAGAGAAACCCGCGTGGGTCAGCTGATCATCATCTCGTGGCGTGACATCCCGGCCCAGGTCATCGTCAAGCGCGGCCGAGAGACCGCGAAGGTGGCGCTGTCGGCGCGATTCCAGGAGGCGGTCGACCGCGCCGCGATGCGCGCCGGCAAGGGTAGCTCCGACGCCTACCTCGCCGACTGGAAGCGCAGCCCGCCACGCCTGTGCGGCGATGACCTCAAGGCGGTAGCGGCTGCCGAGGCCGCGATTCTCGAGGCGCGTTACAGCGACGAGGATCTCGAGCGCATGATCCGTGCCAAGGGAGTCGACCAGCGCCTGAGCGGCGAGGGTAGCGCGGCCGACGGCGCCGAGGCGGGCTGATGTACCGCGTGCGCCTGTGGTCGGTCGGCCATGCACGCGGGCTGAATCGCCTCTATACCGGATTCGAGCGTCTGCTGGTGCGGCTCGCTCCGCTGTTCAGGACCATCGGCTATCAACGCCTGGAGCGCCCGTTCGCGGCAGTCGAGCGCGGCGTCAAGGGACTGCTGTTCGATTGCAAGATGTGCGGCCAGTGCGTGCTGGGTTCCACCGGCATGTCCTGCCCGATGAACTGCCCGAAGAACCTGCGCAACGGCCCGTGCGGCGGCGTGCGCGCGGATGGTGCCTGCGAGGTCAATGCCAACATGCGCTGCGTCTGGCTGCTGGCATTCGCCGGCGCCGAGCGCATGCCGGGCGGTATCGACAAGATCCGGGCGATCCAGGCTCCGGTCGACCGGCGCCTCGAGGGGCACTCCTCGTGGCTGCAGGTAGTGCGCGAGCGCACCGCGCCTGCGAGCACGCGAGCGGCGCCATGAAGTTCGAGGACGAACCGGTACCCGGCTATCCATTGCCGATCCTGCCGGGTCACGTCTCGCCGGGCCGCTTTGAGCGCGTGCTGCGCGCCGGCGTGTTCGCCGTGACGACCGAGCTGGCACCGCCGGATTCCGCCGATCCGCAGGACGTGTATGCACGCGCGCGCGTGCTCGATGGCTACGTTGACGCGATCAACGCCACCGACGGCTCCGGCGCCAACTGCCACATGTCGAGCCTGGCAGTGTGCGCACTGCTGACGCGCGTCGGCTATGCGCCGGTGATGCAGATCTCCTGCCGCGACAGGAATCGGATCGCGATCCAGGGCGACATCCTCGGCGGCGCCGCCATGGGCGTGTGCAACATGCTGTGCCTGACCGGCGACGGCGTACAGGCGGGCGATCACCCGCAAGCCAAGCCGGTGTTCGACCTGGATTCGGTGTCGCTGCTGGAAATCGGACGCATGCTGCGTGATGAGCATCGTTTCCAGAGCGGGCGCAAGATCAGCTTCTCGCCGCGCGTGCTGTTCGGTGCCGGCGAGAACCCGATGGTGCCGCCGCTCGAGCACCGCGCGCTGCGCCTGGCCAAAAAAGTAGCGGCCGGCGCGCAGTTCATCCAGACGCAGTATGTCTATGACCTGCAGCGGCTGCGCTCGTTCATGCGCGGCGTGGAGGACCTGGGGCTGCTCGATCGCTTATTCCTGCTGGTCGGGGTGGGTCCGATCAAGAGCGCCAGGGGCGCCGAGTGGATGCGCAGGCAGGTGCCTGGGGTACACATTCCCGATACCGTGGTCGAGCGGCTTGCGGGTGCGCAGGATCAGGCGCGCGAAGGACGCAATATCTGTGTCGAACTGATACAGGAGATCCGCGCCATCCGCGGCGTACACGGGGTGCATGTCATGGCGTACCGCCAGGAAGAGGCGGTCGCCGAGATCATTACCAGGTCCGGCGTGCTCGAAGGGCGTACGCCCTGGCACCCGGCAAGGGACCAGAATTCTGCCGACAGGAAAGCATCATGACCGATACCGTGCTCAGTTCCGCCACCAGAGAGGTGGTCATCGGGTTTGACCGCCCGTTCGTCATCATCGGCGAGCGCATCAATCCGACCGGGCGCAAGATCCTCGCGGCCGAGATGTCGGCCGGCGACTTCAGCCGTGTGGAGGCCGACGCCCGCGCCCAGGTGGAAGCCGGCGCCCACATGCTCGACGTCAACGCCGGGATTCCACTCGCGGATGAACCGGCGATCCTGGCGAAGGCCATCCAGCTGGTGCAGTCGATCACCGATGTGCCGCTATCGATCGATTCATCGATCGTCGCCGCGCTCGAGGCGGGGCTGGCGGTCTACAAGGGCAAGGCGCTGGTAAATTCAGTCACCGGCGAGGAGGAGCGGCTCGAGAGCGTGCTGCCGCTGATAAAGAAATACGGCGCAGCGGTGGTCGCGATCTCGAATGACGAGACCGGCATCTCCGAGGATCCTGACGTACGTTTCGAGGTAGCGAAGCGCATCGTGCATCGCGCGCGCGATCACGGCATTCCGGTGTCGGACATCGTGGTCGATCCGCTGGTGATGCCGATCGGCGCTATCAACCGTGCCGCGGTGCAGGTGATGCGGCTGCTGCATCGGTTGAAGACCGAGCTCAAGGTCAACACCACCTGCGGTGCCTCCAACATCAGCTTCGGCCTGCCGCGCCGTAACGGCATCAATGCCGCGTTCCTGACGATGGCGATTGGATCCGGCATGACCTCGGCGATCACCAATCCACTGCATCCCGAGGTGGTAGAGGCGGTGCTCGGTGCCGACGTCATGATGGGCCATGATCCGGACTGTGCGCGCTGGATCCGTAAATTCCGCGAACCGCCACCGACAGGTGCCGCGGGCGAGGCGGGTCGCGGCCGCCGCGAGGGCGGTCACCGCCGCCGGCCCACGCCCGCGGCTTAGGGCGCATCCGTGAGCGCAGCCGACGCCCTGGTCGTATTCATGCCATCCGGCAAGCGCGGACGCTTCGAGATGGGAACACCACTGCTCGCGGCCGCGCGCACCCTAGGCGTCGACATCGATTCGGTGTGCGGCGGCCGGGCACTGTGCACGCGCTGCCAGGTGCTGATCGCCGAAGGTGAATTCGCCAAACACAATGTCCGCTCGTCGGCCCAGAACCTGTCGGCGATGTCGGCGGCCGAGCAGAAGCTGGCCGACCGCAAAGTGCTCGCCGCCGGACGCCGGCTTTCCTGCCAGGCGCGCGTGCAAGGCGATGTGGTGGTGGATGTACCGGCCGGCAGCCAGGTGCACCGGCAGGTGGTGCGCAAGGCCGCCGAGGTGCTCGACATCGAGCTCTACCCGATCGTCACGCTGCACTACGTCGAAGTCGCCGAGCCGGACATGCACGACCCAAGCGGCGATCTGCAGCGACTCGCCGATGCGCTGGCGAGAGAATGGCAACTTACTGCGCTGGCGTGCGATCTCAAGGTGCTGCAAGGCCTGCAGTCGGCGCTGCGCAGCGGCCACTGGAAGGTCACGGTCGCGGTCCACGACCGCTCGCGCATCGTGTCGGTCTGGCCGGGTCTGCACGAGAAGGTGTACGGACTGGCGGTTGACGTGGGCTCGACCACGATTGCCGCGCACCTGTGCGACCTGACCAGTGGCGATATCGTGGCCGCCGCCGGCCTGATGAACCCGCAGATCCGCTTCGGCGAGGATTTGATGAGCCGCGTGTCATACGCAATGATGAATCCGGGTGGCGCGGCGCAGATGACCGCGGCGGTCAGGGAAGCGCTCAGCGAACTGGCGACCGAGGTCGCCCGCTCAGCCGGTATCGGCTGTGACGCGATCCTCGAGATGACGCTGGTAGGCAACCCGATCATGCACCACCTGGTGCTCGGACTGGATCCGGTGGAGCTTGGCGGCGCGCCATTCGCGCTCGCGGTCGACAGCTCGGTTACAGTGACTGCCGCCGAGCTCGGCATCGCGGTGAATCCCAATGCGCGCATCTACGTGCTGCCGTGCATTGCCGGTCATGTCGGTGCCGACGCTGCTGGCATGATCCTGGCGGAGCGGCCCGACCTTTCGGACCGGCTGACGCTGCTGGTGGACGTCGGCACCAACGCGGAAATCGTGCTCGGCAACCGCGACCGGCTGCTGGCATGCTCGAGCCCGACCGGTCCGGCATTCGAGGGCGCGCAGATCAGTTGCGGGCAACGCGCGGCGCCGGGCGCGATCGAACGCGTGCGCATCGATCGCGACACGCTCGAGCCGCGCTATCGCGTGATCGGCTCCGAGCTGTGGTCGGATGAGCCGGGATTCGCCGAGGTTATCAGCAAAACCGGGGTTACCGGCGTATGCGGATCGGGCATCATCGAGGTGCTGGCTGAACTGTATCTGGCCGGCGTCATCAACCAGGACGGCGTCATCGACGGTTCGCTGGCCGCCAGGACCCCGCGCGTGTTCGCCAACGGCAGGACGTTTTCCTACCTGCTGGCCGACGGCCAACAGCGGCTCGCCATCACGCAGAACGACGTGCGTGCGATCCAGCTGGCGAAAGCCGCACTGTACGCGGGCATCCGGCTGCTGATGGAGCGGCTCGGTGTCGACAGCGTCGAGCGCATCCGGCTGGCGGGCGCGTTCGGCAGTCACATCGACGTCAAATACGCCATGGTGCTCGGCATGATCCCCGACTGCGAACTCTCGCAGGTCGCCTCGGCCGGCAACGCTGCGGGCACCGGCGCCCGGATTGCGCTGCTCGACTCGCGTTCGCGGCCGATCATCGAAGCGATGGTACGGCGCGTGGAGAAAATCGAGACGGCGCTCGAGCCGCGCTTCCAGGCGCATTTCGTCGAGGCGATGGCCATTCCGCACAAGACCGCGCAATACACCCACCTGCGCGCCGCGGTCGCGCTGCCGGCGCCGAAGGCGGTGGCGCAGGCCGATGGGCGCGAGCGACGCAATCGCCGCGCGCTGCATCCGGACTAGCTAGCCGGGCGGGTAGGCCGCACGTCGGCGTGCGGGCGCTATCAGACGTTCGAGTCGGGGAACGAGGACTTGCGCCGCTGCATGAAGTCGATCAGCGCCTCGTCGATTGCGGGATCCAGAGGCGGCGCCTGGTACTCGGCCAGCTGCTTCTTCCACAGCAGGTTCGCGCGCTTGGCCATGTCGCTTGCGCCCTCGGCCTCCCACTGCTCGTAACTGTTGTTGTCGGCCAACGCAGAGCGGTAGAACGCGGTCTCGAAGTTGGCCTGGGTGTGCGCACAACCGAGAAAATGCTTGCCAGGACCTACTTCGCGAATCGCGTCCATCGCCTGGCCGTTGTCGGACATGTCCACGCCCGCCAGGAAGGTCTGCATCATGCCGGCCTGGTCCACGTCCATCACGAACTTTTCATAGCCCATCGCCAGGCCACCCTCGAGCCAGCCGGCGACGTGCAGCACGAAGTTGACGCCTGCCAGGCAGGTCGGCAGCAGCGTATTGGCCGATTCGAACGCCGCCTGCGCATCGGGGATCTTCGACGCACACAGTCCACCGCCGGAGCGAAACGGCACGCCGAGGCGGCGCGCCAGCGCAGCCATGATGTACAGCACCAGTGCCGGCTCGGGCGTTCCAAATGTGGGGGCCCCCGACTGCATCGAGATCGACGAGGCGAAGCTGCCAAAAATCACCGGCGCGCCAGGATTCACCAGTTGCGTGAACGCCATGCCGGCCAGCGCTTCGGCCAGGGTCTGTGCCGCGGTACCGGCGACCGTCACCGGCGACATCGCGCCGGCGAGGATGAACGGGGTAACGATCGTGGCCTGATTCGCGCGTGCGTACACTTTCAGCGCGCCCAGCATGGTCGAGTCGAAAGTCATCGGCGAGTTGGCGTTGATCAGGCTGACGAGCACGGTCCTCGGACGCCCGCTGACCGGGTCGAGGAAGTCCGCTCCGAACAGGATCTTCGCCATCTCGACCGTGTCGGCGGCGCGTTGCGGGTGCGTGACCGAGCCCATGAACGGCTTGTCGCTGTACTTGATGTGGCTGTAGACCATGTCGAAATGCCGCTTGTTGACCGGCAGGTCGACCGGTTCGCAGATGGTGCCGCCCGAGTGATGCAACGACGGCGCCATGTAGGCCAGCTTGACGAAATTCCTGAAGTCATCGATACGCGCGTAGCGCCGCCCCTCGTCGAGATTGCGGATGAACGGCGAGCCGTACGCCGGCGCAAACACGGTGTGCTTGCCCCCGATCGGGACGTTGTGCGCGGGATTGCGCGCGTACTGGATGAACTCGCGCGGCGCACTGTTGCGGATCAGCGAGCGGCACAGGTCGCGCGGCAAGTGCACGCGCTCGCCCTTGACGTCGGCGCCGGCTGCCTTCCACAGCGTGAGCGCCTCGGCGTCGTCGCGAAAGTCGATGCCGATCTCCTCGAGGATCGTGTCGGCATTGCGCTCGATGGTGGCGAGCCCCTGCTCATCGAGCACTTCGTAGTACGGCAGCGCGCGCGTGATGTAGGGAATCGTGACAGCCGAGCGCGCCGCACGCGCGGCCCGCTTTGCCTCGCGTCCGCCGCCGCGGTTGCGTCGCGTCGATAGGGCTTGTTGGTCATCCATCGGGACCCGACCTCCTGCCGCAATATACAAGTATCGTCAGGCGCCGGGTCAGCGGCTGATCAATTTACGGCATCGACTTGCTCCGGCGCGACATTCCCGGGCCGGATCGAAAATGCGGTCCGGCAGGACATTGAACCGCCGGTAGGGATAGATCAGTCACAGCCGGAGTTCGCGCCGCTGCTGCGGCCGCAGCTGGCCGAGATCGACCACGATCAGTGGCCGAGCCAGGGCAGCTGCGACCCATGGCCGATGAGGAGCCACTCCTTGGCATTCTATGCAAGGCACGCGCCAGCCCCGGCGGACGGTGCCGTGTAGGACAAACACTGACAGAAAATTTTTCATGGTCCCACGCTAGGTTAGTCCGGGACTGGTTCAGCCAAGCGGCGCCAGTGGTTAAAAGTAGCTGCTTGGATTTTCCCAATCGTCGCCCGACGAACTTCTGGAGACGGGAATGAGCGATATGGCAATGGCAAATTGGATGGTTGGCCGCTCATCGGCTATTCAGGCGGTGCGCGATCTGGTGGATAAGGTGGCGCCGACCGATGCCACAGTGCTCATCTCCGGCGAGAGCGGCTCCGGAAAAGAACTGGTCGCGCAGGCGATACATGCACGCAGCGCCCGCGGTGCCGGACCTTTCCTCGGCATCAACTGCGGTGCTCTGCCGCCAACGTTGATCGAGTCGGAGCTGTTTGGCTTTGAGCGCGGCAGCTTTACCGGCGCGGCACGCAGTCATGCCGGTATGGTCGAGCGCGCCTCGGGCGGCACGTTGTTTCTCGACGAAGTGACAGAGATGAGCGCCGATATGCAGACGCGGTTGCTGCGCTTCCTGGAGACCCGATGCTTTTTTCGGGTCGGTGGAACGCAGGAGATCAAGACCGACGTGCGCGTGGTTGCGGCGACCAATCGCTCGCCGGTGCAGGCGGTACGCGACGGCAGCCTGCGCGAGGACCTGCTGTATCGGCTGGCGGTGTTTCCGATCACCCTGGCACCGCTGCGCGAGCGCGGCGACGATGTGGTGCTGCTCGCCGAGCACTTTCTGGGCGAGATCAATGCGCGCAAAGACACCTCCAAGGTATTCAGCGGCAGCGCCAAGCAGACACTGTGCTCCTACCGCTGGCCCGGCAACGTGCGTGAACTGAAGAACGCCGTTGAGCGCGCGTACATCATGAGCGAGCACGAGCTGCAGCTGCAGCCGATGAATCTTCATGCCACGGGAAGCGATGGCGAGGCGGCGCATGTCGATGCCGATGGCATCAGCGTACCGATCGGATCGTCGCTGGCGGAGGCGGAACAATGGCTGATCGAAGCGACCCTGGCGCATTGGGCTGGCAACAAGAACCGCGCGGCCAAGACGCTGGGATGCAGCCTGAAAACCTTGTATAACAAGCTTGCGATTTACGGACAACAACATCAGGGAATGGAAACCCACGCATAATTGCGTGAGCATCCATAGGGATGGTGACTCCAATGACAAGGGTATTGCTGGCGGATGACCACGCCATGGTGCGGGCCGGCCTGCGCCAGTTCCTGGTGGAGGATCGAAGCATCACCGAGATCGGCGAGGCCGCCTCGGGAAACGAGACGCTCGATAAGCTGCGTGCCGGCAGCTGGGACCTGGTGATCCTCGACATCAACATGCCGGATCGAAGCGGACTCGACATCCTGCGCTACATACGCGCGAGCTATCCGGATACCAAGGTGCTCGTGCTGAGCGGCTTTCCGGAGCGTCAATATGCCATCAACGTGCTGAAGGCGGGCGCCGGCGGCTATCTGCCCAAGGAGTGCGCCCCGGAGGAGCTGTTGAAGGCGACGCGTACCGTCATGCAGGGACGGCGCTACGTCAGTGCCAACCTGGCGGAGCTGCTGCTGTCCGATCTGGACGGCGACAGCGACCAGCCGCTGCACCGGCGCCTGTCGGAACGCGAATTCCAGATATTCTGCAAGCTCGCCACCGGTCGGGCGGTGTCATCGATAGCCGACGAGCTGTGCCTGTCGGTCAAGACGGTGAGTACCTATCGCACCCGAATCCTGGAAAAGATGAGCTTGGCCACCAACGCCGACATCACCACCTACGCCCTGAGGAACGGAATCATCCAATAGGAGGGCCGCTGTAGGCCATCTCCGATGGCGCTGGCCTGGTGACGCGCTTTTAATCGGCGCGGACCGGCCACTACTTCTCAAGTCAGGGATGCGAATGTTGTGTTGCTCAATGTCGCTGAAATGAGTTCCCGCAATCTCTCGGTACTGCTGGTGGAAGACTCCCGAGTCCTTGCCGAGCGGCTGCGCGAGACCTTGCTGAGTGTTCCTGGAGTGCAGCTGGCGGGCACGGTGGACAGTGAAGCCGACGCCGTTGCGGCGCTGCAGCGCCATCCGGTCGATGTGCTGCTGCTGGACCTGCATCTGCGTCAGGGGACTGGATTCGGGGTGCTGCGCGCTATTCCGGGCAGCCCCGCCCGGAAGGTGGTCGTCATCGTGCTGACCAACTACGACCTGGCGGAATATCGCCGCGCCGCAGCAGCACTCGGCGCACGACATTTTCTCGACAAACTGCGCGACTTCGACCGCCTGCCGACGCTACTGCAGCAGATCGGAGATGACATCAACGACGCCACCGCTGAGCAGCAGCAGCCGAACTGACGGCTTCCGAAGACCGCTGGCGTTCAGTTGGAGGCGCGGGCAGAGCTGGCCTGGATCGCCCGCAGTGAGCCCGGATCGCGCACAATCGCCGCCAGCGGGATGCGCGCGCGCACTCGCGTCCCCCCCTGAGGCGGCGACTCGATATCGAGCGTACCGCCGAAACTGCGCACCCGGTGACGCATCGTGGCAAGGCCATGCGAGCCGACCGCATCGCGCCGATCGGCATCGATGCCACTGCCGTTGTCCTCCACCAGGATCATCAGCTCATCGTTCTGCACGACAACCTGGACGTGCACCTGGGTGGCGCGCGCGTGCTTGACGACATTGACCAGTGACTCCTGTACCAGCCGAAACGACATGATGGCCGCGTCGTCCACCAGCAGCGGTTCATGCTCAGGATAGATCTCCGTGTACTGCAGCCCGGCGCGCGAGCAGGTCTCCTGCGTAATCCAGCGCACCGCCGGCAGCAGTCCCATGTTGTCGAGCAGCGTGGGGCGCAGGTTCTCGACGATGCGGCGCTTGAAGTCGACGCCGTCGTCGAGCACCTTGAGGACCCGGCTCCAGCGCGACTGGATGTCCGGGTTGGCATTGGGCAGGCGCTTCTGCAGCCAGGAGACATCCATCTTGACCGCGATCAGCAGGCCGCCGAGCTCATCGTGCAGTTCGCGCGCCAGCGCCGCTTTTTCCTTCTCCGATAGCTGCTGCAAGTGGCTCGAGAGGGCCGACAGTTCGGTGGTCCGGCGCCTGACACGCCGCTCCAGGTCCTCGTTTTCGGTTGCCAGCTGTTCGGTGAGCTCGGCGCGGCGGCGCGCCTGGCGCGCCCATAGCGCAGCCGCGAGTATCAGCAGCACAAAATTGAGCACCGCCACACCGCCCATGAGTGCGCGTGACACCAGTTGCAGCCGCCCGGCGCGGGCCAGCGCAACGCCGACCGCGTCGCGTTCCATATCGCGCAGCGTCAGGGCTTCATCGCGAATCTCGCCCAGGGTGCGGCTTCCAAGATCGGTGCGCATCAGCGCCAGCGCCTGTTCGGTTCCGTTCGCGCCGTGGAGCGCCAACGAAGCCGCCAGCTCGCCCAGCTTGGCGCCGACCAGCACGCGCAGATGACGCAGCATGTCGCGCTGATCGATGCTCACCAGTAGCCGGTCATTGTCGCGAAACAGGTCGTTAAGCCCGTTGAGCGTCGGCTCCACCCGGTCGCGCGCCGCCTGATAGGCCTGCAGGTACTTGTCGTCGTCGGTCAGCAGAAATCCGCGTTGTCCGGCCTCGGCGTCCGACAGTTCGCTCAGTAGCTCCGCCAGCATCACCTGGCGCTGCTGCGACAGACTGATGACGCGGTTGATCTGCCGCTGTCCGCTCTGGTTGATCTCAGCGATCACCACCAGCGCCACCAGCAGCACGAATGCCACGCTCAGTGCGATCGCTCGCGACACACGACCGGTAACAATCATGGTTTATACGCTGTGAGCTGGTTCCTACAGCGCATGGCGCGCGCTGCCGACAATATAGCCGAATGCACGCTGCCATGCTTTAGCACGCCCCGGTCCGATCGGTGTCCACCGCAAACGAGAACACGCAGCCATGTCAGCATATCTGGCCGAGCCTCGCCGAGATCAGATTCATCCGTTCCTGAGCGATGTCGCCGAGATTCGTCGCCGGGCGCGCGGCCATATGGGCGAGGCCGGCGCGACGTCCGGCCAGAGCGCCGATCGCAATGTCATATTGCGCCTGCTGAATGCCGGCCTCACCACCGAGCTGGTTTGCGCGCTGCGGTATCGGCGTTATTGCAGCATGAGCGCGCAAGCGCTCGCCGACTGCGCCAGGAACGAGTTCAACAAGCGCGCGCAGGAAGAGCAAAGTCACGCCGACCAGATCGCGGCGCGCATCGTCGAGCTCGGCGGCGAGCCGACTGCCGATCCGCCGAGCGCCGCGACTGGTGGCGACGGCGAGGGCGCGGATGGCGAGGATCTGGCTGACATGCTGGCCGAGGACCTGATTGCGGAGCGCATTGCCATCGACACCTATCGCGAGATCATCCGCTATGTGGGGGAGAGCGACGCTGCGACGCGACAGTTGTTCGAATCGATCGTCGCCGTCGAACAGCAGCACGCCGAAGAACTGGCGAGCATGCGCGAGCACATACGGCGCCAGGGTCGCGCCGCCGTCGGCGCAAATCACGCTGGCCATCCAGTGGAGGAATTGCGCTGACCGGGGCGGCGGGCCGACCCGCACGAGCACTTGATCAGCGGTGCGCGTCTGGCTTGCGTCCCGGATACATGAGCCCCGCGTCGGCCGCATCATCCCCCCTGGAGCGCTCCCGACCGCGGTCGGCAGCCAGCGCCAGATCGCGCGCCTCCTTTGCCGATGACGGTGCCGCCTGGTGCGCGAGCGCGTCCACATCCGCGCGGGCTACGAAGTCCTCGACATCGTGCCGATAGCGCTTTGCCGCCCGGTAATCGCCTTCGCCCTGGACACTATCGTGTGCCCGTGATTTGCGATCCTTGCGCGACCGCCTGTCGTTGTGCTCGCTCATGCTGCCACCGCCCGTCTGTGTATGTGGGAGCGCAGAGCATAGGGTGTGGAGCGCGGCGGCCGATCGCCGTGCTCGTCGCTATCTGCTGTCGGCGCCCGCCGACCATGGTTTGGCGCAGCGCGACTTGGATTCCCCGCAATGGTGCACCGGCGGCACAGCTTGCGCCGTCGAGGTTCAAGCGCCGGCATATCCCCAGGCGCCGCCGAGAAGCTCGGCTGCAGCGCCGCCAGGCGCCGCAAATCCTTACAAAACATAGAAAAACCGGCTCGCTCAGCGCTGCCTCGCGGGCCCTGGTCGCGGCCCATGGCGGGTTGGCATATCGGTTGCATTGATGAACTCAACAGGCGATTTCGTCTGCTGCAAGTGCGGCCTTATTAGGCCAACGGCAACGCTGCCGGCAATAGCGCTCATCTCACACCCCCCGCGGTGAGCGCCGAATGTCGGCAGCGTTTTTTTTGCCGGGACGGCCGCGCCTGGCCGGTACAGCTTGCAGCCGCCTGGCGGATGCTAAAGTGAAGGTCCTATCCAAGGACTTCCCGGGGATGCCTCGGCCTCGCCTGCCCAGCGCACACGCCAGCGCGCGTTTCATCAGTGTCGATCTCCAGAATGTGCGCCTCTCACTGGGCGATAAGCCGGTGCTGCGCGGCATCGAATGGCACATCCGACCCGGACAGCGCTGGGTGCTGATGGGCCCGAACGGTGCCGGCAAGACGCAGTTGCTGAAGCTGCTGGCCGGTGACGTGTGGCCGAACCCGGCGCGCGATCAGGTACGCCGGTACCGCTATCGCGGCGAGACCTTCGAGGATCCCTACGGGATCAAGCAGGAGATTGCCTATCTGGGCGCGGAACGCCAGGACCGCTATGAGCACTATGACTGGAATCATCGCGTCGAGGCGGTCGTCGGCACCGGTGTGAATCGCACCGACATCGCGCTGGAGCCGCTGACCCCGCGCGCCCGACTGCGCATCGCGCGGCTACTGCGCCGACTGCGCATCGACGGGCTCGCGCAGCGTCGCTTTCTGACATTGTCCTACGGGGAACGCCGCCTGGTGCTGCTGGCCCGTGCGCTGGCATGGGCGCCGAAGCTGCTGTTGCTCGACGAGCTGTTCAACGGTCTGGATGGCCGCAATCGCGAGCGCGTGCAGCATTGCCTGCGCGCGCTCAGTCGTTCGTCGCTGCCATGGGTGCTGAGCGCGCATCGTAGCGAGGATATCCCGGCGCCGGCGACCCACCTGTGCCGGCTCGAGGCCGGGCGTATCACCTTGCAGTCGCGTCTCGGCGCGCACGCGCGCCGAGCGTTGGCGGCCGCCGCCGGCGGAGCGTCGTTGGCGGCCGCGCCCGAAGCTGCCACGGCGCCAGCCGCCGCCGGCGCCGCCGATGTGCTGTTTGCGCTGAACCAGGTCTCGGTGTGGCGCGAGGGCGTGGCGGTACTGCGAGACCTTACGCTGCGGATTCGCAGTGGCGAGTGCTGGGTGGTGCACGGCGCTAACGGCAGCGGCAAGTCGAGCTTCATTCAGCTGTTGTACGGTGAGCTGGGTGCGGCCAGCGGTGGCTCGATAACACGCGCCGGGATCGAGAGCGGCGTGCCGCTCGAGCTGTTCAAGCGCCGGGTCGGATTAGTCAGTCCGGAGCTGCAGGTGCTGCAGCCGCGCTATCTGCGGGTCGAGGAGGTCGTCGCCTCGGGGCTGCACGCCAGCGTGGGGCTTAACGCGCCGCTGACCGGCGCGCAGCGAACGCGGGCCAGGCGGGCGCTGCGCCGCGTAGCGGCAATCACGCTGGCCACGTGCGCGGTACGCGAGCTGTCATACGGGCAGCTGCGGCGGGTGCTGTTCGCGCGTGCGCTGGTACGCGAGCCTGCTATGCTGCTGCTCGATGAGCCCCATGCCGGAGTGGATGCAAGTACGCGCACCGGCCTGCGCTCGCTGGTGCAGCAGGCCCTGGCATCCGGCGTCACGGTGGTGATAGCGACGCATCATCGCGACGAATGGCCGCGAGGGGCGACCCACGAACTGGAACTGGCCGCCTCCCGGGTCACGTACTGCGGACCGCTGCGGGCGCCGCGCTCCGGCCACGCAAAGTCCCGGGCATGAGATTCAAGGCCGCGCTCATCGGCGCCGCCGGCGTTGTGCTGGTTGCGGCAGTGTGGCTGCTGTGGCCGGCTTGCCCCGGGCGGCAGGCCTGCGGCGCGCGCGTGGCAGTCAACGGCGGGGATGCCGGCGGGCTGCCGCGCGTGACGCCGCAGGAACAGCATCTGGATGCCGCAGCGCTCGAGAATGCCACTGGCGACGCGGCCGCTGCCGGCCTTCAGGCCCTGATCGTCGTGCGTCACGGATATATCGTGTACGAACGCTACGGTCATGGTCTCGATGCCGAGAGCATGATCGACTCCGGCGCATTCGCCCAGGCACTGCTGGCACTGGCCACCGGCATCGCGGCTCACGATGACAGCCTGCCGCTGCAATCGCTGCGCAGCTTTGATGCGGGGCGACTGCGTGCCGCGATCGAAGCGGGCGCACATCTGAGTTATCCGGACTACCTGTCACTGCGCCTGTGGCGTCGTCTGAATGCCGCAGCCGCATGGATTGCCCTACCCACCGCAGGTGCCGCGGCGCCGGCCGACTGCTGCTTTCATGCGCGCGTGCTGGATTGGTTGCGTGTCGCCTGCGTGCTGCTGGATGACGGCCATTTTGAAGGCAAGGCAGTGGTGCCGCCGGGCTGGGTGGAACGCATGCGCCGTCCGGTGTCCGCCAGCGGCACCGAGGGGTTCGGTATCGAACTCGCGTCCGCGGCGCGCGGCGCCGAGCCGTTTGCCGACGACGATGTATTCTTTCTTCGCGGTCCGGGACGCTGGCGGCTGTGGTTGGTGCCGACACTCGGGCTCGGCGTGCTGTTCGGCGCGAATGCCGACGCATCGGCAGCCTGGGACGAGACGCGCCTGCCGAACCTGGTGATACGCGCAGTGGCGGAGCATCTGCAGCAGCGCAGCGCGGGCTCGCAACTGCAGCAGCTGGTTCCCGGTCATTGACGAGCCGAGAGCACATGGCGCATAGAAGGCTGAAGCCGTTGCAGGCGCTGTTTATCGTCGTTGTAATCGACGTGCTCGGCTTCGGCATCGTGATCCCGCTGATTCCATACATGGCGGCGCAGTTCGGGGCGTCGCCCGCTGTGAATACGTGGATTCTGGGTAGCTATTCGGCCTGTCAACTGCTGGCCGCACCGCTGTGGGGACGGCTGAGTGATCGCTTCGGCCGGCGGCCGATATTGCTGAGCAGCATGATCGGCGCCTGCGCCTCCTACGTGATGCTGGCATTTGCGCATTCGGTCGCGGCGCTGTTCGTGGCACGTGCGCTGGCCGGCTTCATGGCCGGGAATCTGTCCGCCGCGATGGCCTACGCATCCGATATCAGCCAGCCGGCGGCTCGCACCCGCACCATGGGCGCCGTGGGAGCGGCCATCGGCATCGGATTCATGCTCGGGCCGGGCATTGGCGGCCTGCTGGCCGGAGAGCGGCTGCAGAGTGCGAACTTTCTGCGCCCGGCGCTGGTCTCGGCCGCGGCGAGCGTGCTGGCCATGCTGCTGGTGCTGTTGCTGCTGCCTGAGAGCCACACGGCGCAACTTCGGCGTGCGCATGCCGCCGCGGCTGCTCCCCGGGCGCACGCCTGGCAGCTGCTGCGGCTGCTGCCGGCATTGCGCTGGCTGACACTGGCCACGCTGCTGGTGACATTCGCTCAGTCGACGCTGGAATCGATCTTCGCGATCTGGGCCATGAACCGCTATCAGGTCGGCCCGCGAACCGTCGGCATGGCGCTGTTCGCGCTGGCCATCGTCGCGGTCGGCATGCAGGGCGGGCTGATGCGCAGACTCGCGCCGCGCTATGGAGAAACGCGCCTCGCGCTCGCCGGCATCGTCTGCATCGCCGTCGGCGTTGCAAGCGTCGGGTTCGCTGCGGCGCTGCCGCTCGCGATCATCGGCCTGATGGCGTGCGGGCTCGGTGCCGGCATGTTCAACCCCAGCGGTCTGGCGCTCGCCTCGCGCGAGGCGCAGCCGCACAACCGCGGCGCGATCATGGGTACTTATCAGTCGGGCACGTCGCTGGCACGTGTAATCGCGCCGTTCGCCTCCGGTCCGACCTACATGCACATCGGGCCCAGCGCACCGTTTCTGCTGGCCGGTGTGGTGACCGTGCAGGCGCTGTGGTGCATTCTCGGTGTGCGCCGGGTGCACGCCAGTGAACAACCGGCCGCTGACGCGGTTGGCCGTCAACGGAGGATTCAATGAGCGCCGGGATTTACACACTGGGCGAGAGGCGTCTGGTGACCGCGGGAGATGATTTCTTCATCGCGCCGGGAGCGCAGGTGATCGGATCGGTGGTGCTTGGTGCCGGTGCCAGCCTTTGGTTCAACTGCGTGCTGCGTGCCGATGACGAGCGCATCGAGATCGGCAGCGGCAGCAACGTGCAGGACGGCAGCGTCATTCACGCGGATCCGGGGGCACCGACGCTGATCGGGGGCGAGGTGACCGTGGGTCACATGGCGCTGCTGCACAGCTGCGTGATTGGCGATGAGTCGCTGATCGGAAACGGCGCCATCGTGCTCGATCGTGCGCGCATCGGCAGGCACTGCATCATCGCCGCCGGCTCGCTGGTGCCGCCGGATCGTGAAGTCCCGGATGGCTCAGTCGTGATGGGCTCACCGGTCAGGCTGGTGCGCCGGGCGAACGCCCAGGATCTGGCCATGATTGCCCAGGGTGCGGCGCATTACCGGGCGCGCATGCGAAGCTACCGCGAGCTGCTGCGGCTACAGCCGCCGCGTTGAGGCGATCGGACCTAATGCCGCAGCGGTTTTTTCAGAAAGTCGTCGCGATTGGCCGATTGCACCAGCGCATGGAACGCATCCCCGCCACGCATGAGTTTCAGCGCCACTTCGACTCCGGCGGCGCCGGTACTCCACACGTTGCGGAAGAACTGCGGCAATGACGTTACCCGATGGCCGGCGACTTCGACGATGACATCGCCGAGCCGCACGCCGGCGCGGTGAGCGGGTCCATCGCGTGTCAGGCCTGCCACCATGATGTGATCGGACTGTTCGGCTGTATAAAGACCCAGCCAGGGACGCGCAGTGCGCCGCGGCCGACCGAGTTCGATCATGTCTTCGAGCACCGGCTCGAGCAGGTCGATCGGCACGAACATGTTGGCATCGAAGCCTTCCTGCGCCAGGGATTCCTGCACGAACAGCGAACCGATCCCAAGCAACAGGCCGTCGGTGCCGATCAGCGCGGTGCCGCCCCACTGCGGGTGCGGCGGCGCGGTGAACAGCGCCTCATCGAGCAGGTATTCCCAGTAGCCGGCGAACTCGCGGCGCGCGATCAATTGCGCTTCCAGTGAATGGCGCTCGCCGCCTTGCCCGACCACCAGGACCCGATCGCCGAGCGCCAGCGTTGCGGCCGAGCCGCGTTCGATGGCCGGGGCATCGAGCATCCCGAGAGGCTGCACCAGACCGAAACCGCTGGCCTGGTCGTAAGCCATTGGGGCGGCCTCGGCTACCTTGCCGTCGAGGCTGGTCAACCAGATGGATTCGGCCTCGGTGATCAGGTAGCCGATCGTCAGCACCAGCTTGCGTTCGGCACTGTGGATGACTACACCCGAGCCGAGGCGTTCGGTGCCGAGAAACGCCGCGGTATAGCCGTCCTCGCTGGCCTCGGTATGCACCAGCACCACCGAGCGGTACAGCGCCGCCAGGTCGAATTCGAAGCGACTCTGCTGCGGTCGCAGCGCCTCGGGTAACTCCCAGTGTTCGCTGTTGGCCATCGTCCAATGCTAATCCAATGCCGCATAGATTTGCCGGCGTGATCGAGCCGGGGCAGCTGGGCATCAGAATTCAAGCGTGGTGTCGAACACCACCACGGCCTCACCCAGGATACTCACCGATTCGAGCCGGTCGCGTTGCAGGTTCAGCACCACGGTTATCCGGCCGGGGCGGCCCATGTGATGCCCCTGAGCGCCGCTGAACTCGAGCGTAGTGCCGGCCACCGCCGCCGTTGCCGGGCCGATCAGCCGATGCTGCAGCAGATAGGCGCCGAGCAGCGCGTGGGCGTTGCCGCTCACCGGGTCTTCGGGAAACCCCAGCGCCGGGCAGAACATTCGCGCCTCGCTGGACACGTCCGGCAGCGAGGGCTGGCGCGAGAACAGGAAAAACCCCGGCGCTCCGAGTTCCCCGGACAGCACCGTCAGGCGCGCCAGGTCGGGCCGCAGCCGCGCCAAAGTCGTGCCGTGCTGCACGCCGAGCATCACGCGCGTGCTGCTGTCGCCGCCGAGCATCGCCGGACATTGCGCATCGAGGTCGGCGCGCGTCAGCGTCAGTGCTTCGAGCACGGCCGACAATTCACGTTCATCGAGCAGGCGCTGCAACTTCGGCGCTGGCAGGTGGATGGCGATACGCGGCGGCCAGGCACCGCTGATCGAGTCGACTTCAACGATGCCGCTGCTTTGCTTCTGGCGGCGGCGCGGTTCGAGCTTCAATGCGGCCAGCACGGCGTGGGCGGCGAGCGTTGCGTGGCCGACGAAAGCTGCCTCGCGGCGCGGCGTGAAGAATCGCACCCGCAGGTCGTGATCGTTCGCATCCGGCTGCAGCAGGAACGCCGTATCCCCATTGTTCAGCTCGCGCGCCAGGGCCTGCATGTCGGCGGCGGTCAACCGGTCGGCGTCGAGCACCACGCCGGCCGGATTGCCGCTGAAGCGCCGCGACGTGAACGCATCGACCTGAAATACGCGAACGCTGTTGCCCATGATCCCTGCTCCTGCCGAGCCAATTGTAACGGCAGCAGCATCGGCCGCTTGCAATCGCCGGTCGTTTCCTCGATAGTTTGTGCCGCAAACCTTGGGGTGGTCCGGAACGGACCTGAGATGCCGCTGATCGGCGAACCCGTTGAACCTGATCCGGTTAGTACCGGCGTAGGGAGCAGGAATGAAATTTCATCGCACTGGCCTGTGGCCGCTCGCGGCTGTCTGCTCGGCCCTGTCGTGCAGCGCAGCGGCCGACGAGGTGCTGCAGGAAATAGTCGTCACCGCAAGCCTGCGTGGCAGCAATGCTGCTGATTTGCCGCAGAGCGTGAGCGTGCTGGATGCTGCCACGCTGCAGGCCGCGGGCGTGCAGCATTTCGAGGATGTGCTGGCGATGATCCCGAATCTGAGCTGGGCCAGCGGCAGCTCACGGCCGCGCTTCTTCCAGCTGCGCGGCATCGGCGAGGTGGAGCAGTATCAGGGCGCGCCCAATCCGTCGGTCGGATTCCTGATCGACGATATCGACTTCTCGGGAGTCGGTATGCCGGCGACGCTGTTCGACACCGCGCAAATCGAAGTGCTGCGTGGTCCGCAGAGCACGGTCTACGGCGCCAACGCGCTGGCCGGTCTGATCAATGTGCGTACCGAGGAGCCGACGCCGGGCTTCGCGCTGCATGCGGAGGCCACGGTCGGGGATTTTGAAACCCGCGCGGCCGGCGTGGCGCTGAGCGACAGTGCCGACAACGGCCTGGCCGGTTGGCGCATGGCCGCACAGCAGTACCGCAGCGACGGCTATCGCGACAATGCATACCTGCAGCGCTCGGACACCAACGGCTACGATGAGGGCACGCTGCGGGCCAAACTGTTCTGGCAGCTGACGCCGGCGCTGCGCGCCGATCTGGCGCTGATGGATGTGGACCTGAACAATGGCTATGACGCCTGGTCGATCGACAACAGTTTCACCACGCAGTCGAACCAGCCCGGGCGCGATTCGCAGCAGTCGCTGGGCGCATCGCTGCGGCTGACTCTGAACACCGGCAGCTTCGGCGAGCTGCGCAGTGTGACCAGCGCGGCCGATTCACACATCGTCTATTCGTTCGATGCCGATTGGGGCAACGATGCGTTCTGGGCGGCCTGCTGCGGCTACACGCCGTACGATTACTTCGAACAGGACAGGCGCCTGCGCAGCACCGTGGCCGAGGATCTGCGTTTCATCGGCGACACCGATCACATGCTGCTGGGCCGGGTGCGGTGGCTGGCAGGGGCCTATTTTCTGCGGCTCACCGAGTCCGACGACCTGCTCAACACCTGGAATGACGCGAATCCGTCAATCGGCGCGGGCTCCAGCCTGCTGCACAGCGACTACCGCGCCAGCAATGCTGCCCTCTACAGCTCGTTCGACGCCGCCCTGGGGCCGCGCGCGAGCCTGACGCTGGGGCTGCGCGCCGAGCAGCGCCAGGCGCACTACCAGGACAGCGCCGACGTGCAGCGGCCGTTTCCCGACGGGCGCGACAGCATGTACGGCGGCAACCTGTCCTGGTCACTGCGCACCAGCCCGCTACAGAACCTGTACGCGACCCTGGCGCGCGGCTTCAAGGCCGGCGGTTTCAACATCGGCAGCCAGATCCCGCCGGAGCAACGCCGCTTCGCGCCCGAGTACCTGTGGAGCCTGGAGAGCGGCGTCAAGCGCCAGTCGGCCGGAGCCGCGCTGCAGTGGCAGGCCGACGTGTTCTACATGCGCCGTGAGAACATGCAGGTCTACAGCTCCTGCCAGCTCGAGCAGGACAATCCGTCCACGTTCGTGTTCTTCACCCGGAACGCCTCGCACGGCGAGAACTACGGGCTTGAGAGCCAGGCACAATGGCGCATCAGCCCGCGCTGGCAGCTGTCCGGCAGCGCCGGGTTGCTGCATACCCGTTACCTCGGCTATGACTCGCAGGCGATCGCCTGCCCAGGCCAGGCGCCGCTGTCGTTGGACGGTCGCGCGCAATCGTTCGCGCCCGAGTATCAATTCTCGGCGGCGCTGTCCTACGCCCACCCGAGCGGCCTGTTCGCGCGCCTCGACACCTCGGCCACTGATGGGTTCTATTTCGCGGCCGGCCAGAACCAGGTCGCCCAGGCCTATCAGCTGGTGAATTTGCGCTTCGGCTACCAGCGCGGCGGTTGGCAAACCAGTGCCTGGTCGCGCAATCTGCTGGACCAGCGCTATGCCGTGCAGGGCTTCTACTTCGGCGACGTGCCGCCTAACTTTCCGAACCAGCGTTTCATCCAGAACGGCGATCCGCGCACTGTCGGGGTGACCGTTCGCTACCTGCTTGAACACAACGAGGACTGAGCATGGACATTGGCGTCGAGATCAGCCTGTACCCGCTGCACCAGCAATACATTGCGCCGATCCAGGATTTTATCGACCGGCTGAATGCCGAACCGCGGTTGCGCGTCGTCACCAACAGCATGAGCACGCAAGTGTTCGGCGACTACGAGGTCGTGATGCCGACGCTGGTGCGCGAGCTGCGTGCCACCTTTGAAAGCAACGACAAGGCGGTGTTCGTCATGAAAGTGCTTGGGCCGTTGAGCGCGTGATCGCCGCGCTGCGGCGCGGGCTCGCCCTGACCAGCCCGCCCGAGGCCCTGGCGGTGCTGCTGGGCGTGGTCTACGTGCTCCTGATCCTCAGGCGCAAGCGGTTGGGATGGATAGCCGGTGGTCTGAGCGCATCGATCTACGTCTACCTGGCCGCGCGCGCGCGGCTGCCGATGCAGTCGCTGCTGCAGGCGTATTACGTCGTAATGTCTTTCTATGGCTGGTACCACTGGACTCACGCCGGACACAACGAGCAGCCTCGCATAACGCGCTGGCCGCCGCGCTACCACCTCGCGGCACTGGCAGCGATCGTACTGCTGAGTTTCATTAGCGCGCACTGGCTCGCGCTGGAGACCCATGCGGCGTGGCCGTATATGGACTCGTTGACCACCTGGACCAGCCTGCTGGCCACCTGGATGGTCGCGCGTATGAAACTCGAGAACTGGCTGTACTGGATGAGCGCCGATGCGATCATGGCCTATCTGTTCGCGGTCCAGGGTTACCCGGTCACGACCGGATTGTTTCTGACCTACCTCGCGATCGCGCTGATTGGATTTCGGCAATGGCTGCGCCAGTACCGCCAACAGGCTCGCTGAGCGCTCCGCCCGGCTGGGCACTGGCGCGCGTGCCGGGCCTCACGCACGGCGAGACCGCCCGGCGCATCGAGCGGCTGGGCGGCGGTACCGTCAATGAGGTTTATCGGATCGACAGCGCGGCCGGACGTTTCGTGCTGCGGCTCGACGGCGCTGCCTGGCGCCGGCCGGGCGTCGATCGGGGGCGCGAATTGGTCCTGCATCGCGCCGCAGCGGCGGGTGGCCTTGCGCCTTTGCTGGTGGATGCCGCGCCCGAGGCACAGGGTCTGCTGATCATGGAATTTCTTCCGGGCCGCCTCTGGGACAGCGCCGACTACGCCGACATCGACGCGTTGCGGCGCCTGGGGGAACGGCTGTACGCGTTGCATCGGCTGCCGGTCCCCGCCATCGAGCGCTTCGATCCCTGGCAGGTGGCGCTGGCGTATGTACGGCAGATCGGCGCCGTGGCGGATGGCGCAGGCAGCGCCGCGCTGCAGCGTCTTGAAGCGGTGTGCGCCGGGCTGCGCTCGGACGCTGCCGCCGCGAGCATCGTGCACGGCGATCTTTGGCAGGGCAACCTGTTGCAGGGATCGCGGCTCTGGCTGCTGGACTGGGAATATGCCCAGCTCGCCGATCCGCTGATGGACGTGGCCTGCGTGCTCGCCTATTACCCGGTCGCCGAGCGCTACCGCACTGAACTCGCGGCGGCGGCGGGCTTCGACGCGCACGCGCTCGAGCCGGCCCTGTCGGCCCGCGTTTACGTCTATCGGGCGCTGGCCTGGCTATGGCATCTGGCACGCGGCGAGCCGGCCGAGCCGCCATGAAGGCGATCCGGGACTGGCTTCCCGATGGCGTGGCCGGCAAACTAGCGCGCCCCGCAAATCTTCAGGAGTGGCCATGCCGCTGGTGCGAGTGATCGATCGCGATGGATCCGAGCGCGAGCTGGATGCGCCAAACGGCGCGACGCTGATGGAACCGCTCAGGGACATGGATGACGGCGTGGCCGCGATCTGCGGGGGCATGTGCTCATGTGCGACCTGCCACGTCTACGTCGATGCCGAGTGGGTGGCGAAGTTGCCCGCGCCGATGTCCGATGAGCGCGATATGCTCGGCGATCTGACCAGCCGCCGCGAGAATTCGCGCCTGTCATGCCAGGTGCTGCTCAATGACGCGCTCTCCGGCGTCAGGGTCACGATCGCGCCCGAAGAGTAAGCGTTCGCCATGCAGTGGATATACGTCGTACTGGTGCTGATAGCGTTGCTGGCGGTGGTGCGCGTGGTGCTGGCGCTGCGCAAGGCGCGCGCGCAGTCCACGCATGACGATTGGGACGAGCGCCTGGTGAAGAACCTGCGCGCGGCCGGCGGCAATTCCTTCACCCCCTATGAAGTGGATTTCTTCTTCGGTGTGCCGGATGAGGCGGCCGTCGCATCGCTGCGCGTGGAGCTTGAATCCGAAGGCTTCGCGATCGATACGCGCATCATGAGCGGTGAGGGCGCGAGCGGCTATTCGCTGCATGCGCGCAAGCACCTGCGGATATCGGTGACCGAGATGCAGGGACTGTCGCAGCGCTTTCGTGCGCTGGCGCTGCGCTACGGCGGCTACTACGACGGCTGGATGACCGACCCGTCGCGTAAATAGCCGCGCTAGCGCTGCTTCTCGGTCTGCCGCCTGACCGCCTCGGCGGCCGCGCGGATCGCTTCCGCGTCTCCCAGGTAGCGACTGGCGAGCGGCCGCAGTGCATGGTCAAATTCGTACAGCAGCGGCACCCCGGTCGGAATGTTGAGGTCGACCACCGCCTGCTCGGACAGGTCATCGAGCATCTTGACCAGCGCACGCAGGCTGTTGCCGTGCGCGACTACCAGCACCTGCCGGCCGAGCTTGAGTTCCGGCACGATGCATTGCTGCCAGTAGGGCAGCACCCGGGCGAGGGTGTCCTTGAGCGATTCGGTCGCCGGCAGGTCGCGGGCGGCGACGTCGGCGTAGCGGCGGTCGAAGCGCGGGTGGCGCTGATCGTCCAGCCCAAGTGGTGGGGGCGGAATGTCGTAGCTGCGCCGCCAGATCTTGACCTGCGCCTCGCCGTGGCGCTCGACCGTCTGCGCCTTGTTCAGGCCCTGCAGCGCGCCGTAGTGACGCTCGTTCAGCCGCCAGCTGCGTGCCACCGGCAGCCACAGCAGGTCGAGCTCATCGAGCATCAGCCACTGGGTGCGAATTGCGCGCTTGAGCACCGACGTAAAGACGATGTCCGGCACCACGGCCTCGCGCGCGAGCTCGCGGCCAGCCTGCCGGGCTTCTTCGCAGCCCTGTGTCGACAGGTCCACATCGGTCCAGCCGGTGAAAAGGTTGTCGACATTCCAGATGCTCTGGCCATGGCGCACCAGCACGAGTCTTATGGGTACAGGCACGGTTTGCTCCGACGGTGTCCGCGACGACCGACTGTCGCCGCCTTATAGCAGACGGGCCAGATCATGCGCGCGGCTGGCGGCCAGATTCTCCAGTGCCTCGACCGCGACGGTGAGGGCAGCCAGGTCCGGCGCAGCCAGTGCGCGCAGGTCGCGCTGTAGCTGCTGCCAGCGTTCGAGCGCGGGATCGCCCGCGCCGGCCGAGGGCGCCCGCCGCTTCGATTCGTGCCTGAGCGCGGCGGCACTGATGCGCAGATGCGCCGCCAGCGCGTTGTCGAGCAGGCGCTGCTGCGCAGCGCGCTGCCAGCTGCCGCCGGCCGGCAGCTGTTCGATTGCGCCGTGCAGCCAGTCGAGACCGAGCCGGGCGCCGAGGCCGAAATGCGCACGCGCCACCGCCCGGGCGCTGGCACGCGAACTTGCCATCAGTGTCACCATGTCGGGCGCCACACCCAGCGGCTCGAGGGCGGCGATGCTTTCGGCCAGCCGCGCCGGCAATCCCTGGCCGGCGTAGCGGCGGCAACGCGCCAGGTAGCGCTCGCGGTCCAGACCCTCGAGCGCGGCCGGCGTCACCTGAGCAAATTCGCGCAGCGCCGGCTGCAGCCGCGACACCGCAGCCCCCACCGCGCCGTAGTCACGCCGGTGCTGCAGCAGCCACAGCGTGTAGTGCGTCAGATAGCGGCTGGTCTCGAGCAGCGCGTCGTACTGGTCGGCCGGCTTGATGCGGCCGTCGAGGGCTTCGATCTGCGCCCACAGCGTGCGCAGGTCGGCGCTGTCGCGCGCGATGGTGTATGCGCGTGCGATCGCGGCGGCATTGGCGTTGCCGGCTTCGCTGCAATGGATCAGCAGTGTCGGGCCAACGCGATTGACGATGCTGTTGGTGGTCGCGGTGATGATGATCTGCTTGCGCAGGCGATGGCGTTTGATGCGCTCGGGGAAGCGGCGCTGCATCGCCCGCGGAAAGTAGCGCTCGAGCTCGCGCGCCAGGTACGGATCCGCGGCGCTGCCGGTCTCGGTCAGCGCGTGGTTGAGCGCGATCTTGCCGTAGGCGAACAGCAGCGCCAGTTCGGGCCGCGTGAGGCCGCGCCCCTGGCGCCGGCGCTGCTCCATCTCGTCGTCGGTCGGCAGGAATTCCACCGCGCGATCGATTTCGCCGTGGCGCTCGAGCCAGCGCAGCAGCTGCTGGTGCTCGCCAAGATCCTCGACCGCGCGCCGTTCCATCAGGCTCAGGGCTTCGCTCTGCAGATAATTGTTGCGCACTACCAGCGCGGCGACCTCGTCGGTGGCGTTTGCGAGCAGGCGATTGCGCCGGGCCGGCGTCACCGGCGCGCGCCCCGGAGCATCCAGCAGAATCTTCAGATTGACTTCGACGTCCGAGGTGTTGACGCCGGCAGAATTGTCGATGAAATCGGTGTTGATGCGACCGCCGGTGGCGGCATATTCGATGCGCCCGCGCTGCGAGAATCCGAGATTGCCGCCCTCGCCGACCACCCGCGCACGCACCTGCAGGCCGTCCACGCGCACCGCGTCGTTGGCACGATCGCCGATCTCGCCGTGGCGCTCGTCCGCGGCCTTGACGTAGGTGCCGATGCCGCCATTCCATAGCAGATCGACCCGCATGCACAGGATGGCGCGGATGATCTCCACCGGGCTGGCGCGCCGCTGCGGCAGTTCCAGCAGCGCCTGCGCTTCGCGCGACAGCGTCACGCTCTTGGCGCTGCGCTCGAAGATGGCACCGCCACGCGACAGCAGCCGCGCGCTGTAATCATTCCAGCCCGAGCGCGGTAGCCGGAACAGCCGTTCGCGCTCGCGGAAGCTGCGCGCCGCATCGGGTTTCGGATCGAGAAACACGTGCTGATGATTGAAGGCGGCTACCAGCCGTATCTGGCGTGACAGCAGCATGCCGTTGCCGAACACGTCGCCGGACATGTCGCCGATACCGGCCACGGTGAAGGGTTCGCGCTGGATGTCGCTGCCGAGTTCGCGGCAATGGCGCTTGATGCACTCCCAGGCACCGCGGGCCGTGATCGCCATTTTCTTGTGGTCGTATCCGGCCGAACCGCCGGAGGCAAACGCGTCGCCGAGCCAGAAGCCATATTCGGCCGATACGGCGTTGGCAAGGTCGGAGAAAGTCGCCGTGCCCTTGTCGGCCGCGACCACCAGGTAGGGATCATCGCCGTCCAGTCGTCGTACCTCGGGCGGCGGCACTACCCGGCCGGCGACGATGTTGTCGGTGAGGTCGAGCAGGCCGCGAATGAAGCTTCGGTAGCATTCGACCACTTCCTGCTGCTGCGCCAGCGGTGCGGTGCGTGGCGGCAGGCGGCGCACCACGAAGCCGCCCTTGGCGCCCACCGGCACGATCAGCGTGTTCTTGACGTGCTGGGCCTTCATCAGGCCGAGAACCTCGGTGCGGAAATCCTCGGGACGCTCCGACCAGCGTATGCCGCCGCGGGCGATCGGCCCCGCCCGCAGGTGCACGCCCTCGACCCGCGGGCTGTGCAGGAAAATCTCGAACGCCGGACGCGGCTGCGGCAGACCGGGAATCCGGGCCGGATCGAATTTCAGTGACAGCCATGGACGCGGATTGCCGGCGCCATCGCGACGAAAGTAATTGGTGCGCAGCGTCGCCAGGATCACCGCGAGAAAGGCGCGCAGGATGCGGTCCTCGTCCGGGCTGACAACCGCGCTGATCGCGCGGCGCAGGCGTCGTTCGAGCACGACTGAGCGGGCGCGCGCGCCGCGGGTGGAGTGCGGGGCCAGGCGCTGCTGGAACAATTCGCACAGGTCGCGCGCCGCGGCCGAGTGCGTGCCCAGCACGCGCTCCATGTAGCTCTGGCTGAACGGAATGCCGGTCTGCAGCAGGTAGCGGCAGCAGGCGCGCAGCACCGTCACCTGGCGCATGCTGAGCTCGGCCGCGATCAGCAGGCGGTTGAAGCCGTCGTCATCCAGCTCACCGGCGCGTATCGCACGAAACGCCGCGATCAGCTCAGGCGCCACCCGTGGCACGGCGATGCCCTGCAGGTTGTAATGCTCGAGCTCGAAGTCCTGCAGCCATGCCCAGCTGCCATCCGGCCAGTCCAGTCGATAGGGACGCTCGGCGATGACCCGCAGGCCAAAGTGCTCGAATGTTGGCAGCACGTCGGATATCGATAGCGCTTCGCCGCGGCGAATGATGCGCAGATGCACGCGCTGGTGCGGTTGCCGCGGCGGCCGATAGAGGCGCAGCTGCATGCTATCCACCGCGCTGTCCAGGCCTTCCAGATCGATGATGTCGTCGACCGCCTGCGCCGCGTCCACGTCCTGCTGGTAGGACGCCGGGAATGCAACCGCGTAGCGCCGATCGAGCGCAAGCCCGTGCGATTCGCCGAATCTGGCCAGCAATGCTGCACGCAGCCGATCGCGCCAGGAGACGATCGCCGCGGCAATATCGCGCTCGAGGCGCTCGGTGTCGACGCGGGTGTTGGCCGTCGGATCGACCCGCACCACGATGTGCAGCTGCGCCAGCGGCGCGTCACCGATCGACAGGTTGGATTCCAGCTCCAGCCCGTGGCACGCCGCCCGCAATAATCCCTCGACTCTGATCTGTGCGGCGGTGTCGCAACGCTCGCGCGGCATGTACACCAGGCAGGACCAGAAGCGCCGGAATTCGTCCCGGCGCATGATCAATCGCACCCGCGCGCGATCCTGCAGTACCAGCACCGCGCGTGCGCAGCGGATCAGGTCCGGCACGCTGGCCTGGAACAGCTCATCGCGCGGCAGCCTCTGCACGATCTGCGACAGGCGCTTGCCATCGTGGCTATTGACCGCAAACGGGAAGTGCTCGAGCACCTGCTTGAGCTTGTGCCGCAGCCATGGCACCTGGCGCGGATCGGCGGCGTAGGCGTAGAAGGTCCACAGCCCGAGGATGCGGGCCTCGCCGATGACGCGGCCACGCGCGTCGTAGCGCTTGACGCCGATGTAGTCGAGATAGCCGGGCCGATGCACCGTCGAGCGGTGGTTGGCCTTGGTAATGATGAGCATCCCCGGCGTGCGCAGCGCGCGACGAATGTTGGCTGTGGCGATGCCGTCGCGGGTACCGGAGAGGCGGCGGCGCAGCAGGCCAAGGGCGGTGCCCGGCAGCGGCTTGAGCAGCGGCCCACCGCGCCCGCGGCGCAGGCGGCTCTCGCGAAAGCCGAGGAACGTGAAGTGATGCGCCTCCATGTACTGCAGCAGCGCCCGGCTCTCGGCGATCACATCGGCGAACAGCGGCGGCGGGTGGCGGCTGATATCGGCACACAGCTTGAGCACCGAATTGCGCATGCGCATCCAGTCGCTGCAGGCGCGCCGCACATCGGCCAGGGGCGCCAGCAGCCGCCGCCGCAGCTGCTCGCATTCGGCCGCATCGCCGACCCGATCGATGCGCCAGTACTGCCAGGATTCGCGCACTCCGCCCTCGGCGCCGGGGCCGGTTTCGATCTCCGCGTCGAGCGATCTGAGCACACCCGCGCGATCGCGCCAAACCCGAAGAATGGGATGGATGATCAGCTGTGCCGACAGCCCCAGCCTTGCCAGCGTCATGCTCAGCGTGTCCACCAGGAACGGCATGTCGTCGATGATGAGTTCGACCACCGTATAGGAGGCCGCGCCCGGGCCGGGCGCGGCTAGCGCGACCGGCGCACTGCTCACGCGCAGCAGTGTCTGGTGGCGGCGGCGGCGCGCTCCGAATTCAATGTGTGCGGCGCAGCCGCGGCGCAGCGCCGCCTCGTCGAAGCCGCGCCATTCCTCGACCGGAACGGACGTGCGCCAGGCCCGCAGCAGCGTTGCGGTCAGTTGCAGGCGCGCAGAGCCGCCCTGCGAGCCGCGCTTGCTCACTCGGGCAGTTCCAGATCCGCCATCACGGCGCCGAGAAACCGCACCGCCTCTCCGCCGGTGATGACCCGATGATCGAAAGTCAGCGACAGCGGCATACGGGTGTGAATTTCAATGCGTTCTCCAGCCGCGATAACATCACGCCGCACGCGGCCGGTGCCTAGAATCGCGACCGCAGGCGGCACCACGATCGGCGTGGCATAGCGCCCGGCCATGCTGCCAAAGTTGGAAAGCATGAAGGTGAAATTGCGCAGCTCCTCGCCGCCTACGGTGCGATCGCGCGCGGCGCGCTTGAGCCGGTCGAGTTCGACGCGCAGCTGCGCCGGACTGCGCTTCTCGACATGACGGATCACCGGCACCAGCAGGCCGTCGATGGTGTCCACCGCGATGCCGACATCGATCTGTTCGAACAGCGTGCGGCTCTGCGATTTCCCGTCGAACCAGGCGTTCAGGCCCGGCTCGGTGCGCACGCCCGCGGTGATGGCGCGCAGCACCCGCGTGGTGTAGTCGCGGCCGGCACCCCAGGCGTGCAGATCGGCGTCGTCGAACACCGAGCATGCCATCACCGAGTCGCGCGACAGCGACATGCTCTGCGCCATGGCGCGGCGCAGGCTGCGCAGCACCTCGACATCGCCGCCAGCGGCGGGGGCACGCGCCGACTGGGCGGGGTGCATCTTGCTGGCGGCGTTGGAGCCCGGTAGTCCTACCGCCATCACATCATCGAGCGTGATCAGACCGCCGCGCCCGGTGCCGGTGAGGGTAGCGACCTCGACGCCGAGGCTGCGCGCCAGGGCGCGCGCGGCCGGTACTGCGCGCACCCGCGGCCCGGTAACCGCATTGGCTGCCTCGAGCGCCGCGGCGGTTGCGTCGTCGTCGGCCAGGCCCGGCATGTGTCCGACCACGGTCCCGGAATCGTCACTGGCAGCCGCGAGCGTGGCGCGCGCGGCTGCCTGCGACGCCGCGGCGTCCGCGGCGAATTCGATCAATGGCGCGCCGATCTCGATGCGATCTCCAGGCTGCGCGTGCAGCGCGGTGATCGTGCCGCTGACCGGGGATGGCACTTCGACTACTGCCTTGGCGGTCTCCACCGATAGCATCGGGGCATCGACCTCGATCTGATCGCCAACCTTGACGTGCCAGCGCAGGATCTCGGCCTCGGACAGACCTTCGCCAAGATCGGGAAGTTTAAACACTGTCATGCCTGCACCCCCTGATCCGCGTCTATTCGGCCAGCGTGGCACGGATCGCATCGACGATGCGCGCCACGCCGGGAATGTAATCGTGTTCCAGCCGGTACAGCGGCATGACGGTGTCGTAGCCCGCCACACGCCGGATCGGCGCCAGCAGATCGTACAGCGCCCGCTCGTTCACAGTCGCGGCGATCTCGGCGCCCAGGCCGCAGGTGCGCGGTGCTTCATGCACGATCAGCAGTCGCCCGGTCTTGACCACCGAGTCGAGGATGGTATCGAAGTCGAGCGGAGCCAGCGTTCCGGCATCGATGACCTCGCAGCTCACGCCGTCGGCCGCCAGTTGTTCGGCGGCCTTGAGACTGTCGACCGTCATTGCTCCCCAGGTCACGATCGTCAGGTCGCTGCCTTCGCGCAACACGAAGCTACAGCCGATGGCCAGCGCCTGACCGTCATCCTGCACCTCCTGCCTGGCAAATCGATACAGCCGTACCGGCTCGAGAAACATCACCGGATCGGGATCACGGATCGCCGCCAGCAACAACCCGTAGGCGCGCGCCGGAGACGATGGGCAAACGACCCGCAGGCCGGGGTGATGGCACAGCAGCGCCTCGAGGCTCTCCGAGTGGTGCTCGGGTGCGTGTATGCCGCCGCCATGCGGCATGCGCAGCACCACCGGGCAGCTCAGCCGCCCGCGGGTGCGGTTGCGCAGGCGTGCCATGTGACTGGCGATCTGGTCCAGTGCCGGATAGATGAAACCCATGAACTGGATCTCGGCCACCGGCTTCAGGCCCTGTGCCGCCATGCCGATCGCCGTGCCTGCAATCAGGCCTTCGGCCAGCGGCGTATCCTGCACGCGCGCCTTGCCGAAGCGCTGCTGCAGCCCGACCGTTGCGCGAAACACGCCGCCATTGGTGCCGACGTCTTCCCCCAACACGACGACCGACGGGTCGTGCGCCATCTCCCAGGCGTGCGCCATGTTGATGGCTTCGACCATCGTCATCTTCGCCATCGAAACTATCCTTTGTTCTAATCCGATTGCGAAAGTGCGTTGCTGCCTAGTGGCCCGACGCCGCAAAGCGACGCGCCTCATCGCGCTGGGCGCGCAGCGCCGGCGTCAGCTGCGCGTAAAGATAATCGAACATTGCGTCGGTAGACTGCTTCGGCGTCGCCAGGTACTGCTTGACCGCGGCGTCTACTTCCTCGCTGCATGCGGCCTTGAGCGCCTGCTCGTCGGCCTCATCCCACAGTGCACGCGATTGCAGGAAGTTGCGGGTGCGTGCGATCGGTTCGAGCCGCCGCGCGTCGGCAACTTCCTCGGCACTGCGGTAGCGCGTGGCATCATCCGACGTGGTGTGATCGCTCAGGCGGTAGGTGAGGGCTTCGATGACCGTCGGGCCGCCGCCGCCGCGGGCACGCTCGATCGCGTCGCCGACCGCATCGCGCACCACCAGCAGGTCGTTGCCGTCGATCTGCAGCGCCGGAATGCCGGCGGCGATCGCCTTCTGCGCCAGTGTCGTCGCCGCGGTCTGCGCCGCCACCGGGACCGATATCGCCCAGCGGTTGTTGACGATGACACACACCAGCGGCAGCGACTTGACGCCGGCGAAGTTGATGGCCTCGTAGAACGCGCCCTGGGAGGTACCGCCGTCGCCGATGAACGCGAGGGCACAGCGCCGCTCAGCGCGGATCTGAATCGCCAGCGCCGCCCCGGCCGCGTGCGGCATCTGCGAGCCAATCGGTACGCAAAACGGAAAGTCCTGCGGCGAGTGCCGGTACATCGTGCCGCGCTCATCCCCGCCCCAATACAGCAGCACGTCGAGCATGTCGACACCGCGCCAGAACTTGGTGCCGATCTCGCGATACACCGTGAACAGCACGTCGTCTGCTCGCATGGCGGCACCGACGCCAACGTGCGTGGCTTCGTGGCCCAGGCAGGAGGGGTAGGTGCCGAGCTTGCCGGTACGCTGCAGATTGACCGCCTTGGTGTCGAAGGCGCGGGCACGGACCATCATCCGGTACATGCGCCGCAGCAGTTCGCCGTCCTCGACCCAGGCTGGAAGCGCACCCAGCGGCGCGCCGTCGCCATCGAGGCAGGCACGGTACGGAATCTCGAATTGTGCAACGATTCGCTGTTCGCTCATGGAGAGAATCGTAGCACTTCGTCCAGTTCGGGAGTGCTACCGGCGCGCCGGCACCACGCCGGCGGCGTTACCGGCCTCATCCGGCCTGGTCCACGGCTGCTGCACGTGCTGCCGGTTCGGCTGCGCGGTAGCCGGCGGCGCTGATGTGTATGACGGCTTCGATTTGGGCGGCGCGCAGTTCCAGGGGCCGGCACTAAGTGGTGCGTTCGACGTCATGGCGATACTTTACCTAGGAAACTTTCATCGGCAAATATTTCCGCGGCGCAGAATTATTCCCGACCTGCCGCGGTAGTTTGCGACTCCGGCATCGGTTGGTTGCGAAGCGGGCGCGCCAGGTAGAATTCGGTCTGCATTTCAACCAGGCGGCTGGCGGTGCGGCGGAACTCGAGTTGCAGCAGCTCGCCGCGGTACAGATCTGCCGGCGCCGCCGCTGCAGACGCCACCAGCTTGATGCCCTGATCGTAGAACTCATCGATCAGCGCAATGAAACGGCGCGCTTCATTGTCCTGGTGCGCTTCGGTGAAGGCGGGCACGTCGGACAGCAGCACGGTGTGAAATTCGCACGCGATTTCCACATAGTCGTTTGGGCTGCGCGGCTGTTCGCACAGCGTGGCGAAGCTGAACCACACGACACCGCCGCGCCGGCGCACTGCGCGCAACCTGCGGCCGGCAATGCGCAGATCGGTTGCGCTCTCGCCATGCTCGCCGGCCAGAGCGTCGAACAGGACCTGCAATTGCGCGGCGCTGTCGACCGCACCGCTGTCCAGATAGATCGGGCGGCGCTGCAGCTGGCGCAAGCGGTAGTCGATCCCGCCATCGACCGCCAGCACCTCGAGCTCGCGCTCCAGCAGCCCGATCGCGGGCAGAAAGCGCTCGCGCTGCAGACCGTTCCAATACAGCGCGGCCGGCGGCAGGTTCGAGGTGATAACCAGCTGTACCCCACGACGGACCAGTGCCTCGAGCAGCCCGCCGAGCAGCATCGCATCGACAATGTCGCTGACATACAGTTCATCCAGACACAGCAGGCGTGTCTGGCGGGCAATGCGGCGTGCCAGCAGCTGCAGCGGATCCCGGCGCGCGCCAATGTGCCGCAACTGCAGGTGCATGTCGCGCATGAAATGATGAAAATGACTGCGCTGGCGCGTGCCTGCCGGCAGGCTGTCATAGAACAGATCCATCAACCAGGTCTTGCCGCGACCGACGCCGCCCCACAGATACACGCCGCGGCGCTGCCCGGGCCGATCGCCGGTCGGCCGATCCTTGCGCAGCCGCTGCCAGAATCCGCCGCCGCCTTCAGCCAGCAGACGCGTGCGAAGCAGCTCCAGCTGCTCGATCGCCGCGCTCTGGGCTGCGTCGGCCTGGTAGCCGTGCGCGGCCAGTTCGCGCTGGTAGCGCTGGCGCAGGTTCGTCTGCGCGATCAATGGCGCGCGCTCTTTTCCAGATCCGGTTCCCCGAGCGCGGCCAGCAGCGCATCGCGAGCCGCATCGCGCAGGCGCAGTGCCCGATCGCGGCTGTCCTGCTCGCCGCCGGATGCAAGGGCCGGCAGCGCCGCGAGCGCTTCGATCCGGATGACGCCGGGGCGCGGCCAGGGGCTTCCCGGCGGCAGGCAATGGCGGGTGCCGCGGATCGCCACCGGCAGCAGCGGCAGATTGGCGCGCACTGCCGCGGCGAATGCGCCAATATGAAAGTGGCGCAGCCCGACGTCCGGGCCGAAAGTTCCCTCGGGAAAAAACACCAACCCCTGCCCGATCCCGGCCTGGCGCATCAGCCGGCGCGCATCGCGCGCGCCGCGCACGCGGTTGCCGCGCTCGACGAACTCGGCACCGATACGGCGCAGCAATGTGCCGGCCAGCGGTACGGCGGCCATTTCGCGCTTGATTACGAAACTGAACTGCGCCGGCAAGGTCGCGCACAACACCACGCCATCTAGGTAGCTGCTGTGATTTGCGACTACGATACACGGCTGCGGCAGGCGGTCGAGGCCGTGCACCTGAAGCCGCATGCCGGCCAGGCGCAGGGCCGCGCGCGCCAGAGCGCGCACCAGCGCGCGCCGGCGTGACAGCCGAGGCGTGAGCAGCAAAACCGGCAGCATCAGTGTGGCCAGCAGCAGGAACTGAAGCCAGGTGCCGATGCCGTAGGCCAGGCCCAGCGCGCTCAGGCGCGCAGGCGCCGGGCAGGCACCGGCGGCGGCGTCTGAGCTGGCGCGACGGGCCGATTTAACGGCACGGGTCTCATTACCCATCTTTTTGCATGTGATGCAGTTCTCTTTATGTTAACGGCTGCGCGCGGCTGTGAGGGTGATCACATCGAAGCGCGGCCCCGCCTCAGCATACTTCGACGGCGAGAACAACCCACATCAAGGTACTGCATTGACAATTCAGGCTACAGCCAAAGTGGAGAAATCCGGACCCGACCCGACCGATCCGATCATCGCGCGTTTTCTCGACGCGGTCTGGATGGAGCGGGGCCTGTCGTCGAACACACTGGCGGCCTACCGCGCCGACCTGGTGGCGCTGCATCGCTGGCTGGGTGCGCGCAATCTCAGCCTGGCGCAGACCGGACGTGCCGATTTGATGGATTTCATTGCCGCCCGTGTGCAGGCGGGCGCGCGCCCGCGCTCCACGGCGCGTCAGCTCTCGTCTTTCCGCCGCTTCTTTCGCTACCTGCTGCGCGACGGCGGTCTGCGCGAAGATCCCACGGCCCAGATCGCGATGCCGAAGATCGGCCGCTCGCTGCCACGCTCGCTGTCCGAGGCGGAGGTCGAATCGCTGCTGGGCGCACCCGCGGTGGCCGACCCACTCGGCTACCGTGACCGCACCATGCTGGAAGTGCTGTATGCGACCGGGCTGCGGGTATCGGAGCTGGTGAGCCTCAAGCTCGGCCAGATCAACATGAACCAGGGGGTGACCCGGGTGCTCGGCAAGGGCAATCGGGAGCGCCTGATTCCACTGGGCGAGGAGGCGGTGCGCTGGCTCAAGGCCTTCATCGCCGGTGCGCGCAACGACATCCTGCTGGATCGCAGTACCGACTACCTGTTTCCGACCCGCCGCGGCGATCGCATGACGCGCCAGGCGTTCTGGCACATCATTAAAAGATACGCGCGCAAGGCGGGCGTGGATCGGGAACTCTCACCGCACACCCTGCGCCATGCCTTTGCGACCCATCTGCTTAACCACGGTGCCGACCTGCGTGTAGTCCAGATGCTGCTCGGCCATAGCGACCTGTCGACCACCCAGATCTATACCCACGTGGCCCGGGAACGCATGAAAGAGCTGCACTCCCAGCACCATCCGCGCGGCTGATCGAGCCGCCAGTGGTCCGGTGCCGCCGCCGCCCGCGGCTATCGCGCATGCTATGCTCGGGCGCATGAAATACTTCGGTTTACCGCATCTGGCACTGGCATCGCTCGGCCTGATGACCGGTGCACTCTGGGCGGCTAATACTGCACCGCAGCAAGAGCCTGCAGCCCCCACCAGCGCGGCCGCAGCGGCCCCGACGCCCGACGCGGGGGCACCTGCCGCGAGCCATATACCGGCCCCGCAGCTGGTGCCGGCGCCGCCTGAGACGCTGCGTGCCGTTGCCACTCTGGCCGGGGTCAAGCCCGAAAACGTTCAGCCAACCCCGGTGGCCGGTATCTTCGAGGTGTTGCGCGGTTCAGACATCCTCTACATGACGCGCGATGGCCAATACGCCTTCGCCGGCGACCTGTATCAGGTTCCCAGTCGCGCCAACCTGACCGAAGTACACCGGCGCGAGTTGCGGCGCAAACTGATCGATGCGGTCCCGGAATCCAGAATGGTGGTGTTCTCGCCGCCCGATCCCAAATACACCGTCACCGTGTTCACGGATGTCGATTGCAGTTACTGCCGCGCGCTGCACCGCCAGATCGCTGAATACAACCGTCTGGGCGTGCGGGTGCGCTACGTTTTTTACCCGCGCACCGGGCCGGACACCGACTCCTGGCGCAAGGCGGAGCAGGTGTGGTGCTCTGCCGATCGCAAGGCCGCGCTGACCCATGCGAAACTTGGCGAGGCGCTCGACGCACCGGTGTGTGCCAACACGCCGGTGGCCCAGGAGTATGAACTCGGCCAGGCCATCGGGCTTGAGGGTACCCCGGGTATCGTGGCCGCGAATGGCGCGCTGGTGGGAGGCTACGTGCCGCCCGATGCGCTGATCGAACTGCTCAGGAAGCAGCAGCCCTAACCCTGGCCCTGGCGATCGAGCCTGCAGGCGCCAGCGGCGCGACCTGCTCAGCGTTCCAGCAGGGAACGCTTGTTGGGTTTGTCCTCCCACGCCTTCGCATCGGCCGGCGCCTCGCCCTTTTCCGTGATCACCGGCCACTGCTTGGCCAGCTCGGCGTTGATCTGCTTGAACGCTTCCTGTCCCGCCGGCAACTCCTCCTCGGAAAAGATCGCCTCCACCGGGCACTCGGGCTCGCACAGCGTGCAGTCGATACATTCGTCCGGATCGATCACAAGAAAATTCGGGCCGACGTGGAAACAGTCAACCGGGCACACTTCCACGCAGTCCATGTACTTGCACTTGATACAGTTTTCCGTCACGACGAAGGTCATTGCTGCTCCGATCGATACCGGCCAAAGGCGGGGGCCGGGGTAGCCACTGGTTGTCCGGCGCTGGCGCGGGGGGCGCGTATTGTGCCAAAGCCGCACCAAGCCTGAAAGCGACGCGCACGCCCGCACCTCCGGCCGCCCGACGGGCAGGGCAGCGCGGCGCCGCCTTATCTTTGCAGCGGCCGGTTGACGTCGCTGAAATGCAGCCGTTCGAGCGCCAGCCGCCGATCCTCGAAATAACTGCGCAGCGCGAACTCGATGCTCGGGAAGGCGATCTGCTCCCAGGGAATCTCGGCCTCCAGGTACAGGCCGACCTGCAGACTCTCGGCGCCGATACCGAATTTACCTTCCAGCAGCGCGGCACGAAAGCTCACGTGTACCTGCGAGGCATGCAGCACGTGGGTGATCGCCAGCAGTGAGCCGACCTCGACCCGGGCCTCGGCTTCCTCCAGCGCTTCACGCGCCGCGCCGGCCTGCAGGGTTTCACCGTTTTCCATGAATCCGGCCGGCGTGGTCCAGTAGCCGCGCCGCGGTGTAATGGCGCGCTGGCACAGCAGGATGCGGCCCTGCCATTCCGCTACGCAGCCCACGACGATGCGCGGGTTCTCGTAGTGGATGCTGCCGCAGGCCGTGCATACCGCGCGCGGCAGGTTGTCGCCGGGTGGAATGCGCATCTCCACCGGTTGACCGCAAGCTGGACAGAATTTCATAAACGATTGAGGTATCGTACTCGCACCGAGGGACGCTCTGCATCGCGAAACGCGCCCATCAAGCCGGTGGTGGGGAGCATGCGTGCAGGCAAGCCCGACGGCCTCGTGGCGGAACTGGTAGACGCAGTCGACTCAAAATCGACCGGGCTTGCCCATCTCGGTTCGACTCCGAGCGAGGCCACCATTGCCATTGCCACGACACTGGGCGGCCGTATCAAACGCAGCGACTTCGACTTCGATCTGCCGGCGCAGCTGATCGCACAGACACCGCTGCCGCGGCGTTCGGCCAGCCGCCTGCTGCTGCTCGACGGCGCGCGCGACGGCTGCCAGGACCGTCGCGTCGAGGAGTTGCCGGAGCTGCTGCAGCCCGGGGACCTGCTGGTGTTCAACGACACACGCGTGGTGCCGGCGCGCGTGCCGGCGCGCAAGCTCAGCGGCGGCCGCATCGAGCTGTTTCTCGAGCGGGCGCTCGAGGGCGCACGGGCGCTGGTGCAGCTGCGCGACAGCAAGTCGCTGCGGCCGGGGATGTCGCTGCACACCGGCGGCGGCCTGGTGCGGCTACTCGCGCGGCGCGCACCGTTCTGGGAAGTCGAGCTGCCGGCCGAGGCGGTGGCGTTCTTCGACGCGCACGGCCTGGTGCCGTTGCCGCCTTACATCGGCCGGCCCGCGCAAGCCGCCGACCGCGAACGCTACCAGAGCCTGCTGGCGCGCGTACCGGGTGCGGTGGCGGCGCCGACCGCGAGCCTGCATTTCGATGAAGCGCTGCTGGCGGCGCTGGCGGCGCGCGGAATCGAGCGCAGTCTGATTACGTTGCACGTGGGAGCGGGCACGTTCCAGCCGCTGCGCAGCGAGTCGCTCGAGACGCATGTCATGCACGCCGAGCGCTACGAGGTGAGCGCCGCGACAGTGGCGGCGATCGGGCGCGCACGCGCGGCTGGCCGGCGCGTGGTGGCGGTCGGTACCACGGTGGTGCGCGCGCTGGAATCAGCAGCGCTCGCATCGGGCCCGGAGCTTGCGCCCGGACGCGGGGATACCACGCTGTTCATCGTGCCGGGCTATCGTTTCCAGGTGATCGATGCCCTGCTGACCAACTTCCACCTGCCGCAGTCGACCCTGCTGATGCTGGTCGCGGCATTCGCCGGCCGGCAGCGCGTGCTGGCGGCGTACGCGCACGCAGTGCGCCAGCGCTACCGGTTCTTCAGTTACGGCGATGCCATGCTGGTCGTTGCGCCCAGCGGCCAGCTGCCGATCTGCGGCGCCGCATGAGCGGCGGTCCGCTCGCCCCGGCAGGGCTGGGTTTCGAACTGCTGGCGCAGGACGGCGCGGCACGGCTGGGGCGTCTGACGCTACCGCACGGCAGCGTTGATACGCCGGCGTTCATGCCGGTCGGCACCTACGGCACCGTCAAAGCGATGACTCCTGAGGAACTCGAGGGGCTCGGCGCACAGATCGTGCTGGGCAACACGTTCCACCTGATGCTGCGCCCCGGGGCTGAGATCGTCGGGCTGCATCGCGACGGCCTGCATGGATTCATGGGTTGGAACCGGCCGATCCTGACCGATTCCGGCGGCTTTCAGGTGTTCAGTCTCGCCGCCCTGCGGCGCATCGACGAGGACGGGGTCAGCTTCCGCTCGCCTGTGGACGGTGCCCAGGTACGCATGCGTCCCGAGGACGCGATGGATGTACAGCGCGTGCTGGCGTCGGACATCGCGATGGCCTTCGACGACTGCACCGCCTATCCGGCTACGGCCCAGCAGGCGCGTGAATCGATGCAGCGCTCGATGCGCTGGGCGATGCGCAGCTACGACCACTATTACCGCAGCGCGGCCGGCGCACCTGGCCACCTGTTTGGCATCGTGCAGGGCGGTATGTTCGAGGATTTGCGTCTCGAGTCGATCGAGGCGCTGTTGCAGCGCGAGTTTGCCGGTTACGCGATCGGTGGCCTGGCGGTCGGCGAATCCGAACAGCAGCGGCTGCGGATGCTCGAGGTCGTCACGCCACGGTTGCCTGTGCTGCGGCCGCGCTACCTGATGGGCGTGGGGTATCCGCACGACATCGTTGCCGCGGTGGCGCGCGGGGTCGACATGTTCGATTGCGTGATGCCGACCCGGCATGCCCGCAACGGTCATCTGTTCACTTCCGCCGGCATCATCAATATCCGCAACGCCGTGCATCAACGCGATACCGGGCCGATCGATCCGGCCTGCGGCTGCTCGACCTGCCGCCGCTTTTCGCGCGCCTATCTGCGCCACCTGGATCACTGCAATGAAGTTCTCGGGCTGCGGCTGGCGACGTTGCATAACCTGCATTTCTACCTGGATCAGATGCGCCAGATCCGCGCCGCCATCGCTGCCGGGCGGTTTGCGCAATTCGCGGCAGGCATTTTGGGTCTGCCACGGCGGCCGGGGACGCCTGTGGCATAATGCCGGCCCTTTGCGGCGCTAGCTTAGGTTCCGGCCCTGCGGGGCGAGGGCCCTGACGGCACCCCTGCAGGCAGCTCGAGTCGAAATAAAGAGGCAAGCATGAGCTTATTGATCAGCGACGCGTACGCGCAATCCGCCGGCGGCGGCATGGGCGGCGGCGGCATGAGTCAGATCGTCATCCTGGTGGTGTTCGTGGGGGTGTTCTATTTCCTGCTGATCCGCCCGCAGCAGAAGCGCGCCAAAGAACAGCAGGCGATGCTCTCACGCCTGGCCAGCGGCGATGAAGTGGTGACCACCGGCGGCATCCTTGGACGCATCACCGAGGTCAGCGATCCTTTCGTGACCCTGGAAATCGCCGACGGGGTACGCATCAAGGTGCAGAAGACCCAGATCACCCAGCTCATGCCCAAGGGTACGCTGAAGAGCGCCTGAACCCCGGCTGCCATCGCTCCAAGCCCGCCCCTAGAGTCCTAAAGCTCATGTTGGAATTCCCGCGCTGGAAATACGTGCTGGTCACGCTGGCGGTGCTGATCGGCGTGCTGTTTGCGCTGCCGAACCTGTTTGGCGAGGACCCGGCGTTGCAGGTGGAGCGCAAGAACCGTGCCCCGATGGATGATTTTGCACGGCAGTCGATCGAGGAGCTGCTGCACAAGCAGGGCATCCTGATCAAGCGTGACTTCATCGACAGCGGCCGGCTGATACTGGCGTTCAGCGACGTCGCCTCGCAGCTCAAGGCGCGTGACACGGTCGACGCGACGCTGTCGGACGTCGATCGCGCGGCGCTGGCCAACGCGTCGCGGGCGCCGGCCTGGATGCGCAAGATCGGCCTGAAGGCCATGCCGCTCGGCCTGGACCTGCGCGGCGGGCTGTATCTGCTCTACCAGGTGGATCTGCAGGGCGCGGTGAGCCAGCTGCTCGAGAGCTATGAGCAGAGTTTCCGGCGTGCGCTCAATGAAGCCAAGCTGCCGTTCACCGACATCACAACGCTGGGCAGCGCCGGCGGCGGCATCGCCAACGGCCTGCATGTGACGCTGCCGCCCGGCGCCGACAGCGCAGCGACCGAGGCGGCACTGAGAAAGGTCGACGTCAATCTCAAATTCACCACCAGCGCCAGCGCCTCTGGCGCCTCGATCGACATGGTGCTGAGCCCGGCGCAGATCAAGGCGCGCGAGGACTATGCGCTGGAACAGAATCGCACCACACTCACCAATCGCGTCAACGAGCTCGGCGTGTCGGAACCGATCGTGCAGCGCCAGGGCCTCGACCGCATCAACGTGCAGCTGCCCGGGGTGCAGAATTCGGCCGAGGTCAAGGATCTGCTTGGCAAGGTGGCGACGCTCGAGTTGCGCCTGGCCGATACGCAGAACAACGCGCTGCAGGCCGAGCAGAGCGGGCACGCGCCGCTGGGCACCAAGCTGTACAAGCGCGAGGACGGCTCGCCGATACTGCTCAAGCGCGAAGTGATCGTGACCGGTGATGAACTCACCAGCGCGACCTCGGCCACCTCGACCGAAGGACCCGCCGTCTCGATCAAGCTCGATGCCCGCGGCGCCGAATCGATGCTGCGCACCACACGGCTGAATGTCGGCAAGCCGATGGCGGTGGTCTACATTGAGAAAAGTCGCCGCCAGGTCGAGGTCAACGGCCAGAAGGTCGACCGCGATTCCACCAGCGAGAAGGTCATCAATGTGGCCACGATCCGCGGCGTATTCGGGCCGCAGTTCCAGGTTACCGGATTGACCAGTGGCGAGGCGCGCGACCTGTCGCTGATGCTGCGCTCCGGCTCGCTGGCGGCGCCGATCGAAGTGGTGGAGGAGCGGGCCATCGGTCCGAGCCTCGGTCAGGACAACATCGACAAGGGCGTGCGCGCGCTCGAGATCGGCATGCTGGCCGTGTTCGTGTTCATGGCGCTCTACTACCATGCCTTCGGTCTGGTCGCGGATGCGGTGCTGCTCGCCAACGTGATCCTGCTGACCGCGCTGCTGTCGATGCTGCGTGCGTCGCTGTCGCTGCCGGGCATTGCCGGCATTATTCTCACTGTCGGCATCGCGGTCGATGCCAATGTGCTGATCTACGAGCGCATCCGCGAGGAGCTGCGCAACGGCGTGTCGCCGCAGGCGGCGATCCGCGCCGGCTTCGACAAGGCGTTCTCGGCAATCGCCGACTCGAACGTGACCGCGTTGATCGCCGGCCTGGCGCTCTGGGTGATCGGCACCGGCGCGATCCGCGGCTTTGCCATCGTTCTGACGCTCGGCATCGCCACCTCGATGTTCACCTCGCTGCTGGGCAGCCGCGCGCTGATCACGCTGATCTACGGCGGCCGGCGCAAGGTGGCGCGGCTGTCGATCGGATAGCAACCTTAAGAACTCAAGGACGATCGTGGAATTCTTTCATCGCGCGACCAGTTTCCCGTTCATGTCCACGCGCAAGCTGTGGTACGGCTTGTCGATCGTTCTGATCGTGATTTCGCTGCTGTCGCTGGCGACCCGCGGGCTGAACCTGGGCGTGGACTTCACCGGCGGAGTGACCGTTCAGGCGACATTCCCGGCTGCGGTCAATCGCGATGCGGTGATTGCGGCGCTGACCGGCGCCGGTTACGCCGACCCGCAGGTCACGATCTTCGGTACCTCGCGCGAGATCGCCATCAGGCTGCCGCCGACCAAGCAGAGCACCGAGGAGGTTCGCGGCAAGATCGAGCAGATCCTGCACGCGGTCGATGCGGGCGCCCAGATCCAGCAGGTCGAGGTGGTCGGCCCGCAGATCGGCGGCGAACTGCAGCGCAGTGCGGCGCAGGCGCTGGTCGCGACGCTGCTGCTGATCTTCGGCTACATCGCGGTGCGCTTCCACACCTGGCGGCTGTCGCTGGGTGCCATCCTGGCGGTGCTGCACGACCCGATACTGGTGCTCGGTACCTTCTCGCTAACGCGCACCACCTTCGACCTGACGGTGGTCGCGGCCATGCTGGCCGTGATCGGCTACTCGCTCAACGACACAGTGGTGGTGTTCGATCGCATCCGGGAGCGTTTCCATACCGGCCGGCGCCTGGATCCGGTCGCCGTGCTCGATCAGTCGATCAACCAGACCCTCTCGCGCACCATCATGACCAAGGTGGTGACGCTGATCGTGGTGGTGGCGCTGTACGTACTGGGTGGCCCGGTGCTGCGGGGATTTTCCGAGGCGCTGATCATCGGTATCGTCGCCGGCACCTATTCTTCCATCTACATCTCGAGCGCGGTGGCGCTGGATTGCGGCCTCAGGGCCGAGCATCTGCTGGCGACCGCGGCCAAGAAGCCGCTCGACGACCTGCCCTAGAGGCGCCGGCGGCCTGAAAGGCCGGCCGCCGCCGCCGGTCCGGAGCGGATGACGATCGATGCTGGCACTGCTCGAATCACCGGAAAGCTGGGTCGCGTTCCTGACGCTGTCGCTGCTCGAGACCGTACTCGGCATCGACAACGTGATCTTCCTGTCGATCCTGGTGGCTCGCCTGGCGCCGGCGCGCCAGCCGAGTGCCCGCATCGTCGGACTGCTGCTGGCGATGCTGACGCGCCTGGCGCTGCTGGTCTCGGTGGTGTGGCTGACGCGGCTGACCACGCCACTGTTCAGCCTGCTGCAGCGCTCATTTTCCGTACGCGATCTGATCCTCGGCGCCGGTGGGCTGTTCCTGCTGGGCAAGAGCGCGACGGAGATTCATCGCACGCTCGAAGGCGCGGCAGCTTCGCGCCGCAGCTCGGTGTTCGGCGCTTTCCATGTCGTCGTCATCCAGATCGCGCTGATCGATGTGGTGTTTTCGCTCGACTCGGTGTTCACGGCCGTCGGGCTGGCGCGGCCGGAGCAGCTGCCGATCATGGCGGCGGCCATCGTCGTGTCGATCGCGGTGATGATGTGGTTGTCGGGCCCGATCGCCGCCTTCGTCGCACGCCACCCGAGCATGAAGGTGCTGGCGCTGTCGTTTCTGGTGCTGATCGGCGCGGCGCTGGTGTGCGAGGCGCTGGAGTTCGAAGTACCGAAGGGCTATCTGTACTTCGCGATGGCGTTCTCGGTCGCGGTCGAGCTGGTGAACATCCGGCTGCGTCGGCTGCTCGGCGGCCCGCCGCGCTAGATTGTCCGGCTGCAATTGCCCGTGGGCTTATCCGTCGGAAGGGTCCGGCGGCCGACCGGCGCGCAAGCGGCTGTGCTTGTGGCCGTAGAAGAAATAGAGCGCAAAGCCGATCAGGCTCCAGATGAGCAGCCGCCACCAGGTGGCGTTCGGCAGCGAATACGCCATCATGCCGCAGAACGCGACCCCGCCGCCGGCGATCAGCCACACGGCCTTGACCCTGAACGGCCGCACCAGGTCGGGCCGCGTATAGCGCAGCACGACCACACCGATGCACACCACGATGAAGGCCACCAGGGTGCCGATCGACACCAGCTCGCCGAGAATGCCGATCGGCAACAGGCCGGCAAAGGTCGCGGCCAGCACGCCGGTGATCGCGGTGGAAATATGCGGGGTGCGGAAGCGCGGGTGCACCTTGCCGAAGAATTTCGGCATCAGGCCATCGCGCGACATGGTCAGCCAGATGCGCGCCTGCGGGATGATCATCGTGATGATCACCGAGGTCAGGCCGGCCAGGGCGCCGATGATGACCCAGGTTTTCAGCCACGACAGCTGCGGATGCGGCTTCAGGGCTGCGACCACCGGCGCCGCGTCATTGAGGTCGTGGAACGGCGCCAGGCCGGTCATCACGCTGGACATCAGGATGTACAGCAGGGTGCAGATCCCTAAGCTGCCGAGCATGCCGATCGGCATGCCGCGTGCGGGATCCTTGGCTTCCTGCGCGACCGTGGAGACGCCGTCGAAGCCGATGTAGGCAAAGAAGATGATCGCCGAGGCCTGCCAGATGCCGCTCCAGCCGAACTGGCCGAAGGTGCCGGTATTGGGCGGGATATAGGGAAACCAGTTGGCCGTGTTGACGAAGAACGCGCCGAAGATGATCACCGCGACCACAATGCTGACCTTGATCAGCACGATGATGGTGTTGACGATCGCCGATTCCTTGATGCCCTTGTAGCACAGGGCCGCGGCAGCGGCGACGATCAGCACCGCCGGCAAATTGAAAATCGCCCCGGTGCGGAAGATCTCATTGCCGGTTTCGCCGGCCGCGAATGGCGCGCTGGTCAGCGCCGCGGGCAGGTGCACGTGAAACAGCTCGAGAAAAGCCACGAAATAGCGGCTCCAGCCCACCGCGACCGTGGAGCAGGCCATCATGTACTCGAGCACCAGGTTCCAGCCGACGAACCAGGCGACGATCTCGCCCAGCGTCGCATAGCTGTAGGCGTAGGCACTGCCGCACACCGGTACCATCGCTGCGAATTCCGAGTAGCACAGGCCGGCGAACATGCAGCCGGTGCCGGCAATGATGAATGAAATGACGATCGCCGGGCCGGCATGTTGTGCTGCCGCGAGTCCGGTGAGCACGAAGATGCCGGTGCCGATGATGCCGCCGATGCCAAAGGCGATCAGGGCCGGGATGCCGAGCGCGCGTACCAGGTGCCTGCCGGCCGCCTCCTCCTGGTAGTCGGCGATCGACTTGGTCGCGAACAGTCCCTTCTTCTGTATAGGCATGTCCATTGAGGGTTCCTGGAAAGGCCGCCTGACGTAGCCGCACTCTACACGTTGCGCAGTTCCTCCGGTACATGGGGAGCGAGCGCTGTTATCAGGGCTTCGTACACTTTTGGAGAGCCGCCAACGATATTGGCCCCAAGCCGATACTCATCGCCGCCCAGCGTACCGACCCGGCCGCCGGCCTCCCGTATCAGCAGCGTGCCGGCGGCCGTGTCCCAGGCCTTCAGGCCCATCTCCCAGAAGCCGTCGACGCGCCCGCAAGCGACATAAGCCAGATCCAGCGCCGCCGCGCCAGGGCGGCGAATGCCGGCGCACATCGACGTCAGCATGCGGAACATGGCGAAGTAGTTGTCCGCATGGCGCTCGTCCTCACGGTACGGAAAACCGGTTGCGAGCAGGGCACCCTCGAGACCACGCTGCTTGCTGACGCGGATGCGGCGATTCTCCAGATGTGCGCCTTCGCCGCGCGCCGCGGTGAACACCTCCTGGCGCATCGGATCGTAGATGACGCCGATTTCGAGCCGGCCGCGCTGCTGGACCGCGATCGACACCGCGAACACCGGAAAACCGTGCAGGAAATTGGTGGTGCCGTCGAGCGGGTCGATGATCCAGACGGTATCGCCGTCGCCGCTGCTGCCGCTCTCCTCGGCCAGGATTGCATGCTCGGGATAGTGCTTATGAATGATCTCGATGATCTCGCGCTCGGCGCTGCGATCGATTTCGCTGACGTAGTCGTTACGGCCCTTGGAGGTGACCTCGAGGCTCTCGAGGCGTACCAGGCTGCGGACGATCACCTCGCCCGCGCGACGAGCTGCGCGCACGGCGATATTGAGCAATGGGTGCATGAGCGGACAATTGCGAAGGATAAACGATTAGGATAACAGGTCGTGCCCTGCCCAATTCGCATCGTCCTGGTCGAGACCTCGCATCCCGGCAATATCGGCGCGGTGGCGCGCGCCCTAAGGAACATGGAACTCGAACAGCTGGTGCTGGTGCGGCCGAAGCTGTTCCCGCATCCGGAGGCCAGCGCCCGCGCCTCCAGCGCCGAAGACCTGCTGGCTGGCGCGCGGGTCGAGGACGATCTGGCGCGTGCGCTGCAGGGCTGCGGCCTGGTGTTGGCGACCACCAGCCGCGAACGCGATCAGTATTTTCGCGTCATCGATGTGCGTGCGGGTGCGCGGCGCGCGGTCGCGGAGGCCGCGCACGCGCCGGTGGCCATCATGTTCGGCTCCGAGCGGGCCGGGCTTACCAACGAGGAACTGCGCTATGCGCATGCGTTGCTGCGCATTCCGGCCAATCCTGCCTATGCCTCGCTGAACATCGCGATGGCGGTGCAGATCGTTGCCTACGAGATCCTGCGTGCGCGCCTGGAGCTCGAGCAGGACGGCCAGGCGCCTGCGCCGCCCGGCACGGCGCGCAGCAACGCCGGCGCCGAAGCCCGCAGCGCGCCGCTGGCTACTCCTTCGGAGCTCGATCGGATGTACCAGCACCTGGCCACGGTGCTCGAGGAGATCGACTTTCGCGATCGCACTCAGAGCGGCGGCCACCTGATGAAACGCATCCGCCGCCTGTTGCAGCGCGCGGAGCCCGATGCCAACGAGGTCAATATCCTGCGCGGCATCCTGACAGCAGTGCAGCAGCGCCGGCGGCGCGCCGGCCAGGACTCATGAGCGGCGAGTCGCCGGTCTATCTCGACTACGCCGCCACGTCACCGGCCGATCCGCGGGTGGCGGCGGCGATGAGCGAGTGCCTGACGCGCGACGGCGTGTTCGGCAACCCGTCCTCGATGCATCCGCACGGCAGGCTGGCGCGCGCACGCGTCGAGCGCGCGCGCGCCCAGGCCGCGGCCCTGATCCACGCCGAAGCGCAGCAGCTGGTGTGGACCTCAGGTGCGACGGAGTCCAACAACCTGGCGATCCTCGGCACGGCGCGCGCCGCGGCCAGGCGCGGCCGGCATCTGGTCAGCGCCCGCACCGAACACAAGTCGGTCATCGATGCGTGCCGCCGGCTCGAGCACGAGGGCTTTCACGTCACCTGGCTCGACACCGACCGCGAGGGCCTGATCGCGCCTGAACGTGTGCGCGAGGCGCTGCGCGAGGATACGGTGCTGGTGTCGATCATGCATGCGAACAACGAGATCGGCGTGCTGCAGGACATCGAGGCGATCGCGGCCGTCTGTCAGGAACGCGAAGTGCCGCTGCACGTCGATGCGGCGCAGAGCGCCGGCAAGGTCGCGGTCGATGTCGCGCGCCTGCACTGCGATCTGCTGTCCTTCACCGCGCACAAGCTGTACGGCCCGAAGGGCATCGGCGCACTGTACTTTGCGCCCCCACGGCGCGCCTCGCTGCAGCCGCTGATGTTCGGCGGCGGCCACGAGCGTGGCCTGCGACCCGGCACGCTGGCGGTGCACCAGATCGTCGGCTTCGGCGTCGCCTGCGAGCTGGCTGCCGCCGCCTGGCAGCGCGACGCCGGACATTGCGAACGGCTGCGCGCGCGGCTGTGGCAGGGACTGAGCGCGATCGATGGCGTGCTGCTCAACGGCCATCCGACGCAGCGCGTCGCCGGCATATTGAACGTGTCCTTCAGCGGCATCGAGGGCGAGAGCCTGCTGCTGGGCCTGACCGAGCTGTCGCTATCGACCGGCTCGGCCTGCAACTCCGACAGCGACGAGCCGTCGTATGTGCTGCGCGCACTGGGCCGCGACACCGAACTGGCGCAGAGTTCGCTGCGCTTCAGTCTCGGCCGCTACAGCGAGGAACAGGATATCGAGCGGGCGATCGCGGCCGTGACGCGCGAGGTGCGGCGGCTGCGGGCGGCCGCGCCGTGAAGCCGGGCGACGCGCCCGGCCCCGACGATCCGTTGGGCCCAAAGGTGCGGCGGCTGTTCGCTGGACTGGCGCACGCCGGGGAGCCACCGGTGGCCGCGGCAGCCGGCGCGACGCTGCGGCTGGCATCCGGGGAAGCCGGCCGCGAGCAGCACGGCACCAGGGTGCGGTTCACGCTGCAGCTGGATGGGCAGCGGCTGATCGGGGTGCGCTATCGTGCCTATGGCTGCCCGTACACGCTGGCGGCCTGCGAGTGGCTGGCGCAGCGGCTGGAGAGCGGTGGTCCGGAGCCGATCGGTGGACCGGCCGACTGGGCGCAACAACTGCAGATTCCACCGGCAAAACTGGGCCGGCTGCTGGTGGTCGAGGATGCGCTCAGGGCGGCATGGGCGACGGCTGACAAAACGATGACCGATTGGTAGTAAAATGAACGTCCTGGAGAATGCACCGATGGCTATTTCTTTAACCGAATCAGCGGCCGAGCGTGTCCGCAGCCGTATTGCCACCCGCGGCCGGGGGCTGGGGCTGCGCCTCGCGGTCAAGACCAGCGGCTGCTCGGGGTATAGCTACGTCGTTGATTACGCCGATGAAGTCCGCCCGGATGACCTCGTATTCGATACCTCTGGCGTCAAGGTGTACGTCGATCCGGCAAGCCTGGCGGCGATCGACGGCACGCGAATTGATTTGGTGCGTCAGGGTCTGAACGAGAGCTTTCGCTTCGAAAACCCGAACATCAGCGGCGAATGCGGCTGCGGCGAGAGTTTCACGGTCTGAAATTCCTTAAAATGCGGGGACTTCCGCGCCCGGCTGGTTTGCCGGGTGCACCTTGCAGCCCCTATACTGCCGCCCTTTTTCTGGACGGAGGTTCTGCATGGCGGTTGAGCGCACCCTTTCCATCGTCAAGCCCGACGGCGTGGCACGCAATCTCATCGGCGACGTCTATCGCCGTTTCGAGAGCGCCGGCCTGCGCATCGTCGCGGCGCGCATGCTGCGGCTGAGCGAGCAGCAGGCCGAGCTGTTCTACGCGGTGCATCGGGAACGGCCGTTCTACCCCGACCTGGTGCGCTACATGAGCTCCGGTCCGCTCATCGCGCAGGTGCTCGAGGGCGAGGGTTCGATCGCGAGGAACCGCGACATCATGGGTGCCACCGATCCGAAGAAAGCCGCGCCAGGCACGATCCGTGCTGACCTTGCGCAGAGTATCGAAGCCAACGTGGTCCACGGCTCGGACTCGCCCGCAACCGCGGCCAGCGAGATCGCGTTTTTCTTCAGCGCGACGGAGATCTGCCCGCGCAACTGAAGCGCCCGGGCAGCCACAGCCATGACCATGAGCGAGCGCGTCAACCTGCTGGGGCTGCCGCGCGCCGAGCTTGAGGCTTTTTGCGCCGCGCTGGGTTCCAAGGCCTTTCGCGCGCGCCAGCTGATGAACTGGCTGTACAAGCGCGGCGGTAATCGTTTCGAGGACATGAGCGATCTGGCACGCGACTTTCGCGCGCTGCTGGCCGAGCGCGCCGAGCTCACGCTGCCGCAGGTCGTCAGCGAGCAATGCGCCGCGGATGGCACCCGCAAATGGCTGCTGCGCGCCGATCAGGCGCAGGCATTCGAGATGGTCTACATCCCCGAGAGCGATCGCGGCACGCTGTGCATTTCATCGCAGGTCGGCTGCGCGCTCGACTGCGCGTTCTGCGCCACCGCGCAGCAGGGCTTCAACCGAAACCTCTCCACCGCCGAGATCGTCGGCCAGGTGTGGCTGGCGAATCGCGAACTGGGATTTCAGCCCGGCGGCGCGCGCGCCATCACCAACGTCGTGCTGATGGGCATGGGCGAGCCGCTGGCGAATTTCCGCAACGTGGTTGCGGCGCTGCGCATCTTCCTCGACGACCTGGGCTTCGACCTGTCACGCCGCCGCGTGACGCTGTCGACCTCGGGCCTGGTGCCGCAGATCTATCGGCTGGCGCAGGAGATCAATGTCGCGCTGGCGGTCTCGCTGCATGCGCCGGATGACGAGCTGCGCAGCCAGCTGGTGCCGATCAACCGGCTGCATCCGATCGCCGAGCTGCTCGAGGCCTGCTGGCACTACATCGACGAGCAGAACGGGCGCAGCGTGACCTTCGAATACGTGATGCTCGAAGGCGTCAACGATTCGCCGGCACAGGCGCGCGCGGTGGCGCGCCTGCTCGCCGGCCATCCAGCGAAGGTGAATTTGATCCCGTTCAATCCCTATACCGGTACGCGCTTCAGGCGTTCGAGCGAGGCCGCCATCGGCCAGTTTCGCGACCTGCTGCTGCGCGGTGGCGTGATGGCCACGGTGCGGCGCACGCGTGGCGAGGATATCGACGCGGCCTGCGGCCAGCTGGTAGGGCGTGTGACCGATCGCACCGTGGTGCGGCTGGGCAGCCGGGTGGAAGCGGCGCGTACCCGCGCGGCCGGAGTCAACGCATGAGAGCGGGCCTCTGGTGCGCAGGGCTCAGTGTGGCGTTGGCCGCGTGCTCCAGCACTCCGCACGTCAACAGCAGTTTCAGCGGCAACAGCGGCAATTCCGCTGGCGCCAGCAGCAGCAGCAGCAGCGGCGAGAGCCGCGCCCAGGCCGCAGCCCGGATCAATATGCAGCTCGGGCTCGGCTACCTGCAGCAGGGCAACCTGCCGATCGCCAAGGAGAAGCTCGAGCGCGCGCGCAGTCAGGACCCGCACAATCCGGAGATCCACGGCGCGATGGCATTGCTCGATCAGCGCCTGGGCAAGGACAAGGAGGCCGACAAGGAATTCCGCACCGCGCTCGAGCTGGACTCGCACGACCCGGCGATGCTGAACAATTACGCGGTGTTCCTGTGCAGCCACCAGCGCACCGACGAGGGGGTACGCTACTTCGAGCAGGCCGCGAGCAATCCGCTGTATCGCACGCCGTGGGCGGCGTATACCAATGCGGGCGTGTGCATGCGTGCGGCGCACCGCGACGCCGACGCCGCGCAGCGCTTTGCACGCGCACTGCAATCGAACCCGGCCTATTCCGAGGCGGTCTACCAGGCCTCCGACCTCGACTACCAGCAGCAGAAGCTGGCCGATGCGCGCTTTCGCATCGACATGTTTCTGCTGACCAACCCGGCGACGCCCGATCTGCTGCTGCTGGCCTATCGCATCGCGCAGACAGAGAGTGACGGCATCGCGCAGCAGCGCTACGGGGCGCGCCTGAAGGAGGAGTTCCCCAATTCCGACCAGGCGCACGCACTCGCAGCGAGCAAGCTCAATCGCGGCTGAACGATGGAGGAGGGGGCAGCGCAATCACACAGCAGCAGCCCGGGTACGCGGCTGGCGGCGGCGCGCGAGCAGGCCGGCATGACGCTGCTGCAGGCCGCGGAACGCCTGCGCCTGGATGTCGCCACGCTGCAGGCACTGGAGGCCGGGCGCTTCGAGGCACTGGGCGCCACGGTATTCGTGCGCGGTCACTTGCGACATTACGCCGAGCTGGTGGGTCTGCCGGTGGACGAGATCGAGGCAGCCTATGCGGCCTCCTCTGCCAAGCTCGCACCGCAGCCGGACCTGCGGCGCACCTCGACATTGCCCGGCAATGCAGCCCCGCGCGGGGTATCGCTGCCGCCGCGTGCGGCACTGATCGGCGCGATCGTGCTGGTCGTGGTCGCGCTGGTGTGGTGGGCGATGCGGGTACCGCCCGGGCGGCGCCACGGCGCGATCCCGGCTGTGTCGTCGCCGGCGTCAGCGCCGGCGAGCGCATCGAAGGCTGCAAACGCGGCCGCGAACCCAGCCGCGAACTCTGCCGTGGATGCCGGTCCTGAGACCCCCGCGGTGATCGCGGCCCGAGGCGATGCCGCGGCGAGTGGCAAGGCTGCGGCGCCGGCATCCAGGGATACCGGGTCCAAGGATGCCGGGGCCAAGGATGCCGGCCCCAAGGACGCCGGCCCCAAGGATGCCAGCCCCAAGGATGCCGCTGCGGCGTTCCGGGATGTGGTCATGGCGCCCAGGGCGGCGGCGGCAACAGCGGACAAGGATTCCGCGTTCTCTCCCAAGCTTACCGGTCGTGTGCGGCTCGCGATCCGCTTCAACCAGGACAGCTGGATCGAAGTCTACGATGCGCACGGCGCGACGCTGTTCCACGACTTCGGCGGCGCCGGCTCGGAACGGCGCGTGAGCGGCGCGGCGCCGCTGCGCGTGCTGCTCGGTAATCCGGATGGTGTCAGTGTCGAGCTTGATGGCCATCCGGTGGCGTTGAGGCCGGCGGCCGACAGCGGCAGGCCGCAGCGTTTTCTGCTCGATAGCGGCGGGCACATGGGCGACGTTCCGACGACGCCAGCGCAGCGGCCGGCCTCGGCGCCCTCGACGCCGCCCGCCACGCCGCCCTGAGCCGCAGCAAGATCCTGGAGCACTCTTGAGCAAGCAGATCCAGCCGGTGCGCGGCATGAACGACGTGCTGCCGGCCGAAATCGGCGCCTGGCAGCACCTGGAACGCGTTGCGCGCGCGGTCTTCGATGCCTATGGCTACGATGAGCTGCGGGTACCGGTGATCGAGCATACCGAGCTGTTCCAGCGCTCGATTGGCGAATACACCGATATTGTCGAGAAGGAGATGTATAGCTTCCAGGACAGCGGCGGCACCGGCCTGACGCTGCGTCCCGAGGCCACCGCGGGCATCGTACGTGCCGCGATCTCCAATGGCATGCTGCGCGGCGCACGCCACAAGCTGTGGTGCCTGGGCCCGATGTTCCGGCACGAGCGGCCGCAGAAGGGCCGCTACCGGCAGTTTTATCAGTTCGATCTGGAAGCGATCGGATTCCCCGGGCCGGACGTCGACATTGAGCTGATTGCGCTGAGCGCGCGCCTGTGGAGGGCGCTGAAGCTCACGCGCGTGCGGCTGACGATCAATTCGCTGGGCAGCATGGAATCGCGCGCGAGCTATCGTGAGCGGTTGCAGCACTATTTGCGCTCGCACGACAGCGAGCTCGACGAGGACAGTCGGCGGCGGCTGGGGGGTAATCCGCTGCGCATCCTCGACAGCAAGCAACCGGCGATGCGCGCGCTGATCGAGGGCGCACCGCTGCTGACCGAGTACCTGGATCCGGAGTCGCAGGCGCATTTCGCCGCCCTGCGCTCCGGGCTCGATGCCCTGGGCGTGGCCTATGAAGTCAATCCACGGTTGGTGCGCGGACTCGACTATTATTCGCGTACCGTGTTCGAGTGGGTCACCGACGCGCTCGGTGCCCAGGACGCGGTTTGCTCGGGTGGGCGTTACGACGGCCTGATTGCGCAGCTGGGCGGCGAACCGACCCCGGCGATCGGCTTTGCGATCGGCGTCGAGCGGGTGGTGGAACTGCTGACATTGGCGGGCGGCGTGCCGCCGGCTGCTGCGCCCGAGGTCTATATCGTCGTCAACGGCGAGCGGGCGGAACGCGAGGCGCTGCGCCTGGCCGAGCAGTTGCGCGACGCATTGCCGGGGCGCGGCGTACTGCTCAATCTCGGCGGCGGCAATTTCAAGACGCAGTTCCGCCGCGCCGATCGCAGCGGGGCGCGGCTGGCGCTGATACTGGGAGACGCGGAGCTCGATCGGGGCGTGGCGGGGGTGAAACCTTTACGCCGCGAAGACGGTCAGATCGATTGTCCTTTGGATGAGCTGCCCGCGCGCATTGCGTCGTTTCTCTAGGGCCTGTGGGAGATCGTGAGTGGAAGAGTATCTGAACGAGAGGGAACAATGGGAGCGCGTGCTCGCCTGGGTGCGCGAGCAGGGCCCGTGGATCCTGGCCGGCGTGGCGCTTGCGCTGGCCGTGTTCGGCGGCTGGCATTACTGGCAGAACCGCATCCAGCAGCGCGACCTCGCGGCCGCAAGCCGCTACGAGCAGGTCATCGATGCCTTCAGCCGCAACGATGTCACCGGCGGCCTGCGGCTGGCCGATGAGCTGAGTAAGGATTTTCCAGGCACCGCGTATGCCGATCAGGCCAACCTGGCTGTGGCCCGCATCCAAGTCGAGAACAAGCAGCTCGAGCTGGCGGCCGCGCGCCTGCAACAGGTGCTCTCATCGACCAAGGATGTCGAGCTGGCGCTGCTGGTGCGGCTGCGGCTGGCGCGCGTGCAGCTGGCGCAGGGCAAGGCGGATGAGGCGCTGAAAACACTCGATGCGGCGAAGCCGGGAGCTTTCGCGGCGCGTTACGCGCAAGTGCGCGGCGATGCGCTGCTTGCCAAGGGAGATCGTGACGGGGCGCTCAAGGCCTACCGCGAAGCGCGCGGCGACGGCGCCAGTACGCTCGATACCGGACTGCTCGATCTGAAGATCGGCGAGCTGGCGCGCTCGTGAGCAGCCTGCGGGTGCTGCTCGGTGTGCTGCTGTGCACGGTGCTGTTGTGCGCCGGGTGCAGCGCTGCCTCCAAGAACAAGAAGAAGGAAGACGCGCCGGCGGTGCTGGTGCCGTTCGCCAATCGCATCGAGCTGCAGCGCGCATGGTCCACCAAGCTGTCCGGCGAGGCGCCCAAGCTTCGGCTCGGACTCGGGGTATGCGCCGACGGCGAGCGCGTATTCGCCGCCAGCCACAAGGGTGTACTCGAGGCCTTCAATGTCGAGAGCGGCAAAGTGCTGTGGCGCCGGAATCTGAAGGCACCGCTCGCGGGCGGTCCGGCCGCGGGCTACGGGCTGGTCGTGGTCGGCAGCTCCAAGGGCGAAGTCATCGCGCTGTCGCAATCCGACGGGCAGCCGCGCTGGCGCATCCGCATCAATGCCGAAATCCTCTCAGCCGCAGCGATCGACGAGAAGCTGGTGGTGGTGCGCGGCGTTGACGGGCGCATGCATGGGCTGTCGGCCAGCGACGGCAGCGAGCTCTGGCTCGCCGAACAGCAGGTGCCGCGGCTGTCGCTGCGCGGCACCGGTGCGCCGCTGCTGCGCGGCGACCTGGCGATCGCCGGCTTCGACAACGGGCGCGTGGCGGCCGTGACCCGCGGCAATGGCACCACGGCCTGGGATACCGCGGTCGGTCAATCGCACGGTAGCACCGAACTGGCGCGGCTGATCGACGTGGATGCGCCGGTGGTGGCCGACGGCGATGATTTGTTTGCGGTGGCGTTTCAGGGACGGGTAACGCGGCTGGCGCGCGAGACCGGGCAGGTGATCTGGGCGCGCGACCTGTCGAGCTATCGCGGGCTCGCGGTCGACGACAATGCGGTCTACATTTCGGCCGCCGATGGCGATGTGGTGCGCCTGGACCGCCAGAACGGCACCGAGCAGTGGACGCAGAAGGCGCTGGTGCGGCGCCAGCTGACGGCGCCGGTGATCTATCGCGGCCGAGTGGTGGTCGCCGACGCCGGCGGCGTGTTGCACTGGCTCGACCCCGCGACCGGCGAATTTGTCGCCCGTGCCCAGGCGGGCAGCTCAGTCGGCCGTAACACGGTGGTGACCTCCAAGGGCGTCGCCTACAAGAAGCGCATCGCCAGTGCGCCGATCGTGGCCGGCGGCCTGGTGCTGGTGTTCAGCGACAACGGCGTGCTGAGTGCCTATCGCGCGCCCGAACCCATCGCCGCCACAGCGGCGGCGCCGTCGGAACCGGCCGCTGCGGCACCGGGGGCGGCTGCGGCGGAGCCGACCAGGTAAGGCGCAGCGTCCATGCTGCCGATCGTCGCGATCGTCGGTCGGCCGAATGTCGGCAAATCGACGCTGTTCAATGTGCTCACGCGCAGCCACGCGGCCATCGTCGCCGACGTGCCGGGCGTCACGCGCGATCGCCAGTACGGCTATGCGCGTGTCGGCCGCGTGCCCTGCGTGCTGATCGATACCGGCGGGCTGATCGAGCATCCCAAGGGGCTCGATGCGCAGATGCGCGAGCAGACCGAGAAGGCGGTGGCGGAAGCCGACTACCTGATCCTGGTCGCGGACGCGCGCGCCGGCATGACTGCGCAGGACCAGTTCATTGCGCGCGAGCTGCGCCGCACCGGCAAGCCGGTGGTGCTGGCGCTCAACAAGGCCGAGGGACTCGAGGGCGACCTGGTCGCCGCGGATTTTCATACCCTCGGACTGGGTTTGCCGATAGCGATCGCAGCCAGCCACGGCCAGGGCTGCCTCGAGCTGCTCGATGCGCTGCTCGCGGACCTTACCCCTGAGATCGCACCGGCGGAAGACACCTCGGCCATTCGCGTCGCCATCATCGGCCGTCCCAATGTCGGCAAGTCGACGCTGGTGAACCGCCTGATCGGCGAGGAACGTGTGATCGCCAGCGAGCAGCCCGGCACCACGCGCGACAGCATCCTGGTGCCGTTTCAGCGCGATGGGCGCGACTTCCTGTTCATCGATACCGCCGGCGTGCGCCGCCGGGCGCGCGTTGATGATCCGGTCGAGCGCGCCAGCGTCGCGCGCACCTTGCAGGCGATCGCCGGCGCGCACGTGGTGATCCTGGTGCTCGACGCGCACGACAGCATCGGCGAGCAGGATGCGAGCGTACTCGGGCAGGCACTCGAGCGCGGCCGGGTGATCCTGATCGCCGTCAACAAATGGGATGGCATAGCCCAGGACCAGCGCGAGGAAATCAAGCGCCAGCTCACGCTCAAACTCGATTTCGTGCCGTTTGCGCCGCTGCACTTCATCTCGGCGCGGCATGGCACCGGCGTGGGCGCACTGGCGCGCGATGCTATTCGCGGTTATGACGCGGCGATGCGCGCGCTGCCGACCCCGGCGCTGACCCGCACGCTGGAGCGTGCGCTGGTGGCGCATCAGCCGCCGCTGGTACGCGGCCGGCGCATCAAGCTGCGCTATGCGCACCAGGGCGGGCGCAATCCGCCGCGCATCGTGATCCACGGTAATCAGACGGTAGCGGTGCCCGAGGCCTATCGGCGCTACCTTGCGAATGTGTATCGCGAGGCTTTCAAACTGTATGCGACACCGGTGGCGATCGAGTTTCGCACCGATGCCAATCCGTATGACCGCGTCAGGGCGGGGAAGGTGAAGCCGCGGCGGGCGGCAAGAACAATGCCGGGTCGACAAAGACGCGGTTGAGGGCGACGCCAAAGTGCAGATGCGGGCCGGTCACGCGGCCGGTGGCCCCGACCTTGCCGACGATCGCGCCGGCGCTCACCGGCTCGCCCGCATGCACGCCGATCGCCGACAGGTGGCAGTACATCGTGATCAGGCCCTCGCCATGATCGATCAGTACGGTGTTGCCATTGAAGAAGTAGCGGCCGGTATCGATGACGCGGCCGTCGGCGGCCGCGCGCACCGGCGTCCCGAGCGCGGCGGCGATGTCCATGCCGGAGTGCGGATTGCGCGGCTGGTCGTTGAAGATGCGGCGCGAGCCGAAGGATCCCGAACGCACGCCGTCGACCGGCGGCAATAACTGCAGCGTCGCGGGCGGCGGATCGGCAAACGTAGCCAGCGCCTGGTGCAGATGATCCTGCTCGCGCGCGACCCGCTGCAGATCCTTGTTCGACAGATCGACCTTCGAGGGCGCCACCGTCAGGCGCTGGACCCGGTACTCCTTGGCGCTGATCTGGAAATCCAGGGCCTCATCGGCCGGCGCCTTGGCGCGCCGGATGGCCAACGCCCCGGCGCCGGGCTCGGCGTCCAGCGGGATGCCGACCACGATCAGCCAGCGGTCGGCCTGCCTGAGTACCATGACGCGCTGGCCTGCGTAGCGTACCGACGGCGCGGCGCTGCCCTCGTCGGGCCCGAAGGCGAGCGGCAGCAGCGCGACGCCCCCTGGCACCTGGCTGGCCGCAGGCAGGCCGAGCGCGCGGGCGCTGCCGGACACGCCGCTGAGGGCCAAGGCCGCCGCCGCCAGGCCCAGGCTCGGGCCCAGGCGCCGCCCCAGAGAGGGCCCGGCGACAGGCGCGCTGCTCACGAGCGGCAGGCCAGTACCGACGCGCGCAGGCTGCCCTGTGCCAGTGTGGCGTCGAAGGTCTCGCCCACCGCCAGCTGCTCGGCGGACGTGACCAGCGCGCCATCGGCGCTGCGCGTGATCACCGCGAAGCCGCGGCCGAGCGTTGCCAGCGGGCTGATGCCCTGCAGCGCCCGCGCCGCGCTCTCGAGCCGCGCGGCGTGGCCTGCAAGACCGGCCTGCAGCGCGAATTGCAGCCGGCCTTCGAGCTCGTCGAGGCGCTGGCTGTAGTGCGCCAGGCGCGTGCCCGGATGCGTCTGCTGCAGGCGGCGCAACAATGCCGCAAGACGGCTGTGCTCATGTTGCAGCTGGCGGCGCATGCCGGCGGCAAAGCGCGAGCCGATCTGCGACAGCTTCTGCAGCCATGCGCGGCCGTCGGGCGCCACCAGCTCCGCGGCGCCGGAGGGCGTGGGTGCGCGCACATCGGCGACGAAATCGGCAATGGTGAAATCGATCTCGTGGCCGATGCCGGTCACTACCGGAATGGCGCAGCGATAAATCGCGCGGGCGACGCGCTCGTCGTTGAAAGCCCACAGATCCTCGAGCGAACCGCCGCCCCGGGTCAGGACCAGCACGTCGCACTCGGCCCGCGCGGAGGCCAGATCCAGCGCCGCGACGATTGCCGGGGCCGCCGCCGCGCCCTGCACCGGCGCCGGATAGACCAGCACCGCGGCCGCCGGAAAGCGGCGCGCCAGGATATGCAGCACATCGCGAATCGCGGCGCCAGTCGGCGAGGTAATCACGCCGATGCGCCGCGGCACCAGCGGCAGTTCGCGCTTGCGTTCGCTGGCAAACAGCCCCTCGGCCGCGAGTCGCGCCTTGAGCTCGTCGAATGAGCGCTGCAGGGCGCCGAGCCCGGCATCGTCCAGATGTTCGATCAGCAGCTGATAGTCGCCGCGCGGCTCATACAGGCTCACGCGGCCGTAGGCGATCACCGCCTGGCCTTCGCGCGGCGTGAAGCGGCACAGGCCATTGCGAGCCCGGAACATCGCACAGCGCAGTTGCGCATCGCGGTCCTTGAGCGAGAAATACCAGTGTCCGGACGAGGGCCGCGCCAGGTTCGATATCTCGCCCTGGACCCAGATCTGGCCGATGCCCGACTCGAGCAGCTGGCGCACTTCGCGATTGAGCTTGGAAACCGAATAGATGGCATGCGTCGGCGCGGTTGCGCTCAGCGCCGCGCTCGCCTGCACCGCGACGGCGGCACTGATCGTGAGCTTGCTCGGCGGGTCGGCCATGGCGGCATCTTACGCCTGCGGCTCGATGCAGGAGCAGGTGCAGGTTTACCCCGGCGGCGCCAGGGGCGTACAATGGCGCGCTTCTTCTCGAAGCCGCGAGGCTCCATGCGAATCCTCGAAGAAGCGCTGACCTTCGACGACGTCCTGCTCGTTCCGGCGCGCTCCGACGTACTGCCACGCGAGGTCGACCTCTCGACCCAACTGACCCGCAACATCCGCGTCGGGTTGCCGGTGCTGTCGGCCGCGATGGACACCGTGACCGAAGCGCGGCTCGCAATCACGATGGCGCAGGAAGGCGGCATCGGCATTGTGCACAAAAACATGCCGATCGAGTCTCAGGCGCGCGAAGTGACGCGGGTGAAGAAATTCGAAAGCGGCGTCATCACCGATCCGATCACCGTGCCACCGGAGACCACCATCCGCCAGGTGATCGAGCTGACACGCGCGCGCGGCATCTCCGGCGTGCCGGTGGTGAGCGGCAGCAAGGTGGTTGGCATCGTGACGCACCGGGACCTGCGCTTCGAGCGCAAGCTCGATGCGCCGGTCAGCGCCGTGATGACGCCGAAGTCGCGGCTGATCACGGTGCGGGAAAACGCGCCCAAGGAAGAAGTGCAGCATCTGCTGCACAAGCACCGCATCGAGAAGGTGCTGGTGGTCAACGGCGACGACGAACTCAAGGGCATGATCACGGTCAAGGACTTCCAGAAGGCCACCGAATTTCCACGCGCGAGCAAGGACGCGATCGGCCGGCTGCGCGTCGGTGCCGCGATCGGCACCACGCCCGACACGCTGGATCGGGTGGCGGCGCTGCGCGAAGCCGGGGTCGATGTGGTGGTGCTCGACACCTCGCACGGGCATTCACGCGGCGTGCTCGAAATGGCGGCGCGATTGAAGTCGCGCTGGAGCGACCTGGAGCTCATTGCCGGCAACATCGTCACCAGCGAGGCCGCGCTCGAGCTGGTCGCGGCGGGTGTGGACGCCGTCAAGGTCGGCATCGGCCCGGGCTCGATCTGCACCACGCGCGTGGTGGCCGGCGTTGGCGTACCGCAGATCACTGCGGTCGCCAATATTGCCGCCGCGCTCGAGGGCCGCGGCATACCGATCATTGCCGACGGCGGCATCCGCTACTCGGGCGATCTTGCCAAGGCGATCGCCGCCGGCGCTCATGCGGTGATGATCGGCGGCATGTTCGCGGGCACCGAGGAGTCCCCGGGCGAGGTCGAGCTGTATCAGGGCGCCTCGTACAAGGCCTATCGCGGCATGGGCTCGCTGGGTGCGATGTCCGAGCGACACGGCTCGGCCGACCGTTATTTCCAGGACACCTCCACCGAGCTGGAGAAACTGGTGCCGGAAGGCATCGAGGGCCGCGTGCTCTACAAGGGCAGCCTGGTCGCGATCCTGTATCAGCTGGCCGGCGGTCTGCGCGCCGCGATGGGCTACACCG